>Ga0209816_1000086_pt1 | contig 71258 bp, 45 predicted proteins | sample CoawatmetaG01DNA_FD_187509 | JGI IMG/M metagenome (GOLD analysis project Ga0209816, IMG submission 187509) | Marine microbial communities from the West Antarctic Peninsula - Coastal water metaG017-DNA (SPAdes) (version 2) | ecosystem: Environmental > Aquatic > Marine > Coastal ...
GGGTTGGGGGAGGGCAGGCGGCTTAGGCCGCACCTCCGAGACTTACTCCCCCGCAACCCCCAACTGCGACAACATGAACGCCTGCCACTCGGCATTCTGCCGGATTCGCTCGAAGCGGCCGGACTTGCCGCCATGCCCGGCCTCCATATTCACCCGGAAGATCAGCGGGTTGGTATCTGTCTTCCGCTCGCGCAGCTTGGCGACCCATTTGGCGGGCTCGTAATATTGCACCTGGCTGTCCCACAGGCCGGTGCCGACATAGAGCGCCGGATACGCCTTGGCCGCGACATTGTCGTAGGGCGAATAGCTGAGCATATAGTCGTAATAGGGCTTGTTCGCCGGATTGCCCCATTCGTCATATTCGAAGGTCGTCAGCGGGATCGAGGCGTCGAGCATCGTCGTCACCACATCGACGAAAGGCACCTGCGCGATGATGACCTTGTAATCCTGCGGCGCCATGTTCGCGACGCCACCCATCAGCAGCCCGCCCGCACTGCCGCCCATCGCCGCCACCCGGCCGGGCGCGGCATATTTCTGCGCGACGAGGTAGCGGGTGACGTCGATGAAGTCGGTAAAGCTGTTCTTCTTGTGGAGCAGATGGCCGTCATCATACCAGCCGCGCCCCATTTCCTGCCCACCCCGGATATGCGCGATCGCATAGACCACGCCCCGGTCGAGCAGCCCGATCCGCCCCGCATCGACCGACGGATCGGTCGAGATGCCATAGCTGCCATAGGCATATTGGAAGAGCGGCGCGGTGCCGTCGCGCTTGACGCCCTTGCGGTACACGATCGAGACGGGGATGCGCGTCCCGTCGCGCGCCGGAGCCCAGAGCCGTTCGGTCACGTAGAGCGCGGGATCATAGCCGGGCACCGGCGTGACCTTCAGCGTGCGCCGCTCGCCGGTGCGGGCGTTGATCTCATAGGTCGTGGTCGGCGTGACCAGCGAGCCATAGGTATAGCGGACCCAGGCCGTGTCCGGCTCTTCGTTGGTGGACAGGCCCATGCGATAGGCGGGCTCGTCCGCCTTGACGGGAATGGACTTGCCCGCGTCGGTCAGCAGGCGGATCATCCGGTTGCCGCCCTCGCGCTGGTCGATGGCGACGAAGCCGTTGAAGGGCTTGAAATCCTCGATGAAAACCGTGTCGCTGCCGGGCACCAGATCGCGCCAGGCGGCAACGCCCTTGGCCGCATCGGCATCGGCGAGCGTCGCCAGCTTGTAATTCTTGGCCCCCCTATTGGTGCGGATGATCCAGCGGCCCCCGAGATGGTCGGCGCCGTAGCGGAATTCACGCTCGCGCGGGGCGATGACCGCGAAGGCGGTCGGCTGGGTCGCGGGGGCGCAGCGTTGCTCGTCGCTGACCGTGCTCTGGACGCTGATGCAGATATAGCGGTCATCGGTCGTCCGCCCGACCCCCATGTTGAACGTGTCGTCCTTCTCCTCGTACAGCATCCGGTCGGCGCTGACCGGCGTGCCGAGCACATGCGCCATCACCCGGTAGCCGCGCAGCGTCACCGGGTCCTTGGCGATATAGAGGATGGTGCGGTTGTCGGCGGCCCACACCACATTGGGCTCGATATTGGCGATGCTGTCCTCCAGCACCCGGCCGGTCGCGATATCCTTGACCCGCAGCACATATTGCCGCCGGCCGACCGTGTCCTCGGCCCAGGCGACGAGCGTGTTGTCCGGGCTGACCGACCAGTCGGACAGGGCGAAGAAATTATGGCCCTTGGCCATGGCGGGCTGGTCGAACAGGATTTGCGCAGGCGCGGTCGCGGACCCTGCACGGCGCTCGATCAGCGGATAGTCGGCGCCCGTCGCGAAGCGCGACGAATACCAATATCCGTTCTTGCCGTACGGGACGCTGCTGTCGTCCTGTTTGATATGCGCGACCGTCTCGTCATAGAGCCGCGCCTGAAGCGGCTTGAGCGACGCCAGCTGCGTATCGGCATAGGCGTTCTCGGCATTCAGATAGGCGAGCATCTCCGGATTTTTCCGCGTGTCGTCGCGCAGCCAGTAATAGTCGTCCTCGCGCGTGCCGTTGGGCGAGGGGACCTGATAGGGCTTCTTGGCGGCAATCGGCGGCGTCGCCTGCTGGGCCAGGGCCGGCATGGCCAGTGCGATCAATCCCGTTGCCGCCAACCACCGCATCGCCGTCCCCCGTCTATTCTCCGATGGGCAGGATGGCCGTCCGCAAGGGTCGGTGCAAGGGCCTATCGGGCGGCGCGGCACAGAATGGCGAAGCCCGGCAATCCCAAGAGGCGCGAGCCCCGTGGCGGCCCGATCGGCGAAAGATCATGGCAGACCTTGATCGGATGCACCTAAATCGCGTTCTAGGGCAGGGCACATGAGCAGACGAATGGAACGACATGCGGTGGAGACGACGTAACCTGGCCTCGATGAGTGCGGACGTGAATGACGGGCTGGCCCCCGCCGTGGAAGCGATGACCAGCGGCGCGGGGACCACGGAGCCCGCCCAGACGCGCGGCTACCGCGTGATCGCGCTCGTCGTCGCGTCCGCGCTGTTCATGCAGCAGCTAGACGGCACCGTCCTGACCGTCGCGCTGCCCACCATGGCGCGTGACCTGGGCACGCCCGCCACCAGCCTCAGCCTGGCGCTGACCAGCTATCTGCTCGCGCTCGCCCTGTTCATCCCGGCGAGCGGGACGCTGGCCGACAAGTTCGGATCGCGCACCATCTTCTGCTCGGCGATCGGCATCTTCCTGCTGGGTTCGATCCTGTGCGCGCAATCGGGGTCGCTTCAAACTCTGGTCGCCGCGCGCTTCCTGCAGGGGATCGGCGGCGCGATGATGGTGCCGGTCGGGCGGCTCGTCCTGCTGCGCAGCGTCGCCAAGGCGGACATGGTGCAGGCGCTGTCCTGGCTGGTCATGCCGGCGCTGATCGGCCCGATCCTGGGGCCGCCGCTGGGCGGGTTCATCGTGACCTGGCTCGACTGGCGCTGGATCTTCTATCTCAACATCCCGATCGGCATCCTCGGCATGGTCGGCGCGTGGATGTTGGTGCCAGAGATACGCGGCGATGCGCGGTTGCGGTTCGACACATCGGGGTTCGTGCTGTCCGGCGTATCGCTCGGCGGCCTGTTGTTCGGCTTCGAGCTGGCGAGCCGACCGGGCACGGGCTGGATCGCGCTCGGCCTGCTGGTCATGGGGGCCGCGTTCGGCTGGTTCTATATCCGCCATGCGCGCCATACCCACGACCCGATCCTCGATCCCACGCTGATGCGCGTGCCGACCTTTCGCCTGTCGGTCATCGGGGGCTCGCTGACCCGGATTACCCAAGGGGCGCAGCCCTTTCTGCTGCCGTTGATGTTCCAGCTCGGCTTTGGACTGACCGCGGCGAAGACGGGGACGATCACCATGGCGGGCGCGGTTGGCGCGCTGGCGATGAAGGCGCTCGCCCCGCGCGTCCTGCGCCGCTGGGGCTTTCGCCGCAGCCTGATCGTGTCGGGGCTGGTCAGCAGCGCAGGGTACGCGACCTGCGCCCTGTTCCGGCCCGACTGGTCGATCCCGGTCATCACGCTGATCCTGGCGCTGTCGGGCTTCTTCACCTCATTCCAGTTCACCGGGTTCAACGCTATCGCCTATGCCGATGTGGAAAAGGACCGGATGAGCGCGGCGACCAGCTTCTATGCGACCTTCCAGCAGCTGACCCTGTCGCTGGGCATCTGTACGGCGGCGACGGTGCTGGAACTGGGAACGCTGATCCAGGGGCAGACGACGCCGACGCTGGCCAGCTTCTCGGCGGCGTTCATCGTGGTGGCGATCATCTCGGCCTCGGCGGTCATCTGGAACCGGCGCTTCGCACCCGACGCGGGTGCGGCGATGAGCGGCCATCATGACAATGGGACGGACGCCGAATGACGGAATGGTCATGTCGTTGCCGATCAGCAACAATCCAGGATAAGGATCGTTACCCGGCCTGATCCAAACGACGGAGCAGGTCGGTAGCCATGCAGACGGTAATCGTAACGGGAGCGGAGTCGGGCATCGGCGCCGCCTGTGCCGAGGCGTTCGGTGCGACGGGGGCCAGGGTCGCGGTCCTGTTCCACAACGACCAGGAGGCCGCCGACACCACGGCGCAAGCGATCCGCAAGGCGGGTGGCGAGGCGATGACCGTCCAGGCCGAGGTGAATGACGAAGCCTCGGTCGACAAGGCCTTCGCCGCCGTCGAGGCGGTATGGGGACCGGCCGATGTGCTGGTGAACTCGGCCGGGGTGAACATGTCGGGCGTGACGGTGCGCGCCATGGCGCTCGCCCAGTGGCAGCGGATGATCGCGACCGACCTGACCGGCGCCTTCTTGACCTCGCGCCGTTTCCTGACCGGGTGGGGCGAGGGGAAGGGGGATGCGACGATCCTGCACATCTCCTCGATCCACGCCTATGCGGTGCGCGCGGGCGGCGCGGATTATTGCGCGGCCAAGGGCGGGCTGACCAACCTGGTCGAGACGCTGGCGATCGAGGAGGCTCCGCGCGGCATCCGGGTCAATGCGATCGAACCGGGCATGATCCTGACCCCGATGAACGCCAAGGCGCAGGAAGATGCGACCTATCGCGCCAGCCTGGAGCGGAACATCCCGATGGGCCGCGCGGGGCAGGCCTCCGAAGTGGCGGACCTCGCGGTCTTCCTCGCCTCCGACAAGGCGAAATATATCACCGGCGCGCGGATCGTCATCGACGGCGGCCTGTCGCTGATGCAGGCGCTGGGCGCATGATGGGCCCCGCTACCGACGCCTCGGTCGCCGATCCGCATCGCAAGGATCGGGTCGCCGACGCCCCGCTCGACCTGGATTTCAACGTCAAGCGGATCGAGGACGTGACACTCGAAGGGCCGCCCGAACTGATGGCCCGCGACCTGATGAGCCCCTATGTCTGGCGCGAGGCGGATGGCCGCTGGGGCATGATGGTGCGCGCCGTCGTGCCGCAGGGCCAAGCGTTGACCGACACCGGCGTCATCTGGGCGGGATGGAGCGAGGATGGGCGGCATTTCACGATGCTCGACGCCCCCTCCATCGCGCCGGGCCCCGACGCGCATGATGCGGGCGGGGTCGAGGACCCGACGGTCGTGCGCCGCGAGGACGGCTATGTCGTCTATTATTCGGGCGTGCTGGCCGACCATGCGCATGGCGAACTGTCCTATGCCACCGGCCCCTCGGTCGACCGGCTGGTGAAAAGCGGCGTCGCGCTCGCCTCGTCCAAGTCGGAGGGCAATACCAAGGAGGCGACCGTCGACCGCACGGCGGACGGCCGCTGGCGGCTGTTCTACGAATATGCCGCCGACGACGCATCGCGCATCGGCGTGGCGATCGGGGAGGATGTCGCGGGCCCCTGGACCGAGCAGCCGACGCCCTTCATGCCGCGCGAGGACAGTTGGGACGACTGGCATTTGTCGACCGGGCCGCTGCTGACAGACGACAAGACATGCCCGGTCATGTTCTACAATGGCGCGACGCGGGATGCGCGCTGGCGGATCGGCTGGGTCGCGTTCGACGAGCATTATACCCGCGTCGTCGCGCGGGGGATCGAGCCGCTGATCCTGCCGCCACCCGCCGACGATCGCGGCGCGACCGATATCGCCTTTGCCGCCTCGGTCGTGGTCGCGGAGGATGGTATCTGGCTTTACTATTCGCTTGAAGATCGGCGATTGTCGCGGGCCCTTATTCGGCGCAGTTGAGCCGATCCTTCTCGTTCCTGGTCCAGAAAGCGTGTCGATGTCCGCAGATACCGAAGTCTCCGTCGCGCCGAGCATCCATGCCTCGATCGCTCCGGCTCCGGCATTGCGGCCCGATCGCCCCTATGCCCGCGACGAGCTGTTGCACGAGTTGTTCGATGCGACCTGTCGTACGCGCGGCTGGACCACCGCGCTGAGCCTGATCGGCGCGGATGAGGAATATGGCCGGGTCACGCAGTGGACCTACGACATGCTGGCACATCGCAGCCTGTCGCTCGCCCACCGGCTTCGCGCGCTGGGGGTGGGGAAGGGCGACCGGGTGGTCCTGTGCCTGCCGCGCGGGCTCGACCAGTATATGGCGATCCTGGGCGTGCTGCGGACCGGCGCGGCCTATGTCCCCGTCGACTGGGGATATCCGCAGGATCGCATCGCCTTCATCATCGAGGATAGCGGCGCGGCGCTGACCATTACGACCGGCGCGCGGGCGGGGGAAATACCGGGCGCGACGCTGGCGCTCGACGCCGAACTGGGCGATCTGGCCGCCGAACCGCCCCTGCCGATGGGCCGCGAGGTGACGGGATCGGACCCGCAGGACCTGGCCTATATCATCTATACCTCGGGCACGACCGGACGGCCCAAGGGGGTGATGATCACCCATGCCAATGCCTGCCATCTGGTGCGCTCCGAAAGCGCGATCCTGGCGCTGGAGCCGACCGACATCGTGTTCGGCGGGTTCAGCCTGGCGTTCGACATGTCGGTCGAGACGATGTGGAGCGCCTTCTTCGTCGGCGCGAAGCTGCTCGTCGCGACCGAGGCGCTGGCGGCGAGCGGCCCCGACGTCGCCATCGCGCTGGCCGAGGAAAAGGCGACGATCTGGCACGTCGTCCCCTCGCTGATCGCGCTGGTCGAGCATCCGGTGCCGACGCTGCGCCTGATAAACATGGGCGGCGAGGCGTGCCCGGCAGACCTGCCCCGCCGTCTGGCGGGGCCCGGCCTGCGCCTGCTCAACACCTATGGCCCGACCGAAACCTCGGTGACGGCGACCTGGACCGAGGTGCAGCCCGGCAAGCGCATCACCATCGGCAAGCCGCTGCCCGGCTATACCGCCTGGATCGTCGACGAGTCGTTGCATCCGGTCGAGGCGGGGCAGGAGGGCGAGCTGGTCATCGGTGGCCCCGGCGTCGGCGTCGGTTACGTCAACCGCCCCGACCTCACGTCCGAGAAATTCACCATGACCCCGTTCGACACCGTGTCGGGCGGGCCGGAGCGCATCTATCGCTCGGGCGATCTGGTCCGGCTGGACGCGGCGGGGGACATCGACTTTGTCGGGCGGATCGACACCCAGGTGAAGATTCGCGGCTTTCGCGTCGAACTCGCCGAGATCGAGGCGGTGATCGGCGAGGCACCGGGCGTCGCGCAGGCGGTGGTGCATCTGTTCACCGATGCCGACGGCTCCGAATTCCTTGCCGCCTTCCTGGTCGCGCGTTCGGGCGAGACGATCGATACGGCGGACATCAAGGCGCGGGTCACCGAGCGTCTGCCCAATTACATGCGCCCCGCCGCCTATCAGGTGCTGGCCGCGCTGCCGACCTTGCCCGCCTCGGGCAAAGTCGATCGCAAGGCGTTGGTAAAGCCAGAGATCACCGTCGATACGGGGCGCCAGCTCGAAGCGCCGGCAACGCCGATGGAGGAAAAGCTCCACGCCATCTGGACCGAGGCGTTCGCGCCACAGCCGGTGTCGGTCACCGATGATCTGTTCGAGGACCTTGGCGGCCACTCGCTGAAGGCCGCGCGGCTGGTGTCGGCGGCGCGCAAGGTGGCGGGGCTGGAGGGCCTGTCGCTGGAGGATCTGTACGCCGCGCCGACCATCCGCGCGCTGGCGACCCGGATCGGCGGCACCGCGCCGGTCACCGTCGCGACCGAAGAGAGTTTCCGCCGCGTCCCCGAATGGAAGCGGATGCTGTGCGTCGCGGCGCAGACCGTGGCGCTGCTGCCCATCTATACCATTGCCGGGCTGCAATGGTTCTTCCCCTATGTCGCCTATACGCACCTTGCGGGGCGGATGAGCCGGATCGACGCTCTGATCCTGAGCGCCTTGTTCTTCACCATCGTGCCGGTCGCCTCGATGCTGTTCTCGATCGCCGCCAAGTGGCTGATCGCGGGGCGGTTCAAGGTGGGGGACTATCCGCTATGGGGCGGCACCTATTTCCGCTGGTGGCTGGTGCGGCGGATCATCGCGGTGACGGCAACGCCCTATCTGGCGGGCACGCCGATGATCCGGGGCTATTACCGGATGCTGGGCGCGAAGATCGGCAAGCGCGCCTATATCGGCAACGGCGTGATTGACACCGCCGACCTGTTCACCTGCGGCGACGATGCCATCGTCAGCGACCAGGCGGTGATGGCGACCAGCTCGGTCGAGCGCGGGCTGTTGCGGCTGGGCAGGGTGACGCTCGGCGCGCGGTCTTTTGTCGGGGGGCAGGCGGTGGTCGGCCGCGATTGCACCCTGGGTGAGGATGCGATCCTGGACGATATGGCCGCGCTGCCGGCCGAGACGGTGATTCCGCCACGCCAGCGCTGGACCGGCTCGCCCGCCGCCTTCGACCGGATGGTCGAGCCCGGCGAGGTCATCACGACCGGTAAACGGGCGGGGCCGTCGCTGGCGATCTTCATCGGCGCGCTGCTGTTGCCGATCATCGCCATCCTGCCGATCGCGCCGGGCCTGATCGCGCTGATCGAGTTGGACTGGGCGACGACCGGCTATGGTTACATGCTCGTCTCGCCGTTGCTCGCCGCCACCTATATCGTGATGATGTGCGTGCTGACGGTGCTGGCCAAGCGGCTGGTGCTGGGGCGGGTGAAGCCGGGCGTGTACCGGCTCGATAGCTGGTTCTATGTCCGTTACTGGATGGTGCGGCAGATCAACGACCTGGCGCTGCGCCTGCTGCATCCCATCTTCGCCACGCTCTACGTCATCCCTTGGTACCGGGCGCTGGGCGTGAAGGTCGGGCGGCGGGCGGAAATCTCCACCGCCAGTGCGATCGTCCCCGACCTGGTCGAGATCGGGCCGGAGAGTTTCATCGCGGACTCGGTCATCTTTGGCGCGGCCAAGATCGGCCATGGCACCATCGAGCTGGCGCATACGAAGATCGGCCGTCGCAGCTTCATCGGCAATTCGGCGCTGTTGCCGACCGGCGCGCAGATCGGCGACGAGGTGCTGATCGGCGTCCTGTCCAAGCCGCCCGAGAGCCCCGAACTGGCGACCGAGGCGGGCAGCACCTGGTTCGGCTCGCCTGCAATCAAGCTGCCGGTGCGGCAGGTCGCGACGATGTTCGACGAGGGCGCCCGCTTCAACCCGTCCAAGGGGCTGATCGCGACGCGCCTGTCGATCGAGGCGATCCGCACCACCTTGTCGCTGACCGCCTTCCTGGTGTTCTTCAGTGCTTTGCTGTCGATCGTCGGCGATCTGGACGATCTGGAGCGCGGCGGGCTGGTCATCATCTCGGCCTTCCCGTTCCTGTATGTCGGCTTCTGCCTGGCCTGCGGCGCGTTCGTGCTGGCGCTGAAATGGCTGGTCGTTGGGCGGTACAAGGTGACGACCGCGCCGCTCTGGAGCACCTTTGTCTGGCGGACCGAGCTGGTCACCGCGACCTATGAGAATCTGGCGGTCGCCAATCTGCTCGAGCCGCTGCGCGGCACGCCCTGGATCGGCCTGTACCTGCGCCTGATGGGGGCGAAGGTCGGCAAGCGCTGTTACATCGACACGACCGACCTGACCGAGCACGACCTGGTCACGATCGGCGACGATGTCGCGCTGAACGACTATGCCGGGCTCCAGACGCATCTGTTCGAGGACCGGGTGATGAAGGTCGGCGCGATCACGGTCGGCGACCGCGCGACGATCGGCTCGCTGGCGATCGTTCTGTACGACGCAGAGGTCGGGGCGGACGCGCAGCTGGGCGACCTGTCGGTGGTGATGAAGGGCGAGAGCCTGCCCGCCGGGACCAATTGGGAAGGCAGCCCGGCGCGGATCGTCACCGGGGCATGACCCCGCTCTGGCATGACGGGCCGCTCGACGCCCTGCACTGGGACGGCGTGTCGCCGGTCGTGTGGCGCGTCGCCGATCCGGGCGCGGGGGAGCGAGGGCCCCTGGCGACGGCGCTGCTGGGCCATCTGTCCGCCGGGGCGGTACGGCTGGCGCGCAATCCTGAGGGCAAGCCCGAAGTTCTCTTTCCAAATGGCTGGCATATCAGCCTGTCGGGGCGTGGCGGCTGGTGCCTCGTGGCCGCCGCCCCTTATGCGGTGGCGGTCGACCGCGAGGCTGTGGACGATATGGCCCCGCTCTGGGACATGATGACCGTGCAGGAGGCGAACGCGGTCCGTGCCGCACCTCTGGCAGAACGGTCGCGCCAATGGCTGCGGCGCTGGACGATCAAGGAAGCGCACGCCAAGCTGATCGGCACTCCCCGCCGCATCGCGCCCGAGGCGATCGACACCAGGCTGATCGACCCGGTCCGGGCGACCGCGCATTGTGGCGGGACCTCGCATTGCTGGACCCGCGAAGACGGGCGCGGGATCGAAACGCTCGCCATCTGGGCAGAGGCCGCATGAGCGCGGACCAGGTCCGGCCTTACGCGGAAGGCGACCGCGACGCCGTGCTGGCGATCTTCGACAGCAATCTGCCCGAATATTTCGGGGCCGGGGACCGCGAATGGCTGGAGGAGACGCTGGACGATCCCGACGGTCCGGCTTTCGTCGTCACGGTGGACGATGCGGTCGCGGCGTTCGGCGGTTACGAGCTTTGGGAGCATTATAACAAGGCGCTGCTCTATTGGGGCATGGCTGCGCGGGCGCATCATGGCAGCGGGCTGGGCCGGTTGCTGCTGTTCGAGCGCTTGCTGCATGTCGCGCAGCATGCCGAGCCGCCGACCCGCTATGTCACGGTCGACACCTCGCCCGGCGTGGCGCCCTTCTTCCGCCATTGCGGGTTCGAGGGAATGGCGGTCTGGCCCGAGGGCTATCGGTCGGGCATGACGATGCACGAATTGCGTTTCGACCTGGCGGCCGTGTCCGTTGAAGAACTGGCCCGACGGCGCGATGCGGCGCTCGCTGCGGCCATCGCCCGGCTGGAGCGTCCCCGGTGATCCGCGAGCCGTTGAGCGCGGCGGCGCATGTCATCCAGCTGGCGTTGACCCCGATCTTCCTGCTGACGGCGGTGGGGGCGCTGCTGAATGTCTTTTCGACGCGGCTGGGGCGGATCAGCGACCGCATCCATGTGCTGAAGAAGGAAAACGGGGTCAGCCGGGTCGAGATGGATCGGCTGCGGCTGCGGTCGCGTTTTCTGGACGTGGCGGTCACGCTCGGGGCGGCGGCCGGGGTGATGACCTGTTGCGCGGCGATCACCCTGTTCTTCGGCGTGCTGCGCGCCTCGGGCCATTCGTCGATCCTGTTCCTATTCTTCGGCGGCGGTCTGGTCTGCGCGGTCGGCGGCCTCGTCTGTTTCGTCGCCGAGATCATCCTGGCCGGGCGGACCTTGCGCGACGAGGACGATCCGGGCTGACGCGCAAGGGCACGACATGGACGAATTGTCATCTCGCCCCGCTTGCATGGATGATGCGGGCTGGGGCAGCCTTGATCCCGGGTAGTGGGGACAAGACCGCATCATGATTTTTGGTAAGACGTCGACGGCCATCCTGTTGGTTCTGGCCGCGCCGGTCGTTGCGCAGACCGCCGCGCCGATGGCCACGAAGCCACAGGCGCCGGTGGTATCGGCATCGTGGCAGAGCGCGGGCAGCGATCTTCCGGCCGATCCGGCCTGGCGGACGGGCACGTTGCCCAACGGGCTGCGCTATGCCGTGCGGCGGGGGACGCAGCCGCCGGGCACGATCGCGGTGCGCATCCGGATCGACGCGGGCGGCCTGATGGAAACCGACGAGCAGCAGGGCTGGAGCCACCTGCTCGAACATATGGTCTTTCGCGGCACCCGGAAGCTGGCGGACGGCGAGGGGGTGAAGATCTGGCAGCGGCTGGGCGCGAGCTTCGGCAGCGATACCAACGCCTTTACCGGCCTGACCGCGACCACCTATGTCCTCGACCTGCCGCGCAACGACGAAGCCTCCTATGCCCAGGCGATGGAGGTGCTGTCGGAAATGATGAGCAGCGCGACGATCGCCCCGGCCGCGCTGGAGACGGAGCGCAAGGTGGTGTTGGCCGAGCGCGCGATGCGCCTGACCCCGCTCGCGCAGAAGGTCCAGGCGGTCGCCAACCCCATCATGCTGGCGGGCACCAAGGCGGCGGTGCGCAACATCATCGGCAGCGAGGCGACCCTGTCGGGGGCGAGCGCCGATCGCCTGCGCGCTTATTACAAGAGCTGGTATCGGCCGTCGCGAGCGCAGGTGATCGTGGTCGGCGATGCCGATCCCGCCATGCTGGAAGCGCAGATCCGCCGTAACTTCAGCGGCTGGCGCGCGGTGGGGGCGGAGCCTGCGGCGCCCGATTTCGGTGCGCCGACCAAGCCCCCGCGCGATTCCGCGGCGGTGGTCGATCCGCAAATGCCCAACAGCCTCCAGATGGCCTATGTCACGCCGCATGACGAGCGGCCCTGGACCATCGCCCGGCAGCAGCGGCAATATCAGGACTGGGTCGCACTGGGCGTGCTCAACCAGCGGCTGTCGACCGAGGCGCAGAAGGGCGGCGCGCTGATCGGCGGGCAGCTGACCAACACCGCCAACCGCCATATCCAGGACCAGCTGACCCTGGCGCTGGGGTTCAAGCCGGGCAATTGGAAGGCGGCGTTCGACCAGGCCGCAGGCGTGCTGAACGGCGCGCTGGCCGAGCCGCCGTCGCAGGAGGAAATCGACACCCAGGTCAAGCAGATGGCCATCTATCTGGACCGGCAGGTGGCCGAGGAGCCGACGGCCTCGTCGTCCGGGCTGGCCAATGGCTATGTCAACGATGTCGAGCAGGGCGATGTCACCGCGCCCAACGCCTTTTATCGCGACCTGTTCGCCGCGCAGCGCAAGAGCTTCGATCCGGCCTCGGTCCAGGCGACGATCCGCCGTCTGCTCGCGCCCGAGCCGCGCCTGATGCTCTATTCCTCGGTGCCCGTGTCGGGCGGCGACGCGGCGGTGGCGACGGCCCTGGCGGACGTCAAAAAGGTCGCGGCGGTGCGCGAGGCGAAGATCCGCGCGGTCTCGATGGACGAGCTGAAGCTGCCGGGCACGCCCGCCACCGTCGCCTCGACCGCCACCATTCCCGATCTGGGCATCGAGCGGGTCCGGTTCTCCAACGGAATCGAGCTGGACCTGAAGCAGACCGATTTCGAAAAGGATCGCATCCGCGTCAACGTTCGGATCGGCCATGGCCTGTTGGGCGAGGCGCGCAGCGATCCGGGGCTCAGCTGGACCAGCAGCATGGTCATGGGCAGCGGCTTCGGCCCGTTCCGCCCCGACGAGCTGACCCGGTTGCTGGCGGGGCGCAATATCGGCTTTCGCGCGGGGCAGGCGCTCGATGCGATCAGCGTCGACGGGGCCAGCGACGGGCAGAATGTCGCCGACATGCTGAAACTGATGGCCGTGGGGGTGAGCCAGAACCAGTATCGCCCGGTGACCGTCTCGCGCCTGCGCGACAGCATGATCGCCAGCTATCAGGCAACCTATAGCCAGCCGTCATCGGTCCTGCGCGCCTTTTCGGGGCCTTATCTTTATGGCGGCGATACGCGGTTTCGCGGCCTGCCGCCGATGAACGAGATCGCCGCGCTGACGCTGCCCGCCTTTCGCAGCTATTGGGAGCCGCGGCTGGCGGCTGGGCCGATCCAGATCTCCGTGGTCGGCGATTTCGACCGGGCCGCCGTCGTTGACGCGGTCGCGCGCAGCTTCGGCACGCTGCCTCCGCGCAAGGACATTCGCCCCGATCCCGAGCGCAGCGATGTGCGGGCGACGATCCCGGCGGCATCGCCCATCACACTGTTCCACAAGGGTGACGCAGGGCAGGCCATGGTCGTGCGCGCCTGGCCGACCCTGGGCCTGCTCGACGACATCACGGAGGTTCGCGCGCTGGACGTCGCCAGCCAGATTATCGAAACCCGCCTGATCGAAGGGTTCCGCGAGACGCAGGGCGGCAGCTATTCGCCCTTTGCCAGCCACCCCGGTTATGTCGAAATGCCGCATTACGGCATCCTGCAGGTGGGGGCGCAGCTGGGCGTGAACCGGATCGAGGATTTCGAGAAGGCGCTGTCGGCGATCATGACCGATCTGGCGACGAACGGGCCGAAACCCGACGAGTTCGCGCGGGCGAAAGCGACGATCCTAGGCAATGCCAAGCGCGCGCGCAGCAACAACGCCTATTGGACGAGCGTGCTGGGCAATGATTTCGACGATCCGCGCATCATGACCCTGATCCGCCAGGGTATCGCCACCCGCGAGGCCGTCACGATCGACCAGGTTCGCGCCGCCCTGGCGCGCTATGCCGGGCCGTCGCGACCCGGTTTCGAGATCCGGGTCCTGCCCGAAGCGCCGGTGGCCACGCCCTCCGCCGCTGTTCGCTCCACTCAATCAGACTGACGAAGATAGTCGGTTTTACTCTCCGGGAAATCTGGCCCCTTATGGTCGACAGACGGGCGGCGCACGATGCTTTGCGCTGCCCCACGGGTTGAACCGAGGAGTGGAATATGGCGTCCCAGGTCGAAGACAATCAGGGCCAGAGCGCGGGCGGTTGCCCGGTCGCGCATGGCGGCGGTGGCAATGGACCCGGCAAGCGCGGTGGCGGCCGTGGCGGTCCCGGCAACAAGGACTGGTGGCCCGAGCGGCTCCGCCTGGAAGGGCTGAACCAGCATAACCCGCGCTCGAACCCGCTGGGCGAGAATTTCAACTATGCCGAGGAGTTCGCCAAGCTCGATCTCGACGCGCTGATCGCCGATCTGCACGCGCTGATGACCGACAGCCAGGATTGGTGGCCCGCCGATTTCGGTCATTATGGCGGCCTGTTCATCCGCATGGCGTGGCACTCGGCGGGCACCTATCGTGTCACCGACGGTCGCGGCGGTGCTGGTGGCGGGCAGCAGCGCTTCGCGCCGCTCAACAGCTGGCCGGATAACGCCAATCTCGACAAGGCGCGTCGCCTGCTCTGGCCGATCAAGCAGAAGTACGGCGCGCAGATCAGCTGGGCGGACCTGTACGTCCTGACCGGCAATGTCGCGCTGGAATCAATGGGTTTCAAGACCTTCGGTTTCGCGGGCGGCCGTGCCGACACCTGGGAGCCGGAAGAGCTGTACTGGGGCCCCGAGGGCAGCTGGCTGGGCGACGAGCGTTACTCGGGCGAGCGACAGTTGCACCCGGCGCTGGGCGCGGTGCAGATGGGCCTCATCTACGTCAATCCGGAAGGCCCGAACGGCACGCCGGATCCGGTCGCCTCGGCCCGCGACATCCGCGCGACCTTCGCGCGCATGGCGATGAACGACGAGGAAACCGTCGCGCTGAACGCTGGCGGCCACACCTTCGGCAAGACGCACGGTGCGGGCGATCCGTCCTTCGTCGGCGCTGAGCCCGAAGGCGCGGTGATCGAGGATCAGGGCCTGGGCTGGCGCTCCAAGCACGCGTCGGGCATGGCCGGTGACGCGATCACCTCTGGCCTGGAAGTCACCTGGAGCCAGACGCCGACTCGCTGGTCGAACAACTATTTCAAGAACCTGTTCGAATATGAGGACCAGTTCGAGCTGGTGAAGAGCCCGGGCGGCGCCTGGCAGTGGGAGGCCAAGTCCGCCCCCGCCGACGTGCCGCACGCGCACGACCCGTCGAAGAAGCAGCATCCGCGTATGCTGACCTCCGACCTGGCGATGATCAAGGACCCGGAATATCGCAAGATTTCCGAGCGCTTCTACAAGGACCCGGAATATTTCGCCGAGACCTTCGCGCGTGCCTGGTTCAAGCTGACCCACCGCGACATGGGGCCGGTCGAGGGCTATCTGGGCCCGCTCGTGCCGCAGGAGCCGCTGATCTGGCAGGACCGGGTCGATCCGCTCGATCATCCGGTCGTCGATGAGGCGGACATCGCGTCGCTGAAGGACAAGATCCTCGCCTCGGGTGTGTCGGTCCCGGCGCTGGTCGGTGCGGCCTGGGCTTCGGCCTCGACCTATCGCCGGTCGGACAAGCGTGGCGGCTCGAACGGTGCGCGTGTCCGCCTGGCGCCGCAGAAGGACTGGGAGGTCAACAACCCGGCGCAGTTGGCCGAAGTGCTGACCACGCTGGAGGCGATCCAGGCCGAGTTCAACGGCTCGGCGACGGGCGGCAAGAAGGTGTCGATCGCCGACCTGATCGTGCTGGGCGGTTGCGCGGCGGTCGAGAAGGCGGCGAAGGATGGCGGCGTCGAGGTGACGGTGCCCTTCACCCCGGGCCGGATGGATGCGCGTGAGGACCAGACCGACGTCGAGTCCTTCACGGTGCTCGAGCCCATGGCCGATGGTTTCCGCAACTATCGCCAGGGCATCCAGTTCATGGCGCCCGAGGAAGCGCTGGTCGACCGTGCCCAGCTGCTGAACCTCAGCGGGCCGGAGATGACGGTGCTGGTCGGTGGCCTGCGCGTCCTGGGCGGCAACGCGCCGGGCGTGACCGAGGGGGTGTTCACCGATCGGGTCGGCACGCTGTCGAACGACTTCTTTGTCAACCTGCTCGACATGAACACCGAGTGGGAGCCGAGCGCGGACGAGAATCTGTTCCACGGTCGCGATCGCCGCACCAAGGAGCACACCAAGACGGCGACGCGTGTCGACCTGATCTTCGGTGGCCATTCCGAACTGCGCGCGTTGGCGGAGGCCTATGCCTGCTCGGACTCGAACGCGCCGTTCGTCCGCGACTTCGTGAAGGCGTGGGACAAGGTGATGAACGCCGGTCGCATGGACATCTGATCCGGGCGGACATCCAAAGGAAAGGGGGCCGTGCCGTGAGGTACGGCCCCTTTTTCATGGGCTCTACCCTCGCCCTATCTGGTGCTGCGCACCTCCCTCCCTCTCCCATTGGGAGAGGGAAGGGGCCCAGCCGCGATAGCGGGTGGGAAGGGTGAGGGTGGGGTTAGCCGATCACTCTTCGTCCTCGTCCATTTCGCGGTCGATCGTGTCCATGAAGTCGCGCGCCGCTTCCTTGTCGGCTTCGTCCTCGAACGCGTCGTCCAGGTCGGGGGCGACGCCCAGCATGTACGCCAGGCACCAGAGCGCAAAGCGACGGCCGCTGTCGCGCTCCAGCCCGAACTGGACCCGCAACCGGTCGATCCCGGCGGAAAGCTGGTCGGGCGACAGGTCGCCGATATCCTCGGTGCCGAAGAAGCGGATGAGCAGTTGATCGAAATCCATGCCCGTTCTTAGCGGAGCCGGTCCGCGCACCCAAGCGTCAATGGACGGGAGGCAGTCCATTCCTCCCCTGGAAGGGGAGGTGGCGCGCATCGCGCGTCGGAGGGGTGTCCCGCTCTGGATAGGGCGACACCCCTCCGTCAGGCCTTTCGGCTTGCCACCTCCCCTTACAGGGGAGGAATTGGTAGAGCGGGCTCACCCCATGCGCAGCGGGCCATTGGCCACCGGCTCGCCGAAATCGGGCGTGCCGTCGGGGCGATAGCGGAAATATTGCATCCGGGTGTCGCGATTGGGATCGAACAGCGGATCGCCCTTGATCGCGGCATAGTCGCGCGCGTGATAAACGAGCACGTCGCGCCCGCGTTCGTCGACGGTGAAGCTGTTGTGGCCGGGCCCATAGACCTTGTGCGCCTCCGAGGTCTTGAAGACCGGCACCGGCGATTTCGACCAGTTGGCCGCGTTCATCAGGTCGGCCTTCGCGTCGCAGGTCAACATGCCCATGCAGTAACGTGCATCGGTGGCGCTCGCCGAATAGGTCATGAACAGCTTGCCGTTGCGGGCGAGCAGGGCGGGTGCCTCGTTGACCTTGTAACCCTGGATTTCCCAGGGAAGCGTCGGCACCGACAGGCGAACGGGCTTGGCCGCCAGCGTCAGCGCCGTCTTGAGCGGGGCGAGATACAGGTTGGAATTGGTCTCGATCCCCGGCTCGCGCTGTGCCCAGACGAGGTAGCGCCGGCCCTGGTGCACGAAGCTGGTGGAATCGAGCGTGAACGTATCCCACTCGGTCTGAAGCTGGCCCAGCACCGACCAGTTGCCCGTCATCGGGTCCGGGCCGTCGCACATGACCGCATAGGTGCGGATGCGAAACACGTCCTCGCCACCGCCGCTGGGCCCCGCCGCGAAATACATGGTCCATCGGTCGTCGACGAGGTGCAGTTCGGGCGCCCAGATGAAGCCCGACATGGGACCGCTCTTCAGGTGTCGCCAAAGGACCTTTTCGGGCGCGGTCGAGAGCCCGGCGAGCGTCCTGGACCGACGCAGGACCAGCCGGTCATATTCGGGCACCGATCCGGTCATGTAATACCAGCCATCGGTGTGTCGGAACACCTGCGCATCGGCGCGCTGGCGGACGACCGGGTTGACGATGGTGGGCGCAGGCCGCGCGGCGAGGAGAGAGGGCGTCGCCACGGCAGTCGTCGCCCCGGCCAGGAATGTACGTCGGCTCAGCATGTCCATCCTCCCATCGGGCCGTCATCTCCCGCGCGGACGGGGCGGCGGCGCCTTATCGTTCCGGTCGTCCCGCTGACGCCGATCGCATGGTCTTAACGGATAACTCCGACATTAAAAAGCCGTTCGCCGGAATCCCCGGCGCTTGCGCAAGCTCCAATCCACCAAGCCGTGCAGCACCGTCGCGACCGCCGCGCCGAGCAGCACCTCGCTGCCGCGCTCGATGGCGGTATGAACGATGCCGCGATCGGGCAGGGCGGTCATCAGCACGATCGGGGCGGTCCACATGCACACGCGCAGCTCGGGCCGGATCCGGGCGACCGTCGCGCAGATGGCGATGGCGACGACCAGTTGCAGCGGATGGCCCGGGCTGGGGTCGTGGACCGCGCTGGCCACGCCGATCGCCACCACCAGCCCGATCGCTGTCGCCATCACGCGCCATACAAAAGCGCGTCGCGTGTCGGTCGCGCTGTCCTGCGACACCACCAGCGCCGACACGACCGCCCAGATGGGATGGCCCAGGCCGACGGCCGCGGCCAGCAGCGAGGCCAGCATGGCCGACCCCGTGCACCGCGCGACGAACGCCGCCGACCCTATCCAGGCGGGCGGCGCGCCCCTTGCCGTCATCGTCACCGGAAGAGATTGGCCTTGGCAAGCGCGATGACCTCGTTCCCCCGGCCACTGAGCACGGCGCGGGCCGCGTACAGGCTAAAGCCCTTGGCCTGCTCGGCCTGGATCTTGGGCGGCACGATCAGTTCCAGGCCCTCGGTCACGACATCGACCAGCGCGGGGCCGTCATGCGCAAAGGCCTCGCGCAGGGCCGCCTCCAGCGCGTCCGACCGGGTGACACGGACCCCGAAATAGCCGATCTCGCGCGCGATCGCGGCAAAGTCCGGATTGGTCAGCGAGACATTGGTGTCGACATAACCCGCCGCCTTCTGCTCCAACTCGACAAAGCCGAGGGTCGAGTTGTTGAAGACGACGATCTTGATCGGCAGGCGCATCTGCACCGCGGTCAGCATGTCGCCCATCAGCATGGCCAGCCCGCCATCCCCCGACAGCGACACGACCTGCCGTCCCGGAAACGCGCCCTGCACGCCCAAGGCCTGGGGCAGGGCGTTGGCCATCGAGCCATGGTTGAACGACCCGATCAGTCGCCGCTTGCCGTTCATCGTCAGATAGCGTGCCGCCCAGACGGCAGGGGTGCCGACATCGGCGGTGAAGACCGTGTCCTCATCGGCGATCCGGTCGACCATCGCCGCGACATATTGCGGATGCAGCGGCGCGTCGCCGTCGCGCGGGGTGGCGAGGTCGTCCAGGCCTTTGCGCGCATCGCGGTAATGCGCGCGGGCCTTATCCAGAAAGGCCTGGTCGCGATCCGCGCCGATCAGCGGACGCAGCGCATCGGCGAACGCCTTCACATCGGCCACCACGCCCAGGTCGAGCGGCACGCGCCGCCCCAGCGCGCCGGGGTCACGATCGACCTGCACCACCTTCGCCTTTTCCGGGTAGAAATTGCGATAGGGAAAATCGGTGCCCAGCATCAGCAGCGTGTCGCATTCCATCATGGCGTGATAGCCCGACGAAAAGCCGATCAGCCCGGTCATCCCGACATCGTAGGGATTGTCATATTCGATCCATTCCTTGCCGCGATAGGCATGGACGATCGGCGCCTTCAGCGCCGCGGCGAGCGCGACGACTTCGTCATGCGCGCCCGCCGTGCCCGATCCGCAGAGCAGCGTCACCGCCTTCGACCCGTTCACCAGATCGGCGACCTGCCGGAGCGCCGCCTCGTCGGGGAGCAACCGGGGCGCGGCGAGGGCGGGGAAGGGGACGCTGCGCGTCTCGGGCGCTTGCTGGAGCGCGACGTCGCCGGGGATGACCAGCACCGCGACCCCCCGCTGGCCGATGGCGGTGCGGATCGCGCGGTGGAGCAGTTCGGGCATCTGACGGGCATCCTGCACCATCTCGCAGAAATGGCTGCACTCGCGGAACAGCTCGGTCGGGTGCGTTTCCTGGAAATAATTCAGGCCGATCTCGCTCGACGGGATATGCGCCGCGATCGCCAGGACCGGCACGTGGTTGCGGTGGCAATCGTACAGACCGTTGATGAGGTGCAGGTTGCCCGGCCCGCAACTGCCCGCGCACACCGCCAGTTCGCCGGTCGCCGCCGCCTCCGCCCCGGCCGCGAAGGCGCCCGCCTCCTCGTTGCGGACATGCATCCAGGCGAGCTTGCCAGAGCGGCGCATACTGTCGTTAAAGGCGTTCAGGCTGTCGCCGGTGACACCCCAGATGCGCTGGACGCCCGCCTCGATCAGGGTGTCGTTCAACAGGTCGGCGATCGTCTTGGTCATGTGCGTCAGGTCCCTATGCGCGGCAGGCCGGTTGGCCGGGGCTGGGGAGAGAACGCGCGCGACGCCGTTCGCTTCCGATGAAACTCGGCAAACGCGATTGCAGATTTTGCAGCCTTTGGGGCGAGCCGCGATTTCCGATCAGCGGTGCTGGCGATCCATTTCTGTCAGGATCGCCGTGTGGATGGCGATCCGCGCTTCAAAGATACGCTTGTTGTCGCGCGTGGGGTTCACGCGATTGGTCAGCAGGACGATGAAGGCATCCCGCTTCCGGTCGATATAGAGAGACGTGCCGGTAAAGCCGGTATGGATCAGCGCATCGGGCGCGGCGCGCGGGCCGGCAAAGCTGCCCGACGGATCGGGCATGTCCCATCCCAGCGCGCGCGAGGTGCCCGGCGGCTCGGCCTGGCGGGTGGTGAAGGCGGCGATGGTCGAAGGCTTCAACAGGCCCCTGCCGTCGCGAAGATAGAGTTCGGCCAGTTTGGCGAGGTCGCGCGCGGTCGAGAAGAGCCCGGCATGGCCGGCGACCCCGCCCAGCACATAGGCATTTTCGTCGTGCACCTCGCCCCGGATCAGCCGGTGCCGGAACACATCGTCCTGCTCGGTCGGCGCGATCCTGTCCCTTCGCCGGGCAGGCGGGTTGAAGCCGGTATCCTTCATCCCGAGCGGCCCGAATGCCTTGTCTTGCAGGAAGCGGTCCAAGGGCTTGCCCGACAGGCGTTCGACGATCTCGCCCATCAGGATCAAATTCTCGTCGCGATATTGATAGTGCGAGCCGGGCGCCCAGGCGACCGGCATATGGTCGATCAGGGCGAGCAACTCCTGCCGGTTGCGGCTGTGCTGCCAGAGCAGATCGGTGGTGAACAGGCCCGAGCTGTGACTGAGCAGGTGGCGCACGGTGATCCGGTCATGGCCGGGCGCAGCGGCAAAGGCGGGGAGATAGGCGACCACCGGGCGGTCGAGGTCCAGCAGCCCCCGGTCATAGAGCAGCTCGGCCGCGGTCGTCGTGCCGACGACCTTGGTCAGCGAGGCGAGATCGAAGATCGCGTCGCGCGGCATGGGCGGCGCATCGGGCGTGGACGACATCCGCCCGAAGCTGCGCAGCGCCACCAATCGGCCCTTCACGCCGATCGCGACGACGGCGCCCGGAAAGGCCCTGCCGACCCAGGATTGGATCTCGTCAAAGGCGCCGGCGAAGCGGGGCGGCCGTGCCGCGACCGATGGGGCGAATAGGGCCGCCGCCGTCATTCCCTGCACGAAGCGCCGCCGGTCGATCGTCATGGATGAAGCTCCGTCACCTGGCGAATATGCGCATCGACCGCCGCCCTGCCAAAGGGAAAGGGGCGCGCCCGACCGGCCAGCCACGCGGCATAGCCGTCGCGATAATAAGGCGAACGCGGGTCGATCGACTGGCCGGGCAGGGTCAGCACGCAGCTGGCATCCCAATCGCCGACATCGCAGACTATCAGGAAACTCGCACCATGGCTGACATGATAGTCGCGGGCCGCGACATAGCCGCGCGCCATCACCGTGAAGGCGTCACCCCCGGACCGGCCACTCTCGATGGCGGGCAACGCGGCGTCGATCGCGGGCCGGCCCGACAAGGGATGGCGAAGGACGACGCGGTGGACGTCGCCCCAGCGCCAGGTCGCCGGATCGGCGCCGAACGTCTCCGACGCTCTCTCCCAGGCGCGGCCGAGCGCGGCCGCCAGCAGCGCATCGCGCGCCGCGTCGGGATCGGGGCCGAGCCGCGTATCGGGATGAGTGAGCAGCGCGAGCATCGGTCGCGGGTCGATCGACGTCACCAGCTCGCGCACCGCATCGGGCACGATCGCGGCGAGGCAGGCCTTGCCGAGTTCGGTCCACAGCATCTCGAACAGGGCGGCGGGGGCGCTGTCGGCGCCTAGCCGGGCGTCCCAGTCCCGCAGCATCGCCGCCGCCTGTTCCGCCACGCCGTCGAGCCCCTTCGGCAGCAGTGGCAGCAGCGCCCGGGCGGGCAGGGACAAGTCGTCATGCTGCAACGCCACGCTGTCGGCGATGCCGTGGCTGTCCGCTTCGCCGAGCACCTGCACGATCCGGTCGTAGCGATAGGGCGCGTTCCAGGTGAAGCTCGTCAGGCCCTTGGCCGACGACCAGTCCGGCGGCAGGTTGAACTGGTTGGCCGAGGCGAACCAGCCCTGTGCCGGATCGAGAAGCTTCGGCATCTGCTCCGCGGGAAGAATGCCCTGCCAGTCGAACCGTCCGTCGCCGGGCACGGGCATCAGCCCGTCGCTCTGCGGGCGGACCGGCACATGGCCCAGCAACCGCCAGCCGATATGACCGTCGACATCGGCATAATGGAGGTTGGTCGGCGCGACGTGCAGCCGTGCCGCCTGGGCCAGCTCGTCCCAGTTCTTCGCGAGGTTGAGCGCGATGATGGCGAAGGTCATGTTCGCGCCGGGCCGCAGTGACACCGATGCCATCGCCGTCGCGCGCCCGTGGGACGAATCGTGAAACAGCACCGGCCCCTGTTCGGCATGGCGGAGCGTCACCACCACGTCGTCGCCGTCCTTCACGCGGATCGTCTCGGTCACTTGTGCGAACCGCTTCCACTGCCCCCGATGGCGATAGCATTCGGGATCGTCGGGCTTCAGCGCCAGGACGTACAGATCCTCCTGATCGATATGCGAATTGGTCCGCCCGAACGCATAATGGTCGGTATGGCCCTGCATGATGCCGGGCATACCGGGGCTGCCCGCGCCGATCACGTCGAAACCCGGCGCGGAGAGGTGCGCGAGGTGACGCGGCGAGAAGCCGCCAATCCCCAAGTGCGGATCATTGGCCAGGATCGGGCGACCGGTGGCCGACCGCGCGGGCGCGATCGTCCAGGCATTGCTGCCATGCGCGTCGCGGTCGAGGCGATCCTCGACCGGATCGTAACCGGCGAGCGCCGTATCGCTCCACGGCAGGGGCCCTTCGGTCTTGCCCAGGATACCCAGATCGGCCTCGGAGATCGCCGCCAGGTCGAGGCCCTCGGGCACTTGTGGCGTCCAGTCCCCGGCCAGCGGCGCCATCAATGCGTCGAGGTCGAGCAGGCCGATCGCCGCGAGCCGTGCGCGGCGAACCTCGTCGGACACGCTGCCCATATCGCCGCTGCGGATGTGCACCAGATCGGCGATGTCCCATCGCAGCGGTCGCAGCGACAACAGGCCATATTCGGGCGGCAACAGGGCCGGATCCCCCTCCAGCTCGGCGATGCGGGCGTTGATCCCGTCGACATAGGCACGGGCGCAGGCGACGACATCGGTAGGCAGCCCGGCCAGCTCGGCATCGACGTCGCCGCGATAGAGCAGCAGGCGCGCGGCATGGTCGTGGGGCACGAACCGCGCGCCGAACGCCTCCGCCAGTCGTCCGAGATCGCGCCGCAGCTGGAGGTCGATCTGGAACAGCCGGTCGCGGGCGACGACATAGCCTTGCCCGAAATAGGCATCGGGAATGGAGGCGGCGCGGATATGCGGCACGCCCCATTCGTCGTCGGCGATGGTCACGGAGGCCCGCAGCGGCACGGCGTTACCCCTTGGCGGAATGGGTTCTGGCCGTGCCGCTGCCCAGGCTCAGCGGGTTTGGAACCGGACGCCGACCCGGAAGGCGCGGCCGAGCAGATCCGAATAGGTGCTGTTCGCCGCCAGCCCGGTTTCCGGCAACAGGATCGGATCGCGATCCAGCAGGTTCGTGATGTTCACGAACAGCTCGGCCCGGCCGCCGCCCCGCGTCTCGATCTTGGTGGTCAGGTTCAGGTCGAGATACATCGCGCCTGCGATCGAGTTGTTGTCGATCGTCGGGAATTGCGAAACGGTCGCGGCGGGGCGCCCGGTGGGGCAGTTGCCGTCGCAGACGATATAGCTGTTGCCATAGGTCCCGCTGCTCACCCCGCGTGCGGTGCCGGTGATCGAGAAGCGGTCATTCTCATAGGCCAGGTTGAAGCGATAGATCCACTTGGGCGGGCTGGTGCCGCTCAGCTGGCCGACAATGTCGATCGGCACCACGTTGGGCACGCCGCTGTCGGTGATATTGTGGATATAGCGCGTCGCCAGCCCGTGGAGCGTGACCGCACCCGGGGCCTGTGGGAAGATTTCGGTCAGCGGCAGGCGGTAGCTGGCGTCGAAGTCGATGCCGCGCACCCATTGCCGGGCGAAGTTGAACGGGCTGGCGCGGAAGAACAGCTCGCGGTCGCCCGACGGATCGGGGCCATAGGCGGCGCAGAAGTCCTTGCGCCCCTCATAGCAGCGATTGATGATGTCCTGCGCGAAGAACTGCCCGATCGCGTCCCGCAGCTTGATGTCGAAGCCGTCGACCGAGGCCGAGAAGCCCGGCAGGAAGCGCGGCTGGAGCACGACGCCGATCGAGATCGAATCCGCCTTTTCGGGGCGTAGATTGGGGTTGCCGGTCGTGAGTTCGCGGAAGGTGACGGTGGTCCGCCCGGTCGCCGGATCGGTCAGCGTGTTGGTCCGCGACGTACCCGACGCGTACAGCTCGCTGAGATTGGGCGCGCGGATGTCGCGCGAACGGGTGGCGCGGAAACGGATGTCGGGAATGGGCTGCCACGTCGCGCCCAGCTTCCAGGTGGTGACATAGCCCGAGGTGGAATAGTCGGTCCCGCGAACCGCGCCGTTGAACTCCAGGCCCAGGCCCAGCGGCACCACCGTTTCGAGATAGGCTTCCTTGACGTGATAGCTGCCAAAGGTGGGCAGGAAATTGCCGACCGACCAGCCGGTCTGGAACTGGCTGGGCACGAAGCCCGACACCGACTCCCGGCGATATTCGCCGCCGACCGCGACGCTGACGTCACCCGCCCAGGTGGCGAAGGGGGTCAGCGACAGGTTGGCGCCCGCGACCGTCTGCTTCAGCTTCTGGTCGCGATAGGGATCGCCCAGGACATAGTCGATCGCGGCCGGATTGGCGACGCCGATGCCCAGCCGGTTGAGCGGCACGCAGCCATTGGTCGGCGCGGTCAGCGAGGATCGGCACACGATCGTGCCGGCCGCCACGCCCAGCGCATTGCCCGCCGGCGCGGCGACCGCGTCGGTGGCATTGGCCATGGCGGCGGTGTTCATGATGTCGCGCAGCTGTTCGTGCGCGTTCGTCTCGCCATATTGGCCATAGACGTTCCAGAACGCCTTGTGGCCGAACGCCTGGAACTCGCCCTCGCCGCCGATCGCGTAACGCTGCACGTCGCGGCTGCTGTTGTTCTTGCGATAGGGCAGGTCGACGGCGGTGCTGCCGACCGTGACCGAGGTGACGGCGGAGCGCTCGGCGGGGGTGATGAGCCCGGCGGACACGGCATTGGCCAGTGCGGCCTGGAGGTACGGGTTGGCCGCCGTCAGCGTGATGCCGGTCGTCGATTGCGGCCCGGCGTTGAACAGCGTCTTCTGCCAGTTATAGGATGCCTCGGCGAACAAGGTCACGCCGGTGGCGACCTCGTAGCTGACCCGGCCGAACGCGCCACGCCGGTCGTCATCGGCATCCAGGCCGATATTGCGGCCCTGATCGTTGACGCGCCAGTCGCCGCCCTGGGTCAGCGAGGGGGCGGTCGCCCCGCCCAGCGCCGGGAAGCTGAGCGCGCCATATTGATACTGGTTCGCCGCGCCGCCTTGCCCGAAATAGATGCCGCGCAGCCGGTTGGCGACACCGCCGCTGGAATTCAGGATGATGCCGCCGGGGGTGGTGTTGGAGACGCCGACCGGCTGGCGGATCAGATACTGCGCCTGGCCATTGGTGTTGGTGTAGTTGGGATTGGTGATCCGCACCACGCCGCGCGCATTCCAGTCGCGATCGACCTGGAAGATGCCGTCGCGATGCGCCCATTCGCCGCTCAGCAGCAGGTGGCCGCGATCGTCGCTGCCGAAGGCCGTGCCGACGGCGGCGCTGAACGAATAATTGGCGCCGTCGCCGCGTTCGGTGATCCCGTTGTCGGCCAGGATCTTGATGCCCTGATATTTCTTGTCGAGCACGAAGTTGACGACACCGGCGACCGCGTCCGAGCCATAGGCGGCGGAGGCGCCGCCGGTGACGATCTCGACGCTCTTCACCAGCGCCTGGGGAAAGGTGTTGACGTCGACCAGGCCGGTGACGCTGGACGACACCGTCCGCCGTCCGTCGAGCAGCACCAGCGTACGGATCTCGCCCAGCCCGCGCAGATTGAGCGCGTTGATGCCCGCCAGGCCCGAGCTGATCGCCAGCCGCGAATTGGAGGGGCGGGTGGACCCTGCCAGCGCGGGCAGCTGGTTGACGAAATCGGCGATGTTGTTGGTCGGCGAGGTGTTGAGGATATCCTCCTGCGTCGCCACGGTCAGCGGCGTCGGCGACTGGAATCCGTTGCGGATGATCCGCGTGCCGGTGACGGTGATGTCGTCCGGGTCGATCTGCGTGCCGTTGATATCCTGCGGAGCCGGCGTCGCGCCGGGCTGCTCGGTCGTCTGGGCAAAGGCCGGAGCGGCAAGCGCCATCGACAAGGCTGTCAGGCCCGTACCGGCCCTCATCAGGCGGCGCCAAGATCCGTCGGTCATCTGCAATCCCCCTATTCACGATCTTTGGAGCGTGATCTCCCTGCGGCCGGTCATGATCTTGTCGCTGATCCGTGCATCCGGGATGGTGCAGGCGAGACGCGACCCAGGTCAAGGGTCGTGCGACTACCGATCGTTCGGTGGGCCATAGCCTTGGATTATGGCGGCATTGCACACCGGTCTTGCCGCCTTATGCTTCGGGACCGGCCGCCCTGTCGGCATGGGCATCCTCCGGTTTTGCAGGATGCGCGACGGGGTAGGCGGACCCACGGGATGGTTCGAAAAGGGGGAAACCATGGTCTCTCGCCGTACATTCCTGCTCGGCGCCACGGCATTGGGCGCGCTCGCGCCCTGGCGCGGGATCGCCCGGCCGGTCGCCACGACCGCCTATGCGGCGGTGCCCGGCCTGTCGCGACCGATCGAGATCGTCGACGATGGCTGGGGCGTTCCGCATATCCGGGCGCAGACCAAGGCGGATGCCTTTTTCGGCCAGGGCTATGTCGTCGCGCGCGACCGGCTGTTCCAGATCGACTTCGCCCATCGGCGGGAGATGGGGCGGATGGCCGAGGCCTATGGCGCGGCGTTCGCGCCCTACGACGCCAAGGCGCGACTGTTCCATTATCGCGGCGATCTCGATGCGGAGCTGGCCCGTATCCCGTCGCCGGTGCGGGACTGCGTGCGGGGTTATGTCGCCGGGATCAACGCCCGGATCGCCGAGGTGGAGCGCGATCCGACTCTGCTACCGCCGGAATATCGCATCCTGGGCGTGATGCCGCTGCGCTGGGAATTGCGCGATCTGGTTTTGGCGCGCGGCGGCGCGGTCGGCAATGTCGATGACGAGATCCGCCGTGCGATGCTGGCGGCGCTGGGGCGGCTCGATCTCGACCGGTTGGTGGCCCCGCTGCGCCCCGTGGTCGCCATGACCGTGCCGGAGGGGCTGGACCCCGCCCAGGTCGGCGAGGCGGACATGGGGGTGCTGCAGATGGGCCCCTTGCCGTTCGGACGCGAAACACCGACCCGCGAGCGGGACGAGATGTTGAGCGCCACCAATGCCGGGTCGAACGCCTGGACGGTGGCGGGCAGCCGTACCGTGACCGGTCGTCCGATCCTGGCCAATGATCCGCATCTGGGCATTGGCGGCTTCGGCCCGCGCCACGTCGCCCATCTCACCGCGCCCGGCCTGGACGTGATCGGCGGCGGCGCGCCGGGGCTGGCGGGTATCATGCAGGGGCATACCGACCGCTTCGCCTTCGGCCGCACCAATTTCCATATCGACCAGGAAGACCTGTTCGTCCTGGAACTGCATCCGAACGATCCCGAACGCTACCGCCATGACGGCGGCTGGAAGCGGTTCGCGCGGCAGGTGGTCGAGATTCCGGTGAAGGATGCGCCGCCGCACCGGGCGGTGCTGCGCCATGCGGTGCAGGGGCCGGTGGTGTCGCACGATCCGGCCCGTTCGCGCGCGACCGCCATCGCCTCGGTGGGGATGCAGCCGGGTGGATCGGGCGCCTTTTCGATGGTCGCGATCAACCTTGCACAGGATTGGGCAGGGCTGCGCGAGGCGTTCAAGCTTCACCCGTCGCCCACCAATTTCCATTATGCCGATGTCGACGGGCATCATGCGTGGCAGGCCATCGGCTTCTGGCCGGAGCGCAAGCGCGGCGACGGCCTGCTGCCGGTGCCGGGCGATGGTCGTTACGATTGGGTGGGGGTGCGCGACTTCCGTGCCTTGCCCGGCGTGTTCGATCCCCCCGCAGGCTGGTTCGCCTCCGCCAACCAGAACAACCTGCCGCCCGGCTGGCCCATCGAGCGGAGCCCGGCCTTCTCCTTCCGCGATCCCGCCCGCTATGATCGCATCGCCGAAGTGTTGTCGAAACAGACCCGGCACAGCCTGGCGGACAGCGTGGCCTTGCAGCACGATACGCTGTCATCGCTGGCCCGGCGTTTCCAGGCGATGTTGCCGCGCCAGCCTTCGCCCGGAGCGACGGCGGCGGTCGCGATGCTCGCCCGCTGGGATGCGCGGATCGACGGTGCGAGCGGGGCGGCGGCCTTGTACGAGATCGTGCTGCGCGCGTTGAACGCACGGATGGTCGCCGCGCTGGTCCCCGAAAACGCGCGCAGCCTGATATCGTCGATCGAGCCGCCCGAATTGCTGCGTGTCGCCGCCGACCGGCCCGACCTGATCGACGAGGCGCTCGCCACCGGCTGGACGGATGCGACCACGCTGCTGGGCCCCGATCCCGCGACATGGCGATGGGATGCACTCCACCGGGTCCGGATCGCGCATCCCCTGGCCCGGATCCCGGCGATCGCCGCGGCCTTCCCCCCGATCGAGGTCGGGGGTTCCGGCGGCGATGGCTTTACCGTGATGGCGCGCTGGCTGGGCAACGGGCCGGACTGGCGGGTCGGCGGCGGCGCGAGCTATCTCGAGGTGATCGACGTCGGCGATTGGGATCGGTCGCTTATGCTTAACCTGCCGGGCGAGTCGAACGACCCGCGCTCGCCGCACCGCCAAGACCAGGTCGGCCCGTGGAGCGCGGGCCGGATGCTGCCCATGCCGTTCAGCCGGGCCGCCGTCGATGCGGTCGCCGCAACCGTCACCCGCCTGCAACCCGAGAGGAGCCCGAAATGAAGCGCCTTGCCCTGATGGCCCTTGTCTGGTGCGTCGCCACGTCGGCGAGCGCACCGCGCGTCGATGTCCTGATCCGGGGCGGCACCATCTATACGGGGGGCGAAACGCCACCCTTTGTCGGCGATGTCGAACTGGCGGGCGATCGCATCGTCTATGTCGGCGCGCCGCGCGGTACGGCGGCGCGGGAGGAGGTCGACGCGCGCGGCCTGATCGTCGCGCCCGGCCTGATCGACGCGCATACCCATCCGGACAGCTATATCCGCTCGGCCGATCCCAAGGCGCGGCTCAATCTGCCCTGGCTGGCGCAGGGCGTCTCGACCGTGGTGATCGGCGTCGACGGCTATGGCAGTTTCGAGGTGGCCAAGGACGCACGCGCGCTGGAGGCCAGCGGGATCGGCACCAATGTCGTGCCGTTCGTCGGCTTCGGGGCGATCCGCAAACAGGTGCTGGGACAGGATGCCCGCGCGCCGACGCCCGCCGAACTGGCGGAGGAGAAGCGCCTCGCGGCCCGTGCCATGTGCGAGGGCGCCTATGGCCTGTCCACCGGACTATTCTATGCGCCGCAGAGTTTCGCGAAGACGGACGAAGTGGCGGCGGTCGCCAGCGAGGCGGGCAAACGCGGTGGGATGTACGACACGCACCAGCGCGACGAGGCGAATTACTCGATCGGCCTGCTCGCCTCGACCCGCGAAGCGATCGAGATCGGGCGCATTGCGGGGACGCCGGTCCATTTTGCGCATCTGAAGGCGCTAGGCGTCGATGTGCAGGGTCAGGCACCCGCGCTGATCGCCACGATCGAGGCGGCGCGGCGCAAGGGCCAGGCCGTCACCGCCGATCAATATCCCTGGCTGGCCTCGGGTTCGAGCGTCGATGCCGCGCTGGTGCCCGGCTGGGCGATGGACGGTGGCTATCGCAAGCTGCTCGCGCGGTTCGACGATCCGACGACGCTGGCGCGGTTGAAGACCGAGATGGCGGAAAATCTGCGTCGGCGGGGCGGGGCGGATTCGTTGTTGCTCACCGCGCAGGGCCAGCCTTGGAGCGGCAAGACACTGGCCGCGATGGCGGCGCAGTGGGGGCTCTCGCCGATCGACGCGGCGATCCGCATCCTGCGCACGCCCAATGCCACCGGCACCGGCCCGGCGGGCAGCAGCGTGGCGAGCTTCAACATGGCCGATCGCGACGTCGACCTGATCATGAAGCAGCCCTGGGTCGTGACGTCGTCGGACGGATCGGATGGCCATCCTCGCCAATATGGGACCTTCCCGCAGCTCTATCGCACCTATGTCGTCGATCGGAAGGTAATCACCCTGCCGCAATTCATCCGCCGTTCGACCGGCGCGACGGCCGACATGTATCGCATCGCGCAGCGTGGGTATCTGCGGCGTGGCTATTATGCGGATGTCGTGGTGCTCGATCCCCAAAGCTATGCACCGCGTGCCGACTATATGCATCCGCGCGTGCCCAGCGTCGGCGTGACGGCGCTGTTCGTCAACGGGCGACGGGCCCTGTCCGACGGGGCGGCGACCGGCGTGGCGGCGGGACGGGCGCTGCTGCGGCCCCGGCCCGGCGGCTGCGGCCAATAGCCGGACGTTATAGGCGGCGATAGGAGCGCGATTGGCGGCCCGTATGGCATTGCTCCTATCATCTCCGCATCATGACCATTCCCGCACCCTACCTCCTCTATCTCGGCCATTCCGATGACGAGATCGGCCTGAAGACATCGCGCGGCCTTGCCGCCTTTCGCGGCGACGATTGTGTGGGCGAGTGGCGGCACGACGACTGTCCGTTCACGCTGGGCCTGCCCCGTATGGATGCGGCTGCGGCGCGCGCCGCCGGGGCGCGGACGGTGGTGCTGGGCATCGCCAATCCGGGGGGGCGTTTCCCCGACTGGATGATCGGCGATGCGCTGGCCGCGATCCGCGCCGGGCTGAACATCGCCTGTGGACTGCACGAGCGGCTGCGCGACGTGCCCGAACTGGTCGCGGCGGCGGCGGAGGCGGGCGTCACCCTGTTCGACGTGCGCGACGCGCCCGAGACGCTGCCGGTCGGCAATGGTCGGCGGCGTGCGGGCAAGCGGCTGCTGACCGTCGGCACCGATTGTTCGGTCGGCAAGATGTACGCCACGCTCTGCCTGCGCGATGCGCTGCGCGCGCGGGGGCTGGTCGCCGATTTCCGGGCGACGGGCCAGACCGGCATCCTGATCGCCGGCGAGGGCGTGCCGCTCGACGCGGTGGTCGCCGACTTCATCGCGGGTGCGATCGAGACGCTGGCCCCGGCGCGCACGGACGAGGGCTGGGACTTGGTCGAGGGGCAGGGGTCGCTGTTCCATCCCGCCTTTGCCGGGGTGTCGACCGGACTGCTCCACGGCGCGCAGCCGACCGCGCTGGTGATGTGCCACGATCCGCTGCGCCCGCATATGCGCGGCCTGCCGCATTTCCCGGTGCCGGGCCTGGCCGAGTGCCTGGACGCCAATCTGCGCGTTGCCCGGCTGACCAGCCCGGACGTCCGCGCGGTCGGCGTGGCGCTGAACACCGTCAAGCTCGACGAGGCCGCTGCCCGGCGTCTGTGTGCCGAGACCGAGGATGCGCTGGGCCTGCCCTGCACCGATCCCTATCGCTTCGGGGCCGAGGCGATCATCGACTTTCTGCTGGAGACGCCATGCGACGCATCCTCGCCGTTCGTCACGACCCTTTCCCGCTAAGGACGCCGTTCCGCATCGCACGCGGGGTGAAGACGACCGCCGATGTGGTGACGGTGACGATCCGCGAGGGCGACGCGCAAGGATGGGGCGAGGGCGTGCCCTATCCCCGCTATGGCGAGACGATCGCGGCGGGGATCGCGGCGATCGAGGCGGTCCGCGACCTGATCGAGGGCGGCGCGACGCGAGCGGACATCGCCCGCGCGATGCCGGCGGGGGCCGCGCGCAACGCGGTGGATTGCGCGCTCTGGGACCTGGAGGCGCGGCTGGCCGGGACCAGCGTCGCGGCGTTGGCGGGCGTCCCGCCGGTGGCGGCGCTGGCTTCCGCGATCACCATCGGTATCGACACGCCACAGGCCATGGCGGAGGTCGCCCGCACGGTGGCGCAGGTGCCGCTGCTCAAGATCAAGGTGGATCGCGAGGGCGCGGCCGAACAGATCGCGGCGGTCCGTGCGGTCGCGCCCACGCCCCGGCTGATCGTCGACCCCAATGAAAGCTGGCGGGTGGCGGACATCGCCGACCGCTTGCCCATGCTGCTGGCCCAGCGCGTCGATCTGCTGGAACAGCCGGTGCCCGCTGGCGAGGATGAGGGGCTGGCCGATCTGGCAGGCACGATCCCGATCTGCGCCGACGAGGCAATGCACACCCGCACCGATCTCGACCGGCTGGCCGGACGCTATAGCCATGTCAACGTCAAGCTCGACAAGACGGGCGGCTTGACCGAAGCATTGGCGCTGGCGGCAGAGGCAAGGGCGCGGGGGTTCGGCGTGATGGTGGGGTGCATGGTGTGTTCGTCGCTGGGGATCGCGCCCGCGATGCTGGTGGCGGGGGGCGCGGACTTTGTCGATCTGGACGGCCCGCTATGGCTGGCGGCCGATCGCCCCGGCGGCGCGCGGGACGATGGCGGCATCCTGACCGCGCCCGGTCCCGGCTTTTGGGGAACGCCCGCTTGCGCCTGATCCGGGGCTGGTTCGCCATTCCGTTGTGGCAGCGGGTGGTCGGCGGGTTGGTGCTGGGCATCGCGCTCGGGCTGTTCTGGCCCGAGGGGGCCGGGGCGATCCGGCTGGTCGGCGAGCTGTTCGTCCGCCTCATCAAGATGCTGGTGGTGCCGGTGGTGCTGGTCACCATCGCGGGCGGGATCGCGACGCTGGGCGATCCGCGGCGGCTGGGGTCGATCGGTCTGCGCACGGTGGGGTTGTTCGCCGCGACCACGCTGGTCGCCGTGTCGATCGGCATGGCGATGGGCCTGGCCTTGCACCCCGGCGCGGCGATGAAGCTGGCGGGCGTGGTGCCCCATCCGCTGGGGCCGCCGGTGACGCCCGCCGACCAGCTATTGTCGATCGTGCCGGTCAACATCGTCGAGGCGCTGGGGCGCGGCGACATGCTCGCCATCATCTTCGTCGCCGTGCTGCTCGGCACCGGCAGCGTGATGGCTGGCGAGCCGGGGCGGCCGGTCGTCGCCCTGCTCCAGGGACTGTCGGCGGTGCTGCTGCATATCGTGCGCGCCGTGATGGAGGTGACGCCGTTCGGCGTGCTGGCGCTGATCGCCCAGGCGGTGGCGGTCAATGGCGCGGCGGTGTTCGTCCATGTCGGCTGGCTGGCGCTGGCGGTCGTGCTGGCGTCGCTGGTGCAGATGCTGGTCGTCCATGCCGCGCTGGTCGGGCTGGTCGCACGATTGCCGGTAGTGCGGTTCTTTCGCGGCATTGTCGATGCGCTGGTCGTCGCCTTTTCGACGGCCTCGTCCTCGGCGACGCTGCCGGTCGCGCTCCGGGTGGCGCAGGACAATCTGGGCGTGTCGCGCGGTGTCGCATCGACCGTGCTGCCGCTGGGCGCGTCGATCGGCAAGGACGGCACGGCCATGTATGTCGGGCTGCTCGGCCAGTTCGCGTTGCAGGCGCTGGGCATCGTGCCCGATGCGACGATGCTCGTCACGATGCTGCTGACCGGCGCGCTGGCGGCCTTCGGCACGGCGCCGGTCCCGTCGGCCTCGCTGTTCATGCTGGCGGCGATGCTGTCGGCGGTAGGGGTGGGGGCTGAGCAGACCGCGCTGGTCGTTGGGCTGGTCCTGCCCTTCGACCGGTTGCTCGACATGACGCGTACCGTGCCGTCCGCCTCCGCCAATCTTGTGGTCGCCACGCTGGTCGCGCGCGGCGAGGGCGAGCTGGATGCGGCGCGCTTTCGCGGGGCGGTGGTGGAATAGGGGCGGGGGCGTTAGGCTGTATCGATGAACCTCCGCCATATCGAGATTTTCCACGCCGTCTATGTGAACGGTTCGGTCTCCGCCGCGGCCCGGGCGCTCAACGTGTCGCAGCCTTCGGTGTCCAAGACGCTCCGCCATGCCGAGAGCCTGTTGGGGTTCGAGCTGTTCCAGCGCTCGAACGGCCGGCTGCTGCCGACCGAGGACGCCCATGCGCTGTTCGCCGACGTCGCCGATATTCAGGAGCGGGTGCGCGCGCTGCGCGAGGCGGGGCGCAACCTGCGGCTGGGCACAGGCACGACGTTGCGCATCTCCGCCTTGCCTAGCCTTGCGCTCGGCGTGCTGCCCGATGCGGTGTCGCGGTTCCTGGCGAAGCGCCCCGATGTCCGCTTCGACCTGCAGACGGTGCATCACGACGATCTGCTGCGCAAACTCTATGAGCGCGAAAGCGACATCGCCATCGCCAGCGAGCCGCCGCGCGGCGTCGCGCTGACCCATGACTGGCTGGGCGAGGGCGAGATGGTCGTGCTCTACCGCGAACGCGACATGCCCGATGCGCCGCCACGGCTGGAATTGTCGCAACTGGTCGGGCGGCCGCTGATCTCGCTGAAGGGCAGCGGCCCGATCGGCAAGCTGCTGTCCGAAGAGATCGACCGGCACGACCTGGTGCTTGACGAGATCGTGGTGGCGCGCACCTTCTACATTGCCGCCGCGCTGGTCCGTGCAGGCGTGGGACTGGCGATCGTCGACAATTTCACGGCCGCGGCGTCGATGGTGCCGGGGCTGGCGATGCGGCCGCTTCGCCCGTCGATCACCTTCGACGTCCATGCCATCCACCTGCTTGACCGGCCGCCCTCGATGCTGGCCGCCGAGTTCCTGACCCTGCTGAGCGAAGAGATCGAACGCCGATGATGGGGAGCCTGTTGCTGCCGCTATTGCTGGCGGGCGCGCCGGTCGAGGCCCCGCTGCCGCCCGCCGTCGCGGAGGCGCTGGCCAAGGCACCGCCGGGCACCCGCATCGGGCTGGTGGTGGTCGATCCGGAGGGGCGCGAGATCGTCGCGCTGCGCCCCGACGAGCGCTTCATCCCCGCGTCCAACACCAAGCTGTTCACCACCGCCGCCGCCTTCGCGACGCTGGACGTGGCGAGCCCGGATATGCGGGGTGGGGCGACGGTGCGGCTGGAGGGGCAGGGGACGCCGACGGTGATCCTGGCCGGGCATGGCGATGCCCGCCTGTCCTCCGCCCCCGATTGCCGCGTCGATTGCCTGGGCGAGCTGGCGGCGGCGGTCGCCCGGCGGACGGGGGTCGTGGGCGATGTGGTCGGCGACGACACCGCCTTTCCCGACGAGCGATGGCCGCAGGGGATGAGCTGGAACAATATGGACGGCGCCTATGGCACCGGCATCTCGGCGCTGACGCTGGACGACAATGTCGCGACGCTGACCGTGACGCCCGCGACGCCGGGTGCGCCGCCACGGGTGGTCGGCGATGGCTATTACCGGATCGGCAATGCCGCAACGACCGGCGAGGCGGGGAGCGCCAAGACGCTGTCGGTCGAGCGTATGCCGGGTAGCGATCTGCTGCGCCTGACCGGCAGCCTCGCGGTCGGGGCGACGCCGGTCGTCCTGAAGCTCGGCGTCGACGATCCGGCGCACAGGGCGGCCTGGCGGTTCACGCAGTTGCTGCGGGCGGCGGGTGTGACGGTGAGGGGGCGGATCACCGTGCGTCACCGGCCGCTCAGCGAGGCGGACGATCCCGTGCGCCGTGGCGGCGTTCCGGTCGCGACGGCGGCACCCGTGCCGGTGCTGGCCAGCCTGACGCCGCCGCCCCTCGCCGAGGATCTGCACCAGACCAACAAGACGAGCCAGAATCTCCACGCAGAGCTGCTGCTGCGGCGACTGGGGGCGAGCGGCTCGGTCGCCGATGGCCATGCCGTCGTCGATGCGGTGCTGGCCCGCGCCGGCATTGCCCGCGTGACCTATGATTTTGCCGATGGCGCGGGCATGTCCAACTATAACCGGGTGACTCCGCGCACGACGGTGGCGCTGCTCCGCTGGGCCGAGACCCAGCCCTGGGGCGCGGGCTGGCGCGCGACTTTTCCCGTGGCTGCCACCGACGGCACGCTGGCGCGACGGTTCGTCGGCACCCCGCTGGCGGGGCGGCTGACGGCGAAGACCGGTACGCTCAACGCCGCCAATGCGCTGGCGGGAACGATGATCGCAGCGAGCGGTCGGACGCTGACCTTCGCGGCCTATGCCAACGACATGCCGGGTGACGCCAGCGCGACCCCGGCGATCGACGCGGCGCTGGTCGCCATCGCCGCTGCGAATTGAGCGCCCCTCCTTCGATCAGCCCCGCAGGAGCGCCAGCGAGTTGGAGGCGAGCAGGGGCGGAGCGGGCGGCTGAGCCGGGAGCGCCTTGACCAATGGTCCGGCGACCGGGCTCAGCGCGGCAAGTCCCGTGGCGGCGAGGAATCGGCGTCGCTCGATCATGGCAAGGTCTCCGCTGTCCGGGCGGGCAGGCCCGCGAGATAAAGCGCGCCGTCGAGCGCATCGCCCAGCGGTTCGCTAAGCCGGGCGACGGTGCGCGCACGCAGCCAGGGCCGCATCTTCGCCGACAGGCCGCCCAGCAGCGCGCAGCGGGGTGCGCCGCGTTCATAGATCGTCTCGATGAACCGCTCGATATGACCGGCCGCATCCTCGACGATCGAGCGGGCGATTGTATCGTCGGCTTCGGCATAGTCCATCACCAGCGGGGCGAAGCTGCCATAATCGCGCGGGGTCGCCTGATCCATCCAGGCGATGGCGCGGGCCGTGTCATGGTCGAACCGCTCGGTGACGGCGGTGCTGAGCGGCGTCGCGCGGGTCCGACCGTCCAGCGCCCGCAGCGCGTGGCGCATCGCGCTCAGGCCCAGCGCCGCGCCGCTGCCCTCGTCCGAAATGGGAAAGCCATAGCCGCCGATCCGGAAACTCTGCCCGCCCACCCGGACCTGCGCGATGCTGCCGGTGCCGATGATCAGCACGGCCCCATCGCCGCCGCCATGGGCCCCCAGATTGGCGATGACGGCATCGGTATCGAATAGCGTCGAGGCGAAGGGAAAGGCAAAGCCCTCCAGCGCCGCCCGCACGCCGGGCCGGGAGATGCCCGCAATGCCCATCGCCGCCCGGACGCTCGCCAACTGCGCCGCGTCCAGCCCGGCCGCGTGCACCGTGTCCTCCGTCAGCTGGCGGAGCGTCGCATGGAGCGCGTCCAGCCCCAGTCCGGCATTGGCGGGACCGGCCTGGGCACCGGCCAGCACCCGGCCCGTGCCGTCGACCAGACGGCAACGGCTGGTGCTGCCGCCCGCATCCACGCCCAGAAAGAACTGCGTCATTGCGTCTGCACCTCTTCCAGCGTGGTGCGGAAGCGGCCGTCCAGCCAGTCGGTGATCTCGCGCGCGGCGGGATGGTCGATCGCGCCATAGCGCTCGCGCAGCTCGGAGAAACGGGGGCCGAGATTGTCGAGCCCGGTATCCTGAAGCGGCAGGATGTCGCGGCGCAATATGGTCGCGAAGTCGGCGCCCAGCACCTGGGTCGCGGCCGCCAGGAATGCCTGGCCATAGGCATAACGCTCCCCCTCGCGATAGCTGGCGGCCAGCGTCAGCGCGGGGATGCAGGACAGGAGCGGTTGCGACGCCGGGTTGATCGCATGGCCGCTGACATGGTCGCGGATCGCGGCGGGGCGGCCGGTAAAGGCGCGCAGGTGCAGATATTGCGACATGCGCACGCCGTCATTGACCGGATAATTGTCCCACAGGCACACTTTGCGGCCAAGTTCCTGCTGCACCCGTTCCAGATGCGCGACGCCGATCTCACGTGAGATCACTTCCTCGCCGGTCCAATAGACGCGCACGCTACGGTCGAGATAGCGGCCCAGCTCGCTCAGATAGGCGGGCGGCCGCTTGCCCCAGGCGCGCTCGAGAATGGGATCGTCCGAATAGAAGCTGGGGCAGAAGAAGACCTGGGTCGCGTGGCTGTTGTGCGCGCAGAAATCGACCAGTTCGGCCTGGCTCCGGGCCAGATCAGGGAGTTCGGCGGGCAGGTCGTCGAACAGGATGGCGAGGTCGTCGATGCCTAGCGCGTCGAGCTGCCGCAGCTTCTGCTTCAGGGCGGCGCGCGATTCGTCGCTGAAGGGATGGGTGCTCCCCACCGGGGTGAGCGCCACGCCGAAGCGGACGCCCAGCCGCTTGCACTCGGCGGCGAAGGCGGTGAGGGCGGCGACCTGTTCGGGCGGATGCGGCTCGCGCCAGCGGCGGCGCAGGAACGGATCGGCCTTCGGCCCGTAATGATAGAAGCGATAGCCCGCGCCTGCCAGCGTCCGCAGCACGGTCGTTCGGTCCGGCCAGCTCCAGGGCTTGCCGAAAAATCCTTCGATCACGCCCAGGTTCAGCGCCATGTCTTTTCCTTTGTCCGATCGTCGCGCAACGCCGCCACCGCCTCCCGCAACACCGTCTCGCGCAGGGCGTCGAGCGCGGGATAGGCTTCGCCGTCCGGCCGGTGGACGCGGTTGGTCAGCAGGACGACGGTCATGTCCAGCTGGGGGGAGAAGGCGAACCAGGTGCCGGTGAACCCCGAATGCCCGTAAAAGGGGGCCGCGATCCCGGCGAGCTGCGTTTTGTGGAAACCCAGCGCCTGGTCGGCATCGAAGGGCGTCTGCTCGAAGGCGGCGATCGTCCGGGCGGGCGCGAGCCGCCAGCGACCGTAGCAGCCGCCGCCCAGCAGCGCCTGCGCATAGCGGGCCAGGTCGGTCGCGGTGGAGAACAGCCCGGCATGTCCCGCCACCCCGTGCCAGCCGAGCGCCGCATTGGCATCGTTCGCCTCGCCGACCAGCATCTGGGTCCGGTATCCGGCAAAGGGCTGGGCCGGCGGGAAGGGGGCGGCGGGATAGGGCTTGCCGGTCTCCGCCATGCGCCGCTGATAGGCGTCGCCCTGCGACGTGGCGGCTGCCTTCGGGCGGACCATCGGCGAGGGTAGGAAACCGGTATCGGTCATGCCCATCGGGCGGTAGAGTTGTTCGCGGACATAGCGGTCCAGCGGCACGCCCGTGACCCGCTCGACCACGGCACCCAGCAGCATGAAGCCCAGGTCCGAATAGGCGAAACGCGCGCCCACCGGATAGCGGAGCGGCAGCGCCGCCAGATAGGCCAGTGGCTGGCCCGAAGGATCGCGATGCAGCCAGGTCGGCTGCCACTCCCACAGGCCCGCCCGGTGGGTCAGCAGCTGACGGATGGTGATGTCGGCCTTGTCGGTCCCCGCAAACGCCCGGAGCAACGTCCCCAGCCGGTCGTCCAGCGACAGCCGGCCGGTACCGACGAGATGGAGAATCGCGGCCGTGGTCGCCTCGATCTTGGTGATCGAGGCCATGTCGAACGGCGTGTCGACCCGCATTGCGCGCGGCGTGGCGAGCGGGCGCTGCGTGCCGTCCGTTGCCGTGGTCAGCGTCTGGGCATGGCCGAACGCCGCTTCATGGACGATCCGCCCGCGATGGGTGACGAGCAGCACGGCACCGGGATAGAGCGTACCGACACCGCCGCGCACCGCCGCGTCGATCGGGGCGAAGCGCGGGTCATCGGCGCGTGTGGGGCTGGCGCGCAGGACCGGGCAGGCGGCAGGCGCGGCGGAAACGGGGCCCGAGCAGATGGCGAGCCACGCGAGACACGGGGCGATGCGGGTTCGCACGGCTCGGATTTTCATGCGCTCCATCGCTCCGCCATAGCATGTCGACCGGTGGCCACCCATTCCACCATGGCGGATTGCCATAACGGTTGGCCATGGCCTTCCGGTCGGAGGTCAGAGTGGATCTACATTCCGCTACGCCTTTCCTCCCCTCGCCCCTCTCTGAGGGGAGAGGGTTGCGCAGACTTAGGCTTTGCGAAGCAAAGGCTTAGTCGGAGCTGGGTGAGGGGTGGGCGCTCGCATCTGCGAGCGCGCGAGCCTGAAGGCTCGCTCGACCCCTCATCCAAGCTGCGCTAGCCAGCAAAGCTGGCAAGCTCCGCATGAATGTCGATCCGTCCTAATCGTTCGCGCTACTCCAATGCCGGGCGCGGGGCGTGTGGCCGATCCCGGGGTTGAGCTGGTTCCGCGGGTCGATCCGGCGGTAGAAATCCGCCAGTGCGGGCGGCGCGATATAGAGATGGCCGACATTATGCTCAGCCGGATATTGCGCCCCGCGCGCGTCGAGCAGCGCCCATAGCGCATGTTCGAACGCCACGGGATCGGTGCCTTTCCGCACGATATAATCCTGGTGGAAGACGTGGCAGAAGAAATGGCCGTAATAGAGCGCGTGGATGACCTGGGCTTCCAGTGCCGGCGGCAACGTCTCGGTCCATATGTCCGCGTTGCGGGGCAGCGCGACGTCGAGTGCGACGATATCGGCGACCTTATCGGCGTGGACCGCCCGGTAACGCACCGCCGCGCCCGCCGCGACGAACCGGTGGAGGAATGCCTTGGCGCTGTCCGCCGGGCTGCATTCGAGATGGTCGCCCGCCGCGTCGCCGGGAAACAGCCGGGCGAGCAGGGCGCGGGTCTCGTCGATCTGGTCGCCCGAGACTTTCAGCATCAGGTGATGCGCAAAGCGGTCGCGATAGTCGCGCATCCAGCCGGGCAGCGGATCCGGCAGGACCCGCCCGACCGCCTGGAGCAGGCGGTCGCTCAGCCCTCGGGACAGGCGATCGGCGAGTGCGTCGAAACGGGCCTTGGCGGCAAAGAGGGCCGGCAGGCGGTCGGTGCCGAGCCGCTCGATCGCGACGAAGGTGTCGCGTCCGTAAATATCCGCCACGTCGAAGGCGGTCCGGTGCATATATTCGCCCGCGATCGGCAGCCGGTCGAAATCGCGCAGCATCGTGCGGCGCAATTCGGTAAGCCGCTCGGGCGCGTTGGTGCCGATGTAGAAGGTGGCGGTGCCCTCTTCGCGCGCGAAGGTGTCGAGGCGCACGGCGAAGACGATCAGCTTGCCCGCGCTCCCCGCCGCCTCGAACAGGCAGCGCGGGTCGGCGTTGAAGCGGGCGGGGACATGGCTGTCGATCGCCCGGACATGCTCGGCATAGCGATGGTCATGCGCCCATCGGTCGGCGGCATCGTCGATATCGGCGTCGCTGAAATCGCCGCGGTCCAGGCGCGACAGGATCGTCTCCGGCGCGTCGCCCAGCGCGATGCCCAGGTGATTGACCAGGGTCAGGCGGCCATCGGGCGCGACCGCCGCAAACAGGGCCAGCTGGGTATAGGCTGGCCCGCGCCGGACGAGCGAACCGCCCGAATTGTTGCAGATGCCGCCGACGACCGACGCACCGAAACAGGATGACCCGATCACCGAATGCGGTTCTCGCCCATAAGGCCGCAGTGCCTGTTCCAGCGCGTACAGCGTCGCGCCGGGCAGGCACACCACCTGTTCGCCCCCGCGGATCACGTTCAGCCGCGACAATCGCGTCGTGCTGATGATGACCAGGCCGCCGGGATAATCGTCGCCATCGGGCGTCGATCCGCCGGTCAGGCCGGTATTGGACGCCTGTAGCAGGATCGAGACATCGGCGGCGACACAGGCCTGTGCGACACGCCACATCTCGACCAGGCTGCCTGGCCGGACCACCGCGATCGCCGGTCCCTCGCCGGTGCGATAGCCTTTGCGAAACCGTGCCGTGGCGCGCGGCGTGGTCAGGACGTGGCGGCCACCGACCGTCGCGCGCAGCCGGGCGAGCAGCGTTGCGGTGTCGGTCGTCACCATGGCGAACCGGCGGACGTCATAACCGGAGTAAATACGACTATGCCGAACGGTACAAGTGGCCTGCTATTGGTTTGCCTGCACGTCGGCACGGGGATAGCGTATCGCATCGCATGAGGGACCATGGGATGCTGAGGATCGACGTCGCGCTCTCCGATGCCGGGGGCATGGTGAATGAGGATGCCGTCGGCCATTTCGGCGACGCGGCCTGGGTGATCGACGGCGCCACCGGCGTCGGCTCCGCCTTGCTGGACGCGCCCAGCGACGCGGCATGGCTGGCGCAGACCGCGAACCGGCTGATCGCCGAAGCCCTTGCCGACGATCCGGAACGGTCCACGATCGAGATGCTGCGCGATGTCATGACGCGCTGTGCCGCCGCGCTCGCGGATGCGCAGGTCCGCGCCGCCGATGGCGCACATGAACTGCCCTCGGCGGCCTTTGCCATGGTTCGCCTGCGCGGCGATGTCGCCGAGATCACCGCGCTGGCCGACTGCCGCGTGGCGGCGGTGGACGAGACCGGGGACGCGCGGCTTTTCGGAACCTACGCGCTCGACGCCGTAGAGTCGCGGACGTTGGCCGCGGTGAAGGCGATCCGCGAAGAGGAGCCCGACATCGACGCCGAGGCGCTCAAGCGTCGCCTGTTGCCGGGGCTGAGCGCCAATCGCCATCTCAAGAATCGCGACGGCGGCTATTGGGTTCTGGGTGCCGAGCCCGCTGCCGCCGACCATGTCTGGCAGGCGAGCGTGCCGCTCCGTCCCGGCCAGCGCTTCGCCATCGCCAGCGACGGTTTCCTGCGGCTCGTCGAACTGTTCGGGACGGCGACGCCCGCCGACCTGCTGACGATCGCGACGCCGGAGGAGGGCGCCGCCTGGCTGGCGCAGTTGCGGGATCTCGAACGCCAGCCGGATTCGCTGCGGCGTCACAACCGCGTGAAGCGCCACGACGATGCCAGTCTGATCACCTGCTCCTGGGATCCGATCTGCTGATGCTCGCGAACCTGGGGATAGGACCAATGATGATACCAGATGGATCGGGGCGTGATGCGGTTCGGCGGGTCGTGCATCGGCTGATGCCCCGATGATGCTGCTCTTTTCCATGGCCGACTGGCTCGTCATCGCGGCCTATCTGCTGCTGCTGGTCGCGGGCGGATGGCTGTTGACGCCGCGCCAGACCGCATCGACGCGCGAATATTTCCTGGCGGGCGGCAACGTCCCGGCCTGGCTGGCGGCGCTGTCGGTCCTGTCCGCCACCCAGTCGGCGGCGACGTTCCTGGGCGGGCCGGACTATGGCTATCATGGCGACCTGACCTATCTCAGCGGCAATATCGGCGGCGGCCTGATCGGCGCGATCTTCGTCGCTCATGTGCTGATCCCGCGCTTCTATGCGATCCGCGCCACCACCGCCTACGAACTGCTGACCCTGCGCTTCAGCGAGCGGGCGACGCGCTGGGCGGGGGGCATGTTCCTGGTCGGGCGGGTCTTTGCCGGGGGCGCGCGCGTCTATCTCGCCGCCATCGCGCTGGCGATGGTCGTGACGGGCGGCGTCGGGGTGCAAGGCATCATGATCGCCGCCGCCGCGCTGGTGGTGGCGAGCGTGGCGTTCACCTTTGTCGGCGGCCTGAAGTCGGTGCTGTGGAACGACCTGATCCAGTTCATCGTCTATATCGGCTCGGCGGTCGCGGCGCTGGTGTTCCTGCGGCTGTCGATTCCGGCCTCGAATGCCCGGATCGTCCAGGCGCTGGCGCATACGCCGGAGGGCGTCGACAAGCTGCGGCTGTTCGACTTCTCGCTCGACCCGTCGCGGCCGTTTTCGATGCTGGCGATCGTCACCGGCCTTGCGCTGCTCTACATCGCCAATGCGGGCATGGACCAGGACACCACCCAGCGCCTGTTGTCGTGCAAGGACGCGAAGACGGGCGCGCGCAGCCTGTACCTCTCGGTGCTGGCGACGGTGCCGACCGTGGGGATGTTCATCGTCATCGGCCTGTTGCTGTACGTCTTTTATGACCGCCCCGACCTGATGGGCGGGGCCGGGGCCGTCGCGGCCAACAAGTTCGAGGGGCAGAAGATCAGCATCTTCATGCACTATATCCTGACCCAGTTGCCGGGCGGCCTGCGCGGCCTGGTGACGATCGGCATCTGCGCGGCTGCGGTGGCGACCACCAATTCCGCGCTCAACGCCATGTCGTCGGTGCTGGTGCAGGATTTCTATCGCCCCTGGCGCGATCGGCGGGGGCCGGTCGCGGAGCATCATTTCGTGCAGGCCGGGCGGGCGGGCATGGGGATCATCGGGTTCGCCATGTTCCTGATGGCGGTCCTGTCCTTCTATTGGCAGCGGCACAGCACGATGGGCCTGCTGGAGTTCGCGCTGCAAGTGATGGTGTTCAGCTATGCGGGCCTGCTGGGCGTGTATTTCACCGCCCTGTTCACCACGCGCGGCACGACCGGTTCGGCCATCGCCGCACTGCTGAGCGGCTTTCTGACGATCGTCCTTCTGCAACCGGCGATCGCGCGGGCCATCGGCCTGCCGCTGCCGCTGACCGGGCTTTCCTTTCCCTTCCAGCTTTGCCTGGGAACCGCCCTGGCGTTCCTGGTCTGCGCCGCGCCGCGAGGTGCAGGCCGCGCCGCATCGACGCTCCCATCGGAATCCATGCCATGATGAAAACCGAAACGCTCGACGCCCGGTATCTGGACCTCGACCAATGGCCGACGGAATCGGCCGTCCAGGCGATGCTGGAGGGGCAGATGGCCGCCATCGCCGCGATCCAGTCGCAGACCGCGGCGATCGCCCGGGCGGCGGAGGCGGCCGCGGCGCGGCTGGGCCAGGACGGGCGCCTGATCTATGTCGGCGCGGGCACCTCGGGCAGGCTGGCCGTGCAGGACGGCACCGAGCTGAACCCCACCTTCGGCTGGCCGACGAAGCGCCTGGTCTTCCTGATGGCGGGCGGCTTCGGGGCGCTGACCCAGGCCTTTGAGGGCGCGGAGGACGATCCCGACGCGGCGCGCGCCGATATCGAGGGCTGCGCGATCGCGCCGTGCGATGTCGTCATCGGCGTGGCGGCCAGCGGTTCGACGCCCTACACCGTGGCGGCGATCGAACATGCCCGAACGCTGGGCGCGCTGACCATCGGGATCGCCAACAATGCGGGCACGCCCCTGATCGCACGGGCCGAGCATCATGTGCTGGCCGATACGGGCAGCGAAGTGCTGGCGGGATCGACCCGGATGAAGGCGGGCACCGCGCAAAAGGCGGTGCTGAACCTGTTGTCCACCGCGCTGATGCTGCGCCTGGGCTTCGTCTATCGCGGGCGCATGGTGGCGATGCGCGTGTCCAACGCGAAACTCCTGCAACGCGGCCGCCGCATGGTCCAGGAGCTGGCGGGCGTGGAGGCCGAGGTGGCGATCTATGCGCTGGAGGTGGCGCAGAACGATATCCGCCGCGCCGTCCTCGTCGCCAGGGGGCTTCCCCTGGCCCAGGCCGATGCGCTGCTCGACGCGCAGCACGGCAGGCTGCGCGACGTGTTGCGGGCGCTGGAGGCGTGATGCGCGTCAGCGGGCGCCCTGCGGCACCTTGATCTGGAGTTCGGCCCTGGGAAAATCGACGCCATAGCCGGGGAACAGGTTCAGCAGGTCGTCGCCCAGAATGATCGACGGCCGGGGATCGTCGTCGCCGGAAATCATGACCGGGACGTTCGACAGGGCGATCTGGCCGATCGACAATTTGCCGATCCGTGCGATCCGAATTTTGCGACCCGTGGCGGAGGCGCCCCGGATCTCGCCGCCATCGGACAGGCGCGGGTCGTTCTCCGCCCAGCCGAGCAGGCGGAAGGCGGCGGCGTTGGCGATCGTCACCCCTGCGCCCGTGTCGATCAGCGCGGGGATACGCACGCCGTCCAGCGTCAGGGGAATCTCGACAAAGCCCCTATCATCGGCGTGGCCCGCGATCGTGATGAAGCCGGGGCCGGCAGCGGCGGAGGGCTCGGCGGCGATCCGCTGCGCGCTGCGGTCGATCACCAGCTTGCGCCCGGTGAAATGCTCCATCCCGATGATCCCGCGCGCATCGGTCACGCCGCCATTGGCCAGTTCGACCAGCGCGACCTGGCGCGCGTCGATCAGCGGATTGGCGATGCGCTCGACCGGGTAGAGACGGCTCTGCCCGGCGCCTGTCGCGCCCTCGACCGCGATGCCGCCCGCCAGCGGCTTGAGGGCCAGCTCCTCGGCCAGCGACCGGCTCATCAGGCTGGTCTGGGCAGCGGTGTCGATCACCATGGGAAAAGGCCCCTTGCCGTTGATCTCCACGGTCATGACCGGGCGCCCGCGCGAATCGTGAAGCAGGGGTGCCTGCTTCGACACGGACGGCGCGGCGGCGGCGGCGGGCTGGGCCTGTATCAGGGCGAGGGCGGCGATCAGCATCATCGGGTGTTCCTTCGGGGCAAAGCGGCGGGCTCAGCGCAGCGGGCGGCCATGCGCGTCCCAGACCTGCACGGGCGCCAGGCCGAGCGCACGGACCTGTGGTTCGATCACGCGCAGATCGCCGATCACGACCCAGGTCATGGCATCGGGCTGGAGAAGGCGGCGGGCGGTCGCCTGCGCATCCGCCAGGGTGACCGCGTCCAGCCGCTGGCCCAGCGTCGACGGGCGATCATAGGGCAGGGCATAGGGATCGGCGGTCTCCAGCCAGTCGAGAAAGGCCTCGTTCCGGGAGTAGCGCAGCGCGGTGGCCCGAAGCAGGCTGTCGCGCTGGCCGTTCAACTCGGCCTGGGTGATCGGTCGACTGGTTGCGAAATCGGTCAATTCACGCCGCAGCTCGGCCAGGCTGGCGGCGGTGCGATCGGCCTGCACCGTGCCCTGCGCGACGAACAGGCGGTCGCCCCTGGGCGCATCCTGAATGTTGCCGCCAAAGCCATAGCTCCACCCCTTGTCCTGGCGAAGATTGGCATTGAGCCGCCCCGATCCGATATCCGCCAGGGCCGAGACGACCAGGTTTTCGGTCGCGGAGCGGTCCTTGTCGAACGGGGAGAGGACCGTGCCCATGACGATGCTGCTCTGGGGGGCACCCGGCGCATCGACCAGAATGAGGCGCGGGCTGGACGCTTGCGAAGCGCCCAGCGGCGGCAGCGGAGGCGGCGGCGATGCCGGGCCGCCCCAGCCGCCGAAATAGCGGTCCGCCAGGGCCTTGGCGCGCTCCGGCGAGACGTCGCCGACGATGTAGAGGGTCGCCTGGCCCGGCGTCATATGGTTGGCATGGAACGCCGCCAGCGACGCACGCGACACCGCTTCGACATCGTCACGCGTGGCGATATGTCCGCGCGCCTCGCCATCGCCCCAGATCGCCCGCCGCAACAGGCCGACCCCGCTCGCAAAGGGATTGCGGTCGGCCGCGTCGATGTCGTGCAGGGCATTCGCCTTGGCCTCGTCCAAGGCGGCCTGCGGATAGGTCGGATGGCGGACCATGTCGGCGATGACCGCGAAGGATTCGTCCAGACGCGCGTTCGCCACGCTCCAGCGTATCGCCTCGTTCCACGGGTCTTGCTTCAACCCCATGCGAACGCCCAACCGTGAAAGCCGTTGTTGGACGTCATCGCCCGGCGCCGTGCCGGTCCCTGCGCTCAACAGGTCCAGCGCCCATGCCGCCGTCTGGGGCGACACGCGCGGATCGCTCAGCGCACCGCTGGCGAATTGCAGGCTCATATCGACCGTCGCCGTGCCCGGCCGCCGTGCCACCACCAGCTTCATCCCGTTGGGCAGCATGGACGTGGAGACCGGCGGAAAGGCGATCTGCGTCTTGAACGGGCCGGGCGTCGGCATTTGGCTTCGGTCGACGTCGTCGGGCGCGGGTGTCCGCGCGGGCGTGGGTAAAGTCACGAGTTCATAATAAGGGCGGCCGAGATACCGGGCGGCGACCGCGCGCACGTCGGCGGGGCTGACGCCGGTGATCCAGTCGCGCTGTCGCAGGAAATAGGTCGGGTCGCCGTGCGCGACCTCTCCTTCGCCCAATCGGTTGCCGACCGTGGCGGGATCGTCCAGCGAGCGGAGAACGGCGTCGTCGGTCGCCGCGACGATGCTCTGCAACCGCGCCGCGGGCGGCCCCTTGGCGGCGAAATCCGCCAGTGCCGCGTCGAGCGCCCGGTCCCCCTCTTCGGGCGAGACACCGGGGCGCAGGTCCATCGCGACGGTCAGCACGCTGCCCAGTTCGTTCTCGTTGACCATGGCGGACACGCCGGTCGCGACCTTCGCTTCGGTGACGAGGGCGTGGACCAGCGGTGCGTCCTTGGGACCGGTCATCGCGCGGGCGGCGAGCTGCAACATGGTCGTATCGCGTGGCGCGCCGTTCGGGATGGACCAGTTGCGCGACACATTGGCATGGGTGAAGCCGCCATAGAGGACGTCGCGGCGCGTCTCGGTCCAGGACGGGGCCCATTGCAGCGAGCGGCTGATGGGCGCGCCGGTGCGGATCGCACCGAAATAGCGAGCGACCTTCGCGCGCGCAGTGGCCATGTCGATATCGCCCGACAGGACCAGAACGGCATTGCCCGCGCCATAATGGCTCTGGAACCACGCCTTCACATCGTCCAGCGTCGCGCCTTCGATGTCCTGCGTCGATCCGATGGTGGGATGGGCATAGGGATGGTCGGGGGGATAGAAGGCGCCGAGGAAATGCCGCGACGCCATTTCCTCGGCTCGCAATTCGCCCTGTCGCTTTTCGTTCAGCACCACGCGGCGCTGTTCGTCGAGCAGTTGCTGGGTGATGCCGCCGTCGAGATAGCCCATGCGATCGGACTCCATCCACAGGATCGCATCGAGCGCGTTCGTCGGCACCGTTTCGAAATAGGCGGTGTTGTCCATCCGCGTGATGCCGTTGGCGTTGACTCCGCCGATTGCCTTGAGCGCCGCCATATATTCCTGCGGCCGGTGCGCCGTGCTCTGGAACATCAGATGCTCGAACAGATGGGCAAAGCCCGTCTTGCCCGGCGGTTCGTCGCGCGAGCCGGTGCGGTACCAGGTGCCGACGAAGATCGACGGGCTGCTATGGTCGGTATGGACCAGCACGGTCAGGCCGTTGGGCAGGCTGAAGCGCTCGAACGGGACGGACGCGGTCTGCTGGGCAGGGGCGGTGGAGCTTTCCCGTCCCAGCGCCATGCGGGGCAGGCCGATCACCGCACTGGCGAGCAACAGGGACAGAAGGGCGCGTTTGCCGGATGTCACGTGGGCGTTTCCATGGCGGCGCTATGCCGACAGGGGCGCAGGAACCATGTTTTGCTTGCATCAGCCTTGCAGCGGCCCGACGCGGAGCAGATGGGATCGCGCGATGCTTTTTACGGAGCCGTCCGACCGGTGCAGCAAGGTTGGTGCAAGCCAGCGGCGCTAGACCCCGACGCTGGCCTCAGGCGGAACGCATCGGGGCGGGGACACGGATGAACGCGGGATCGCACGGGCTGCTGGAACAGCGGCTCGACAGGCTGGAGGAGCGGGGACGCGCGGTACTGACCGCAGCGGCGCGCGATGCCGCTTGGCGTCGGGCGATCCATGTCGCCGCGCGGGCCTCGGTCGTGGTGCCTGTCCTGTGGCTGGTCGTGGCGCTGTTCCGGCCCGTGCCGCTCCTTTTCGCGATCCTGTCGGCCATTCTGGTTCCGATGGCCTTGCTGGCCCTGGTGTTCGCGCGACTGATGGCACGGCACCGCGTCGCGCGCGGCGAGGCGCTGGCGCTGGTCGATCGTTCGCTGGCGCTGAAAGACCGCTCGGTCATCGCCGCCGAGTTTTTGTCCGGCGATGCATCGGATGGCTTCAGGCAGGCTGCGTTGCAGGAAGCCGCGCCATGGCTCGATCGGGCGGTCTCGACCCCGGTCGCGGCGGTCGGTGGCGCGAAGGCAGCTTTCCGCCATGGCTGGGCATGGCCGCTGGCCGCCCTGGCGATCCTGGCGCTGGCCGTGGTCCTCCAGCCTGCGCGGCAGGGCGGCGAGGGCTCGGGCGAGCGACCCTATCTGGCCAGCGTCGCGGCGGCTCTGGGCGTGGGACCATCGGGTAGCAATGCCGTCGATCGGGGCAAGGCGGTTGCCGATCGGCAGGGCGCTGGCACGGCGGGGGCTGCCGCAGGTACGGGCGCGCGTGCGGGGCTGGCGGCCGGAGCGTCGGCGGGGCGCGCCGGGGAACCGGGCATGGCCGGTCCGACGACGGGCGCCGCCGGCCCGGCCGGCCCCCCCAAGACAGGCGGCGGCAGCGGACCCTCGCCGTCCTCGGCGGCCGGTGTGCAGAATATGGCGGCGGGCGGTCGCATGGATGGTGGCGCCCAGGGCGAGCCTTCGCCGCGCGATGCCAGCGATGGGCAGCGGGGCCTGCAAAAGGGCGAGGCGACGAATGCCGCCTCCGCCGCTGGCGAAACCCGTGCCACGTCACCGCGCGGCGCGCAGGGCGGCGCGGCGGCCCTGTCCTCGCCCAGCGCATCGCCGCCGCCCGGCACGCCCGGCGGAAATCAGGATCCGCAAGGGTCGGGCGCGCGTCATCGCCAGCCTTCGGGCGACCAGTCGCAAGGGTCGGGCAGTTCGGGGCGCGCCAGCAATAACGGGCAACAAGGCTCCAATCGCGGCGACGGCCAGGAAGGGACCAAGCGCGCGCGGGGCTCGTCCTCGCTCCTGCTGGCGGTGCCGATGGAAGACCGCGTGATCGGTACGGTCAATGCAGGGGCGGTCAGCAGCACGACGCGGACCGCGCCGCCGCGTGCCATGGCCTCGGGCGTGGTCGCGGCGGGCGGGCGCGGGACGGGGCAGGGCCCGGCCGCGCAACTGCCCCAGCGCACGCGCAGCGCGCAGGAGGACCGCCTGCTCGAGGCCTATTTCCGTCGTGCGGGGGTGGGCCGATGAACCCCGCCGCCGCACCCGGTTTCGAGGAGCTGTTCGATCCCGCCTTCCTGGCGCGGCTGAATGCCCTGACCCTGCGGATCGGGACCGCGCAGAAGGGCGGGCGACTGGCCGACCAGCGTACCCCGGCGCGCGGCCAGGGATCGGATTTCGCCGATTTCAAACCCTATGTCGCGGGCGACGATCTGCGCACGATCGACTGGAACATCTATCGCCGGCTGGGCAAGGCGTTCGTGCGGGTGTTCGAGGAGCGCCAGGACCTGCCGGTCCATATCCTGCTCGACGTGTCGCACAGCATGTTCGTCGAGACGCCGCCGCGTATCGGACCGGCGATGCGCACCGTGCTGGCGCTGGCGGCGGTCGCGCTGGCGCAGCAGGATGCGGTCAGCCTGATGACGGTCGGCGACGATATGGCGACCGTCATGAAGAACGTCTCGGGCAAGGGGGGTATCGCCCGCGTGGCGCAGGTGCTGGCCGATCAGGCGGCGGGGGGGCGGACCGGCCTGGCCGCCGCGCTCGACCGGCTGGCGGCGATGCCGCTCCGGCGCGGCCTGTTGATCCTGGTGTCGGACTTTTTCGACGATGCCGGGCTGGAAGGCGTGCTCGATGCGCTGGGGCGGCTGCCGCACCGGCTGCTGCTGGTGCAGATGACCCGCACGTCGGATGCGGACCCGGCCTTGCTTGCCGATCTCGACGGCGATCTGGTCATCGAGGATGGCGAGCATGACGGTGTGGCCGTGACCGTGACGCCCGAACTGATCGCGCGTTACCAGGTCGCGTACCGCGCCTTTTCCGATGGCCTGGAGCGCTTCGCCGCGCGGCGGGGCGCCACGCTGATCCGCATGGACGCCGATCGCGACGTGCTCGACCAGCTGATGCCGATCCTCGCGTCCGGGCGGGTCTTGCCATGAGTGTCACGCAATTCGGTTGGCCCGTGACCGTCGCGGGCATGATCGCGCTGGCCGGGATCGTCTATCTGCTGCAACGGCTGCGTACCGAGCGCCGGGTGCTGCGGCTGCCCACGGCGGGGCTGTGGGCGCAGGCGATGCGCGACAGCCCCGCCCGGGTTCTGGGAGGACGGTTCCGCTACTGGCTCGCCTATCTGCTGATCCTGGCTATCGTGCTGCTGCTCTGGCTGGCGGCCGCGCATCCGCAAGCGGCTTCGAGCGCGGCGGACGGGCGGATGCAGCTATTCTACCTGGACAATTCGGCGTTGATGACGCCCGGCCGCGATCTGGCACAGGCCAAGCGCGCGCTGCTGGCCGATGTCCGTGCGACACCGGCGGACCGGCGCGCGGTGGTGCTGGGCGATGCGGTCGGCACTCGCCTGCTGGCACCGGGCGAAAGCGCTTCGCTGCTGTCCCGGCGGCTCGACATGATCGCGGCAGAGGCGCGGCCTTCGCGCTTCGGGTCCTGGCTGCGGCAGGCGGGGCGGGGACCCGCGACGATCCGCTATTATGGCGGCTGGGGAGCGGCGCGCGAGGCGGTCGGAAGCGTTAGCCCGACACTATCGGTCCGTTATGGCTATCTGGCCGACGCCGTAGCTGACAATCGGGGGATCGTGGCGTTCGGCGTGACCCCGGCCGCGTCGGGCCAGGTCGGGAAGGCCGATGCCCTCGTCACGGTCGCCGCCGCCCATGGTCCGGCACCGACCGCATCGGACCTGCGCTGGACGATGGATGGGCGCGACGTCACCCCGGCCCGGATCGAGACGCTGGGGAGCGGGCGGTTCGTCGCCCGCGATCTGGACGCGGCGGGCGGGATGCTGGGAGTGGCACTGGCGCGAGGGGATGGGTTTGCGGCCGACGACAGTGCCCGGTTGCGGCTGGCCGACCGGCGACCGCTACGGGTCGCGTTGCTCGACGGGACGCCCGCTGCCGTCCGGGCGGTCGTCGCGGCGGACCCGTCGCTGGCGGTGGTGCCCGGCGCCCAGGCGCAGGTCGTGGTGGGAAGCCCAGGCGCGGTGCGCGGCATCGACCGCCCCGCGCTGATCCTGTCCGACCCCGCATCGCAGTCCCAGGCTTTTACTTTCGCGGGGCAGGGCGAAGCGGACGGGGGCGAGGTGTCCGGACGGCTGGAGGCGCTCGGCCTCGCCCGGCTGGATGCCGGGGCGCTGGCCGATGCGCTTCATCGCCCGATCGGCGTGGACGTGCGCGATGCCCGGCGGCGCTCGGTCGGCTTATGGGCCGGAATCGTCGGCCCGGCATCGCCTTTCACGCAGAGCCCGGTCATGCCGATCTTCATCAGCCGCAGCCTCCAATGGCTGGGCGGTCGGGAAAGCTGGACATCCGTCGACCCGGCAGGCGGTTTGACCGACCGGGCGACGACGCTGGCGGCGGCGGATGGCGCGCCGCGCCCGGCGGTCGAACCGCTGGGTGGCGCATGGCCGTCGGACCTGCCGTTCCTGTTGCTGCTACTGCTCGCGGGCATCCTGCTCGGTGTCGAATGGTGGCTGGTCCAACGGCGGGTCATGGCGTGAGGACCGGGCAGGCGTGAGCATCACCTTTCTCTATCCGGTCGCGGCCTGGCTGTTCCTGCTGCTGCCCCCGCTGCTGTGGTGGCCGATGAGGGCGCGCCCGCGCTGGCGGCAGGCGGCGCTCCGAGCCACCGTCTTCGCCGCTCTGATCGTCGCGATGATGCAGCCCAGTCTGGTGCGACGCGACGGGGCAGGGCATCAGGTCTATATTCTCGACCAGCGCGCGGTGCTGGGCGCGGAGGGGCAGGCGGCGGCCCGGCATATGCTGGACCGCGTCATGGCGAAAGCGCCCGCCGAAGCCCCTGCTACGATCATCGCGCTCGGTGGGGCCATAAATGGGGCCGCTGTGCTGAACGATGGTTCGCTGTCGCACGCCTTGCGGGATGCGGTGGCCGCCATTCCGCTGGGGTCGGGCGGCGCGGTGACGCTCATCGGCAGCGGCCTGTCGACCGACGACCACTGGCAGGACGGCATCGAGGCGCTGGTCGGCCGGGGGATTCAGGTCAACACCATCGCCATTCCCACCGCGCCCCGGCCCGCCTTCGTCGCCGATGTACAACTGACGCCCGCGCGCGTGGGCGAGACCGTGCAGGCGGATGTGACCGTCGAAGGCCAGGGTGGTCCCCACGAACTGGCGATCTTCAGCGGCGACCGGCGTTTGGCGGCGAGTGGGCCGTTCCGCGTCGATGGCGTGGCCCATGTCGCGCTGACCCTGCCGACCGAGCGGGCGGGTTTCCTGCCGCTGCGCGTGACGCTGGACGGGCAGGGCGGGTTCGAGACGCTGGCGGCGGTGCAGGATCCCCGCCACATGCTCTATCTGGGCGAGCGGCAACAGGGCGCGGCGGCGATGCTCCAGCGCCTGTTGGGGAGCAGTTTCGTCGTCGATACCGCCTCGCCTTCCGCGACCCTCGATCCCGCGCGCTGGCCGCTGGTGATGGTCGACGACCTGCCCGCCGCACGCCTGTCCGCGCCCCTGCAACAGCGGATCAACCGCGCCGTGGCACGCGAGGGCACCGGGCTGTTCGTGTCCGGGGGCATGGCGGCGTTCGGGGCGGGCGGCTATGCAGACGCGCCGCTGGGCGCTGCGCTGCCGGTCACCGCGCGGGCAGAGGACCGGCAGATCCGGCCCAGCATCGCGCTGGCGATCGTGATCGACAGTTCGGGTTCGATGCAGGGCGACCGGCTGGAACTCGCCAAGCAGGTCGCGCGGCAGACGGTGCGCAAGCTGACCCCCAATGACTGGGTCGGCGTCGTGGAATTCTATGGCGCGCGGCAATGGTCGGTGCCGATGCACCATGCGACCGATATTCCCGATGTCGAACGGGCGATCGGGCGGATGCAGGCCCAGGGCGCGAGCGTCCTCTTCCCCGCGCTGCAGGAGGCTTTTTACGGCCTGAAGGATTTGGACGCGCGCTACAAGCATATCCTGGTCATCTCGGACGGTGGGGTGGCGGAGGACCGGTATCAGCAGCTGATCCGTCATATCGCCGAGAATCGGATCAACCTGTCGACCGTCGCGGTCGGCGGACAGGTCGACGACGAGAAGAGCATGGCCGATTGGGCCAGGGTCGGGCGCGGGCGCTTCTATTCGGTGCCGGACGAGTTCAACCTGGTCGAACTCGATTTCAACCAGCCCCAGACCCGCCCCGATCCCGGCTATCGCAGCGGCCGGATCGGGGTGCGCAGCGTGGCCCGGTCCGGCGGGTGGGACGGCGTTCGCCTCGGCGCCCCGCCGCCGCTCTCGGGCTATGTGCCCACCCGCGCGCGCCATGAGGCGGAGACGCTGCTGCGCACCGATGGCGGCGATCCGATCCTGTCGAGCTGGCCGGTCGGCAGCGGGCGCGTGACCGCGATGATGACCGAGCCGCTCGGCGCAGGCACCGCGAACTGGCGGGGCTGGGCCGATTATGGCCGCTGGCTGGCACGGGTACTGGCGATGACGGCCCGGTCGCAGCCGGAACTGACGGCGCGGATCGCGCGGGATACCGGTCGGCTGACGATCACGGTCGAGCGTATCGGCACCGGCGGTGCGAGGCCGACCATCGCCCTGCTCGATGCGGACGGGCGACCGATCCGCCGGATCGACGACGTCGAGGAGCGTGCACCCGGCCTGTTCGTCGCCCGGCTCGCATGGCCGGAAGACCGGGCGGCGCGGGTCGAGGTCCGCGATCGCGATCAGGTCGCGCGAGCCGCCGATCGGGCCTCGTCCGATGTTCGTGTCCAGGCCGAAATGACCAGCGCCATGGCCCTGCCGATGGCGACGCTGTCGGCCCGGACGGGCGGCTGGCACCGGGATGCTCGGGGCGACGTTCTGGGCGACGATCCCGCCGACGGGCCGGGCGACCTTCCGCGCGGCGGCGGGCTGCGGGCGATCGACCTCTGGCCGTGGATCGCCCTGTTCGCCCTGGGGCTCTATCTGTTCGAGGTCGGCTATCGCCGCTGGCCGTCCGCGCGCCGTATCGCAGGAACCCGATGATCCGCTTCCCCGTCCGCCGTCGTGCTGTTCGATCGCTGGTGCTGGCGCTCTCCCTGACCAGCAGCCTGACCGGTCCGGTGCTGGCAAGCGCACAAGGCGGCATCCTGTCCGCCAAAGCCGACGCAGCCACGCTGTGGCGGAACGGGGATCGGGCCGGAGCGCTGGCGGCGGCGACGGGCGATGATCTGCTGAAAGCCGAGCTGCTCGACGCGCTCGGGCGGGTCGGGGAGGCGGTCCCGCTTTATACCAGGGCACGCGACGCCGCGCGCGATGCGTCGGTGAAGCGCCGGATCGGCCTTCGGCTGGCGATCATCGCGGCGGTCCGCCGACCCGAGGCGTTGCTGGATTACGCCCGGCAGGCACCGCCCGCCGAAGCGCGGCGACTGGCGGATATTCTGGCGTTGCTCGGTCGCCCCAAGGCGGCGCTGGCGCTGGCGGAGACAGGCGGCGGCGTGGTCGAGCGGCTGACGACCGCGCAATGGGCGCTGGCGGCTGGCGAGAATGCGCGCGCGCGTGACGCGGCCAGGGCCGCCCTGACGGCGGCGGTGACGCCGGACGACCGCCGTTACGCGATCGCTCTGCTGGTCGAGGCGTATCGCAACGACGGCGCGCTGGCGGGAGCCCTGACCGCGCTCGACGCCCTGCCGCCCGGCGAAGCGGTGGCTGGCGCCAAGGTCGACGTGCTGCTGGAACTCGGGCGACCCCAGGCCGCCATTGCGCTGATCGAGGAATCGAAAAGCCCCGAATTGCGGCGTCGCCTGACCGGCGTGCTCGACCTGTCGGGCGACCGCGCGGCGGCGGAGGCGGAATATCGCCGCCTGATCGCCGCCGATCCGCATCAGGCCGATCTCTATGCCCGGTTGGCGGGCCTTTACCTGACCCAGGGGGACGAGGCCAAGGCGGTGGCGACCTATGCCCAGCTGTTCGCCGCCAATCGCGGGCGGGCCGATGTCCTGACGGCGGGGGCGCGGGCGATGATCGGCATGGGGCTTCAGGACCAGGCGGTCGCGATGCTGGCGGGCAGCGCGGGCGATCCGGCGGTGGCGACGGCGACGCATCTGTTCCTGTTCGAGACCTATCTGGACCGTGGCGACACCGCCCACGCGCTGGCCGAATTGCAGGCGGTCGAGCGGGGCGACAATGGCGGGCTGCTGCTCGCCGATATCGCCGATGGCTATGAGCGGCTGTCGCGGCCCGACCAGGCGCTGGCGCTGCTGCGTCGATTGGAGGCCAAGGGCGCAGCGGGCTATGACATCCGCGTGCGCATCGCGCAGCTTGCCGCCGATACCGGCCATGACGAAGAGGCGCTGACCCGCTGGCGCGCCTTGTGGACGGAGACGACCCTACCGGCGCGGCGCAACCTCATCGAGCGGCAGATCGTCGCGCTGGCCAAGCGGATGAACCGGCTGGCGCCGCTGGCGCAGGGGATTTCGGCGCGGCTGGAGGCAGGCACGATCCGCCCGGGCGAGATCGACCTGCTGGTCGCGCTTCGGCTGGCGCAGGACAAGCCCGACATGGCGGCCGACGCGGTCCGCCGCTTCGCCGCGCGCAGCGGCCAGGGGGAGGCCGCCGTGCTGAACCAGCTGGCCCGGCTTTATGGTCGCGTACACGATTATGACCGGCTGGACGCTACGCTGGCCCGGCTGATCGCGATCGACCCCGGCCACCGCGATGCGAATATCCGGCAACTGATCCTGACCCGCCTGCGGCATGATGACGGGTCGGAGCCCGCCGGACAGCGTCAGGCCGAACTCGACCGGCTGATGGCGCAGCTGAGCGACACGGGCGAGGGCGGAGCCCATGCCTTTCGCGCGACCGTCTATGCGCAGGCGGACCTGAACGACCAGGCGATCCGCCAGCTGCGCGAGGGACTGGCCGCGCGGCCCGACGATCCCGACGCATTGTCGCGGCTGGCGACCGAGTTGAAGCGCCAGAACCGCCGGGACGAGGCCATCGGCCTGCTGCAATATGCCGTCGATCATGACGGCCCGGCGATGGCGCTGTCGGCGATCGACTCGCTGATCGACATGGCGGCGGGCGCCTCCGATGCGACGGATGCGGACACCGTTCTCGACTGGGCGAAACGCCGCGTGCTGGAGCGTATCGCGCAGGGTGGCCCGACGCCGCGCCTGCTGGCGCTGTTGGCCGATGTCGCGGCTGCCGATGCCGATCTGGACCTGCAGATCCGCGCGACCGAGGCGATGGTGCCCGGCGCGGGCGAGCAGCGTGGCTATGCCTTGCGCGAACTGGCGACGCTCAGCGGCGGCGGTGCGAGCGATGGCGGATCGGTGGCGATCATCGGCGATCCGCGCCGCAAGCTGGTCTATACCCGCCGCCTGCTGGCGCTGGGCAAGTCCTTCCCGCCCGATCTCTATGCCGATCTGGCGCGGACCCTGTTGACCCAGGGCGACGAGGCGGGGGCTGAGCGCGCCTTTGCGATGATGAACGGGCTGGGCGGGCTGGTGAATGTCGACGAGGCCAAGGGCGACGCCTATGCCGCCGCCGGACGGCCGGACCGCGCGCTGACCAACTATGCCCGCGCCTTGTTGCAGGACCAGTCGAATCTCGACCTGCTGATCAAAACCTCCATCCTTCAGGAACGCGCCGGGCAGGAGTCGCTGGCCGCGCGCTGGTATTGGCGCGGGTTGCGCGACCTGCTGGCCCGGCAACCGTTGACGCCCCTTTCGTCGGGGGACGAGCGCGGGCTGGATGTGCGGCGCTATTATCCGACCCTGACCGAAGGGTTGCTGCTGACCTGGCCGGATAACAAGGCGATAGCGGAGGCGATCCTGAACGACCTGAACGCGCGGTTCGCGGTCGAAATGGCGCGGGGTACGGGCGGCAAGCTGGAAGACCAGCCGCGCCTCGCGCTGATCGTCGATCTGGGCCATCGGATCGTCGACGCGGGCAGGGGCGATGCGCGCCTGGCGGGATGGGACGCGGCGCTGGAGACACGTTTTCAGGGCGATCCGGCGTATCGGCGGATGGCGGCCTTGCGTCGTCACCTGACCGGGCGAGGCGACATTGCCTTGCCATCCTCGTCCGACTGGCCGCTGGCGGCGTTGCAGGTGCAGGCGGCGGACACCGACAATGCCGAATTGTCCTTCGTGCTGGCGCTGTCGCGCGGCGACATGGCGGCGGCGCGGGGCGTGCTGGCCGCCGCGCTGGCCAGCGAAGCGGCAACCCATGAAGATGGCGCGGCGCCGGCCTTCGGGCGGGGTTCGTCCTATCTGCCCATGCTGGCCGATGCGATGGATCGCCTGTCGCCCGATGCGTTGCGCGATCTGGTGCTGACCCCGCTTCAGGCGTCGAAGGCGCGGGATGCGATCTTGTTCGACCTGTTCCGTGCGGCGCCGGACCGCTATCTGGCGCTGGAGAAGATCGCGGGCACGGCGCTTCTGTCCGCGGATGCGCTGGTCCAGCTGACCATCACGCGGGGCAATCGCCCCCTGATGGTGATGCTGCGCGTGTCGCGGCACGGGCATGGTGGGGGCGGCGGCATGGACTGGCTCGACCGGTTTTCGCCCGACCAGCTGATCGCATTGTACGACGGCCTCGTCACCCGGCTGACGCACGGCGAGGGCGATTCCGGGCTGAGCGATCTGGCGCTGAGCGCCGCGCTTCGCCGTCCGCTGAGCGCGACCCAGAAGGCGGCGCTGTCGGCGGTTCTGGAGCGCGACATCGCTGCGGTGCGCGATCCCCGCGCGCGCAGCGGCGCGCCGCTGGTCGGCCGGATGCTGCAATTCGATGCGCTGCCCGCCAATCGCGACGTGGTACTGCGTGCCACGCAGAGCGTGGCGGCACGCTATGCCGACAGCAAGGCACTGCCCCTGGTGCTGGAGCGCTGGTATGCGGGTGACAAGCAACAGGCCTATATTCAGCTGGCGACGATGGGCGAGGCGATGCGCGCCGCCGGGCAACAGGTGGGGTGGCTAGACCGCGACTTGGCCCGCTATTTCCCCGATACGCGCGAGCGGCAGATCGAGGCGTTCCTCGCCGATCCCAGCCCGGATCCGAAGGTCGCGGCCCTGATGTATCAGCGTTTTGCCGGTCCGGACGGGCAGGCGACGCCCGCGCAGCGACTGGCGCTGACCAGGAAGATGATCGCACTGGATCCCGGCAATCCGCTTTATCGCGAACGATTGCTGGCGCTCCATGTCGAACAGGCCGACTGGCCCGCGCTCGCACCCGTGCTGCGGGATCATGTCACGGCGCAGCCCGACGACCGGGCCGCCGCGACGATGCTGGCGATGGTGGATCGCCTGCTCGATCGGCCCGATCAGGCGATGGCGGTGGCGAAGGCGGCGGAGGTCGATCCCGACGATCCCGACTGGCTGGTCCAGCTGCTCAACCGTTCGCGCATGTTGCGCGCCCAGCGTGGCAGCGGTGTCGCAGCGCTATTCGGCCAGGTCTATGACGCCTATCTCGCCCATGATGCCAGGCGTCCGGCGGTCATCGCGGTCGAGGCGCGGCAGGGACGCGGAACGGGGCCGGTCCGCGCAGGGGACGACAGCACGCTCGGCCCGCTCCTGGCGCACGTCCCGCACGACGACGCGCATCCGGCGCAAATCCTTCGTGGGCTGTGGCGGCATTCCCTTTCGACCGCACCCGATGGCGATGCGGAGCGTGGACGCCGTGCGCTCGTCTATACCCTGTCGGCGGCGACCAGGGGGCAGGGCACGGGGGCCGCGCTGCTGGCCGAACCCGCGATGACCGCCGAGATGCAACGCTATCCGGGCGCCATGACAGCCGAGAACCAGGCGCGGCAGCAGATGCTGTACGACGTCATCGCTTATGGGCCGGCGCGGCGTGGCGAGGGGGCGGCGGTATTGGCCGCCCTGCTGGCGGATCTTCGCGCCGGACGGGGGGATGCCGATGCGGTGCATCGGCTGGTCGCGCTGGCCGACCGGATCGGGGCGACATTGTCGCCCGAGGATCTGGGCGCGCTCGACGCCCGTCTGCGGGCCATGCCGGTCACGGCGAGCGCGGGACGCGTCGCGCTCGCCCGGCTCTATGCCCGCAGCGCAAGCTGGCCACAGGCGGAGGCGTTGTTGCGCGCGTCCTTCCTGCAGATGCTCTATCCGGCCGGGCCGCTCGACAATGTCGACGATCTGGAGGTCGCGATGAAACGGGTCGTCGCGACGGTCGCGCTCTGGCCCACGGCGACGGAGCGCAACAGGGTCTATACGGCGCTTGCGCAGATCATGGAAAAGCGGAAGCTGGGTGCCAATGGCGGCGATCTGCCCGCTCTGCCGCCGCTGGGCGTGGCAGAGGCGCAGACGCCCTAGCGGGGAGCGATACGGGGTGGGGCTGTTCTTGCGGATTCTGGCCTGGCGAAAGTCGATGTTCGCCCAGATGCTGGTCCTGACCGCGATCTTTCTGGGCTGGGGCGCCTATGCCTTCGTCATCCGGCCGCTGGCCGATCTGCCGGTGCCCGCCATGACCCGGCCACCGCTCCAAGCGACCGAGGACGAACTGCGCAGCACGCTCTACCAATTCATGGTCGCCGCCCGGGACGACCCGACCGATACGCCCGATATCGCGCAGGATGATTTCATCCGCCAGATCGAGGAACGCAATCCCCGTTTCCGCTTCTATGTCCGGGTCGGCGACCGGGCCTTTGGCAATGGTGCGCCGGCCCTGTTCCGGCAATTCCGCTTCGATCAGTTCGAACGGCTTCACCGGTCTATCAACGACCCGGCGATTTGCAGCCAGAGCGAAAAGATCATCAAGCGTGGGCCGACCGACGATTTCGCCACCTTTCGCATGTGCGACCATCTGAGCTATTTCGAGTATCGCAATCTTCGCTATCCGGTCGTGATCGAACAGGGGGCGGGGCCCACGGTCCGACAGATATGGTTCTGGGCATTCAGCGGCAATTTCCTGCTCGCGGCGGGTGGCGTGTTCCTGATCTTCGCGGTGATTTTCGTCGCACACATGCTGTCGATCCGCCGTGTGGCCAAGCTGGCGCGGTCGATCGACCCGCAACGACTGGACTCGACCCTGCCCGAAAAGGGCGTCGCGACCGAGATCCTGCCGCTGGTCCGCGCGGTCAACCATCTGATCGGGCAGGTCAATGCGGAGCAGCGCCGTTCGACCTTCTTCCTTTCGGCGGCGGCGCATGAGATGCGCACGCCGCTGGCGGTACTCCGCACCCGACTGGAACTGATGGAGGACGGCCCCCAGAAGGACAAGCTGGTGGGCGACGTCCGGCGCCTGATCCGGCTGGTCAACCAGTTGCTGACCCTGATGAGCATCGGCAACCGGCGCGACGTGACGGGATTTACCGATCTGGTCGCCTCCACGACCAAAGTGATCGAGGACCGCTCGGTCCCGGCCGAGCAGTCGGACGTCACGCTGGTGATCGTCAGCGAGGTCGAAAGTTTCGAGATTCCCGGCGATGCCACGCTGATCGAGTCCGCGATCGCCAATCTGGTCGACAACGCCATTTCCTTTGCGCCGGCCGGTACGACGGTTCGGCTTTCCGTCGGGCGGGACGGCCGGATCACGGTGCGCGATCATGGTCCGGGACTGGGCGATATGGACCCGGAAGACCTGTTCGAGCCCTTTGCCCGGCCGGTCTCGGGCCGGCGCGGCTATGGGCTGGGGCTGGCGATCGTGGCGGCCATCGTGCGCCTCCACGGCGGAACCAGGGCGGCGCGCAACGTCGCGGACGGTGGTGCGGAATTCTCCGTCACCTTTGCGGCATAGGCCATTTTCCATCGCGGTGATGCCCGGCGCGATCGTAGTATTTCGCGGTTGCGGCATAAATCGACATTAGTGATCCCTTATTGCAAGGTTGGTGCAAGCCTCCGTCCGCATCCTGCCCCCATCACATCGTCGCACCTCGCAACCGGATGACCTGCGATAGACCAAGGCACCGGGGAGCGAAGCGCTGACGATCATAGTATCTATGGGGGGGTACGATCATGAAGAAGTCAGCCTTTCTGGGGGCATGTTCGCTCGTTGCCTATTTCGCCGCGACGGGTCCCGTCGTCGCACAGCAGACGCAGACGCCCAACCAGGCGGAAAGCCAGACCGGGGTGGTCCCGGTCCCGCAGAACAGCGATGCCGCCGACGAGGAGAAGGCGCGGAAGAACGCCGAGCAGGCCGAGGCGCCAGCCGCGAAAGCCGGCGATGCCGAGGCGCGCGCCGCCGAAAAGGAACTCCGCCGCTATCAGACGCCGGTGATCCACAAGACCAAGGGCAGCGACGACGTCCTAGTCACCGGCAGCCGCCTGCGCGACGGCGACAAGACCAGCCGCCTGATCGTGATCGACGCCAAGGAGATCCAGGATCGCGGCGTGACCAGCGTCGAGGATCTGATCCGCACGCTGCCCCAGAATGTCGCGACGATCGGCACGGTCACGAACAATCGTGGCAAGGGGCCGCTGGCGACCAATACGGGTGCCGGCGGTCAGCAGATCGTCTCCCCGGTCGGGGCGCTGGGCGTGTCGGCGGCCAATCTGGGCGGGGTCGGTGCGGGCAATACGCTGATCCTCATCAACGGTCGGCGCATCGCGGGGGCCGCGGGCTTCGAGGCCGGCTTCGCCAATCTGAATGGCATTCCGCTGAGCGCGATCGAGCGGGTCGAGATCAGCACCGGCGGACAGTCGGCCATTTACGGCGCCGATGCGATGGGTGGCGTCATCAACTTCATCCTGAAGAAGAATTATGTCGGCACCACCATCTCGGCGACGCGCAAGCAGACGAGTTCGGGGGCAGACGACACCCGCATCAGCCTCTATACCGGTCGCGCATGGGGAAGCGGCAACGTGGCCGCCAGCGTGGAGTTCGGTCGGGTCAATCCGATCGTCAACGCCCGCACCGGCTATGTTACCAACAATTACGCGCCCTATTTCGGCGGCAACTCGGCCTATGACAAGCGGACGTTCAGTGCGGGGACACAGCCTGGCACGGTCGTTCTGCCCGGCTATTACGACTCCGCTACCAACACCTTCGTCCAGACCGGCCTGACGGTTCCCAAGGGCTTTACCGGCGCGCCGAAGCGGTCGGACCTGATCGCCACGGATCTCAGCTCCAGCCGTGACTATGTGCCGGAGTTCGCGGGGCCGCGAACCCGGACTGTCAGCGGTACGCTGAATTTCGATCAGAAGATCACCGATCGTCTGCGCGTGTTCGCAACCGGCCTGTACACATGGTCGCAGAATATCCAGCAGAATGCGGCGTTTGGCGGCCTGAAGGTCAACTTGGCGCCAGGTCAATATTATAACCCGTTTCGGGCATTCGAATTCGGGCAGTTCAACTACGCAACCAGTGTCTATTATTTCCCGCAGAGCGAAATCAGCGACGGCACCCTGTCGCCGGGCGATATCCGCAACACGGTGCGCAACTGGAACGTCAATGGTGGCGTCAGTTACGACTTCGGCAAGGCCGCCAAGCTCCAGCTGATGTACACCAAGTCGAAGAGTTCGGCGAGCGGCACGGGTACGCAGCTCGGCAGTCTGGTGGACTTCCAGGCAAATCCCGCTTCGCCCACCGGCTATTCCTGCTACAATTTCATGCTGGCGAACAATCGTGTCCCGGCCAATCAGGTGGCGGCCTATAAGGCGGCGTTCGATCGGCAGTGTCTGGCCCTCACCAGCAGCGACCCCAATGTCGCCTTCAATCCGTGGAAGAGCACGACCAATGGCGGCGGGGCCAGCGTCGCCCAGTTCCTCTACCCCTATGTCGCCGAGGACCTGGGCAGTTCGCTCGACAATATCGAGGCACGGCTGAACGGCGAAATCCTGCGGTTGCCGGCCGGGTCGGTCAGCTATGCGGTCGGTGCGGAATATGCGCGCAACAGCGTCAACAGCACCTATATCGCCAATATCGCGGGCAATGATCCGACCACCGACCGGAAGGCGTTCTTCGGCGAGATCAACCTGCCGATCCTGGGTCGCGGCTATGACCTGCCGCTCGTCAAGCAACTGCTGTTCAACATCGCATTGCGCCGCGATATCACCAGCAGCACCGGCCCCATCGGCACGGTCGGCAAGGTGCCGGTCGATCAGGGCGGCCAGATCATCTATGGCAAGAACGAATTCGGACGCACCACGCCCGCCTGGGGCGTATTATGGTCGCCCACGCCGACGATCAACGTGCGGGCAAGGTTCACGCGCGGTTTCAAGGCGCCCCCGGCGACGCAACTCTATGCGCTGACCGGGACCCAAACCTACCTCACGACCATTTCGAACGACCCGTTATATACGTGTACGACGGACTGTGTGCGGGGCAGGCCGGGGGTGTATACTGCGACGGCCTACAACGCCCCCAATCCCAATCTGCGCCCGGAAACCTCCCGGCAGCAGGTCTATAGCATCACCTGGCAGCCCAATGGCTTCCTTTCGGGTCTGAACCTGGCGGCGACCTATAACCGCAATCGTATCCGCAACCAGTTCGCGACCATTTCCGATCTGGGCTATTATCTGCCTTCTGCCCAAATCCTGCAGCTGCCCCAATTCTATCAACGCAATGCAGCGGGCAAGATCACGCAGGTCAACAACATGCGGTACAACATCATTGGTTCGAACTACGAATCCATGACCTATGAGGCGAGCTACCTCTTCAGCACGGGCATCGGCACCTTCCAGCCCAAGATCGTCTATGTCGACAACATGACCGCCGAGACGACCGGGCTGACCGATGCGCAGAAAATAGACCAGCGCGGCCGTATCCTGGGCGTCGACCGGTATAAGATCGTCGGATCGCTGCAGTGGAATTACAGCACGGTCAGCACCAATATCTTCGTCTATCACACGCCCAGCTATATAAACGATTATGCGGGCTATTATGCGGCCGGGATCCAGCAGGCGCCCAAGCTCATTACGCCGGTCGCGCCGCTCACCACGGTCGATGCGTCCGTGTCGTGGGTGGTGAACAACCGGCTGAACCTGCAACTGGTCGGACGCAACATCTTCAAGGCGGCGGCGCCGTTCACGGTGGTCGATAACCTGCCCTACGACACGGCGCGCTACAATATCGAGGGTCGCTCGGTCGTGATGACCGCGCGCCTGACCTTCTGATGACAAACGGTCGGCGGCGACAGAATGGTTCGGCCGCCGACCTCGCCTCGCACGGCGCCGTCGTATAGGTTGGGCGCGATGAGACTGTTGCTCGTGGAAGATGACGGCGACGTGGCCGAGACCCTGACCGTGTATCTGGAGCGGCAGGGTTTCGTCGTCGATCGGGCCGATACGCTGGCGATGGCGCAGGATGCGCTGCTCGACAACGAGTTCGATCTGGTGCTGCTCGACCGATTATTGCCCGATGGCGATGGCGTGTCCCTGATCGGTTACGCCCAGGCGCAGAAACGGCCGCAGCGCTTCCTGCTGTTGTCGGCGCTGGCCGGCATCGACGACAAGGTGACGGGACTGGAGCTTGGTGCGCACGACTATATCGCCAAGCCGTTCGAGCCGCGCGAGCTGGTCGCGCGCATCCGCGTCGCGATGCGCCACAATCTCGACAAGACCCGCGAGATGCGCCGCTTCGGCCCGATCCTGCACGATGTCGAGGGCGGGGGCTTTTTCGTCAACGATGCGCCCATGTCGCTGCGCCGGTCGGAGGCGCTGGTGCTGGCCGCGCTGATGATGCGCGACGGCGCGCTCGTCCGGCGGGAGACGCTGGAGGCGCGGGTGTATGGCTATGACAAGTTCGTCAATACCAACTCGCTCGAGTCGATCATCTCGCGGCTGCGCAAGGCGCTGGCCACCCGGACCGATGCGGTGAAGATCCTGTCGGTGCGCGGCGTCGGCTATCAACTGGTCGAGGGCGACTGACATGCAAGGCTGGTGCAAGCCGGGCGTGCCATTCCTGTCCGACAATCCCTTCTTTCGAGCCCCTTATCCATGCAGATGATTGATCAGGCCCAGGTCGCGCGCGAACAGGCCGGGGCGTTCCGGGCGACCTTCCATGCGATCCGCGAGCAGGTCGGCCGGATGATGGTGGGGCAGGGGGAGGTGATCGACGGCGTCCTGACCGCGCTGATGGCGGGCGGGCACGTCCTGCTCGAAGGCGTGCCTGGGCTCGGCAAGACCATGCTGATCAACGCGATCAGCCGCGCCGTCGACCTGCCCTTTTCGCGCATTCAGTTCACGCCCGACATGATGCCCGCCGATATCGTCGGCACCACCATGCTGACCGAGGCGGAAGGGGGCGGCCATGAACTGACCTTCCAGCAGGGGCCGATCGTCGCCAATCTGGTCCTGGCCGACGAAATCAACCGCGCCACGCCCAAGACCCAGTCGGCCTTGCTGGAGGTGATGCAGGAGCGGCAGGTGACGGTCGGTCGCCGGACGCTGAAGATGCCCGAGCCTTTCTGCGTCATGGCGACCCAGAATCCGGTCGATCAGGAGGGTACCTATCCGCTGCCCGAGGCGCAGCTCGACCGCTTTCTCTTCAAGCTGCTCGTCGGTTATCCGACCGAGGCGGAATATCATGCGATCATCGACCGGACGACGGGCGGCGCGCCCGTCACGATCGACGCGGTGACGGACGCGGCGACGCTGTGCCGCCTGCGCGACGTGGTGCGTCAGGTGCCGGTGCCCGAGATCGCCAAGAGCTATGCCATCCGGCTGGTCATGGCGACCCAGCCGGGCAGCCCCTATGCCCCCGCCTCGGTCAATCGGGGCGTGGCGCTGGGCGCATCGCCACGCGGCATCCAGAGCCTGATCCTGGCCGCGAAGGTGCGCTGCCTGCTGGACGAACGTTTCGCGGTCAGCTGCGACGACATCGCCGCGATCGTGCGCCCGGCGCTACGCCACCGCATGATCGTCAATTACCAGGCCCTGGCGCGGGGCGAGGGCGTCGAGCAACTGATCGACGACATCATGCGCGCGCTACCGGCGGGGTAAGTCGCGGGGGGTGCCGATCCCCGTGCAGGGGACCGGCGCGCCCGGCGCTTATTTCGCCGCCGTCACCTCGATCTCGACCAGAAAGGCGGGGCCGGCGAGCGCCGCCACCTGCACGGTCGAGCGGGCGACGGTGTTCGGGTTCTCCGCCGTGCCGAAGAACTGCTTGAACCCCTCGTTCATGCCGGCAAAGTCCATCTTGCCGCCGAGTTTCGGGTCGCCCGCGACGAACACCGTCATCTTGATGATGTCCGACATGGCGAAGCCGCGCGCGGCGAGGATCGCCTTGATCTTGTTGAGGGTGCTGACCGTCTGCGTCTTGGTGTCGCCGAAATCGGCGATGGTCAGCTGGGCGGGCGGCGTCTTGGCGGCCGGGTCGATCGGCGAGGCGAGCTGGCCCGAGAGATAGAGCATCGTCGCGCCCGGCTTCACCGTCACCCCCTGAAGGATCAGCCCTGGGGGCGTGTTGGCGTGGCGGGTGACGGTGGCGCCCTGCGCGAAGGCGGCGGTCGTGCCACACAGGGCCAGCGCGACGAGGGGGGCAGCGAGCAGACGGAACGACATGGATGGTTCTCCGGTAAGCAAGGCTGGCGGGCGCCGGGTTGGCGCCCGCCGGAACATATCAGAAGCTGACGTTGATCCGCGCGTAATAATAGCCGCCATTGATGCCATAGGGGCTGAAGGTCAGCGGGGCATCGAGGACGTTGCCGCCATTGACCAGCGTCTGGTTGGTGGTGCCGGGCACCAGCGGGACCGTCGGCGGCTTCTTGTTGAATATGTTGTTGGCACCCAGCGCGAGGCCGAGCGACGGTGTGATGTCGTAGTTCAGCTCGACATCGCCGATGAACGTCGTGCCGATCTCCTGCTTGTAGAAGGTGCCGCCATCCGGGCTCAGCTGGGCCGAACTCTTGCCATAGACGGTGCCGCGCAGCGTCGCCGAGAATTTGTCGATGCTGTAGCGGACCGAGCTGATCACCTTCACCCGGGGTGATGCGGTTTCGATATTGGATTGCGCGCCCAGGTTGAACAGCGGAATGATCTGTCCATTGGCGGGGTTGGTCAGCGTGGCGGGTGCGGGGATCAGGCGTTGCAGCTTGGTCTCGTTGTAATTGCCTGCGATCGTCCAGAATGCCTTGCCCGCATCGCCGAAGTCGGAGGTGTAGCTGACCACCAGGTCGACGCCGCGCGTGCGGGTGTCCGCGCCGTTGGTGAAGATGTTGATGCCGGTCTGGCTGACCGTCGGATCGAGTATGTTGCCGTTGGCGATGATCGCCTGGCGCACGATGGCGAAATTGATCGCGCCGCCGCTGCCGAAGATCGAACCCGTGCCCAGGATGCGGTCACGGATCTTCACCTGATAGGCGTCGAGCGTGATCGTCAGGGCGGGCAGCGGCCGGATGACGGTGCCGAGCGAATAGTTGGTCGACTTTTCGGGCTTCAGGTTCTGGAAGCCGATCAGCTTTGCCGCCGCGGAATTGGCGGGCAGCTGCACGAAGGCCGCGGTCGGCGAGACGTTGGTCGCGGAATAATAGGATTCGGCCAGCGTCGGCGCGCGGAAGCCGGTCGAGAAGGTGCCGCGCAGCGCAAAGGCGTCGGAGAAGTCGTAACGGCCCGTGGCCTTGTAGATGAAACGGTCGCCGAAATCGGAATAGCTTTCGTAACGGCCGGCAATGTCGAGTTTCAGCGCCTCGACCGGGTTGGTCGCCAGATCGAGATAGAGCGACTTTGCGGTCCGCGTGTGGACGCCTGCGTCGGAAGGGCGGAAGCCCGGATAGGCCTGGCCACCCTCCTTGTAGATCGAGCCGGGATCGCCCGATCCGATCTCATAGACGTTGCGGCGATACTCCGCGCCAAAGGCGACGTTGATCGGCGTCGCCAGCCCGGCCTCGATCTCGCGCCGGGCGTCCGCGTTCACCGTGAACTCGGTCGACTTGAAAACGCCGTTGTAGAAGCTGGTCGGGGTGAAGCCGGTATCGGCATAAAGCGAGGCATTGGCCGAATCGATGGTAAAGATCTGGGCCTTGTCCTGGCCGAAGGTCGTCGACAGGTCGTACTCGAATCCGCTCGCGGTGCCGCGCACGCCGCCGGTAAAGGCCATGTCGTCCTCGCGGATCTTTTCACGCGGGGTGAAGCCGTTGACCGGGTTGTCGCCATCGGGATCGAAATAGGTCGTCACGCCCCCGACCGTACGCGACACGCGGGTCGGTACGCGGACATTCTGGCGCGCGCTGGCGATCCGCTTGGAATAGGTGCCGAAGCTGTAGACCTCGACATCGCCGAAGTTGAAGGCGGTATTATATTGCAGGTTCGTCAGCCAGGATTGCGCGTCGCCGTTGATCCGGTTGACGTAGGGAAAATTGTCCATCAGCGGAAAGAGTTGTCGCTGGACGGCGCTGAGCGAGGGATTGGTCGTCCCGGTCAGCAAATTGCCCTTGCTGTCGGTCACGCGCCGGTCGAGGCCGCCGACCTGCGTGAAATCGTGGAAGCGGTGGAAGGCGGTGACGTTGAAATAGCCCGTCTCGCCGACCTTGGTCGCCAAGTGCAAAGTGCCCGCCAGCGTGTCGCCGCCGACATCGTAATTCTTGCCCGCGGTAATATAGCCGTCACCCCCGGAGGCATCGTCCTTCAGGATGACGTTGATGACGCCCGCGATCGCGTCCGAGCCATATTGGGCGGCCGCGCCATCCTCCAGCACCTCGATCCGTTTGATCGAGGAGGGGCTGATCAGGTCGAGATCGGCGGTCGCCGCGCCCTGGAACGGCCCGCCCAGGACCGCGAGGTTCGAGGTGCCGTGCCGTCGCTTGCCGTTGATCAGCACCAGCGTGTGGTTGGGGCTCAGGCCGCGAAGTCGGGCCGACAGCGTCAGATTGGCGGTGTCGCCGCCGAATGCCTGGGCGACGAAGGAGGGCACGAGCTGGGTCAGCACCTGGTTGAGATTGGGCTGGCCGACATGGCTGAGCGTCTCTTCGCCCAGAACCTTGATCGGCGCGGCGCTCTCGGCGGCGGTGATGCCGGTCGCACGGGTGCCGGTGACGATGATCTCGTCCCCCTTTATGGATGGCTCGCCCCTTAACTGAGCGTTGTTGTCTCACGGCAGCGGTCGTTTGAGGAAGGAGCAAGGGTCATGGACATATCGGTTCTCGGGATTGATCTGGGCAAGAACAGCTGCAGC
>Ga0209816_1000087_pt1 | contig 70067 bp, 59 predicted proteins | sample CoawatmetaG01DNA_FD_187509 | JGI IMG/M metagenome (GOLD analysis project Ga0209816, IMG submission 187509) | Marine microbial communities from the West Antarctic Peninsula - Coastal water metaG017-DNA (SPAdes) (version 2) | ecosystem: Environmental > Aquatic > Marine > Coastal ...
CGCAAACCCGCACCCCCGGCCGGAACGCCTCCGCCAGGATCTCCAGCTTCTCCGCATCCGACCATCGGCGCCGGCCTGACACCCGGCCGACCACCTCCATCCGACCAGTCATACGAGTGCTCGTATGACTGGTCGTAGAACCGATAGCTTCCCGCACCGCCCGCGCCCTCGTCAAAGGCGACAAGCATCCCCGCTACCGGCGCCACCGCAAGGCGGCCTGCCGAACACGCTTACGACGATGCAATGGATGACTGATATGGTATAACACCGCAAATGGCGCCTTCGTTTCAGGGGGACAAGACACCGATGCTACCGAATCTCATCCTGCTGGCGGTTGCCGCAGGACCGACTGCCGTACCGCCCGAGCCTGCCACGTCGCCATCGACGATCGTGGTCGAAGGACAGCGGGATCATTCCTCCACTGTCCAGCAACTGTCGAGCGCTTCGGGCGCCACGGTCGACGGTGTGGAATTCGACCGGCGCAAGGCACCGACGCTGGGCGAGACGCTGGCGCGGGTACCGGGCATACAGAATGACTATTTCGGACCGGCGGTGGGGCGTCCGACGATCCGGGGGCAGACCGGCGGCCGGGTCGCGGTCCTGATCGACGGCCTGCCGACGCAGGACGCATCGGGCCTGGGCGCGGAGCATGCCGCGGCGGTCGAACCATTCCTTGCCGACCGGATCGAAGTGCTCAAGGGCAGCGCGGCGATACCCTATGGCGGTGGGGCGATCAGTGGCGCGGTGAATGTGGTCGATGGTCGCATCCCCACGCAGCGCCATGACGGCGCGCCAACGGGGCGGGCCGAAGTCCGCACCGGCGACAATGTCGGCGTGACGGCCATGGCGCGCCTCGATGGCGGTCGCGGCGCATTCGCGTGGCACCTCGACGGACTCTATCGCTATCAGGGGGATCAGGCGATACCGGGCCGGGCGAAGGCCGACGCATGCCGGATCTGGTCGTCGCTTGTATCGGACGTCCCGCTCCAGGCCTTGTGCCAGGTCCGATTGGCGCGACCGACCTATGCCTATGATCCCGCCATCAAGCGCTATGTCGATGCGACGCCGCTCTCGGGACAGATCATCACGAACTTCGACCCCATGGGCGATGCCGATGGACGCCTGCCCAACAGCGCGCTCCGCACGACGGCGGTCACGGCGGGTGGCAGCATCATCGTCGATGGCGGCTTTCTGGGCCTGTCGATCAGCCGCTACGACAACAGCTATGGCGTGCCCGGCTCACCCTCATCACCGCATCGCGAACCGGCGCCAGCCCGATCGGCGTGACCGTGGGGCAGACGCGCTTCGATCTGAAGGGCGCGCTGTACGATCCGCTACCCGGTATCGCGGCGGTGACGCTGCGCGCGGCGCATGTCCGGTCGCGCGACCGCGAACGCCTGCCCGATCGCGACTGGAGCCGGTTCGACGGCCATGGCGAGGAGATGCGGGTCGAGATCACCCACCGTCCGCTCGGCCCCCTCAGCGGAACGATCGGCGGGCAGATCGCCGATCGCAGCCTGCGCACCGCCGAGACGACCTCTTATCTGCCCAGCGTCGCCACGGCAGAGCGGTCGGCGTTTCTGGCCGAACGGCTGGTGCTGGCACCGCTGACGCTCAGCGGGGGCATCCGCTATGACGCGGTGCGCTACGACCTTGACGAAGCCAGCGTGCGCGCCGGTCGGGGACAAGGTGCGGCCTATGTGCGCGATACCGAATTCCATCTGCTGAGCGGGGATGTCGGCGCGCGCCTGTCGCTGTTCCGATCGCTCTATCTGCGGGGGCGCTGGTCGCATGCCGAGCGGGCGCCGGGGATCAACGAACTCTACGCCAACGGCAACCATTTCTCGATCCTAACCGAGGAGCAGGGCGACGCCCGGTTGCGCAAGGAGCGCGCCGAGACGGTCGAAGTCGGCGGCGGGATCGACACATCCTGGCTGTCGGCCTCGGTGTCCGCCTACAGCACCAGGTTCGTGGACTATATCTATCTCGGCAATACCGGCGTGTCGCGGACCCTGCCGGTACGCGAATGGCGCCAGGGCGATACGCATTTTCGCGGTATCGAGGGTGAGGCGACGCTCCGGGCGACGACGCGGCTCGGGCAATTCGCGCTGCACGGCTTCGGCGATTACGTGCAGGTCCGCCCGATCTTCACCCTGCCCGACGGGTATAGCCCGTTCGACAGCGGTTCGACGGCTGCCTTGGACCGACAATATTATCGGCAACGGCTCGACGGGGATTACCTGCCCCGCACGCCGATGTCGCGTTACGGCGGTGATCTCGGTTGGGAAAATGGTGCGTTGCGCGCGTCGATCGGCGCGGTGCGCTATCTGCGGCAGGCCGATGTGGCGAAGGGCGAGCCGATCTCGAACGGCTTCACGCTGGTCGACGCCCATGCCGCCTATCGCTTTGGCGCGGCGGCTCGTTACGAGGCGTTTGTCGATGTCGCCAATCTGACGGACGCAGAGGCGCGGGTGCACAATTCCTTCCTCCGGCTACGGGCACCTTTGCCCGGACGGGCGGTGGCGGTGGGCCTGCGCGCGGCGTTCTGACGCCGACCCACCCGTCGCGCCGCCTGCTGATGCGGCCGGGGGACAGCCCCCGGCCGCACAGTGTCAGAACTTGAAGCCCAGCCGGGCATAGCCGAACTGGCCCGGAAGGTCGTAGGTGGTCGGGTCGAACCCGCCACAGCTCAGGCAGTCGGGCGCCCGCTGGCCTAGGATATTGTTGACGCCCATGGTCAGGGTCAGCCGCTGCGACAACCAGGGCAGCGTCCAGCCGACCTGCGCATCCAGATATAGGATCGGCTTCATCTCGCGATTGTCATAGGCGGGCTCGACGACCTTGCCGATATAGCGGCCGGTCAGCGAGGCGAGGAACGTCTCGCTCGACCAGTCGATCGTCGCGGTGCTCTTGAAGCGCGGATAGGCCTGGTCGCCGCGTTCGGTGCCCTGGCGCGCCAGCGTGCTGCTGCCCGTCGCGGTCGGCAGCGTCGTCGAATATTCGAACAGGACGTTGCTCGCCCAGTTCAGGCCGAACGTTCCCGCCCCCACGCGCGGGCTGCGATAGAGGAGGGTGATGTCCAGCCCTTCGCTCTTCAGCGAGGCGATGTTCTGGAGCAGGCCGCGAATCTGGGTGATCTGGCCGCTGCCCGTCGCCGAGCGGGTGATCGCGCCGCAGCTGACCGCATCGCGCTGGTTGATGCAATTGGCCAGCAGCACGTCCGCCCCGACCGAGGCGATCGCGTCGTCCACCTTGATCGTATAATAATCCACCTCCAGGCTCAGCTGGCTGGCGAACCCGGCCTCGCGCGCCCAGCTCGGGCTATAGACGCCGCCCAGCACCCAGCTTTCCGACTTTTCGGGCTTCAGGGCGCGGTTGCCGCCGGTCAGGATCGGCAGCTGCAACCCGTTCTGGACGTAATTGACCGGCACGCCCAGCGCGACGCAATTCTGTCGCACCGTGCTGTTGGCGGGCAGGCTGGCCAGGCCGGAACAGGGGTCGATGACGTTGCCGTCGAAGCGCGACGGCGTGCCGAACAGCTCGCCGATGCTGGGTGCGCGGAACCCTTGCGCCCAGGTGCCGCGCAGGCGCAGGTCCTCGAACGGTTTCCAGCTGAGCCCACCCTTCATGACGGTACGGTTGCCGCTGGTCGAATAGTCCGAATAGCGTGCCGCGAACGATCCCTCGAGCAGGCGGAAGAAGGGTACGTTCTTGAGCACCGGGATGCTGAGTTCGCCGTAGACCTCGTTCACGTCGAACCGGCCCGCGCTGGGCTGTGCGGGAATGTCCGAGCCCAGGCCCGCCGCGACGATCGCGTCGGGCTGGAACGCGCCCGTCTGGCGTCGGAACTCATAGCCGGTGGCCAGGCCGAGCGGTCCTGCGGGCAGCTGGAACAGGGTGCCGGTCAGGTTCAGCGTCGCGTCCGCCATGGTCTGTTCGGACCGGTCGCGCTGGGTGAAGGTGACATAGTTGATCATCGCCGGGGTGATCGACCCGGCCCCGCCGAAGATGTTGAACGGCACGCACGCGCCGGTGCAGTTCGCCACCGGGCCGAGCGCCTGGGCGAGATTGGCGGCGTTCACATTGCCATGCGCGACCTGCTTGGCATGGTTTTCGGCATAGATCAGGTTGGCGTCCCAGTACCAGGTGCCCTCGCCGAGCGCGAACTGGCCGTCCAGCGTGCCGGACATGTACATGGTGTCGACGCGCTGGCTGTAATGGCGCGGGCCATTTTCGACGAAGCGCCGCCCGATAAAGCCGTAATTGGCGGGCGTGCCGTTATTGCCCGCGCTGAGCGTCGCGCCGAACGGGTTGAACGGATTGGTGCGGTCGATCGAGATGGTGTCGAGCAGATTGCCGTTGCCGGCATCGGGTCCGACGAACAGCGGCAGCGGCGCGGCCTGATTGTCCGAGGTGCGGCGGTTGTAGATGATCTTGGTGCTCAGCCGCACATTGTCGGCCAGCTCGCCGGTGAAGTTGACGAACGCGCCGAACCGCTCCTGCGGCGTCAGCAGATAGTTGTACGGGCGGAAATTGAAGCGATCGGCGACGGTGAACGCCTTGAAGTCGCTGTTCGCGCCGGTCGGGTCCGAGGGATCGAAGCGCGGCCGGGTCAGCGGGTTGCTCTTCAGCGTCAGGTTCATCGCCGCGCCCGTGACCGGGTTGTTGATGATGAACCGGCCATTGGGCGTGCCCGAGCTGCAGCTGGTGGTGCAGGCGGTCGCACCCGGATCGGGGAAGGCATAATAGGGGCGGTCGCCCGCGAAGACCGAACCCTGATTGATATAGTTCGCGCCCGCCACGATCGAGACGCGGCCGTCCTGCGTCCGATGGCCCCAGCTGAGCTGGTAATTCTGGGTAACGCCGTCGCCCTTGTCATAGCCGCCGAGCTGGGCGGTGGCGAGGAAGCCGTTCTGGCGCTTCTTGGTGATGATGTTGACGACGCCCGCGATCGCGTCCGAGCCATAGATGGTGGAGGCACCGTCGCGCAGCACGTCGACGCGCTCGATCATGCCGTCGGGAATGGCGTTCAGGTCGACCGCGCCGGGAATGCCGCTGGCCGCGCTGCCGTTAATGAAGCGCAGGCCGTCGACCAGCACCAGGGTGCGGCGGCTGCCCAGATAGCGAAGGTCGATCTCGGCCGATCCGGCGCCCACGCCGCCGCCATCGGGCGGATTGCCGTTATTGCCCGAACGGTTGAAGCGCGAATTGAGCCCGCCCGCGGCGCCCGGCAACCTTTGGAGCACGTCGCCGATCGAGGAAAGGCCGGTGCGCGCGATATCGGCGCTGTCGATCGCGGTCAGCGGCGCGGTCTGATCCAGCGGATTGCGGCGGATGCGGGATCCGGTCACCACGATGGTGTCGCCGGTCGTGTTCGAATCGTCGCCGACCGTGGTTCCGGCCGTACCGGTGGCGTTCGTCTGCTCGGCCTGCTGTGCCTGCGCCTGCACCGCCAGCATGAGCGTGCTGACGGCCACGCCGGTCAGCGCCCATCGCCGCATAAGGCCTGGTGAATATGCCATGATCTTCCCCCGTTTGCTGTCTGCCTGGACTCCCGTTCCTGCTGCTGACCTGGGCGACCTCTATCGGGTCGTCCCGAACTTCCACCGGGGACGGGTGGCGCGGCGCTGTCCCCTTCGCCTGACGCGCCGCACCAACGCCCATACCGGCCCTATTCGGTATACGGTATCAGCGACGAGTAATTGTCAATATGCCGCATGGAGAGGCGACCGAGCATTCGGGCCGCTGGTCTCAGTGCCGGCCTTTCCGGCGTCGGGCCCGGCGGATATTCGACCGGGTCCGCCAAAAGGCGTAGACCGACAGGCTGCCGAGCAGGGCCATGGCAATGCCCGACAGGCTTATCGCGAGTTTCCAGACCAAGCCGCCGGTCTTCGCCGCATGAACCGGGTACAGTTTCTCGCGAATCGAGGCGGCGGTGCCGCGCGTCGCCGGGTCGGCCACGCCGACCACGCGCAGCGTTGCCGGATCAACATAGAGGAAGGTCCGCCCGTTCGGCGTCCATTCAAAGGGCTGGCGAAGGCGCAAGGTGATCGGCTGACCGGCCTTGCGCGGCCATTGCAGGCGGCGAATTTCGGCGCCGGGAAACCGGGTGGCGGCATAGCGGAAGAGCGGCGTCACATCCCGGGGAGGCCCTTCGGCCCGAATGGCCGCGAGCTTGGGCGGGCGGGGCGCCGTCTCGGCAAGCCATGATCCGCCCAGCGCCGGAAAGACCATCAGTACCCCGGTCAGCAGCGACACGAGCAGCAAGGGCGCGGCCCCCACCCCCAGGTCGCGATGGTGATGCACGATCGCGCCCGGCTTCATCGAGGCGGGCCAGAGCCGCAGCCGGAAGCGGGTACGGGTTCGCCACCACAGGATGATGCCGGTCGCCACGAAGACCAGGCCGACCAGCCCCGCCACACCGGTGATCGCCTCGCCCATATCGCCAAGCAGCAGATGGTGATGAAGGTCGAACAGCCAGAGTTCCGGCCGCTGCCAGGATGTGGACCAGCGCGCGACGGTCTCGCCCGCCTGGCTGATATAGGCGCCGCTGCCATCGGCGAAGACGAGCTGATGCACGCCCAGGCCGTCGCCGGCAAAGGTGATGCGATCGACCGGTTGCGGGCCGTCCGCCAGCCGATCGGCGATCCGCGCGAGGATCGCCGGGTCGGCGCGGACGGGATCGCCCGCATGGGGCACGAAGGTGAGCTGGTTCCGCCAGACCAGCAGCGCGCCGCTCACCCCGATCAGCGCGAGCAGCAGGCCGCCGATCGCGCCGACCCAGCGATGCAGCAGCGACAGCAGCCGCATCAGAACCCGGCTTGCCAGCTCAGCGTAAAGTTGCGGCCCCGGCCGGTATAGAAGCGGGCATTGTCGGTCGGCCCCTGGGTATCGCTGTAATAGGTCACATAATCGGTATTACCGAGATTCTGCACGCTCAGCATTACGCGGCCTCCCGACACGTCATAGGCGATATAGGCGTCGAACAGCCGGTAGCCGACGAAATCATTGGCGATCGGCTGTCCCTGGAAGCGGCGCGACAGATAATAGCGGCCCTGCACGCGCGCGCTGAAGCGTCCGCGATTATAGTCGAGATTGAGGTTGAGCCGGTCGGGCGAGATATTGGCCCCGTCCAGGTCGGCGTCCATGATCCCGTCCCCGTTGGTGTCCGTGCGGCCGGTGACATGGCTGAAGCCGGTGCCGACCTTCAGGCCCGGCAGCGGGGTACGGACGGCTAGGTTCAGCTCGAGGCCGCTAATGTCGATCGGCTGGCGCGAGACGTTGAAAAAGCCGTCGCTGTTGCGCACCAGAAGCTGGCCCAGATCGCTGGACGACCAGTAATAGGTGGCGCTGGCTTCCAGCGGGCCCCGGTTCACTTCCACTCCGATCTCGCGATTGTTCGAGATGACCGGGGTCAGATCGAGGAAATTGGCGATCCGGATGTTGGGCTGGCTGATGCCGCGCAGGACGCGCCCGATATCCGCAATCGTATAGCCCTCGGCATAGCTGCCATAGGCGCGGATGCCCTTGACCGGCTCGAACACGACACCGCCATTCCACAGCGCCCGACGGAAGGAAGGCTTGCCGCCGATCACCGCGCGCGAGCCCGAGGTGGCCAGCGTGGTATAGTCGGGGATGTCGAGCTGTACATTCTCGTACCGGACACCGCCGGCCAGCCGGACCAGGCCGTCGAACAGCTTCAGATTGGCCTGCCCGAACGGCGCCAGGCTGCGGAAATCGGTCTGCGGAACCCAGGCTCGCCCGGTCTGCACCAGTTCCTGCCGCGTGCGGTCGAACAGCGCGTCGAACCCGGCGGTCAGCGTCAGCGCCTCCAGGCCCGGCACGGCGCGCTCATAGCTGATCTTGCCGCCCAGTTTCCGGGACACGTTGCGCGACTGGTCGAACAGCGTGCCGACAGGTGCGATCCGGGCGTCCTGGAAGGTCGCGATGATCCCGCCGCCAAAGGTGTCGCTGGTGCGATTATAGAAACCCTGCAGCGTGAAGGCGCCCCCGGCCAGATCGCCATCGGTCAGCGAGGCCGAGACCATCTGGGCAAGGCCGGTCGACGGCTGCCCCGGTGACGTGCCCGGACGGCTGGTCGCGGGAATGCCGAGCGTCCGGTTGCCGTCCACCGGGACATAATGATTATTGCCCTCCAGCCGGAAGCGGTTGGCGATCACCTCGAACCGGGCGGTGTCGGACAGATCGACTCCGACCCGGCCGAAAAAGGACAGGCTGTCGGTATCCTGGATCTCGCTCTGGTTGCCGTCCAGGCCGATGCGGCGGTCCCGCCCGTCGAGAAAGACCCCGCGCCGCTCGAAGGCGACGCCGCCGGTGGCATCGAACCGACCGCTGCGAAGGCTGACCAGCCCGGCGACCTTGCCGCCGAGCGACGCGCCGGAGAAATCATTGCCGCTATTGCCCTGAATCAGGGTGCGTCCGCTCCAGCCATTTTCCTTGGGCGCCTGGACCGTGACCTGGTTGACCACGCCGCCGGTCGCACCGATGCCCTGCAGGGCGTTGGAGCCATAGATCACCTCGACCCGGTCGATGAAGAAGGGGTCGATCGTATAGCCGTCGCGCGCGCCGTCGCGGATCGGCGTCGTCTGCGGAATGCCGTTGATCGCATAAAGCGGCGAGCGGCCGCGAAGCGTCTCGCCAAAGCCGGTGATCTTCTCCCGCGTGGGCGAAAAGGCGGGCAGGAGCGCGGACACCGCATCGACCACCGATCCGGACACGGCGACCTGACGCGACAGGGTCTCGCGGTCGATCACATCGACCGTCAGGGGCAGCGCGCTGGCGGGAAGGATCGTCCGCGCGGCCGTCACGACGACGTCTTCCCGCTTGGCGTCCCCGGCCTCGTCGCGGGTCTGGCTGTCCTGCGCGCTGGCGCTGCCCGTCCACAGGGTGGCGGCGGCGATCATACCGATTGCGATCTTCATGGTCTTCCCCTTCGGCGGGGCGCATAGAAGGTAGACGCTGTTTTTGCAACAGGCTCGCATTAGCGTTTGCGGGATGCTGCGAATCCTGTCGTGGATCGGTATGAACCGAACGGGCGCGAATCGCCTAGCTGCCCATTTCGGGCAGTGGCGAAAAGTTAAGGCAAGGCCGCAAAAAGACCCGATCTGGCAGGCCCGTGCTTCGATTCAGATTCCTCGATACGCGCCGCCTTCATGACGGGAAAGCGAGCCTTTTCGTCGTCGGCGATGCGACCGGGTTGATCATGGCCGGGGATCTTAACCAAAGGCTTTTACCAACTGCGTTAGCGGCGTGTTTAACGTATGTTTATAAATGCCGCGTCTTGGAGGAGAGATGCGTTTTTTGACCTGTCTGACGCATGACCATGATCTGCGTCTGGTGCTGTTGGCTGCGGCATTCTGTCTGATCGGCTCGGTCGTCACGATACGGCTTATCCAGCGGATGCAGTCGGCCGATCCCGGAACCCATCTGGCCTGGGTGTTCATGGGTGGCGTATCGACCGGCGCGACCATCTGGTGCACGCATTTCATCGCGATGATCGCGTATCAGCCGGGGATGGCGGTCGCCTATGACCCGCTCATCACCGGTCTGTCCCTGCTTATCGCCATTATGGGCAGTTCGGTCGCGCTGGCCCTGGCGGTCCGGCCCCGGGCGTCCGCGCCGGCGCTGGGGGGCGCGCTCTTCGGCCTGGCGGTCACCGCCATGCACTATACCGGCATGATGGCCTTTGCGGCCAAGGGGTTGATCCAATGGTCGACCGCCTATGTCGCGGCATCGGTCCTGTTCGCCATGATCTTTGGCGCGATGGCCTTTGTTCGCGCCTTGTCGAGCGGCGAGCAGGGCGATGTGTGGTCCGCGACCACGCTGATGGTGACGAGCATCGTCCTGCTTCACTTCACCGGCATGGCCGCGCTGGCGATCGTGCCCCTGTCGCCGGAACTGGGGCAGCCGGACAGCCATAGCGCGACGATGATCATGGCATGGGCGGTCGCGGGGGTCGGCATGCTGGTGCTCGGCACGGGCTTTTCCACCTATGTCCTGGACATCTCCGCGCGCGTCACGTCGCAGCGCCGCCTGGCACGGGTGATGGAGGGCAGCGTCGACGCCATGATCGTTGCGAAGGACGGTGCGATCGTCGCCGCGAACGGCGCCTTTGGCGAGCTTCTGGGCATCGACGACGATGTCGTGGGCCAGTCGCTCGGCCGCTGGGTGCGGGACATCGCCGCGATCGAGCCGGGTGCCCTGGCCCAGCGCACGCTCCAGGCCCCCGACGGCACCGCCATACCGGTCGAGATCGCCTTGCAGGTCGACCGCGAGCACGACACCGCCTATATGATCTATGCGCTTCGCGACGTGCGCCAGCGGCTGGCCCAGGAGCGTCGCATCGCGCATCTCGCGCGCAACGACAGCCTGACCGGACTGCCCAACCGCGCATCCTTCCTGGAATGGTCCCATCGCCAGACCGCGCCCGACGGGCCCGGCCAGCGCCTGGCGCTGCTGTCGATCGACCTCGATCGCTTCAAGGACGTCAACGACACGCACGGCCATGCCGCCGGCGATCATCTGCTGACGATCATCGGAACGCGCATGAAGCAGTTGCTGCGCCCCGGCGAGTTCATCGCCCGTCTGGGCGGGGACGAGTTCGTGGCGTTGATCCCCATCGTCGAGCATGAAGAGGCGATCGACCTGATCGACCGCCTGCGCGGCGCGATCACCCAGCCGGTCGATTACGATCACTCGTCGCTGAGTTGCGGCATGAGTGTCGGCGTCGCGCTCTGGCCGCAGGATGCCGGGGAGATATCGGCGCTGATCAACAATGCCGACCTGGCCATGTACCGGGCCAAATCGAGCATCGCGACCGACTTCTGCTTCTATGAGGAGGATATGGACCAGGCGGTCCGCGCCCGCCGTCGGATCGCGACCGAATTGCGCGACGCGCTGGACCAGGAGCAGTTCGCGCTCCACTGGCAGGTGCAGACATCGGTCGAGACCGGCGCGATCACCGGTTACGAGGCGCTGCTGCGCTGGACCAAGCCCGACGGTACCCGGGTTTCGCCGTTCGAGTTCATCGGGATCGCCGAGCAGACCGGCCTGATCCTGCCGATCGGCGAATGGGTGCTTCGACGGGCCTGCCAGGAAGCGGCGGCCTGGCCGGAGCCGTGGAAGATCGCGGTGAACCTGTCGCCGGTCCAGCTCGGCCATGTCGATCTGCCCCGGCTGGTCCATCAGATCCTGGTCGAGACCGGCATCGCGCCCACTCGGCTGGAACTGGAGATCACCGAGTCCGCGATGATTTCGGACCCCGAGCGTACGACGCATGTGCTGCGCCAGTTGAAGGCGCTCGGCGTGTCGATCGCGATGGATGATTTCGGCACCGGCTATTCGTCGCTGTCGACGCTGCGCTCCTTCCCCTTCGACAAGATCAAGCTCGACCGCTCGTTCATGACCGAACTGGACATTGCGCCGCAATCGGCCGCGATCATCCGGGCGGTGCTGGCGCTGGGCGAAAGCCTGTCGATCCCGATCCTGGCCGAGGGGGTCGAGACCACCGCGCAGCTCGACTTTCTCCGGGCCGAGGGCTGCAACGAGGCGCAGGGGTATCTGCTCGGCCGCCCCGGGCTGATCGACGTGGATGGGAGGGTCGTGGATCCCGGCGGCGCCCGGTGTGCCGCCTGACGGGGTTCCCAACCCGCGCGCACCATGATCTGATGGCAGGATAAAAGCCGGGAGCGACCTGCAGCATGAAGATGATCGGCCTGATCGGCGGAATGAGCTGGGAAAGTTCGGCCGAATATTACCGCATCATCAACCAGCGGGTGCGGGACCGGGTGGGGCCGACCGCATCGGCCCCCTGCCTCTTATGGTCGTTCGACTTCGCCGAGATCGAGGCGTTGCAGCACCGGGGCGACTGGGCGGGGCTGACGGCGCGGATGGTCGATGCGGCACGGCGGCTGGAGGCGGGCGGGGCGGAGGTGCTGCTGATCTGCACCAACACCATGCACCGCATGGCCGATGACGTTCAGGCGGCCGTGGGCGTGCCTTTGCTCCATATCGCCGATCCCACGGCGGAGCGGATCAAGGCCGCCGGTTTCGGCAGGGTCGGGTTGCTCGGCACCGCCTTCACGATGGAGCATGGCTTCTACAAGGGGCGGCTGGCCGACCGCCACGGGCTGGACGTCATCGTCCCCGGGCAAGAGGATCGGGCCACCGTCCATCGCATCATCTATGAGGAACTGGTCGCGGGAAAGGTCCTGCCCGCCTCGCGCGATGCGTACCGGGCGATCATCGCCCGCCTGGTCGAGGATGGCGCGCAAGCGGTGATCCTGGGCTGTACCGAGATCATGCTGCTGGTCCGACCCGAGGACAGTCCGGTGCCGATCTTCGACACGACCGCGCTCCACGCCGCCGCGGCGATGGAATGGGCGCTGAGCGGGTGATAGACCGCTCGAGGGATCAGAAATATTTGAGCCAGCCGATATCCCGGCGGCGCGCCTTCAGTTCGGCGAACCAGCGCGTGGGCAGATAGAGCGGGACGATCAGCGCGATCCACAAAAGCCAGACGGCGGGGATGGAGGGCAGGCCGAAGACCGATCCGTGATTGGCGCCCCACAGGCCGAGGCACAGCAGATAGAACCCGCGCAGCACATAGAGGTGGAACAGGTAGAAGAACATCGGCGCCCCGCCCAGCACCGCCAGCCAACCGACCGGCCGCGCGCCGGCGATCCCCTCGAACCACGCCAGCAGCAGCAGCCCGACTCCCAGTGTCGACAACAGGAACAGCAGCGACGGCGGATATTTGGTCAGTGCCAGGAAGCTCATGGCCGAACGGAGGGGCGATCCCGGCACCACGAACCATGGCGCGTCGCCATAGATGTTGAGCACGCGCAGCATGACGAACGCGATCAGCATCGCCGATCCCGCCCGCACCAGCCGCCGACGGCGCATCGCGGCGTCGCCCGACACGAACCAGGGACCGGCCGCCCAGCCCAGGCAGATGACGCCGAACCAGGGCAGCACCGGATAGCTGAACCGCACGGGGAAGCCGCCGAAATGGACGATGTCGCGATCGTGCAGCAGCGCCCATGGCAGATGGAGGGGATGGCCGGCCGACACGGCGATCGGATCGAGCAGGTTATGGCCCGCCACGACGATCAGCCCGATCGCCGCGACCATGGCATGGGGCAGCCGGATCAGCGCCGCCAGCACGATCATGCTGAGCCCGATCGCCCAGATGACCTGCAGATACAGGATCGTCGGCGGAAACTGTGCCCGCCACACGAAATTGACCAGCGTGAGTTCGAGCAGCACCAGGAACGCGCCCCGTTTCAGCAGGAAGGCGCTGGTTTCCGCCCGGCTGTGCTTCTGGGCGTAGAGATAGGCGCTGAGCCCGGTCAGCGCGACGAAGACCGGCGCGCACACGGTGCTCGTCAGCCGGGTGAAGAAATAGACGGGCCCGGTGGTCAGCGCGTCGACGGGATCGCCGACGGGAACCCATAGCAGGAACGTCTCGCGCACATGGTCGAGCAGCATCAGCAGCATGACGAAGCCGCGTAGCGCATCGATGCTCGTCACCCGCGACGTCGCCCGGGCGAGGACGGTGGACGGCGTTTGGGCGAGGGTGGCGGGGCGGCCTGGCACCGTCGAGATGCTCGCCATAAGCGGGACTCCAGCAAGATGATCGCATCCGCCAATGACATGGAATAACATCACGTTCAACGCCGGAAGGACATGGTGCATTTCTACCCCGCGCCGCCGGTGATCGGTCCCGATGACTCCATCTCGGGGCGCATTGAGGCGATTTTGGTACAAGACTACCCAGGGCTACCTGCAAAAATACCAGGAACGGCTTAACCTATCATAGGTTTATGCGGCCTGATCGGTTGCATCTTCGCCGCCGGTCGCACGGGAGACACCGGGTGGCCAAGTCCGCCGCAAAGACTGGCGCAAGCATCGGCCTCACCCTTGTGGTGATGGCCTGCACGCCGCCGTCGACGCGGATCGCCACCGGGCTGGAGCGTTATGGCCTGGACAGCCAGCGTTCGACCTGTGTCGGCCAGCGGCTGGAGCGCAACCTGTCGCTCGGCCAGTTGCAGCAGCTGGGCAACGCCGCAGCGGCCTATCGCGGTGACGATCCGAACCCCGCGCAACTGAGCGTCGGCGACCTGATCCGGGTTGCTGGCGAGATCAAGGATCCGAAGGTCGCGCTGGAAGTCGGCAAGGCCGCCGCGGGATGCGGCATTGCGCCCTGATCCCCGCAATCTCTTCCTTCTTCATACGGAGACGAACGATGAACAAGCATGAACTGCATGGCAATGCGCGCCATCTGGGGGGCAAGGTGGAGAAGGCCGTCGGGGATCTGGTCGACAGCCGCGACTGGAAGGTGGCGGGCGTCACCGACCAGGTCGCGGGCAGCGCCGAGCATCTGTTCGGCCGCGCCCAGTCGGTTGCTGGGGAGGTGGCGGACGCGACCCCCAGCCTGATCGAGGAGGCACGCGAACGCATCGGCGACGCCACCGATCGCTCGGTCGCTGCCGCCCGTCGCGGCTCGGACAAGGCGCTGAAGGCGGTGCGCGCCAATAACGGCAATAACGGCGTTGTCTGGGCAGTCGTCGCGGCGCTGGGCGGCTATGCGCTCGCCGCGCTGCTCCACGGGCGCCGGGACTGAGTCCAACGCCTTGGCCCCCTCGCTCGCCACCTTGCGGGATACGCTCGACTTCCGGCACCTGCGACAGATCGTCGCGGGGCTGGACGAGGGCGTGATCCTGATCGATCCCGACCAGAGCCTGCTCTGGGCGAACGAGGCTGCGCTCCGGATGCACGGCGTCGAGCGTCTGGAGCAGCTCGGCCGGTCGGTGGACGAGTATCGCGACCGGTTCCGCCTGCGCTATCGCAACAACCATCGGCTGGAGGCCGACGACTATCCCGTCGAGCGGGTGGCGGCGGGCGAGTCCTTCTCCGAGGTCGTGGTCGAGGTGATGGTGGCGGGCGAGACGGCGCCGCGCTGGGTCCATCAGGTGCGCAGCCTGGTGCTCAATGACCGCGATGATGGCGCGCCGACGTGCGTCGTGCTCGTCATCCAGGACGTCACCACCCGCTATGAGGCGGAGGACCGGTTCGAACAGTCGTTCAACGCCAATCCCGCGCCCGCCGTCATCTGCCGCCTGGCCGACCTGCGCTTCGTCAAGGTCAACCAGGGTTTCGTCGAGATGACCGGCTATCCACGCGACCAGGTGCTGTGCCGGACCGTCTATGACATCAACGTGCTGCGCGGGGCCGAGCGCCAGGAACTGGCCAAGGAAAGGCTGGCCGAGGGGCGGACCATCCCGCAGATGGAGGCCGAGCTGACGCTGCCCGGCGGCGGCACCAAGCTGGTCATCGTCGCCGGCCAGCCGATCGACATGGGCGACCAGCCCTGCATGTTGTTCACCTTCGCCGATCTGGAACCGCGCCGAAAGGCCGAGTCCGCCCTGCGCCACAGCGAGGAGCGGTTCACCCGCACCTTCCAGATGGCGCCGGTGCCGATGGCGATCGGCGCGCGCGACGGGCATGTGCTGTGCGAGGCCAATGCCAGCTTCACCGCGCTGACCGGCTATGGCCCGGCGGAGATCGTCGGGCGGTCGCTGGCCGATGTCGGCCTGTGGGCCAATGACACGGCCCGGGCCGAGATCGAGGCGGCGATCAATGACGGCCGCGACCTGCGCGGGGTCGAGGCGCGGATCGTCGCCAAGGACGGCGGGTGCAGCGACTGTCAGGTGTCGACCGAGCTGATCACGCTGGGCGACGATAGCTGCGTCCTCTGGGCGTTCCAGGACATCACCCAGCGCAAGGCGACCGAGCTGGAGCTGGTCGAGGCGATCGACGCGGTGATGAAGGACACCAGCTGGTTCAGCCGCTCGATCATGGACAAACTCGCCCGGCTGCGCGCCCCGCAGGAGGATCTGGGCGGTGCGGGTCTCGACGACCTGACCGCGCGCGAGCGCGAGGTGCTGGGCCTGATCTGCCGCGGGCTGGACGACAAGAGCATCGCGCGGACGCTGGGCGTGTCGGGCAATACCGTGCGCAACCATGTCGCGCGCATCTATGCCAAGATCGGCGTGAGCCGTCGCACCGCCGCGGCCGCCTGGGCCCATGCCCGCGGTTTCGACGGCGAGGGCGTGGTCGGCCGCCGGGAGGTCGCCGCATGACCAGGAAGAATTCCGGAACTCCGATCGACCGCGTTCGCCACGCCCAGGGGGCGGCGCGCGAGACGATCGGCAAGCTCATCGGCGATGATGCCGAGATCCGTCAGGGGCGGAAACAACAGGAGGCCGCCGGTCGCAAGACGTCGACCGATGCCGCCCAAGAACCGAAAGAACAGGAGTGAATATGGCAACGCACGCAACCCCCGGCTTCGTACCGGCAGAGGAGGGCGCGATCCTGCGCACCGCCCGTCGCATATCCTGGGGCGCGATCTTCGCCGGTGTGGTGATCGCGGTCGCGGTCCAGCTGGTGATGGGCATATTGGGCACGGGCATCGGCCTGTCGATGGTCGATCCGGTTCAGGGATCGACGCCGGGGGCGACCGGCTTCGGCATCGGGGCCGGGCTCTACTGGCTGATCACCACGATCGTGTCGCTGGGTGCCGGCGGCTGTGCCGCGGCGCGCGTCTCGGGCGTGACCGAAAAGTTCGATGCGCTGGTCCACGGCCTGGTCGTGTGGGGCGTCACCCTGATCCTGACGCTGTATTTGCTGACCTCGGCGGTCGGCGGGATCATCGGCGGCGCGTTCCGCACCGTCGGTGCGGTCGCCAGCGCCGCCGGTTCGACCGTGGGTGCTGCTGCGCCGAAGGTGGCGCAGGTCGCGGGTGTCGACCAGAATGACGTGCAGGCCGAAGCGGCGAAATATCTGACCGAAACCCCCGCCGACCCGGCGCAGATGACGCCCGAGCAGGCGCAGAAGGAAATCGCCAAGCAGCTGCCTGCCATGGCGCGCGGCGGCGTGGACGGCGCACGGGCCGAGGCGCGGGTAGTCGATATCGTCGCCGCACAGCGCAAGATCAGCCGCGACCAGGCTCAGGCCCAGGTCAATCAGGCCAAGGCCGACTTCGTGAAGGCCAAGACCGACGCGGTCCAGACCGCCAAGACGGCCGCGGATGCGGCTGCCGGCGCGGCGTCCAAGACCTCCTTCATCCTGGTGCTCGCGCTGCTGGTCGGCGCCGGTGCCGCCGCCTTTGGCGCAACGTCGGCCACGCGCCGCCGCCTGCGCTGAGTAGCCGCGGCGGGCCGGCGTATCGGGCCCGCTGCACCCCTTTTTCCGAAAAGAGGAGATCGTCATGACCAGGAAGATCGCGCTGGGTGCCACCTTGTTGGCCGTGCTGACGCTGACGGCCTGCAACACCGTCGTCGGCGCGGGCCGCGACCTTCGCTCGGCAGGCTCGGCCATTTCCGATGCGTCGGGCCAGGAAAAGCCGAAGAGGTGAGGATCGGGGCAGGGACCAGGGGTTCCTGCCTCGTCTTTATTTGGCCCGATCGACGTTCAGGGTGGCCTATTCTTCCCTCGCCCCTCGCAGAGGGGAGAGGGTTGCGCAGACTTAGGCTTTGCGAAAGCAAAGGCTTAGTCGGAGCTGGGTGAGGGGTGGGCGCTCGCTGGGGGCGAGCGCGCGAGCCCTTCGGGCTCGCTCAACCCCTCACCCAAGCTGCGCTAGCCAGCAAAGCTGGCAAGCTCCGCTAACCCTCTCCCCTGTCCAGGGGAGAGGGATGAATGACCGAATTGAATGCCGATCCGGCCTAGAGCCGCACCCCCAGCCGCAACCCTGCACCGACATCGGGCGCGCCCTTGCTGACCCCGGCGCTGCCCTGCAGGCCCAGCGACAGGCGCTGCGACAGGGCGGTGTCCAGCCCGGCGCCGATCTCCTGCCGGTCGGCCACCTGGTCGCTGACCCGCGAGGCGTAATTATACGACACGCTGACCTCGCTCGCCTTGCCGATGCCGACCGCGACGCCGCCGCGCGCGCTGGTTACGTCGCGCAGACGATAGCCGTCGGGCTGGCCGACAAAGGTGTGGCCGATCGCGGCAAAGGGCGTGATCTTGCCGGGCACCGCGGCCTCCGCCACCACCGAATAATCCGCCTTGCCCGTGCCCAGTCCGCGCGAGGCCGATGCGGTGGGCAGCTTCGCGCTGCCGGTCAGGGCCAGCGCCAGATGATGGCGGCGCGGCGGTACGACCTGCACCGAGGCGCCGACGACTGCATCGCCCAGCCCGCTGCGCTTCACGCGCGTGGCGGGGCGGGTGGGGTCGACCAAGATGGGCAGGCCCAGCGGCCCGCCCGGCGCGACGACATTGCCCGGTGCGTCGACCTGCACATAGGGCAGCGCGGCGAACACCGTCACGCGTTTGTGCTTGGCGCGCAGCGACGCGGTGGAACTGGCGCTGCGCACCTCCTGGGTCGTGCCGTACTTGCCCGAGGCATAGTCCGCGCCCACCGAGGCCGTGACCTGCGCGGTTGCAGGGGCCGCCAGCATCAGCGTCAGGCCAGTCGCGGCGAAAAGCGTCTTCATACCCTTTGTCCCTCGGTATCGTGTTCGACGGGGCAACGGATGCGAAACGGGGTTTAATCCCGGGAAATTCCGCCCCGGCACGGGGAGGGCGCTATCGAAAGGGCGATACCCCTCCGTCGCGCTGCGCGCGCCACCGCCCCTTACCGGGGAGGAATGCAATGCTCGCCTTTCGCCCCCCGCCCCGGTATCGCCCGTGGCATGACCGCGCGCCCGTCCCCCGTCATCGCCTTTGGCGCCGCCGCGCTCGGCATTGCGATCTATTCGGTGATGGACACGCTGATGAAGCGGCTGTCGATCGACAGCGGCGCCTATAGCGCGGTGCTCTGGCGGTCCTGGGTCGGGGTCGCGATCACGGGCGCACTGTTCCTCGCCCAGCGCGGGCGCTGGCCGGGACGCCACGCGCTGACCCTGCATATCGCGCGCGGGGCGACCGGCGGCGCGTCGGTGCTGCTGTTCTTCTGGGGACTGGCACGCGTGCCCATGGCGCAGAGCATCGCGCTGACCTTTCTCGCGCCGCTGATCGCGCTGTTCCTGGCGGCCTTCGCGCTGGGCGAGACGATCCGGCGGGCGGCGATCCTGGGCTCGCTGGTGGCGGGGGCGGGGGTGTTGGTGATCGCGACCGGGGAGGTACAGGCGCAGGCCTCTACCCAGGTGGTGCTGGGGTCGCTCGCCATCCTGGCCGCCTCGATCCTCTACGCGGTCAGCCTGGTGCTGCTGCGGCGGCAGGCGCAGGTGGCGGGCCCGGCCGAAGTCGCGCTGTTCACCATGCTGGTGATCGCGGTGCTGATGACGCCCGCCGCGCCCTTCCTATCCGGCTGGCCCGCCGTGCAGCAATGGCCGAGCATCGTCATCGCCGCCGCGCTGGGCAGCCTGTCCGCGCTGCTCCTCGCCTGGGCCTATGCGCGGGCGGAGGCGCAAGTGCTGGCGCCGGTCGAATATACCGCCTTCGTCTGGGCGGCGTGCCTGGGCTATGCGGTGTTCGGCGAGCATGTGTCGCCCTTCACGCTGGTCGGGGCGGCGCTGATTATCGGGGGCTGCGTCGTCGCGGTCCGCCAGCCTGGCCCCGGGCCGCAGAGCGAGGCAGGATTATGAGCATCACCCTCCGCGCGGCCGCGCCCGCCGACACCGCTACCATATTGGGCTTCGTCCGCGAACTGGCCGCCTTCGAGCGCGAGCCCGATGCGGTGGTCGCCACCGTGCCGATGCTGGCCGAGGCCCTGTTCGGTACCCGTCCGGCGGCCGAAGCGGTGATCGCCGAGCGGGATGGAGAGCCGGTCGGCTTCGCGCTGTTCTTCGCCAATTTCTCGACCTGGACGGGACGGCAGGGCCTGTATCTGGAGGACCTGTATGTCACGCCCGCCGCACGCGGGGCCGGGGTGGGTAAGGCCTTGCTGATCCATCTGGCGGGCATCGCGCGCGATCGCGGCTGGGCACGGTTCGAATGGTCGGTGCTCGACTGGAATAGGCCCGCGGTGGAATTCTACCGCGCGATGGGGGCGCAGGCGATGGACGAATGGACCGTCCAGCGGGTGTCCGGCGCGGCGTTGGAGCGGCTGGCGGGGCGGTAGGTTTGAGGTTCGCACGGAGGCGCGGAGGTGTCTGGCTTCCGGGTGTGCCGCATTCATTTTCCCTCGGCGGATGAATCCGCATTGCGCTCTAGGTCGGCGGCGGGCGAGCCACCTCTGCATCTCAGTGCGAACCGATCGTCCGAGCCGCCGCACACCCCCGCTCCGTTCGGCCTGAGCGAAGTCGAAGGCCAAGGGATTCCTGTCGCCAAGCCGCGATGATGGACCGTGCGCTTCGACTTCGCTCAGCGTGAACGGAGGAGGGGGAGCGTATTCGGGGCGCGCGACGGGCAAACAAAAACGCCCCGGTGCGGGTGGCACCGGGGCGTTTCTCAAACCGAAACCGGAAAGGATCAGGCGCGGCCGGGCACGTCGTGGTCGTGCGGCTCTTCGCCCTTGGCCTTGGCCTCTTCATAGCGCTCGATCGCCTCGACGACGATGCGACGCGCTTCGTCACGGTCGCCCCAGGTGCCGATACGCACCCACTTCTTCTTCTCCAGATCCTTGTAATGGGTGAAGAAGTGCTCGATCTGCTGGAACACGATCTCGGGCAGGTCGTCGCGACCGCCGACATTCGAATAGTAAGGGAAGGTCGAGTCGACCGGCACGCAGACCAGCTTCTCGTCGCCGCCGGCTTCGTCTTCCAGGTTCAGGACGGCGATCGGGCGGGCGCGCACGACGCAGCCCGGAATGAACGGGGTGCGCGACACGACCAGCGCGTCCAGGGGGTCGCCATCGGGGCTCAGCGTGTGCGGCACGAAGCCGTAATTGGCCGGATAGCGCATCGGCGTGTGCAGGATGCGGTCGACGAACAGCGCGCCGGACGCCTTGTCGAACTCGTACTTCACGGGCTCGCCGCCGGTCGGCACTTCGATCACGACGTTGATGTCGTCGGGCGGGCTCTTGCCGACGGGAATGAGGTCGATGCGCATCGAATCGGTCTTTCTTGCCTAGAAGCCGGAAGAGTTCCGGTGAAAAAACAATGGCGGGCGCGATAGCGCAACCCGCCATGTCGTGTCGATAGATGTCGGTTGGAACGGGCTCAGCGTGCCGTCAGCAGACGGTCGAGGCCGGTCTCGCCGCTGCCCACCTTCTCCAGATGCGGGTAACGCGGGCCACCGGTATAGTTCAGCGTCACGTCGCGGAACACATCCTGGTTCTTTATCACCAACTTGACCGGCTTGTTCGGATCCTTTGCCGCCACGATCGCCGCCTTCAGCCGGTCGCCGGTATAGGCTTCGCCGTTCACCGCCTGAATCTGGGTGCCGACGTCGATCCCGGCCTTGAAGGCGGGGCTGTCCCAAATTGAGCTGGTCACGTCGCCGCCGTTCGACACGATCATGCCCAACGAATAGCTGACATTGGTGCTGCCCTTCTCGCCCTGCTTGAAGGTCGGGGTCGGCTGGTCGGTATAGACCAGCTTGTAGCCGTTCATGGCAAAGCCCTGGATCGGCGCGGGCTGGCCGGTCTCGGTGATCCGCTGGCGCAGGAAGCCCGCCCAGTCATAGGGCACGATCTTGTTCAGCGTGTCGGCGACATCCTGGAAGGTGTACGTCACCTCGCCCCAGTCGCCATTGCGGATGCCGAAGAACGCCTTGGCGAAATCGTCGATCGACTTGGTGCCGCCCGACTTCTGGCGGAGCATCGCATCGACCTCCATCCACACCATCAGGCCTTCGTTGTAATAATCCTCCGACCGCTGCCAGCTGGTCCAGCCCTTGGGCTTGCGGGACGAGATGACGGGATCGTTGGTGGTGTCGAGCAGATTGCGCCACTGCCGCGCGGGCGCGGTGTCGTAGATGGCGAGGATCGCGGCATATTGGTCCAGCGTATCCTGCTTGGACACCATGCCCGACCGCGCCTGGAGCACATAGCCCCAGAACTGGGTCTGCCCCTCATAGACCCATAGCAGCGAGTCGCGCATCGGTGTGCGGAAATCGGGCGTCCACAGGTCGGCGCCGCGCCGGAACTTGCCGTCCCAGCTATGGGTGAATTCGTGCGGCAACAGGTTGCGGCGCCCCGGCCCGGCATCCCATTCGGTGAAATAGCCCGGCGTCACGCCGTTTTCGGACGAGCGATGATGTTCCAGGCCGATGCCGCCCAGCTGGTCGCTGATCGACAGCAGGAACTCGTAACGGTCGAAATGATGCGCGCCGAAGGTCTTTTCGGCCTGCTCGACCAGGCGGCTATGTGCCGCGATCTGCTCGGGCTTGGCGTTCAGCTCGGCGGCGTTGTCGGCAAAGACGTTCAGGTCGACATTGGGCGTCAGCGGAAAGACCTTGCCGTACTTGCCCGCCAGCACGGGGGAGTCGACCAGGACCTCGTAATTGGTCGTGTCATAGGTGTAGGTCGATCCCGAGGCCTTGGCCGGGACCGCGCCCGCCGCCGTCCAGCCCGCGGGGAAGGTCGCGGTCATCTGGATCGGGATCTGGCGGGTATAATAGCCCGCCGGATACAGGCTGACCGAATTGGGCTGCAGCGAGATCATCGTCGGGGTGACGGCGATGCGGCCCTGGTCGGGCTTGGTCGCCGACAGGAACTGGAACTCCAGGTCGAGCGCCTTCGCGCCCGAGGGCACGTCGATATGGAAGGCGAAGACGTCCACCGGGTCGCGCGTCCAGGGCAGGATGCGGCCATTCGCCTTGATGACCAGGCCCGCGAGCTTCTCGATCTCGCCGCGTGGGGAGTGGGCGCCGGGCAGCCATTTGGGGAAGAGCAGCGCCATCGGCCCCGCCTTGGCGACGGGGATCGTCTCCTTCACGCGGAAGATGCCGCGTTGCGTGTCGGTGGCGTCGACGACCAGCTTGATCGTGCCCGGATAGGGCGTGTCGACCGCATCCGGAATGGTGTTGACGAAGGGTTCCTGCGCGGCCGGGGCCGAATTGCCCGGTGGAACCTGTGCGATAGCGGCGGCGGTGGAGGCGAGCAGCCCGGCGACGAACACGGAACGAAACGCGGTGAGGAGCATGGAGGGCCTTTTGCGGCGAAAGGAGAGGCGCGCAAGTTAGGCATCCGATAGGCCAGTCGTCCAGACCTTTCGCGGGCAACCCCGAACCGGCTCTACACCTCGGGCGTCGCGGTTTCGCTGTCCTGTCGGGCGCGTTGGCGGCGGCGCATCGTGCGCATGACGTCGTCGCCTTCGGTCCGTTGCCGGGCCGCGGTCGCAGGCGCGCGGAAGGACAGGACGGTCGTGCCGTCGGTGCCATATTGCGCCAGCGCGGCGACAAGGAACAGGATCGTGCTGACGATGCCGTCGCGCTCGAACAGGCCGGACTCGGTGACGTTGTGGCCGATGCAGAACAACAGCATCGCCGCGATCAGCCCGCCCTGGCCCGGCGCCAGCCGGTTGCTCGCCAGCAGCCGCGCGAGCGGCCAGGCGGCGACCGCCAGCACCATCAGGACGACGCCGGGCACACCCACCGCGACCAGCTGGTCCAGATAGCCCGAATGGCCCACCGTGATCTGGCGGACATAGCCGATGCCATATTGGAAGATCGGGCTGGTCGCGTCGATGTTCCAGAAGGATCCGAATCCCGCGCCCAGCATCGGGTGGTCGCTCGCATATTTCAGCAGCGCCGACCAGATCAGCCCCCGCCCGGTAAAGGCCGAGGGGTTGAGCACGGTGGTCACGAACATGTCCTGATAGGCGCTGGTCAGCCCCCCGATCACCGCGGTCGCCACCGCCAGGATCGGCATCAGATAGGCACGCAGCCGAAAATTGACCGTCTCGAACACATAGCCGCCGAGCACCGCCATGACCAACATGCCCATCGAGGTCTTGGATTGCGAACGATAGAGGAAATAGCCCGCCGCCAGCACGACGAACAGCCGCAGCAGGCCCGGCAGGCGCCGGGCGTCGAACAGGAACATGATGATGCACAGCGCGCAGACCGCGCCGGCGAAATTCTTGTGGCCCAGGAAACCGCGCCAGTTGCCGACCAGCGCGGTCGGCATCTGCGTGTCGACCAGCAGGTGGATGCCGGTCGCGGGCAGAAGGACCACGACGCCGTAGGAGATCAGGACGGTCGCCAGCAGCGTATAGCGCAGCGTCTCCGTCGTGGTGCGATAGCCGCCCGCGCGGACCAGGTTGAACACCATCCAGGCGATCAGGTTGGTCAGGATCAGGCGGCGCACGGCGATGCTGGGGTCGAGCGCCCAGCCGATGCTGAGCCAGCACCATCCGAAAGCGATCAGGAGCGGCCCGCTGAGCGCGATCGCGTTGCGCCGGTTCAGCGTGGGCCAGGTGGCGTAGAGCGAGAAGGCCAGGATCAGCAGATAGCCGATCTGGCGCACCGCATTGCCCTCCGCCGAAATATTGCCGCCGCTGATCGTCATCAGCGGGCCGAGCATGACCATGGCGAGCAGGGCGACCAGTGCGGCGCGGATGGCGCCGTCGCGCGGCGGCGCGGCGGCATAGGTCGCATCGGCCGACGCGCCGCTCAGCCGACGCAGCCACTCATCGACACGCACCGAACCCCCGGGCGCCGGACGGGCCAAGGCCGATGGGAGCAGGGGGTCGGAAGAAGAGGGCAAGTCGGACCTCGAACTGGCGTATCGCCGCCGATACGTTACCCTTCTGCTATATCCCGGCGCCGGGGGCGCGTCATGCGCGCAAATTGCGCCCCTTTGGGACAGCTGGGGCGAGGGTGGCGAGCCTATCGTCATCCGCCGCGTCCCCCTCGTCCTCGTCACCCGCGTCCTCGACCATCTCATCCATGGTCCGGCGATAGCTGACGATCAGCATCAGCCAGGCGATGATCTGCAGCGACCACAGGATATTCTCCCGCATGAAGCTGGTCTCCTGCAGATTGTAGAACATCAGCGAGACGGTCAGCATCATGCCCGAGCGGAACAGGCCGTAATCGACCGACACGGTGCGCCCGACATCACGCAGCATCTTGCCCAGGATCAGCAGCAGCGCGACCCCGGCGATGACGCCGCCCTTGGCGGTGACGTCGAGATAACCGTCGTGGAAATGGGTGTATTTCTCGGGCGCATTGATCGTGCTGCGCGCCCAATAGGCGGTCAGATTGTCGTTGGAGATGCCGAAGGGGTGGTTCAGGATCGTGTCGATCCCCGCCGCCCAGATCTCCGGTCGACCCGATAGCGAATCGGTCGCGCCCTCGCGAACCCCGAAAAAGGGCAGGTTCATGCCCAGCGCCGACAGCGTGACCGCGCCGAAGCCGACCAGGCACAGGGCGATGACGAGCCGGGTGGCGATCGACGCTGGTCTCAGTCGCGATCCGCCCAGGATCCAGAACAGCGCGACCATCACCGCAATGGTCAACTGCGAGGTGCGGCTGTCGCTGAGGACCGTCGGGATCAGGATGACGATCGCCGCTATCCCGCCGCGCAACATGCTCCCCATGGTCCAGCGGTGGCGCGCCGCCAGCGACAGCAGCGCCCACATGCCCGCGATCCCGATCGCGCCCAGCAGATTGGGATGCCCCGTCACGCCGACCCAGCGCAGATTGTTCCACGCCGGATTGACCATGCCGCGGGCGGGCAGGACGATGACCGTCACGATCGACAGCGCCATGCAGGTCAGGCAGAACCAGAGCATCACGCGCAGGAACCGGTCATAATCCCCGCGAAAGGCCAGGTCGGCGCATACCGCCATCAGGAAGAGACCCAGGACATGGCCGCCGCGCAGCAGCGAGACGCTGCTGTCGCCGTTGAACGAGGTAGCGAAGACGATGACGCACAGCATCACGAAGGGCCACAGGCGCAGCAGGGTGCGTTCCAGCGTGCGATAATGGACGACCGCCATCGCGGCGGCAAAGGCATAGCTGGCGAAGAGGAGCGCCGTCTTCACCGGCGTTTCCTCGAACTGGGTCGCGGGCGCGATCGACAGCTGCACCGACCGCGCGGTCAGGTAGATCAGGAAGACGATGGTGGAGAAAAAGGGCATCGCGCCGTGATTATCCTCGGGACAGGTTAATGGCCCATAAGCGTGGTTGCCTGACGTTTATCGGTCGCCCCTGTTCGTAACTAGTGTGGATCGTGGCCGATCGCCGCCAAAGGGTAGCCGGTTCGACATCCTCAGTAATGCAGGTTGTGTCGGTCGTCGCGTTGAAAAACGCGGACCGATTTCAGTCGGATAGGCGTCGAATTGCTGCCCGCGATCAGGACCAGATGCTGGTCGTCCAGCGCCGCGAACGCTTGCCCTCCTCCCAACTGGGGTAGGCGGGTCGGGTCGCCCTTCGCCCAAGTGAAGGGGGCGGCGATCGGTTTGCCGTCGAAGAAATATTGCACATGGCCCGGCCGTCGATTCGTCGCGGGGCGCCACACCGCGCCCACCCGGTGCCAGTCGCGCCAGTCGGTGTCTTTCGGCACGATGCCCGGCATGGTGTCGAACGAGCGCTCGACGTCGCAGAAGGAGCGGCCCGGACATGTCCGGCGATACTGGCCGTACCAGTCGTGCATCGTGCCCAGATAGTCGGGCAGGGGACGTTTGAACGCCTCCATGATGTCCATCTCGATGAAATGCTCGAACCCGGCGGGTTGTCCGGGCATCTGGGCGCGGGCGCCATGCTGGTCGAGATGTTCGACCGCCATGGCCCAAAAGGCGGGAAACCCCTTGGCGGTGTCGATCGCGTCGGGATCGAACGCCATATCGGCCTCGACGCAGAAGCCGCCGCCAAAGGCGGTGCCCACCATATAGGGCGCGGTCGGGATCGCGGCCGCGGTCGCGATCTGGCCATTGGGGCCGCTGCGACCCGACACCGCGATCGTCCCGTCGCTGGCCGGGCTCAGCGTGTCGCTCGCGTGACCGCCGGAGAACCAGTTCCACCGATACCAGGAAAAGCCGGGGCGGTGGCTGTTCGCCAGATCGACCGACGTGGTGTCGAAGCGGTCCGTGGCGAAGGTCTGCATCTTATAGTCATTGGGGCAGATGCCGGGGGACGCGGGGCGGTCCGGCCGCTCGGGATAGGGCGTCGCCGGGGTCGGGGTCAGGAATGAGGACAAAATGGCGAGCAGCATGCCGCGATGATCCTTCAGGAAAGTGACGGCGCGGCGCGGCGCGGCGCGAAGACGCGTTCGCCCCGTCAACCGCCGGTCGTCACGCCGGTGTCCGCCGGGCGTTCGCCAGGCCGTCGCGATAGGCCGCCAGATGCTGCCGGGCGGCCAGGTCCGGCGCGAAGGCCGACAGGTCGCAGGTCGCGCCCTCGCGCCGCCGCGCCACGACCGTCCGCGCGCGCCGCAATATGTCGGTCGACAGCGGACCGTCATAGAGGAACAGCCATTCCTCGCCGACCAGGGCCTGTATCTCGCTGTTCACCGGGCTGCGCACCGCGATGACGGGCACGTTCAGCGACAGCGCGGTATAGATGGTGCCCGAGTTGAAATAATCGGTCCCCGGAAAGACGAGCACGTCCGAACAGGCGTGAAGCCGCGCCATCTCGTCCTCGGGGATGCGGTCATAGCGGCGCAGGCTGTTGGGATTGTCGGCCAGTATGGCCTCCAATTGCTCGCGCATATCGTCGGTGGCGCCGCCCGCCAGGATCAGGAAATTGCCGTCCTGCTCCAGGCCGCGAAACGCCTCGGCCAGGATCTCGGGCGACTTGTTGGCGCGCATCCGGCCCAGAAAGGCATAGACGAACTGCCCCTCGGCCGCACCGTAGCGGGCCAGCCCGGCGGTGTCGAAGGGCTGCGGCGGATAGACCGTGCGATAATGCGGGTGGCGTCCCAGATGGAACGGCTTGTCGCGCAGCATGGGCAATGCGGCCTTTACCGGGGCGATACCCGCCTCGGTCAGGCTGATGACCGCGTCCACCTCGTTCAGGAAACGGGCGAGCAGGCGGCTGGTGAAGGGATCGTCGCGCAGCCGCTGTTCGTGGGGCGTGATGTCATGCGCGGTCCAGACGAGCTTGCCGCCGCCGCGCTTGACCCGCCGGATCGTCCACCAGAGCAGTTGCGCCGCCCACCAGCCGCGCAGGCCCTGGCCGCGCCGGGCATGGATATGGCCCAGCACCTCGGGCCAATGGACGTGGAAGACGTCGGCAGGCCCTGAGGGAACCGCCTTTTTCCAGGGGCGGACCTCGACGTCCAGCGCGCGCAGACCGTCGACCAGCACGTCCAGATAGCGGTTCTCGCTGGCATTGCCCTGGGCGGGGAACATCAGGACGCGAAGGGGTTCAGGCACGGCCTTGCCTCCAGATGACGGGCATCAGGCCCGCGAGTCCCGCCCGCCAGTCGGGCAGGATGTCGAGTTGCAGCTTGCGGCTGTTGGCCAGCACCGGGAACAGCCCCGCCGTCGCCGATGCGCACAGCACGCTGACCGCGACGCCCTCCCCGCCGAAGAGCCACCCGGCCGGGATGCCCAGGACCAGCATGACGACCAGGGCCGAGATCGTGCCGATCGCATTGTAGCGCAGCACCCCTTGCGCGACGGCGGCATTTTCCACCGGCATGGCCCAGATATGGATGGCGGCGCCGATCGCGGTCAGCGCGGCGAACAGCAGATAATGGCTATGGATGCCGCCGAGCATGATCCAGGCGGCGAGCGGCGAGGTGAGTATGACGCCCACCGCCACCGCCGCCGCGCCCAGGCTGAAACGGGCATAGGTCAGCCGGTAGAAGGCGGCGAAGGCCGCCCGCCCCTCCGCCGCGCGATTGACGAGCGCCGGGCCCAGCGGCTGGGCGATATAGACGAACAGGACACGCGGCTGGTTGGCCAGGCGATAGGCGATCTCATACTGTCCCAGCAGCGCGGCGCCGCCGAAGCGCGACATCAGGAACCGGATCGAGGTTTCGAAGCCCGCCCACGCGATGGAGGGAATCTGCAACCCGGCGCCGAACCGTATGACCTCGCGCGCCAGCGTCGCGTCGAAGCGGAACAGCCGGCGCAGCCGCACGCCGCCCGAGAATTTGAGCAGGACGAACGTCCCCGCCAGCACGAAGCAATAGCCGACGATCTGGGCATGGGCGAGGCCGACCAGCCCCCTTTGCCCGATCCAGATCCACGACAATATGCCCTGCACCACCATGCCGGTCATCACCAGCTGGCTCTTGCGGAACCCCAGATGCAGGCCCGTCAGGCAGCCCGAGCAGGTCAGGGAGATGACCAGCAGGAAATAGCAGGCGGAGGAAAAGGGCAGGATCGCGCGTGCTTCGGCCAGCATGTCGGCCTGTACGATCGCGGGCAGCGCGACATACATGATCGCATAGATCGCGGCGGACACCAGCAGATAGAAGGGGATGGTGACGAACACGACGATCGCGATCACCTTTTCGATATCGTCGCGCAGGCCCTTGGCATGGGCGCGGGCCAGATAGCGGCTGATCCCGCCGGTCAGCCCGAAATCGAAGAACCCCGCCACCTGCGCGGCGGCCATCAGCACCGCCCACAGCCCCATCTGCGCCGTACCCAGCGTGCCGACGATATAGCGCATGACCAATAGCTGGATCGCGGTCACGGAGGCGAATTCCGCGACCACCCAGATCATGTTCGTCTTGAAGCTGGCCAGCCGCATAAATGGTCTTCAGTGCTCGGGATCATCGCTGTGTCGCACCTGGCGGCGATGATCGGCAAGGCGGCAAAACCGGCGCACCGTCCGGTTTCGACACGCTTCAGGCGGCGCTATGGCGATGAAAGGGGGCGGGGCGGGGGCCACGCGCATAGACATGCGCCATGATGTCCAACAGATAATGCGCACCCGCCTCGGCGCTGATACGCGACATCGCCCATTGGCGGCGGCGTTCGCGCATCGCGGGTGTCAGGCGATCGGGCTGGCCCGCCCTGACGATGGCATCGGCCAGCGCCCCCGGCGATCCTGCGGGCACGACTTCGCCGCGCAGCGGATCGTCGAGGCAGATCGACCCGCCGACCCGCTCGCTCGCCACCACCAGCGTGCCGGACATCAGCCCCTCGCTGACGACCGCCGCCCAGCCGTCGTTCATGGTCGTCGACGGCACGACCAATATGTCGAGCGCGTGCAGGAAGGCGGGGATCGCCGACATCGGCAGGACACCCGCATAGTCCAGCAGGCCCTGGTCCGCCGCCGCCATGACCGCCGGCTCCCGTTCGCCGCGCCCCGCGACGCGTGCGGCGAAACGGCCGGGCAGCCGGCGCAGCGCGGCCAGGAAGACGTCGATGCCCTTGCTCGGCGTCAACCGCCCGACATAGCCGATGCGGACGCGATCCGGATCCACCTGTCGGTCGGGACGGCGGACAAGGCCGGTGACGAAATAGGCGAAGTCGAAAATCCTGGCGCGGGAATAGCCCCCCAGCCGGAACCAGCGCGGGCCGTGTCGCCCCACCGCCAGCACGAAATCGGCCGAGCGACGCAGCCGTCCCTCGGTCAACCAGGTCTGGGCCAGGCGCGCCATGCCCGAAATCCCCTCCAGCACGCGGGGTTCGGAGAACAGGCCATAGCGGGCGCCGCGCTTCTGCGCCTCGGCCAGGGCGGCGACGATGACGGGCACGCGGCGCATCCCCATCATGATATGGATGGCATCGGCGGGCGCCGTGTCGAAGATATGGGCGATCGCGGCCGCATCCGGGGCGATCGTGACATCGACGCCCTGATGATCCGGTATCTGCCATCCCTGATCGACCCGCTCCGGCGCCAGATCGCATTGCGCGATCGACCGGATGGCGTTCACGCGCGGATCGCGGGACAAGGCCAGCGCCAGCGGCATCATGTGCGCCGATACTTCGGGTTCCCAGATGATGAACGTCCAGCCGCCCCCCGACCCCGCCCGCATGTCAGTCGCCCCCTTCAGCATAACTGGCCTCCGCCCTAATCGGCACATGATGACCCGACCATGAGGGATTGATCCATATTAGGAGAAAGTGACCAAAGTGGGTACTTCGACCGAAATATTCTAAAGCGTCCCTTCATACATGGCCAAAAGCGTCCGACCGACGCGTTCGGACGAATAAGTCCCTGCAATCAATCGGCGACTGGCCGCGGCACGTTCGGCATGGCGTTCCGGGCCTTCGTCCGCCGCCTGTGCCAGGGCCGATGCGATCCCATCAGGGGAGACATCGCAGCATATCGCCGCGCCGGTCGAAAAGCCCAGCGGCAGGTTGCATTCCTGCGTCATGATCGTCGGTACGCCGCCGCTCCACGACTCGAGGATCGCCAGCGGCAGGCCCTCGCTCTTCGAGGGCAGCAGCATGTAATCGGCGGCGGCGAAGGATCGCCATTTGTCCGCGCCATATTGCGGCCCGGCATAAAGAACGCTGCCGGTCTCGGATTGCGCCTCGGCCACCAGCGCCTCGAACTCGGGGAAATCATCGACCCAGCCGCAAAAGACCAGCAGCGCCTCGTCCCGCCATCCGCTGCGCGCGGCCGCCAGCCGGCGCCAGGCCTGAACCAACTCCTCCACGCCCTTCTTGCGGTGGATCCGGCCGAAGAACAGGAAGATCTTGCGACCGGCATGGCTGTCCGCCCACCAGCCGGGATGTTGCCCGTCATGCGGCGGTGCGGGGGGCACCAGATTGGGCACCTCGTCCAGCCGCGCCTGCGGGTATAGCGCGCGAACGTCGCGCCCTTCATTGTCGGTCAGGACGTGAACCGTTGCCGCCCGGCGGAACAGATCGTCCTGGAACAGCCGCGACACCCAATGCTTCAGCCGGGGCGACCGCTTCAGGATCCAGGGCTCGACCATGCCATGGGGGGCGATGACCACCGGCTTGCCGGTGCGCCGATGCCAGCGCAGCGCCGACCAGCCATGCGCGGCCCAGATGCCATGGACGTGCAGGACGTCGAGATCCGCGGCCTCCATCAGGCCCGCCAGACGCGGTGCGACGGGAAAGCGGCGCACGCCATAGGCCTTGGCCAGATGGACGGTCGCCAGGCCGTCGAAGCGGCGGCTGTCCTCCCGCGAATAGGCGTCCTCGGCGGCGAAGATGTGAAGCGCATGGCCTTCGCCGCGATCGGCGATCGCCTCGCAGAAGCGATGCATGGCCTCGCTGACGCCGCCATTGGCCCGGCTCATGCTCTGGGCGACCATTCCGATCCGCATCATTCCCCCCTTTGTGGCTCGCCTAGGTCACGCTGCGCCGGGCGTTCACGACCCGGTGCAGCGCCTCGGACAGGATCCGCGCCTGCGCCTTGGGATTCCACCGGTCGCGGGTCGTCGCCCGACAGGCCGCGCGCACCGTCGCGCGGTCGGGCGCCTGCGCCAGCCAGTCGGCGATCGTATCGGCCAGGCTCCCCGCATCGCCGTTGGTGAAAAAGGCGCCGGTCCGCCCCGGCTCGATCGCCTCCACCTCCGGCATCTGGTCGTCCAGCGTACCGTGGGTGATGGCGGGCGTGCCGTACATCAGCGAATGCAGCGCGGTCAGCCCGATCTTGCCCGGCGAGACGGTCAGGTCGGCATGATAGAGCAGCGGCCCGGTGATCGTCTCGTCATAACAGGCGCCGTGGAAGATCGCCGCGATGCTAAGGCGTCGCGCCTGGTCCTCCAGCGCCTGCCGCTCGGGCCCGTCGCCCAGCAGCAGGATGTTGATCGGCCGGCCCCGCTCGGCCAGCCGCGCGGCGGCGTCGAGCAGCAGGTGGAACCGGCATTTGTCGGTCAGCCGCGCGGTGCATACGATCAGCGGGCGATCGGGGTCGGCGAAGCGGCGCTGCGGGATATGGTCGTCCAGTTCGCCCCGTTCGATCCGGGCGATGATGGCGTCGGCCTGGTCCACCGACAGGCTGTTATAGACGACGGTGATATCCTCGTCCTTCCACCCCGCCGCCATGCCCAGCCGCTTTCCGCGCTCGGCATAGAGCAGCAGGTGATCGGCCAGGCGATAAAAACCATGGCGGAACAGGCGCTTCGGCCCTGTGTCCTGGCGCAGCCAGCCATGGCCCCAGAACAGGACGGGAATGCCGCGCAGCCGCGCCAGCGGGGCGGCGATCCATGTCGACAGGTGATTGGGATTGGCCAGCAGGACGATCGCGTCATAGCGTCCGGTCAGCGCAGCCCGAACCGCGCCTCCCTGCCACAACAGACGACCGATCGACGTCGACCGCGCGATCACGAACCGGCCGAGGCGCGATATGTCGAGATGCTCGATCCCCTCCAGCCGCTCGCCGCTTCCATAGAAGCTATAGGCGATGGCCGGGTCGGCATCCATTTCGAGCGCGACGGGCAGCCGGTAATGGGGCCATACCTGATAGATGACCGCTACCCGCATCCTCGCATCCTCCGCCCCGACATGGGCATATTCTGAAGTCGGGAAGACGGCATCGCAATGACGCGATGGGCCATGTTCGGGACGGAATAGGCGACTTGTCCCCATTTCGGGACGATCCCGGCACCTGTCTGCCATAGACGCCCGTCCCGACCGGCGGGTTGCCAAGGCTCGGACAGGCCGGGCGATGGAGGTTGCGGTCATGCGGCGTCGAACCGGATATGCCGCGGGCGGAGCGGCCGGGCCGGGTTGCCCGCCGCGATGGTCCAGGCGGCGATGTCGCGCATCGCCACCGCGCGCGCGCCCAGCACCGCACCGTCGCCGATCGTCACGCCCGGGCCGACAAAGGCCTCTGCCGCCACCCAGGCGCGGGTGCCGATGACGATCGGGCGGGTATGAAGCTGGAAGGCCGGGCTTTCGACGTCATGCGTGCCCGCGCACAGATGCGCGCCCTGCGACACGATCGCATAGGCGCCCAGCCGGATCGGCGCCATCGCATAGATGGTCGTGCGCGGCCCGATCACCGAATGATCCTCCATGGTCAGATTGGCGGGCGACCAGATCCGCGCGCTGCCATAGACGATCGCGGTCGGCGCGATCCGGGCGCCGAACAAACGCAGGATCAGGCGGCGCCAGCCGCGCAGCGGCGGCGGCGTCCAGGCGGCGAGCAACCCCCAGGTGACGATGAAGGCCAGCCGGTAGAGCCGATTGCGCCGTGAAAAGCTGGCCCCGCCGTCCCAGATGGTCTTGTCCCGCGTTTCCAGCGGCGTACCGGCTACCATGATCGTGCGATGCTCCCGGCCGCGACCGGGGGCGGCCGGGCGGCGGCGTACCGGTCCGAAGACGCCCTGCGCCTTCGTCGGATCGCTGCCCGCCCCTACCCCCCGGTTTCCACGGTGACGAAAGGGATCGCGTGCGGGCCGGACCCTGTCAACCGACGGCAGGACGCGGCTGTCCCTGAATGAGGCGGCCTGCCCATCCGGTCGGCCTTCGTCATTTTGTTGGATCGGCCAGACGGTCATGCGCTTGTCGTGTTGGAAATCCGGTTATAGATGGTTGCGCTAGAACAAATGGCGAACAAGGGGCGCGATATGGCTGGCCTGATCGATCAACCCGCGGAATATGTACCGCTTCACGCGCTCGCCTTCGGGGCGCTCGGCACGCCCGGCGTCGTGGTGGATGCGGGCAACCCGCTGCCCGTACGCGTCGCGGGCACGGCGTCTCCGGCGACACCGCTGGCCGGCGTGGCGACCGGCGCGGCGATCCTGGGGCCGTTTCTGCCCGCGCTGTCCTGGCCGATCTGGGTCAGCCTGTCCGGCGCATGGACGGGGCAGGTACAATTGCTGCGTTCGGTCGATGGCGGTGCGACGAAGCTGCCGCTGACCGTCGCGGGACAGCCCTGGGCCAGCTATACCGCGCCGGCCAACGAGATCGCCGTCGAGGAGACGGTTGCGGGCGCCAGCTATTATCTGTCGGTCGCGCTGACCGGCGGCACGCTGACCTATCGGGTGGCGCAATGAGCGCGGACGTCATCGCACGCGGGCTGGTGGCGCAGGCGCGACAGAGCGCCGCGACCGACCTGGCGCTGACCCGGTTGCGCGGGGCGATGCGCCAGGCGCGGGACGGCGCCGTCTTCGCCCAGCCGCCGCTGATCGCACCGCCTGCCTGGAGCGCCTCCACCGCCTATGCCAAGGGGCAGATGGTGGCCGCCAACGGCAATTGCTATGTCGCGGTGACGGCCGGGACGAGCGCATCGAGCGGCGCCGGCCCCGCCGCCCGGACGGTCAATGGCGGCGGCGCGATCGCGGATGGCGGTGTGCTCTGGACCTATTTCGGGCCGGTGCGGATCACCGTGAACGACGCCGCTGCGCCGACCCTGACCCAGAGCGCGACCGACCCGGCCTTCGGCATCACTATCACCTACAAGGCCTATCCGCAATCGTTCGCGCTCTACGGCGCCTATGGCTCGAGTTTCGACGGGGCAAACCGGCTGATCCCGAACGGCTTCGGTGCGAAGCCGGGCCAGCCCGGACCGGCGGCGGGGCGGCGGATCGAATTCTGTTCGGACGGCGCGAACGTGATGGTCAGTCTGGCCGGATCGAATGCCGCCAGCTTCTGCCGCGTGGCGGTCGACCAATATGACGGCCGGGGGCTTCGCCTCGTGACGCCGGGATCGCTGCTCAGCGCGTCGCCCTTCATCCGGCTGGGCTGGGCGACCGCGGAGAAGCGTCGTTACGTCGTCTTTCTGAGTACGGCCAATTACGATGTCTTTGCGGGCGTCCAGGTCGATAATGGCGCGACCGTCTGGGCGCCCGTGGTCGCCGATCCGCTGCGCGCCGTGCTGATTGCGGACAGTATCGTGGCGGGATCGGGCTTCGGGCCGTTCCTGGCGGGCAACGACATCGCCACGCGACTGGCGCTGGGCCTGGGCATCGCCGACATCTGGGGTTTCGCGGCTGGCGGCACGGGTGAGTTGAACCCCGGCGCGGCGGGGCTGTCCACCTTCGTGCAGCGACTGCCCGAGGCGATGGCGCTGAAGCCCGATCTGTGGCTGATTCTGGGGTCGTGCAATGATCGCAGCGCCAATGGCTATACGGGAGCGGCGCTGAGCGCGCAGGTGACCGCGACGATGCAGGCGATTCGCAGCGGCGGCGCGACCGCGCCGATCATTCGCGGCGGGGCGTGGCCGATCGCAGACAGCGCCGACATCGCGGCGTGCGAGGCGGCGATCAAGGCGGGCTATGACGCCTTCGCCGCGACCGATCCCTATCCGCATGGCTATGTGCCCGTCAGCGCCGCGACCCCGCCGATCATCACGCGCGGCTATAATAATGGCGGCGGCGTGCTGATGAGCAATGTGAACCAGTATCTGGGCGGTGACGGTCATCCCACCGACTGGGGCATCGCCCATGCCGCGAACCGCCTGGTCGAGGGGATTGCGGGCGCGCCGGGCACGGCATGACCTCTCCCCGCACCGGTGCTGGCGACGATCCGTGCGTCAGCGCCGCGTGGGCCGGTCAAGCGTCGCCCGGCCGTTGCGCGAACGGCGGCGCAGGATTGGGTCGATGGTGGGGACGGTTTCGTCCCGGCGCACCGCCCGGGGGCGGGCCGACATGCCGTTGCGGCGCAACAGCGCCGCGATCAGGCCCAGCGCCATCATCGCGAAGACCTGCGGCACCTGGTCGCCATCGAACAGGCTGGTCTCGGCCATGTTGTTCAGGAGGAAGAAGAGCAGCAGGGCAAAGCATAGTGCCCCCGTCCTCTTGTCCGCCTTCATCGCCTTGGCCAGCAGGTCGAGCGGCCAGGCGATGACCGCGAACAGCGCGATCAACAGGCCGGGCAGGCCGATCTGCACCGCCAGGTCCAGATAGCCGTTATGCCCCTGGGTCACGCCGCTCCACCGGCTGGCGTCGCGGATCATGCCCGGCGCGCCGGGATCGGCCGACGACCAGAAGGCGCCGAAACCCGCCCCCGACCAGGGATGCGACAGATAGGACAGGACCATCGGCTGCCAGATCTCGCCCCGGTTCGACCAGAGCGCGGGATTGGCGACCAGCTGTACGAACCAGTCGCCGCGCAGGGTGAGGAGGATCGGAAGGATCGCGGTCGTTGCCCAGGCGAGGGGACCGATCCGCCGGAACCATGTCGCCTCGTCTTGATCGCCCTTGCGCGCGATCGCATCGCCGTGACGGTGCAGCACGAAGGCGAGGATCAGGGCCAGGGCCGTGCCGATCATCGAGGCGCGCGAGCTGGTCAGCCCCAGGAACACCAGCGCGGCGAGCGCCACGCCGTAGCGCAGCCAGCGGGTCCGGACCGTGCCGTACAGCGCGAACATCAGCACGGTGATGCCCGATACCGTGCCCGCGATATTCTTGTGCCCCATGATCCCGCGCCAGGGGTTGTTCTGGTCGACGCCGTAATTGTGGATGCCCAGCCACGGATCGACCAGGACGGTGGCGTAATCGACGACCAGGGCGATCAGCAGCATCGCCTGGATCAGGCGGATCGACCGCCGCGCGCCCAGCCGGTCGGTGCACAGGAAACAGGTCCACACGACGATGGCGGTCAGCGCCCATTTGGCCAGCGACGTGGCGGGCGTCACCGACCATAACAGGCTCAGGCCTGCCCAGCCCATGGTGAGGAGGATGGGCAGGGGCAACACCATCCATTGCCGCTTGCCCGGCCCGGTCCACAGGGTAATCGCGGTCAGCGCCAGCAATCCGGCATAGGCCATCTGCCGCGCGGTACTGGTCACGCCGTGGTCGAACGCGCCGGTCAGGGTCAGCAGGGGGCGGGTCAGCGTCAGGCCGAACAGGATCGCGAGCGCGACCTGCAACAGGATCTTTTCCAGCCGGTCGTGCACCGGGCGTCCCGCCGGCCCGGCACCGATAGTGCGGTCCGGGGCGTCGGCTTCGGTGGGGGACGGCGCGGTCATCGGCGAAAATGGGTCGGTCAGGATATCGCGACGGCGGGGCGCGGGGCCAGCGCGGCGACGTCGCGTTCCAGCTTGGCCAGGATGGCGCGCTTGCTCCACCGTTCTTCGGCCCGGGCCCGCGCCGCAGCGCCGAAGGCGATCCGCGCGGGTTCGTCGTCGATCAATTGCGCGATCGCCCCGGCAAAGGCCGCGGCATCGCCCGGCGGCGTCGCCAGGCCACAACCCTCCACCTCCTGCGCCAGGCTGGTCCCCGCCGTCGCGGTCGCGACCACCGGACGGCCCGAGGCGAGCATGTTGGTCAGCTTGGACGGGAGCAGCAGGTCGGCCGCGCCCGCGATCTGCGGGAGCAGATGGACGGTCGCCAGCCCGACCAGTTCGGGCAGCAGTTCGACGGGCTGCAGGTCGAAGAAGCGGATATTGTCCAGCCCCTCGGCCATCGCCATCAGGTTGGCGCGATTGGGCCCGCCGCCGCAGATGGCGAACATCAGGTCGCGCCGATGCGTCAGCAGTCGTGCCGCCTCGACGATGATCTCGATGCCCTGCTTGTTGGCGATATTGCCCGAATAAAGCGCGACATGCGGCCGGTCGATGCCCCATTGTTCGCGCAGGACCGAGGGGCGCTGGAGTGGGCGCACCCGGTCGATATCGGCCCAGTTGCGGAATTCGATCACCCGCTCGGGCGAGATGCCGCGCTCGATCAGCTTGCGGCACATTTGCGGCGAGATGGTGCTGATCCGGTCGGCCTTCAGATTCCACCCCTCGAATCGGCGCGCCAGCCGCGCGACGACCCCCGTGGGCGCGAGCAGGCCGGTGGCGAAGGCGGCCTCCACCTCGAAATCCTGGAGATGGATCCAGTAGCGTGCGCCCGACAGCGCCGCGCCGATCCGCCCGGCGGTCAGCGAGATCAGCGAGGGCGCGATGCCGATGATCAGGTCGGGCCGGTCGCGCAGGATCTCGCCCAGCAGCATCGGCAGCGCATAGGCGGTGAAGCTGGCGTGATGGACCAGCCGTCGCGCGCCGCTGGGATGCGCGGGCACGTAATGCGGCAGGCGGATGACCTGGACACCCTCCTCGACCGAGCGCCGCGCGCCGCCCCCGGCAAAGGCGGGGTCCGCCTTCCACGCCGGATAATAGGGTTTGCCGCAGACGACCCGGACCTCATGCCCCGCCTCGACCAGCGACTGGGCGAGCCCGGTCGTATAGGGGCCGATCCCGACCGGCTCGGGGGCATAGTTGATGCCGAGGATGAGGATTTTCACGGCCGTCCTCCCCCGCTCAGGCCAGGGGCGAGTCGAGGAAGGTCCGATAGACCGCCTCCACCCCCTCGCGCAGGGCGATGCGCGGTTTCCACCCCATGGCCGCGAGCTTGTCGCCCGACATCAGCTTGCGCGGCGTGCCGTCGGGCTTGGTCAGGTCATGGGTGATCTCGCCCTCGAAACCGACCACCTCGGCGACCAGACGGACCAGGTCGATGATCGCGATGTCCTCGCCCGAGCCGGCATTGACATGCTCGTCGTCGGAATAGGTCTTCATCAGGAAGACGCAGGCATCGGCGAGATCGTCGACATGCAGGAATTCGCGGCGCGGCGTGCCCGTGCCCCAGATCTCGATAGCGGGCGCGCCGGCCTTTTTGGCGTCATGCGCCTTGCGGATCAGCGCAGGCAGCACATGGCTGGACGCCAGGTCGAAATTGTCGCCCGGGCCGTAAAGGTTGGTCGGCATCGCCGAGATGAAGTCGCGGCCATGCTGGCGGCGATAGGCCTGGGCCAGCTTGATCCCGGCGATCTTGGCGATGGCATACCATTCGTTGGTCGGCTCGAGCGCGCCGGTCAGCAGCGCGCCCTCGACGATCGGCTGCTCGGCGAACTTCGGATAGATGCACGACGATCCCAGGAACAGCAGCTTGGCGACATCGCTGCGGTGCGCCGCCTCGATGATGTTCGCCTCGATCATCAGATTGTCGTAGAGGAAATCGGCCGGATAGCTGTCATTGGCCAGGATGCCGCCGACCTTGGCCGCCGCCAGGAACACCGCGTCGGGCCGCTGTTCGTCGAACCAGCGCCGCGTCGCCGCCTGGTCCTTAAGATCGAGTTCGGCCCGCCCCGCGGTCAGTATCTCGCAGCCCTCGCCGCCCAGGCGCCGCACGATGGCCGAGCCGACCATCCCGCGATGACCCGCGACGAAGACCCGCTTGCCGGTCAGATCGAAGGGCTGTCCGATCATCTCAGGCGTCCTTGGCGATGGGGGCGTTTTCCATCACGATCAGGTCGGCCTGCACCATCTCGCGCGCCAGGTCGCGCACCGAGGTCTCATGGCTCCAGCCGAGCTTGGCCTTGGCCTTGGCCGGATCGCCGATCAGCAGCTCGACCTCGGTCGGGCGGAAATAGCGCGGGTCGATCTCGACCAGGCACTTGCCCGTCTCGGCGCAATAGCCCTTCTCGTCGACGCCCTCGCCTTCCCAGCGCAGGGTGATGCCGACATCCTCGAACGCCCATTCGACGAAGGTGCGCACCGGCGTCGTCTCGCCGGTCGCCAGCACATAGTCGTCCGCCTCGTCCTGCTGCAGCATCAGCCACATGCCGCGCACATATTCGCGCGCATGGCCCCAGTCGCGCTTGGCGTCCAGATTGCCCAGCCACAGCTTTTCCTGGCGGCCCAGCTTGATCGCCGCCACCGCGCGGGTGATCTTGCGCGTCACGAAGGTCTCGCCGCGCAGCGGGCTTTCATGGTTGAACAGGATGCCGTTCGAGGCGTGCATGCCATAGGCCTCGCGATAGTTCACCACGATCCAATAGCCGTAGAGCTTGGCCACGCCGTAGGGCGAGCGCGGATAGAAGGGCGTCGTCTCGCGCTGCGGCACTTCCTGGACCAGGCCGTACAGCTCCGAGGTCGAGGCCTGGTAGAAGCGGCAGGTCTTCTCCATGCCCAGGATCCGGATCGCCTCGAGCAGACGCAGCGTGCCGATCGCATCGGCATTGGCGGTATATTCGGGCGTCTCGAAGCTGACCGCGACATGGCTCTGCGCCGCCAGATTGTAGATTTCGGTCGGCTTCACCTGCTGCACGAGGCGGATCAGGTTCGTGCTGTCGGTCAGGTCGCCATAATGAAGATGGAAGCGCGCATTTTCGGTATGCGGATCCTGATAGATATTCTCGATACGGCCCGTGTTGAACGACGACGAACGCCGCTTCACGCCGTGAACCTCATAGCCCTTTTCGAGCAGCAGCTCGGAAAGATAGGCCCCGTCCTGACCCGTCACACCGGTAATGAGTGCAACCTTACGCTCCGTCATCGTCACCGTCCCCCACACACGTCGACATCGCAGGCGCGCATGGCATCATCCCCGTGATACCAATGCCCGCAATCGGCGCGGTTCGGGCCATCCGATCCGCGCGCCGCTGCTCCGCTCCCCCGCCATAAGGTCGAACAGGTTCGCCGGGCCTTGTCCAGTATCCGTGTTGCACCTGCGTCCCAAAATGAAAGAGGCGGGGCAGACTCGAGGGGCGCGGGGCATTTCTGACCGATTGCTACCCTGCAGCATCTCTGACACTGTCGCGCGTCATGGCAGATCACCGACCCGAGGGCGTGTTCCGTTCGCGATGGCCCGGATGGATCGGCCGGACCATCGACATGATCTGCCTGGGCGCGTTGCTGCTGGTGATCGGCACCGTCATCTATGGCTTCTGGCTGCGTGCGACCTGGGCGCATGGCTATTATCTGGCGGTCGTGGTCGCGGTGATGGGGGCGCTCGTGATCCTGATCGGCCTGGCGCAGCAGGCGATCGCCGCGCGCGACGCACAGACCTGGCGCGCCATGGCCGAATGGCAGGTGCACGCCGCTCGACGGCGGATCGGCGACGGGGCGCATGACGAGGATGTCGATCCGGCCTCGACCGAATATTATGAACTGCTGATCGGCACGCTAGTCCGCCAGGCGGCGGATGGGCCGGATGGGGCGGGCATCAGGGCCGGGGGGCAGGGATGAGCGACAATCCGCATCTCGAACTGGGCGAAAGCCTGCCGCGATTCCTGTCGCACTGGCTGGCCGCCTGTTTCGGCCATTTCCTGATGGTCCTCCTGCCGCTGATCACCAACTGGGTCGAGGTGCGCGATGCGACCTGGCCCGCCTGGTGGTATCTGCTGCTTTTCGCCAGCGTCACCTCGCTGATCGCGGCGGTCATCAACGCCAATCTGCCGGTCACCCCGCGCGAGCTGATCAAGAGCGTGGCGCTGGGCTTCGCGCTGAACGCCACCCTGACGATGCTCCGCATCGCGTGAGCCTGCGCGACCGGCTGTGGCGCGGGCCGGCCGATCCGGCGCAGATCGTGCCCCTGCAATGGCTGCGCGGCCTGGCCGCCTGCGCCGTCGTCGTCGAGCATCTGATCGAGCGTTATGCCAGGCGGGGCATCCTGCCGCTAGACACCCCCGATTTCGCGGGGCGCATGGGCCAGACGGGCGTGTTCGCCTTCTTCGCGATCAGCGGCTTCATCATGGTCCATATCTCGCTGCGATCGGAAAGCGGCGGGGGCTGGCGCGCGGGCGTGCGGTTCCTGCGCAACCGCTATCTGCGGGTCGCACCGCTTTATTATCTGACGACCCTGCTGATGATCCTGTTCGCGGGTGCGACCCGTTCGCTGGGCACGCATGGCGATTACCGGGCGCCGGGCGTGCGCGAGCTGATCCTGTCCTTCGCCTTCGTGCCGCATCGTGGGACCGAGGGGAATCTCCAGCCGGTCTATGGCCTGGGCTGGACGCTGAATTACGAGATGTTCTTCTATCTGCTGTTCGCGGGCGGCCTGATGCTGGGCGCGCGGCGAGGGGCCTGGGCGGTGCTGGCGCTGCTCGCCGTGCTGATCGCGATGGGCGTGGGATGGCGCGCGCCGGTCGAGGCGGTCGGCTGGCCGGTCCTGGCGTATGTCTATACCCGGCCGGTCATGCTCTATTTCGCGATCGGCATCCTGGTCGCGCTGCTTTGCGACCGGCTGAAGGTGCGGACGCCTGCATGGCCCGCCTGGGTCATGGCGCTGGGCGCCGCGGTCGCGCTGGCGATCGCGGTGGTCGGGCCGGGTGGCCCCGGCGGGTCGGAGATGGACCGCGCCCAGCCCGCGACATTGGCGGCAATCACCCTGGGGCTGATGCTCTGTACGATCCCGACCGTGCGACCCGGCGGCGCGCCGTGGCTGGAGCGGCTGTCGCGCGCCTTGGGCGACAGTTCCTACAGCATCTATCTGACCCACAGTTTCCTGCTCGGCGCGCTGGCAGCGCTGTCGGCACCGCTCATCGTCAAGGGCGGGATCGTGGCGCTGGTCGCCATGGCGCTGCTCGCCAGCCTGATCTGTTTCGTGGCCGGATGGCTGGTCTGGCGGCTGGTCGAGCGGCCGATCAGCGATGCGCTGCGGCATCGGCGGCTAAACCCGGCAGAGGCGGTGGCGCCCTGATCTAATGCCCGGCCGGGGCCTCGGCCATCGGCAGGATCCGGCGCTCGTCCAGGCCCACGATCGGCGCTGCGGCTTGCGGTGCGGTGGGCCGCATCGGTAGGATGGGACGGTCCGGCGTCGCCACCAAGGCGCCGGGTTCTTTCCGGCTCTCGTCCGGCTTTGCTTCGGTCGCCGGGACCTGCGCAATCAGCGAGCCCAAAGCGGGTTCGCCGCCCCGATAGCGGCCGCGAAAGGCCTGCGCCTCGCCCCAGCCGCCGGGCCAGCGATAGAAGATATGTGCGCCGATCGTCGCGACCTTCGACAGGCGGGCCGCCCAATAGGGGACGATCCAGTCGGCATGATAATGGGTCGCCCAGCCGACCGGCGCGAACACAGCGCCGCCCAGCGCCGAGGCCGCGATCCGCGAGGCGCGCCGCCACCCGGTGGCGGAGGGCGGCCGGGCGAGCGAGCCGTCGCAGGCGAAGCTGAACTGGCACCCGGTGCGCCGGGTCGCACCCTCGAACACCACGCCGCACACCGTCTTGGGATAGGCGGGGTGGCGCAGCCGGTTCAGCACGACCTGCGCGACCGCCCGCTCGCCATCGTCGCTCTCGCTCGCCGCCTCGTAATAGATGGCGGAGGTCAGGCATTGCAGCGAGCGGGCATAGTCGCTGCCCTGGGCGCCCTGCAGCAGGAACATGGCGGCGGGGACGGTGGGCGCGGCGCTGATCGCGACCCGCCGGTTCCAGACCCGCGCCTGTTCCTGCGACAAGGGGCGCAGCGTCGTGGGGGCAAAGGGGGCGTCGATCCGGGGCGGCAGGGCCCCTGTCGGATGCGTCTGCCCCGGAGCAGCGGGATCGGTATCCCGGGCGGTCAGCACCCGGAATGCCACGGCGCCCAGCCCGATCAGAAACACCAGCACCAGCGCCGCCGGAATCGCCACCCGCCAGGACCGCCGGGCCGGGGCCTCCACGATGATCGCGCGGTCCGCCACGGCCCGCGCCGCCAGGCGACGGTCGATCCGATCAGGCGAGGATGGGGCGGGCTGCGTCGTCATGGTGGCGAATGCTGGCCAAGCCATAATGGATTGCCGGTCGGGCCACCAGCGCGTAACGCGGACACCATGGTTTCGTCCGCCGCGATCCTGTTGTCCCTGGTGTCGATGCCGGTCCAGTCCGCGCCCGCCGCCGCTCAGGCGACCGAGTCGTCGGTGGCGGGCGGGCTGTTCACCGCCAATCAGCTGCGGGATCGGTGCAATGCCTCCAGCGCCGCCGACATCTCTTATTGTTTCGCCTATGTCACCGGCGTCCATGACAGCGCGCGCGCCTATGAGGTGTGGCTCGGCAAGCGCGAATTCTGCGCGCCGCCGCGCATCCCGCAGGGCGAGCTGCGCCACGCCTTTCTGGACTATCTGACCGAGCATCCGGGCAACGGCCCGGCCGCGGCTGCCTCGGTCGTGGTCGTGGCGTTCAAGCTGCGCTTCCCGTGCGAGGCCGACGCGAAGCCGGAGCCTGCCCGTTAGCGCGGATCGCGGTTCCCGATAGTTTCCTTTCCCTCTCTCTCCTCAGGAAGGGGAGAAGGGGAAAGGCTCATTCGACATATGGCTCTCAGGCTGAGGCATCCTCGTAGCGATAGCGGTAATAGTCCTGCGACCCGCTATAGCCCGCCCGCTTGGCGCTATATTTGGTGATGACCACGCCGATGACATTGCCGCCCGCCCGGGTCAGGCGCGACACCGCGGTGCGGACCTGCCCGAACAGCGCGCCGCCCGCCTGGGCGACGAAGACGGTCGCCTGCGCGATCGCGGTCAGCTGGGTCGCGTCGGCCAGCGCCAGCACGGGCAGCGCGTCGATCACGATCACCTCGTAATCCTCGCCCAGCCGGTCGAGCAGCGCGCGCATCGCATCGCCCGCGAACAAGGTGGCGGGATCGGGGGGCAGGCGTCCGGCGGGCAGGAAGCTCAGCCCTGTAAATTGGGTCGGCTGGATCGCCGATTCGGCGGGGTTCAGCTGGGCCAGGACGGTCGACAGGCCCCGATCGGGCAACGGCACCCCGAACACGCGGTGGAGCGACGGGCGCCGCAGATCGGCGTCGATGATCAGCACCCGCCGCCCCAGGCTGGCGAAATCGCGGGCGAGCGCGACCGAGGTGGTCGACTTGCCCTCCGACTTGTTGCTGCCGGTGACCAGGATCGAGCGCAGCAGACCCTGGTTCGACGACAATTCGATCGCGGCGCGGATCGCGTGATAGGCCTCGGCGATCTCCGACTTGGGATCGTCGAGCGCACCGACCGCGTCGCCGCTCCCCGCATCGGGCACCACGCCCAGCAGCGGCAGGTGCAGCTTGGCCTCGACATCCTGCGGATCGCGGATCGAGTCGTCGATATAGTCGCGGCCGATCGCGTAGAGCGCGGCGAGTGCGATACCGCCGGCCAGCGCGATCACCATGTTGAGCAGCGGCCGGGGCGAGGTGGGGCGGCGCGGCTGTTCGGCGGTGTCGACGATCGTGACGTTGTTGGACGCGACGCCCGCCTCGGCACTGACTTCCTTGAATCGCTGGAGCAGGCTTTCGTACAGCTGGCGATTGGTATCCACATCCCGCTTCAGGATGTTGTAGCGGATACCGCGATCCTGTTCGGCCAGCGTCGAGCTCTTGAGCAGCTGGACCTGCCCGGCGATCGCCCCCGCCTGGCGCGCGGCCGTGTCATACTGGCTGCGGATCGCGTTGCGGATCTCCAGGGCCTGGGTGCGTATTTCCTGGTCGAGCCCGGCGATTTCGGCCATCGCCTGGATGACGACGGGATGCTCGGGCTTCAGGCGGCGGCGGGTTTCGGCCAGTTCGGCGCGCGCCTCGGATCGCTTCTGCATCAGCCGCTGGATCGCTTCGTTCGCCTGGACCTCGGGCAGGGCCATCAGCGGCGTCGACCGGGCCTGTTCCCAGCGTGCGCCCGCCTTCAGTCGGTTGGCCTCGGCGATGGACAGATCGGCGTTCAGCTGGACCAGTTGGGACGTGACCAGCGAGCGCGGCCCCTCTGTCCCCTCTGCCCGTGTGCCCGCGCTGGCGTCGATCAGCCGGGCGCTGCGCGAATAGCCGATCAGGTCCCGCTCCGACCCCTCCAGCCGGGTCTTGGCGAGCGCCAGCTGGTTCTGGAGGAACTGGCGCGAATAGGCGGAGGTGGAGAATTTGCGCTGGATATTCCCCTCGATGAAATTCGCGGCATAGCTGTTGGCGATCTCGGCGGCGAGCGCGGGGTCGCGGCTGGCGAAGCTGACGTTCACGACACGCGAATTGCGGCGCAACTCGACGCTGAGGTTGTGCTGCAGCGTATCGAGCACCAGCGTTTCCAGCCCGCCATCCTCGGGCTTCACCTTGATCTCGCGCGCGCCGGTCATGCGGCGCAGGAAGCTGTCATTGCCCGTCAGGCCCAGGCTGTCCGACACGCGGCGCGCCATCGCGCGGCTGGTGAAGACGTCGATCTGGGTCTGGAGGAACCGGTCGGTATCGGGATTGCCCGCTTGCGGATCGCGATCCTCGGTGCCCAGCACGCGGGCGACCTGCTGGTCGATCTGGACGCTGGCATGGGCGGTATAGATGCGCGGCATCAGCACCGCCGAGGCCAGGCCGAGCAGCAGCGATATGCCGATGATCGCCGCCATCATCACCCGGTTGCGATAGAGCGTCGCCCAGAGTGCGCGGACGTCGATGACCGGCGCATCCTCTTCGTCCCGCAGGTCGTCGATGCCGACCGGAGCGGGACGATCCACCGGCCCCCCGGCCGTGGCGATCATGCCGTTGCCCATACCCATATTCCCCTATCCCCGCCGTCGGGCCGATCAGAATCGCGTGAAGACGCCAAACACGTTGAGCAGCGGTGCCGCGCGCAGCAGGTCGTGCCAGGCCGACTTGCTCGACGAATTGCCGACGATGATCGAATCGCGCGGCAGGATCGCCGGGTCGGGATCGTCGCCGCGCCGGATCCGCCGCATGTCGAACACCGCCCCCATACGCTGGCCGTTGACGTAGCGGACCACGATCACCTGGCGCAGCGCGGCATTCTCGTCCTCGCCCTTGGCCAGCGCCACCGCATCGAGCAACGTCATGGGGCCCGAGATCGGATAGATGCCCGGCTCCTTCACCTGGCCCTCGACCGTGATCCGCTGCGCCACCGACCGTGCGATCGACACCGTCACCTGCGGGTCGACATAGAATCGCTCGGCCAGCTTGGCGCGGAGTTCGTCGGCGAGCTGTGTGGTGGTCCGCCCCGCCGCCTGCACGCGCCCGATCAGCGGCATCGAGATCAGCCCGGCGGCATCCACCTGCGCCCCGCGCGTCGAGATATCGGCTTCCTGATAGACGGTGATGTCCAGCGCATCGAGCGGACCGATACGGTAATCCTCGACCTTGGGCTCGCCCTGCGGCGCGGGGATCAGGGCATAGGCCTTATCCCCGGTGCGAAGATTGGGGCCGACATTGGAATCGGCGCAGCCCGACAGGGCCGCCGCCGCCATGGCTGGCCCCAACAGGGCCGATCGGACCCATGGCACGACCCTCACCCGGTCGGTGCTCCGCATCGCTCGTTCCCCACCCATCCCCGAAGCCCCCACATCACATCGCGGCTCGCACAGCGTCAAGCCTGCGGCACGCGTCCTATCCGAACAGTATCGACAAACCATTTCACCGGCTGGCCCTCGCCCGCCGTCAGCACGACCCCGATCCGCTGTGCGACGCACCCCTGCGGCACCATCACCGCGCCCGACAAAGCGCGCCAATCGCGGCCGCCGGGGAAGGGCAGGGTCATGACCGGCGTCCCGTCGGCGCACAGCAGGACGAGCGCGGCGCGGTTGGCCGTGCCGTCCGCCATCGGCGCGTCCGTCATGTCGCCACCCCCCCGGACCCGCACCGCGATCCGGTAGCGTCCCGGCGTCAGCAGCAGCGGTTGTTGAAGCGCCATGCCGCTCGTCAGCCCATCGGCGGCGATTCGTACCCCCTTGCCCTCGGTACCGCGCTCGTCGGACGTGACATGCACCCCGGCCAGCGGCGGCGCGGACCAGCCATAGGGAATGGCATAGTCGGGCACGGGATCGGGCAGCGCCTCGAACCCGCCATCCTCGATCAGGCCGCGCCCACCGCTCGCGAGCCAGACGGCGCGGGCGCCGGCCATATCGCCATGCTCGGCCAGCTTCGCGCGCGCGCGGGCGGTCTCGGCGGGCGTCGCGGCCAGGCCCGCGCTCGCCAGTGCGCGCAGGAAGCCGGTCAGGCGGGCAGGATCGGCGACACCGTCATCGGCCAGCATCGCCAGGAATCCGCCGCGCCAGCCCGGCCGGTCGTCCAGCCGCTCGACCAGCGCCGCCGGACCGCCGGGCAGGCGATAGACGGCGAGCAAGCCCTGCATCGCCGCCTCGGGCGACTCGCGGCGCCGGAGCATCGCGTCGATCTGTTGCGCGGCCAGCGTCGCATCGCCGTTGGTCAGCGCGGTCTGCGCCAGCCAGCGCGCGATCAGCGTATCCTGCCAGCCCAGCCCGGCCCCGATGCGCAGCAGCGCCGCGCCCCGCTTCGGCGCACCGTTCAGCAGATCGGCATAGCCCTGCGCCCGCACCGCCCCGGCATCCAGCGGCGAAATGGCGAGCGCGCGGGTGGCGGCGGCGCGCATTGCGGTGCCGCCATGGCCCGCGCCCGTCGCATCGGCCAGCGCGGTCCAGGCCGCCGACGACCAGGGCGCGACCCGGGTGGCGGCCAGCGGCTGGCGACGGGCGACCAGCGCCTGGGCCAGGCCGTCCCCGGTCGCGACCAGGCCGATCAGCAGCGCGACCGCGCCGCTCGCATAGAGGGCGATCCGGCCGCCCTGCGCACGCACGCTCGGCGCGCGTCCGGTCATCGCGATGACGGCGACCATCGCGCCCGCGAGTCCCGCGATGGCGGGCATGCGCAGCGGATAGTCGACCAGCGAGAATAGCAGGATCATCGCCAAAGCGGCGACCGCGGCGACCAGGGGCTTGCGCTCCGTATCGCGCACAGTGCGTCGCCACGCCCGGGCGATCATGACGATCAGGACGACCAGCCCGGCGATCATCAGCAGCGCGCCCGCCAGCCCCGCCTCCATCAGCCATTCCAGCGCGTCGTTATGCGCATGGTTGACGGTCAGCGGCCCCACCTCGGCCAGCGGCTCGACGGTGCGATAGACGCGGTCGAAGCTGCCCAGCCCGGTCCCCCAGGGAAAGGTGCCGCGCACGACGAACCAGCTATTGTCCCAATATTGGTAGCGCGCCTCGGTCCCGATCCCCGCGAAACGCGCCAGGATCCGCTGCATCAGGTCGGTGCGCGACAGAATGAGGGCGCCCAGGCCATAGCCCAGCGCCAACCCCAGCGCCGAACGCCCGGCGCGCCGCCCGCCCGCGATCAGCCAGCCCGCCGCCAGCAGGACCAGCGGCAACAGGAGGAGCGCCGTGCGCGACCGGGTCGCCAACACGCCGAGCGTCAGAAAGGCGATCAGCGCGGCGCCGATCGCGCGCCGCCGCCCGAACAGGTCCGGGATCGCCGCGATCGCGATGGCGGCCAGCAGGAAGGTCGCCTGATGGTTGCGATTGACGAACAGGCCGATGCCGTCGCCCTGATGCGCGCTGTCATAGAGAAGCGGCGCGTCGCCCGCCCCGAGGCCCGCCTGCACCATCCCGATCGCGGCCCCGATCGCGGCGATGATGACGATCAGGCGCAGCGCGGCCATGCGGTCGGCGGCGGAAACCAGCGCCATGCCGGTCATCGCCGCAAAGGGCACCGCCAGCGCAGGCAGCATCGCCAACGTCGCATCGGGCGTCAGGCTCAGCGGACGCCACGGTGCCGCCTGGGCCAGCAGCGCGTCGATCGCCACGACCACCGCGCGGCCGGGCAAGGCGTGCCACAGGCCGGGGGGCAGGGGGACGATCTGGAGCAGGATCAGCAGCACGGTCGCGCCGAACAGGATGATCGGCGCGCGCAACGCCCGCGCCGTCTCCGCCTGGCGGGCCAGTTGCGAACCGGCGATGGCGGCGACGATCAGCGCCAGCCACTGGCCGATCATCGCGATCAGCGGATAGCTGCGCCCCGCGCCGCCGCCGATCCCCAGCGCGAGAAGCAGGGCAAGCGCGAACAGCCGCAGCCGCGCCTCGCGACCGAATAGCACCATCGACAGGATCGGCGTCGGACGTTCGGACCGATGGAAACCACGCCTGATGCTGCGACCGCTCATGCGCTTGGCATGGCACAGCAAGTTTACGATTTCACGCGCAAGTCCCGGTGGTGGCGAGCCCGGAGCGGGACAGTTTGCCGACTGTCGCGCAGGCCGCCAAGGCTTTACGATCGGACGCGGGGCATGGGGGAAGGCGGACCGAGGTGACGACCGGGCGGGGCGGCAGGATGCGGGCAATCGCGGTGGTAGCCATGGCCGCGCTGCTGCTGACGGCCAATCTGGCCTATCAATGGCCGGGCGCACTCAACCCCGACAGCCAGGGGCAGATGGCGCAGATCGCCAGCGGGCGGCTGCACGACTGGCATCCACCCGCCATGACCCGGCTGTGGCAGGCGCTGGGCCTGATATTCGGGCCGGGCCCTGCGCCGATGCTGGTCTTCGACCTCGCCACCTATTGGGCGGGGCTGGCGATCGTCGCGCTGCTGCTGGTTCGCGCCGGGCGTCCGCTCGGCCACGCGGCGGCGGTGCTGGCGGCGGGGGCGGTGCCGCTGTTCCTGATGCTCAACATCGCGATCGGCAAGGATGCGAGTTTTTGCGGGGCGTTCCTCCTGGGGGCGGCGCTGCTGATCGCGGCGCGGACCGTGCGCCGGTGGCGGGGGGCGGCATTGGCGGGCGGGGCAGCGATGCTCGGGCTGGCGGTGCTGATGCGGCACAATGCGCTGTTCGTGGCGGGGCCGCTGATCGCCTATGCCGTCGCGCCTGCGGCGTTGCGGCGACCGTTCTGGACGATGATCGGCTCGGTCCTGCTGGGGCTGGCGCTCGTGCCCGTGGCGGGGTGGGTCAATCATCGGCTGCTGGGTGCGGCGGATGCGCGGGCCATCGCCTCGCTGCAATATTTCGACCTGGCCGGGATCGCCGCCGCAACCGGCGACACAGGCGTGTTCGGAGCGGGCACCCGATTGACGGAGCGGGACGTGCGCTCCTGCTTCGCGGTCGAGATGTGGGATACGCTGTCGCCCTGGGGCCGATGCCCCTGGTTCACGGCCAAGGCGGGCGATCCGGTGCCTGCGTCGGTCGGGGCGGGGCAGGAAACCAGGTCGCCGATCAGTCTGGATCGCCTGTGGATCGCCGCGATCCTGCGCCATCCGTTCGCCTATGCCGGGGTGCGGCTTCGCCATTTCAATTCCGAGACCTATTTCTTCGTCCCCGAAGGCCATGTCCGCGCGGTTCGCGACAATCCCAAGGAGGATGTCGCCGCGCGGCGTTACCGGGGATCGCGCCTCTTCTATGCGCTGCGCGCCGCGCCGGTCTTCATGCCCGGGTTTTTCCTGGCGATCGCGCTGGCGGTGGTCGGGGTGTCCGCCGGGCGGCGGGACAGTGATACCGCCCTGGGGCAGGCCGCGCCGATGCTGGCGATGGCCAGCCTGTTGTACGGCGCGTCCTATCTGGTGGTCGGGGTGGCGACCGACCTGCGCTATTTCCTGACGAGCGATCTGGCCGCCCTGGTCTCGGCGATCCTCGCCTGGGGCGATCCGGGGACGCGCGGGGCCCTGCGGCGGGACGGGTGGCGCCGGGCGATGGCGATCGGCCTCCCCGTCCTCGCGCTCGTGGCGATGCTGCTCGGGCGGGTGATCCTGCCGGTACCGACGGTGCCGCCGCCGGTCCCGTCTTGTGTATCCGTAACGCAAACGTAACGAGTGGACAGGGAGGGCCGAATCGGTTAACCATATTGTCCGCACCCGGCCCGTCCGGGGGCTTTGAGCGGGATGGTACGAACATGATGTGGGCGATCGCATTATCGGGTATCGCCGCCGGGATGGTCGCGGCGGCCATCGTGGCTCGCGGCGCGGCCCAGCAGCGTCATCGTCGCCAAAGCCAGCGGGCGCGCAGACGGATCGACCGCGATGCCAACGCGCGGCTGAACGGCTGGCTCTACGAATGGCTATGGGCGCGTCATCGCCGCAAGCGGTTGACCTACAGGCCCGAGGGGCAGGCCTGGGACCGCATCGCCGACTGATTCGCTCCGATCCGGCCGTTTACCGCCTGTTCATTTTTTTTCGACATAAGGGCACCTGTTCGGGAGAAGCGTCTCCCGCGGGAGGCTGCTATGGAATCGCACGTCGAACATTCCTCGGTGGTGCAGGGCATCGTCCTGGCGATTCCGCTGTCGATGCTGATGTGGGGTGTGATCCTCGGGGCGATCCTGCGCCTCTGACGCACGTCCCCTCCGGCGCGAAAGGCGACGCTCGTGGCCGATCCCCGGCGACCCTTTTGCTCAGCGGCGGGCCGCACCGTCCCGAAATGGAGCGGGTGCGGCGCTGACCGACAGGATTTCCTGCCGATCATCTTCCAAATAAATCGCGGTCAGTGTTCCACTTCGGTACGCTCCGGTGTCGATCCCGATCCGGTTGGCGCGCCGGTCTGCGGTGCGCGTCACGCTGTGGCCATGGACGACGACCGCGCCATGATCGCGCGGGTCCTCGAGGAAATCCTCGCGAATCCAGAGCAGGTCCCGGCGCGCCTGGCGGTGCAGCGGAATGCCGGGACGGACCCCGGCATGGGCGAAGAAATAATCCCCCGATTCCGCGCTCAGCGGCAGGCCCGCCAGCCAGCTCAACCACGGCGCCGGAATGGCCCGGCGCGCCCGGCGCAGAAAGGCGCGGGAGGGCTCGCCGGGCTGTGGCGGCGCCACGTCGAAGCTCGCCAGCGTCTCCATGCCGCCCACCGCCAGCCAGGTGCGCAGCATATCCTCGTCGCCGTCCAGCGCCTGGACCATCGCCTCTTCGTGATTGCCCATCAGGGCGAGCACCTGGCCATTGCGGCGTTGCAGGTCGTGGACCAGCGCCAGAACGCCCGCGCTGTCGGGTCCGCGATCGACCAGATCGCCCAGGAATACCAGGTGCAGCGCGCGCGGCGCGGGGCGTTCGTCGCTATGCGCGCCGATCCGGTCGAGCATCTTCTGGAGCAGGTCCAGCCGCCCGTGAACGTCGCCGATCGCATAGATTCGCTCGCCCGAAATCGTGCTTGGCAACGAAAATCCTCCAGTATAGCGTTTTCAAGCGATTGGGCGCGTGGGGGCGGCTCGAACCATAGCGGCGGGGGCTGGCGGCGATCAATCGCCGGTTGCGCCATCGTGGCATCGGATGGGCGGGCATTCCATGGCGGATGATCGATTTTCGGGAGCGGAATGCGGGCCGGGGCTTGGGTCCGGGCGCGATCATTGGGGCGGTCACGGGGGATGCGGCAAGGGAAGGAATGCCGGTTCTGGCCCGGTGACGGCGCACATGGCGACATGGCCGCCGGTATCGGCCGCGACCATGACGCGGATCGGCATGGCCAGCTGGCGCACGCCGTTCGTGGCGGATGTGGCCATGGCGGCTGACCGACAGGCGGATCACGACGGTGGGCATGGTCTGGATGCGCGGCCCTTGCGCGTCCTGCTGGTCGCGTCTGCCGGGGGGCATTGGATCGAGCTGACCCGGCTGGTCGATGCCTTTGCCGGATGCGATTGCCAGTTCGTCAGCACCGCGTGCGGCATGACGCCGCCGCTGGGCACGCGGCCGGTGATTGTGGTCGCCGACACCGCGCGGGATGCGAAAGCCACGATCCTGGGGGCGATCCGCGGCTTGTGGGGCGCCTTTCGCCGGTTCGATCCCGATCTGGTCGTCTCGACCGGGGCGGCGCCGGGCGCGCTGGCGCTTTATGTCGCGCGTCTGTTCGGCGCGCGCACCATCTGGATCGACAGCATCGCCAATAGCGAGCGGCTGTCCCTGTCCGGTTCGCTGGTGCGGCCGGTCGCCGACCTGACCGTCACCCAGTGGCCCGAAGTGGCGGCGCGCCATCCCCGGCTGCGCTATCTGGGGCAGATCCTGTGATCCTGTTGTCGGTGGGAACCCAGTTGCCGTTCGACCGGCTGGTCGGCGCGGTCGACCGCTGGGCCGAGGCGCGGGGACGCGACGACGTTGTCGCCCAGATCGGGCCGACCACCTACCGCCCGCGCGCGCTGCAGGCCTTCGCCCATGCCGATCACGACCGGTTCCGCGAATTGCAGGCCGAATGCGCGCTGATGGTCAGCCATGCGGGCACGGGGTCGATCATCGCGGCGATGGAACTGGGCAAGCCCATCATCATCATGCCGCGCGATCACCGGCGCGGCGAGCATCGCAACGGCCATCAGCTGGCGACGTTGCGCGAATTCGGCACGCGCCAGGGCGTCTATCCGGCCGAGGACGAGGCGACGTTGGTCGACTTGCTCGACCGGGCCGACAGCCTGCAGGGCTGTCCCTGCCTGACCCCACGCGCGCCCGCCGATTTCGTCGCGCATCTGGCGGCGCATGTCCGGGCGCCGTCGCCGCCCACGCTGGTTCGGCGAATACGAAATCTTTGGCAGGGCAGTACTATTTCGGGGCAGGTCGGCCCGTGGAACTGATTTCAGGCCAACTTGATGCAGTGCGGCACGACTGATAGCCCTGATGCAATCATCCTGGGGCGGGGGCCAACCAAAGTGAGGAAAACAGCAGTCGTCCTGGTGGGCGTGCTCGCGACGCTGGCAGGTTGCTCGCATGGCGGATTGCCACCGATCTCGACCGGCGAGCGCTATGCCGCCGATGGGCCTTGCAACGAAAGCTATCCGCTGGCGCCGGGCGACAAGGTCCGGCTCGCCGTCTATAACGAAGGGCAGTTCAACGGCGATTACGCGGTCAGCAGCGACGGCAAATTGTCGCTGCCGTTGATCGGCGACGTGCCGGTGGCGGGCCATACGGTCGAGGATGTGGTGCGCGACGTCCGTGCCCGGCTGGCCGATGGCTATCTGCTCAATCCGCGGGTCAGCATGGAGGTGCAGACCTATCGCCCGTTCTTCGTGATGGGCGAGGTCAAGATGCCGGGGCAATATCCCTATTCGAACTGCCTGACGCTGTTCAACGCGATCGCGACCGCGCAAGGCGCCACGCCGCGCGCCAGCCTGAAGAGCGGGTCGCGGGTGGTCATCCAGCGTGCTGGCGAAACCTTCGCGCGCGAATATGTCGTGAAGCCCAATCTGCGCATCTATCCCGGTGATACGGTGCGCGTGAAGGAGCGGCTCTTCTGATCCAGCGCCGCGCCGTCGCGGCGGCTCGTGATCGGCGGAGCGTCGCCCCGGTGCGGCGTCGGCGGATCATGGCCAGGCCCATCGCCTGCACGCTGGTCGCGGGCGCGATCGCAGGCGGGGTGGTGATTCCCGGCATCGCCTGGGGCCAGGCGAACACGCTGCTGCTGCCGTCCGAGACCGCGAACACGCTCTATGATCGCGGCCACAATATCAGCGTGGCCGAGCGTCCGCGTCCCGAATATGATCCGCTGGGCATCCGCCTGGGCAGCTTCGTCGCCACCACCCAGTTGTCGACGTCCTGGGCCTATAGCAGCAACGTCTTCAACGATAACACCAACCGCCGGGCGGACAGCCTCCTGATCCTGCAGCCCTATGTCGGCATCTATTCCGACTGGAAGGCGCATCAGGCGCAACTGGTCGCGACGGGCGACCTGCGGCGCTATGCCAATACCACGATCCGCAACCAGAATGCCTGGTCGCTGGCACCGTCCGGGCGGCTCGATATCTCCGACGCGCTCAAGGTGCGGGTCGAGGGGCAGGTCGAGCGTGGTTACGAATCGCCCTTTTCGGGGGACGTGATCGCCAATCTGACCGTCCCGTCGCGGTTCCTGCACAGCAGCCTGGCGACGCGGGCGGTGTACGGCGTGGGCCGCTCGCGGATCAGCACGGCGCTGGAGCGCAACGCCTATAGCTTCGACGACCTGGTGTTCGCGGACGGCACCGTGCGGCAGCAGAATTATCGCGACCGGGTCGGCTATAAGGGGTCGCTGACCTACGAATATGGCTTTTCGCCCAGCGTCTCGCTCTATGCCCGGGCGGAGGCCGATCGACTGCGCTATTCCTTCCTGTCCTTTGGCCAGCCAAACCGCGATTCGAACGGCTATCGGCTGCTGGGGGGCGCCAATTTCGACCTGGCGGGCGTGGCGCGCGGGACGATCGGCATCGGTTATGGCGTGCGCAATTTCGATGCGTCCTATCTCTACCAGAATCTGCGCGGCTTTTCGGCCGAGGCGCGGGGCGACTGGTTTCCCAGCGAGCTGACCACGGTCAGTTTCCAGTTGCAGCGCGTGCTGTCCGATACCGAACTGACCAATGTCGGGGCGATGTGGACCAACCGGGCGCATGTCTCGGTCGACCATGAACTGCTCTACAACCTGATCCTCACCGGCATGGTCGAGGCGGAGCGCCGCGATTATCCGCAGCGCCAGCTCGCGACCAATGTGTACCAAGGCGAGATTGGCGCGCGCTATCAGGCCAGACGGGGCCTCGGTTTCCAGGCGGCCATCGGCTACGGTTCCAGCCGTCCGGCACGGGGGTTGGCCAATTCTTTCGACGAGTTGCGGGCGCGCGTCTCGGTAATCCTGCGACGTTGATGGGGGACAAGGTGATGACCTTGGCATGGGTCGCCGACTGGCGGTTGGGGGATCGTTGACATGAAAGTGGTGAAGACGGCCGGCTATGAGACCCGGCTCGGCGATCTGGTCCGCGATGCGCGCGATCTGCTGCGCCGCCGGTATCTGATGCTGCTGGCGATCGCGGCGGTCGTGACCGTCATCGGCGTGGCGCTGACCACCCGTATCACGCCGATCTACAAGGGCACGGCGCGGGTCCAGATCGACCCCAGCCGCAACCCGCTTCTGCGCGCACAGAGCGAGGAGCAGGCGCAGCTGGCCAATGAGGCGATCGAGACGGAAGTCTCCGCCATGTCGTCGGGCGACCTGGTGCGCGACGTGGTCAAGCGGCTGAACCTGGCCAACGACCCCGAATTCGTGCCGGCCCCGGCCAGCGGCAAGCCCCCGCTCACCCCCGAGCAGAAGATGGCCGCCGCGATCGGCGCGGTGCGCGGCCGGGTCGACGCATCGCGCGAACGCCTGACCTATGTGATCACCGTCAGCTTCCGCTCGCGCGATCCGGGCAAGGCCGCGCTGGTCGCCAACACCTTTGCCCAGGCCTATCTGGACAAGAAGGTCGGCGACAAGATCGGCACCGCCGAGCGCCAGTCGCAATGGCTGCAGAAGCGGATGGACGAGCTGGCTAACGAGATTCGCCAGGCCGACGAGCGGGTTGCCCAATATCAGGCGCAGAGCGGCATCGTGCGCGGCGCCGCCAGCCAGCAGGGCACCATCGTCGACCAGCAGATCACACCGTTGTCGCTCCAGCTCGCCGCAGCCGAAGCGACTGCGGCCGAGGCGCGGTCGAAGGAACAGTCGGCACGCGATCAGGTCCGGCGCGGCCAACTCGACGCGATTTCCGACGTGCGCCAGTCGGTGACGGTTCAGGATCTGAAGCGCCAGGAGGCCATGCTCCAGCAGACGATGGAAGACATGCGCAGCCGGTACGGGCCGCGCCATCCCGACTTCATCAAGACCGAGGAGCAGCTGTCGGCGATCAGGAAGCTGATGCGCAGCGAAGAGGTGGGTGTGATCGGCTCGCTCAAGGCCAATGCCAATGCGGCCGAGGCACAGGCGGGCAGCCTGCGCGGGGCGATCGCGAAGCTCGAGCAGAAGCAGGGTGACAATGCGCGCGCCTCGGTGATCGCCGACAGCCTGCAGCGCGATGCCGACAGCAAGCACGCCGCCTATGACAAGATGGCCTCGCAAGCGCTCGAATCGCGTCAGGCGGCGCAGAACTCGATCGCCCAGGCGCGCATCGTCGACCAGGCGGATATGCCCACCGCGCCCAGCTGGCCCAACCGCAAGCTGCTCTATGCGCTGTCGCTGATGGCGGGTCTGGGCATCGGTATCGCGGTGATCGTGACCCAGGAAATGATGGTCACCGGCCTGCGCAGCGTCGACGATGTCGAGGAAGAGGTCGGCGTGCCGCTGATCGCCGCCATCCCGCAGGTCGGGGGCAAGCGTCCGGCGGATATCGTGGTCGAAAAGCCGACCTCGCAATTCGCGGAGGCGTTGCGCAACGCCCGCGCCTCGCTGATCGGTGTTCGGGGCCAGGCGCGGCCCAAGGTGATCGCGCTGACCTCCGCACTGCCGGGCGAGGGCAAGACGACCACCGCCTTCGCGCTCGCGCGGGTCATGGCGATGAACGGCGACCGCACGATCGTGATCGACACCGACGTGCGCCGCGCCCAGCTGCGCAACATCGTCGAGACGCCGATGCCGCGCTTCGGCCTGGTTCAGTATCTGCACGGCGAAGGGTCGATCGAGGATGCGATCGAGCCCAGCGGTACGCCCAATCTCGACCAGATCCTGGTCACCGAGCCCTATTTCTCCTCGGAGAATTTGTTCGGCAACGACCAGATGCCGGACCTGCTCGACAAGCTGTCGGAGCGGTATGACGCGATCATCCTCGACTTGCCGCCGTTGATCGGCCTGGCCGATGGCCGTTTCCTGGCGGCGCTGGCCGATGCCGTGGCGCTGGTGATCCGGTGGAACACGACGCCCAAACATGCGGTCGCGACGGCGGCGGCCTCGCTGAAGGCCGACAATGCCAATCTGGTCGGCACGATCTTCACCATGGTGGACACCAACTCGAACAGCATCGGCGCCTATTATTATTCGGAACAATATTCCAAATATTATCAGGGCGAGTAACGACGGGTTCGCGAGCGGCGGATGGCCAGGCGTCGTCCGCCGCCGCTGTTTCCTCCCCCGAGTCGCGTCTCTTGGCGAATCGGGCGATGCGGTTCATGCGCAATGGCCATAAATTTGCCGAAGCCCATAGCGCATCAGGGGCGCGCCGCTCCGGCGAAATGCCTGCACAAAGCGGCCCTTTTCGCGGGCCTTGGCAGCACCGATCGACCCGATGGCGCCGCGCCAGCCCGGTTTTCGACCCGATAAACCCACTCAAAACTTAACGCGCCTTTCCCGCCGGGATTGCCCGTCCTGCGGAGGATGCGCCGTGTCTCCGATGGGCAAGCGGCATCGCCGGGGGCGCAAATCCGCCATGCGCTGCCCCGATCGGCCCGCATTGGCGGCTAAGTCGGCGGTTCCGCCGCCGTCAAGGTCGGCGCGCCATATACCCTAATCGCAGCGGTAAACGCACCGATAACCAATAAGTATCGGCGGCGCAATCATGGCTAACGATCGCTTAAACATCCCCGGAAGGTTCGCGCTGACCATGTTGATCAGCAAAATGGTTAAGTTGTCACGTGTATCTAGTTCGTGCCCAAACAGGATGATTGGTCATGAACAGGGATTGTCGCTCCAACTCTGCCCGGCTTATGCTGGCAACAGGTGCGTTGATGCTTTCGGTGATGGGGTCGGCGGCACAGGCCGAGTCCGTCAAACCGGTGGATGATCTGGCCCAGGCCGATGCCCGGCTGGCGTCGATCGGCTATCGGCTGGCGGAGGCCAGTGCCAATCGTTGCGAGCGGCCCGAGATGATGACCGGCCTCTCCTTTCACGATATCGCCGGTTACGACGCGGACGCGCGGGCGCTGGTGCTGAAGGCGCATGGCCTGACTCAGGGGTTCGGCATCCAGGCGACCCTTCCCGAGGGGGCGGGCGCGCGGTCCGGCCTGCGTCGCGGGGATGAGATCGTCGCGGTCAACGGCACCGACATGCAGAGTTTCGGCACCGCGCTCATCACGCGCCGGGCGAGCTATCGTCGGGTCGAGGCATTTCTGGCGCTGCTGGACACCGCCCTGCGCGCCGGCCCCGCCACGGTGACGATCCGCCGCGACGGCCAGACCCAGGACCTGACGCTGACCGGCGATGCCGGGTGCGGCGGCCAGTTTACGGTCCAGCCCGGCCGCGCCTTCAACGCCTGGTCCGACGGTCATTATGTCGCCGTCACCACGCGCATGATGGCGTCCATCCCCGATGACGACGAGCTGGCCTTTGTCGTGGCGCACGAGATGGCGCACAACATCCTGCGTCATAGTGAGATATTGGCGGGCAAGTCGGGCTTCTTCGCCGAACTCGGGATCGGATCGGCCAAGGTGAAGGCGACCGAGATCGCCGCCGATCAGCTCGCCGTCCGGCTGATCGCCAGCGCCGGTTTCGATCGCGCCGCGCCGGAGCGTTTCCTGCGCCATTCGGCATCCTTCCGTTTCGGCGATCTGGCGATCTCGCATCCCGGGCTCAACACCCGTATCCGGCTGGTCGACGCCGAACTGGCGAGCCTCGCTCCGCAGACCGTGCCTGTGCCGGGCAATGCCCCGGCGCTGGCACCGGGCTGGGTGCGGATCGGGCAGGCGGTGCTCACCCGCTGGGCGCTCGACCCGCTGCCGGCGTCGCTGGCGGGCTTCGTGGCGCCGAATGGGGCGACACCGGCCGTCTTGCCAGGAATGGTGGTCAAGGCATCGTTCGCTGCCGCTCCTGGCGAACGCGCTGCGACGTCCCAAGGGGCGGACCCATGGCGGATCAGCCTGGCGAGCCTCAACCTGGGCGTCCGGTCGGAGGTGGCGACGACCCGGTGCGAACCTGCCGCACCGGCCCTTCTGGTGGCGCTGGATGGCGGCGCTTTCCGCGCAGGCGAGGGCGCGCTGTCCTTGTCTGCTCCGGCCTGGGCGACCGCGATCCCGATCGCGGTCGATCTGGCAGCGATCAGCCGGGGCAATGCCGCGGCATCCGTCGGCCAGGCCCTCGCACACAGCTGACCCTCAAGCCAAAAAAAAGCCCGCATGATGCGGGCTTTTTTCGGCAAGGGTGCAGACCGCTCTTATTGCGGGCTGGCCGTGCCGCCCGTCGCGGCCGCCGCAGCGCCGGCCGCGCCGCCCGCGAGCAGCAGGCCGAGGAGCGGCAGACCGAAGAACGAGCTCTTCTTCTTCGGGGTCGGGCGGGCCGCGGTCGGCACCGGGGTCGCGGCCTGATCGGCCGGAGCCGCCGTGGCGGGGGCGGTCTGGGTCTGGCCAGCCATCGACGGACGCACCGTGGTCGCCATCGCGGAGGAGGCGGTAAAGGCGCAAGCCGCCGTCATCAGTACCAGCTTCTTCATATTCAGACCCCTTGAAATGCCGCGGTTTGTCTATTCCCTGACGCCAAGCTTACCTGTTCGGCGATTTTCCGTCAAACCCGTTCATGGCGCGCTAGTCCTCGATCGGGACGCTTCTGTATCGCTTGTGCCGATTCAGGACGAGGCTGAGTCGGGTCTGGAACATCATCTTGGGCAAGTTCGGCGATGTGACATGGATGTCATCTCGAATTCCAAGAATATCCGGCGGTTTGACTCAGGCTTCATTCTTTCATCATCAAGACATCCTATGATGTATCAAGATTGATGCGTCGCACAATCCGGCCGTATCATGGCGCGTGATAGGAAAAATTCCGCGCATTACGCGAAGCGGACGCCTTCATGCCCCGGATCTTCGTCGGATGCGTTCTGACAGGGGGTGGCGTCACACTTGCGATCCAGCAAGGCGGGGCAGGGCATTTTCCGGAGTGCGATCCCGCAAACCACCCGACCGTCCCGCCCCCGGCGGGCGACCTCGCCCGATTCCCGTCTCTTTGCTGCCTGAAAAATAGGCAGGCTGCAGAGTCTGCCTAAAAATTGATGGGGTCGTGGCGCGGCATTGCCTTCGCCACACCACGGTAGACCTGAAAAGTCACAAAAACGTAAACTGGCACGTCCTTTGCTAGGCTGCTCCCAGGGTAACGCAAAGGGGGCGTAGGTGAAGCTGATCATTGCCATCATCAAGCCGTTCAAGCTCGACGAGGTGCGCGAGGCGCTCACCACCTTGGGCGTGGCGGGCATGACGGTGACCGAGGTGAAGGGTTTCGGGCGGCAGAAGGGCCAGACCGAAATCTATCGCGGCGCCGAGTACAGCACCAACATGGTGCCAAAGATCAAGATCGAGGTCGTCTGTGCGTCCGAGATCGCCGACCGCGTCGTCGAATCGATCCAGGCCGCCGCGAACACCGGCGCGATCGGCGACGGCAAGATCTTCATGCTCGATGTCGGCCAGGCCGTGCGCATCCGCACCGGCGAAACCGACGATTCGGCGCTCTGAGAGGGGGGATTTCGATGAAGCACGTCACCAAATTGGCGACCGGCGCGGCGGGCCTCGGCCTGTCGCTCTTCGCCGCGCTGCCCGCCTGGGCCCAGGACGCCGCGCTCCAGGCGCCGACGGCCGCCGCTCCGGCCGCGACCGTGAACAAGGGCGATACCGCCTGGATGCTCACCTCGACCGTGCTGGTCATGATGATGATCCTGCCGGGCCTGGCGCTGTTCTATGGCGGCCTGACCCGCGCGAAGAACATGCTGTCGACGATGACGCAGATCGGCGCGGCGGCCTGCCTCGCGATGCTGATCTGGGTGATGTACGGCTATAGCGTCGCCTTCGGTCCCGACGTGCCGGGCTTCGCGTCCAACTTCGTCTCCGGCCTCGGCAAGGCGTTCCTGAAGGGTGTCACGCCCGCCAGCCAGGCGGCGACCTTCACCGCGGGCGTCGAAATCCCCGAATATGTCTTCATCTGCTTCCAGATGACCTTCGCCGCGATCACCGCCGCGCTGGTGCTGGGCTCGGTCGTCGAGCGGATGAAGTTCTCGGCGGTCATGGCGTTCACCGCCGTGTGGCTGACCATCGTCTATTTCCCGATCGCGCACATGGTGTGGGCATCGTCGGGCCTGTTCTTCAAGGCGGGCGCGCTCGACTTTGCGGGCGGCACGGTGGTGCACATCAACGCCGGTGTCTCGGCGCTGGTCGCCGCGCTGATCCTGGGCAAGCGCATGGGCTATCCGACGACCCCGATGCCCCCGCACTCGCTGACGCTGACGGGTGTCGGCACCGGCCTGCTGTGGGTCGGCTGGTTCGGGTTCAACGCCGGTTCGGCGCTGGAGGCCAATGGCTCGGCGGGTCTGGCGATGATCAACACCTTCGTCGCGACCGCCAGCGGCGGCCTGTTCTGGATGCTGGCCGAGCGTGTCGCGGGTCACAAGGGTTCGGCGCTGGGCTTCTGCTCGGGCATCGTCGCGGGTCTGGTCGCGGTCACCCCGGCGGCGGGCAATTCGGGCCCGTTCGGTGCGATCGTGCTGGGCGCCATCGCCAGCGTGGTCTGCTTCTATGCCGTGTCGGTCCTCAAGCCCAAGCTCGGCTATGACGATGCGCTCGACGCCTTCGGTGTCCACGGCATCGGTGGCATGATCGGCGCGATCGGCACCGCGGTGGTCTATGCGCCGTCGCTGGGCGGTCCGGGTGCGGCGGATTACGCCATCGGCCCGAAGCTGCTCGTGCAGATCGAGGCGGTCGCCACCACCATCGTCTGGGCCGCCATCGGCACCATCATTGCCATGTTCGTCGCCAAGGCCCTGACCGGCCTGCGGGTCTCGAAGGAAGTCGAGCAGGAAGGCCTCGACCTCGGCGAGCACGGCGAGCGCGCCTACAACTGATCGGGAGCGGGGGCAGCAGAACCCCCGCACCCCACGACGTTCCTCCTGCGGACGACCTAAGCCCGGTGCGGCAACGCACCGGGCCTTTTTTTGTGTTTTGCGGGAAGACAGCACCGCCATGGCGAAGGCCGGGGTGGAAAGTCAGCCCACCCTCCGTTCGCACTGAGCGAAGTCGAAGTGCTCGGGATTTGCTTACCCGGAGGGTGGGGCGTGGCCTTCGACTTCGCTCAGGCTGAACGGAGGTTGGGAGGATGGTAGGGGGCGGGTGCCTTACCGCCCCTTCGGACCCGCCGCCGGACCCGCCTGCTGCGCCTGCGCCGCCTTGGCCGCCTCATATTCGTCGAAGGTGCGCGACAGCAGCGCCTGGGCTTCGGCCTCCGTCACCTTGCCGTCCTTGTTGGCATCGGCCTTGCCGAACCACAGGTCGGCGAGGCGTGCGGCATGGACGTCGTCGATCTTCCGCTGGCCATTGCCCATCTTCATGATCGCGGCCTTCACCTCCGCCTTGGTCAGCACGCCGTCATGATTGGTGTCGCGCGCCTTGAACTCGCGCGAGAATTTCGCGGCGGCCGAGGCGCGGGTGTCCTGTGCCAGGGCGGGGGCGGCGAGCGAGGCGGCGACCAGGCCGACGACGAGGAAACGGGTCATGCGCAAAACTCCTGAACGGATCATCCCGGCCGCTCCTGACGGCCTTTGGCTGTCGCCGCAATGAACAAGCCAACCGAAGGTTGCGTGGGCGCGCGACAGCGCATAGGGCGCGAGGCAAATCCATCCCTCATCCGAAGGACTTTGCCGTGAGCGAAGATATCAAGCGCGTCGTCCTCGCCTATTCGGGCGGCCTCGACACCAGCGTCATCCTCAAGTGGCTGCAGCAGCATTATGGCTGCGAGGTCGTGACCTTCACCGCCGATCTGGGCCAGGGCGAAGAGCTGGAGCCTGCGCGCAAGAAGGCCGAGATGGCGGGCGTGAAGCCCGAGCACATCTTCATCGACGACCTGCGCGAAGAGTTCGTCAAGGATTACGTGTTCCCGATGATGCGCGCCAACGCGCTGTACGAGGGGCTGTACCTGCTCGGCACCTCGATCGCGCGGCCGCTGATCGCCAAGCGCCAGATCGAGATCGCCAAGATGGTCAATGCCGACGCGGTCAGCCATGGCGCGACCGGCAAGGGCAACGACCAGGTCCGCTTCGAGCTGGGCTATTATGCGCTGAACCCCGACATCAAGGTCATCGCGCCGTGGCGCGAATGGGATCTGACCAGCCGCACCAAGCTGATCGAATTCGCCGAGGCGCACCAGATCCCGGTGTCGAAGGACAAGCGCGGCGAAGCGCCCTTCTCGACCGACGCGAACCTGCTGCACACCTCGTCCGAGGGCAAGGTGCTCGAGGACCCGTGGGATGAGGTTCCCGATTATGTCTATTCGCGCACCGTCAACCCGGAAGACGCGCCTGACATGCCCGAGACGATCACCATCGACTTCGAGCGTGGCGACGGCGTCGCGTTGAACGGCGAGGCGTGTTCGCCCGCGACCCTGCTGACCAAGCTGAACGAGCTGGGCCGCAAGCACGGTATCGGCCGCCTCGACCTGGTCGAGAACCGCTTCGTCGGCATGAAGAGCCGCGGCATGTACGAGACGCCGGGCGGCACCATCTATGCGTTGGCACATCGGGGCATCGAGCAGATCACGCTCGACCGCGGCGCCGCGCACCTGAAGGACGAACTGGCGCCGCGCTATGCCGAGCTGGTCTATAACGGCTTCTGGTTCTCGCCCGAGCGCGAGATGCTGCAGGCCGCCGTCAACTACAGCCAGGAGAAGGTGACCGGCACCGTCCGCCTGAAGCTGTACAAGGGCCAGGCGATCGTGACGGGGCGCAAGTCGCCCTATTCGCTCTATTCGGAAAAGGTCGTCACCTTCGAGGACGATCAGGGCGCCTACGACCAGCGCGACGCGGCGGGCTTCATCAAGCTGAACGCGCTGCGCCTGCGACTGCTGGGACGTCGCGACCGCGACTGATCCCATCCCCGTCCTGACAGGAGCCGTGACCATGGATTGCCGACAGGACGGGACGACATGCCAGGGAGCGGGACTGTGGTGGCAGTCCCGCTCCTTTCTTGTGTTCTGCATCCTCGTTTCGGCCTTGCCGCTTCTCTGGCCCGCCGTAGCGCCGCTGGGCGATATGGGGGACCATATCGGCCGCTATACCATCCTGGCCGAGGCGGGGCGGGGGCCGCTGTCCCGTTATTATGCCGTCCATTGGGCGATGGTCGGCAATCTGGGTGTCGATGCGGTCGTGCTGGCGCTGCACGCGCTGGGCATCGGTATCGAACCGGCCGCGAAGATCGCCGTCCTTGCCATCCCGCCGCTTACCGTGGCGGGTATGATCGCGCTGGCCCGGGCGGCGCATGGGCGGGTGCCGGCCAGCGCGATGCTGGCCTTTCCGCTGGCCTATTGCCCGGCCTTTCAAATGGGGTTCGTCAATTTCTGTCTCGCCCAGGCGCTGATGCTGCTGGCCATAGCGCTGTGGCTGCGACTGGCACGGAGGCAGCGACCGATATGGCGGGTCGGCGCGTTCGCGATCGTCGCCCCCTTGCTCTGGCTGTGTCACGCCTTAGGCTGGGCCTTGCTGATCGTCTATCTGTTCGGGATCGAGTTGGGGCGGCGCATCGAGCGCGGCCAGTCCTGGCGCAGGGGCGTGCCGCGTGCGGCGCTGATGGTCGCGCCGATGGCTTTGCCCGCCTTGTGGATGTTCAAGCCCGGCGGGGATCGGGTGGCCGGGGATAGCGGGATCTGGTCGATCGAGAACAAGCTGCGCTGGATACTGACCCTCTTTCAGGATCGCTGGATGGCGTGGGACCTGGCCGCGCTGGGCGTGCTGATCCTGTTCGCCTATGCGGTCGTCCGGTCGCGCCGCCTGTCGGTCGCGCCCATACTCGGCGTGCCGGCCGCGATCGGCGTCGCGATCTTTTTCGGGCTGCCCTATCTGTTTCGCGGCGGCGCCTATCTCGACATGCGGATGCTGGCCCCGGCGGTCATGCTGACGCTGCTCGCCGTCCGCGTGCGCCCGGAACCATCTGGAGCGCCATCGGGAGCAGGGCTGGCGCTGGTCGCGACGGGGTTCTTCCTGGCCCGTATCATCGGTACGACCCTTGGCTATGCGCAGCTGGCCGACGCGCAGGAGCGGGAGTTGCAGGCCCTGACCGTCCTGCCGCCCGGCGGCAAGGTGCTGGTCCTGGCGAATGTCATGAGCGAGGGCCGATGGAACTCGCCGCGGCGCCTGCACGTCGCGGGGTTGGCGATCACCCGGGCGGGGATGTTCACCAATACGCAATGGGCGGTGCCGGGCCAGCAGCTGGTTCGTCCCATCGTGCCCGATGCCGCTCCCTTCGACCGCGATCCATCCGCACTGGTGGTGGCATCGGCGCTGGACGAGGCGGCCGATTTCGATACCGCGATCGGTCGGTTCAACCGCTGCGCCTTCGATGCGGTCTGGACGGTCGGCTTCCCGGTCGGGCGAGCCCGTTCTCCCGACCTGATCCCGATCTGGGCGCAAGGCGATTCCGCCGTTTATCGCGTTCGACGCGGGCTGTGCTTGTCGGACGCCCCTTCGGTCCGCTAGGCACTTTCCCATGAATGGGGGAAAGCTCAACTGGTGGCAGACGCGGTGGTTCGTGGCGGCGATGGCGCTGCTCGCTGCCGTGCCGCTACTCTGGCCGACCGTGCCGCCGCTGGTCGATCTGCCGGGCCATATGGGGCGCTATCGCGTCCAGCTGGAATATGCCAACCAGCCCTGGCTGGCGCATTGGTATCGCTTCGAATGGCAGATGATCGGCAATCTCGGCATCGACCTGCTGATCGAGCCGCTGGCGCCGATCTTCGGGCTGGAGCTGGCGGTCAAGCTGATCGTCATCGCGATCCCCGTGCTGACCGTCACCGGGCTGCTGTGGATCGCGCGCGAGGTGCAGGGGCGGATCCCGGCGACCGCGCTGTTCGCGTTGCCGCTCGCCTATAGCTATCCCTTCCAGTTCGGGTTCGTGAACTTCGCGATGGCGATGGCGCTGGCGCTGAACCTGTTCGCGCTATGGCTGCGCATGGGGCGGCTGGGCGCGGTGAAGGCGCGGGCGATCCTGTTCGTGCCGCTGTCCTGCCTGCTCTGGGTGGCCCATACGTTCGGCTGGGGCGTGCTGGGCGTGCTGGCCTTTTCCGCCGAGCTGATCCGCCAGCACGACATCCACCGGGCCAAGGGCGCGACGGGGGTGAAGGGCTGGGTCCAGTCGGCCTTCCATGCCGGGCTCGGCTGTGTCCCGCTGGCGGTTCCCATGGCGCTGATGGTGCTGTGGCGATCGGGCGCGGACGTCACCGGCAAGACCACCGACTGGTTCAACTGGCGGTGGAAGATCAATTGGGTGACGATGGTGTTGCGCGATCGCTGGATGGCGTTCGACCTCGCCTCGGTCACGGTGCTGTTCCTCGTCCTGCTGAAGGGCGTGCGCGACGAGCGGGTCGAATATTCGCGCAATCTGGTCCTGTCGGCGGCGTTCCTGTTCGTCGTCTATCTGCTGCTGCCGCGCGTCGTGTTCGGATCGGCCTATGCCGATATGCGGCTGGCCCCCTATGTGCTCGCCATCGCGCTGATCGCGCTGCGGCCCCGGCGGGGCCTGTCGCTGCGCGGTGCCTCGACGCTGGCGGTGGTCGGCCTGCTGTTCTTCGTCGTCCGCATTGGCGCAACCACGGTCAGCTATGTGATGTACAGCAACGACTATGACCGGGTGCTCAGCGCGCTCGATCATGTCCCGCCACGCGCGCGGCTGCTGACCTTTGTCGGCCGGCAATATTGCGCCGATGTCTGGCCATCGAGCCGGCTGGAGCATGTCGCGGGCCTCGCGCTGGAGCGCAAGCTGGCCTATGCCAACGACCAATGGTCGATGGCGGGCGGCCAGCTGCTGACCGTCCGTTACGCCCCCGCCAAGCGGTTCGCGCATGATCCGTCGGAGATCGTGACCCAGATCCGCTGTCGCGGGCAATGGTGGCGGCCGATCGACACCGCGTTGAAGCTGCTGCCGCGCGATGCGTTCGACTATGTCTGGCTGGTCCATCCGCCGCGCTATGACGAGGCGCTGACGCGCGGGCTGACGCCGATCTGGCGGTCGGGCCGCGACGTGCTCTACCGCATCGACGATCGCCGCCCGATCATCGACCCGGCGGCCTATGAAATGCTCAGCCGCCCGCTGCCCGAGGAAGACAAGCGCGCCCCCGCCCGGCGCAGCGCCACCGCCGACCAGGACAACAAATAAGCCTCACCCCCGGCGGAACGGGGTGAGCTCGCCCAGAACGTCGCTCTCCGCCGCGATCGCCTCGCGCTCGCGGGTTACGAACTCGGCGACGGCGCGGCGAAAGGCGGGGTGGGGGATATAGTGCGCCGACCAGGTCGGTACGGGGACATAGCCGCGCGCCAGCTTGTGCTCGCCCTGCGCGCCCGCCTCGACCGTCGACAGACCGCGCGCGATGGCGGCGTCGATCGCCTGATAATAGCATAGCTCGAAATGGAGGAAGGGCACTTCCTCCGTGGCGCCCCAATAGCGGCCGTATAGCGTATCCGCGCCGATCAGGTTCAATGCCCCCGCGATCGGAACGCCGTCCCGCATCGCCAGGATCAGCAGCACCTTGTCGCCCATCCGCTCGCCGATCCGGTCGAAGGCGGCACGGGTCAGGTAGGGGCGCCCCCATTTGCGGCTGCCCGTATCCTGATAAAAGGTCCAGAACGCATCCCAATGCTCGGGGCGGATGTCGTTGCCCGACAGGTGACGGATGGTCAGCCCCTCCACGGCGGCGGCGCGCTCCTTGCGGATCGCCTTGCGCTTGCGGCTGGCCAGCGCGTCCAAGAAGTCGTCGAAGCTGGCATATCCGTCATTGCGCCAGTGGAACTGCACGCCTTCGCGGATCAGCCAGCCCGCCGCCTCGAAATGCGGCAGCTGGTCGGGGGCGAGGAAGGTGACATGGGCGGAGGACAGCTCGTTCTGGTCGGTCACCGCCTCGATCGCCGCGATCAGCGCAGGGGCGAGGGCGGGATCGCGCAGCAGCAGGCGCGGCCCGGGCACGGGCGAGAAGGGCGCGGCGATCTGGAGCTTGGGATAATAACGCCCCCCGGCCCGCTCCCAGGCATCGGCCCAGCCATGGTCGAAGACATATTCGCCCTGGCTATGCGCCTTGAGGTAGGCGGGCGCGATCGCGGCGGGATGGCCGTCCGGCCCGTCGATGACGATCGGCGCGGGCGTCCAGCCGGAGCGGCCGCCGACACTGTCCGATTCCTCCAGCGCGGTGAGGAAGGCGTGGCTTACAAAGGGATTGGCGGTGCCGGCGCAGGCGTCCCACCGATCGGGGGACAGGGCGGAGACGCCGGAGAGGATACGCGCGACGGCGGTGGTCATCGCATGGGGATATGCGGTTTGGGGCGGGGTGGGGCAA
>Ga0209816_1000089_pt1 | contig 69592 bp, 58 predicted proteins | sample CoawatmetaG01DNA_FD_187509 | JGI IMG/M metagenome (GOLD analysis project Ga0209816, IMG submission 187509) | Marine microbial communities from the West Antarctic Peninsula - Coastal water metaG017-DNA (SPAdes) (version 2) | ecosystem: Environmental > Aquatic > Marine > Coastal ...
GGGTGGGGGCCTGGCCGCGGGCGACACGGCACGGGGGGGAGAGGCCCTCCCCAGCCCCTCCCGCCTGCGGGAAGGGAGTGAGCGGCCGGCGCGATTTAGAAGCCGAATCGCACCCGGCCGACGATCCGGTCGCCCGCATGGCGTGCATCGGCCAGGGGGTAGATCGACGCCGCCCGCTCCGACACATCGGTGCCGACATAGTCCAGGCCCAGCGTCACCGGCCCGGTGATATGCTCCACGCCCAGTCGCCAGTCGGTATATTCGCCACCGGGCCGCAACCGCGCGGCACGCGCCGGGTCGTCGGTCGTGCCCGTCGACCGGCCGATCCCGGCCAGCACCGTCCAGGGCGTACCCGGAATCCCCGTCTGCGCTCCGGCATGAAGATACAGGTTATCGCCGCCGATCGCGCTTTGCGACGGTGCGTAATCGGCGCCCGCGTCGACCTGCACGGGTCCCAGCGTATAGGCGGCGGATCCGCCCAACTCGACATAATCGGCGTCGAAGCCCGCACCACCGAACAAATGCCCGGTCACGCGACCGCGCAGCGTCACCGGGCCGACGAGCGTGCTCGCACCGAGGCTCAGGTCGCCCACCACATCGGCGCCGCCATGCCGGGCCGAATCGCGCAAGGCGACGATCCGGCCGCTCGCCTCGATCGGCCCCTGGCTCGCGAAGATATCGGCGGAGGGCGATAGCCGCCCCCCGCTCCAGCTCAGTCCCCGGCGATTTTCATCGCTGTTCAGCTCGACGCCCAGCAAAGGCCGCTCCTGCGCGAGGAGCGGCGAGGCCATGGCGCCGCCCAGAAGGGCGACAGACACGATGCTGCGCAAGATCATCCGGCGCGCGTCTCGGCATAAAGGCGATCCATCTCGGCGCGCAAGCGCTCGTGATCGTCCCGGGCGACCGCCTGGACGTGATCGCGCACCGCGTCCTGCCGGGCGGCCACCTCTTGGGCGATCGCGGCGCGGTGGGTGCTGCACCAGCCGGGGCGGCTGCCCGCGATCACGCCGTCACGTGCGGCGCTACGCATCAGGGTCGCGCCGTTCGCCCCGCGCGCCTCGCGGTGGACGGTGACGTTCGCGCTCCACAGGCAGCGCAGGGTCGACGGGCGGCCGCCGGTCGCGACCGCGCCGATCTGCTTGTGCGTCACGCCGATGTCGGCGTTGTAGCGGACCGCGACGGGACCGGAATGATGGTCCATTCGGACATGGTGTTCCAGCGCCCCGTCCGACGCGACAGCACCACCGAGCGCGAGCCCGGCGATCAAAAGCATGTTCATCATCATCTCCTTCTGCGGAGCCCCGGCTTATGTGGCCGGTGGCCTATCGGCACCAGGTCGGGCCGATACCCGATCAATGCATGAAAAATCTGTCATGTTCCAGATTTGTCGTGGCACCGATGACGATTGGCCTGCGCGCCTTCCCCGGCAGGGAAGGATGTCAATTATCCTCCGTACGGCACGGCCGGATCGCACTGGGTTCGGGACGCGGGCCGTTGGCGCGGAAGGTCGCCAGATAGCCGCCCGCCGAGGGCATGTTCTCGATCGACACCTGGGTAAAGCCGACCGCCGCGAACTCGCATTTCAACAGCGCGGGCGGGGTGCCGTGCGCCTTGGTCTGGCGGTCCGCATCGACCACCACGACCAGCCCATCGGGCTTCAGCGCGGGAAACAGCCGCCAGAGAAACTCATAGGGCTGGTCGATCTCGTGATACATATGCACCATGAGGACGCGGTCGAAGCTGCTCGGCGGCAGCTTGGGATCGGCGGGTTCGCCCAGCCGGACGCTGACATTGTCCAGCCGCTCGCGCGAGACACGCTCGGCCAGCCGGTCGCGCCAGGCGGCGACGATGTCCTCGGCCAGCACGCGGCCGGTCTTGCCGACCCGCTGCGCCAGGCGGACGGTGTAATAGCCCTCGCCCGCGCCGATATCGGCGACCGTCATGCCAGGGCGGATATGCGCCCGGTCCATGACCTGGTCCGCCTCGCGCAGCCGGTCGCGGGCATCCTCGCTCGACCAGCGTGACGACACGACATCGGCGACCGGACGATCGGCCGCCGGAAAGGGGCCGACCTTCTCCTCCTCATCCTTGTGCGGGATGAGCGGCTTCGATCCGTCGCAGCCCGCCACCGCGCCCCCCAGCGCGATGACCAGTGCCGCCGCCAAGATGGCTTCAGCCCCCCGCGTGCGCATCTTACTCGACATCCTCCACGGCGACCGCCTCGCCGGTCACACGCTGCGACAGGGCCGCGGCCATGAACGAGTCGAGATCGCCGTCCAGCACGTCGCCCGGCGCGGTCGAGGTCACGCCCGTCCGAAGGTCCTTCACCAGCTGATAGGGCTGGAGGACATAGGAGCGGATCTGGTGGCCCCAGCCGATATCGGTCTTGGTCGCGTTCTGCGCATTGGCCGCCGCCTCGCGCTCGGCCAGTTCGCGCTCGTACAGGCGGGCGCGAAGCTGGTTATAGGCCTCGGCCTTGTTCTTGTGCTGCGACCGCTGGTTCTGGCACTGCACCACGATGCCGGTCGGCAAATGGGTGATGCGCACCGCCGAGTCGGTCGTGTTGATGTGCTGACCACCCGCACCCGATGCACGATAGGTGTCGATGCGCAGCTCGCTCTCGTTGATCTCGACCTCGATATTGTCGTCGATCACCGGATAGACCCAGACGCTCGAAAAGCTGGTGTGGCGGCGCGCGGCGGAGTCGTAGGGGCTGATCCGCACCAGACGATGCACGCCCGACTCGGTCTTGGCATAGCCATAGGCATTCTCGCCCTTGACCAGCAGCGTCGCCGACTTGATCCCGGCCTGCTCGCCCGCGTGGAAGTCGATCAGCTCGACCTTCATGCCGTGCCGCTCGGCCCAGCGCGTATACATGCGCTGGAGCATCCCGGCCCAGTCCTGGCTCTCGGTGCCGCCCGCGCCCGCGTTGATTTCCAGATAGGTGTCGTTGGCGTCCGCTTCACCGGCCAGCAGCGCCTTGACCTTGTCGGCCTCGGCGCGCTTGGCCAGTTCGCCCAGGCTGGTGACGGCTTCCTTCTCCAGCTCCTCGTCGCCCTCCATCTCGGCCAGCTCGATCAGCTCGACCGTGCCCGACAGCTCGTTCTCGATGGCGCGGGTGGCGGTGATCGCCTCGTCCAGGCGGCGACGCTCGCGCATCACGGCCTGGGCCTGTTTGGGATCGTTCCACAGCGCCTGATCCTCGACGCGCGCGTTCAGCTCGTCCAGGCGGCGCAGCGCGCGGTCCCAGTCGAGGAAGCGGCGCAGCAGCTCCAGGGCATCCTTGATCGTGTCGACATGAGCCTGCGCTTCAGCGCGCATGGGTATTCTCCAAAAATCGGTCGTACGCCGTCCATCGGGAACGGGAAAAGACGAATATGGGAAGCGGGCTAGTAGATTCCGCCTTCCCTTTGCAAGAAATCGCTGTCGCGCGGCGGCGCAGGGGTCGCCGGGCCGGTGGGCGTGGCAGGCGCGGCGGCGGCCTCGGCGTTCCGGCGAGCCCGGCGGCGCGGCTCGCTCTCGGGCTTGAACGCTTCCCAGATCACGGCGGGCTTGGGATCGTCGCCGGTCGGGAAGGTGCCATAGACCGGCCGCCCGCTCGCCCGGTCGATGCGGACCATGCGGATGCCGGGCGCGGCGCGGAAGGGCAGCTTGTCGAGCCCCTCATAGGCCTTTTCGGCAAACTGGTGGAAGATCGGTACCGCGACCGTGCCGCCCTGCGCGAAGCCGCCCAGCGAATGCGGGCTGTCATAGCCGATATAGAGGCCGCCGACGAATTGCGGGGTGCCGCCGACGAACCACACATCGGTCGGACCGTTATTGGTGCCGGTCTTGCCGAACATCGGGCGGTCCAGGTCGCGCAGGCCGGTGGCGGTGCCGCGCTGGATCACGCCCTCGGTGATATGGACCATCTGGTACGCGGTCATCGCGTCCATGACCTGACGCTGGCGGCTGACCGGACGCGGCATCGGCTTGCCGTCATAATCGGCGGCATTGCACCGGTCGCAAGCGTGCCAATTCTCCGGCCAGATCACCTTGCCATGCCGGTCCTGGACGAAGTCGATCAGCGTCGGGTCGCCGCCCCGCCCGTTATTGGCCAGGATCGCATAGGCGTTGACCATCTGCCCCACGGTCGTCTCGCCCGCGCCCAGCGCATAGGCGAGATAGGGCGGGAAATCGCCGATCCCCATCTGCTTGATCATCGCGACGACGTTCTTCATGCCGACGGTCGAGGCCGTCCGCACCGTCATCAGGTTGCGCGACTGCTCGATACCCCAGCGCATGGTGTGCGGACCCGCGCCGGCCGAATTGCCGAAATTGCGGAAGCATTTGGTGCCCAGCCCCGCACCCTGGTCGATACAGAAGGGCCCGTCGACGATGATCGAGGCGGGCGTCATGCCCTGGTCGAGCGCGGCAGAATAGACGATCGGCTTGATCGTCGATCCCGGCTGGCGCTCGGCCTGGGTCGCGCGGTTGAATGCCTGGAGCCGCGCGTCGAAGCCGCCCTGCATGGCCAGGACGCGCCCTGTCGCGGGCTCCTCGACCACGAAACCGCCCGAGATGCGCGGGATCGAGCGCAGCTGGAACTGGTCGCCCGCGGGCGAGACGGCGACGATGTCGCCGACCTTCAGCGCGCTGAACGCGGTCGCCGCCGTGCCCCGGCGCGGCATCTGCGCGAAGCTGCGGGGCAAGGTGCCGGTGCGGCCATTGGCGAAGCCGATCGTGGCCTCGCCACTGTCCTTGGCGGTGACGATCCCGGCCCGCCAGTCGCGATAGTCGAGCGCGATATTGGTGTTCAGCAGCGCCTGTTGCCAGTTGGTGTCGTCGATCTCCTCGTGCCGGATCGGCCCGGACCAGCCGCGCCCGCCCTCGAACCGGACCAGCCCGTCGCGCAGCGCCTCGGCCGCCAGGTCCTGCAACCGCGTGTCGAGCGAGCTGCGCACCCACAGCCCGCCGTCATAGACGCTGTTCGGCCCGCTCTCGGCCTTTTCGCCATAGCGCTTAATCAGCTGGCGGCGCAGTTCCTCGACGAAATAGCCGCCGACCTGCGCATATTTGGGGGTGCGACGCAGCACCGTGCCCAGCGGCTCGGCCATCGCGGCGTCATATTGCGCGCGGGTGATGAAGTTGTTCGACAGCATCTCGCGCAGCACATAGGCGCGCCGCTCGAGCGCACGGTCGGCATGGCGGATGGGGTCGTAATTGGCGGGCCCCTTGGGCAGCAGCGCCAGATAGGCCATCTGGCCAAGCGTCAGCTCGTTCAGTTCCTTGTCGAAATAGGCATGGGCCGCCGCCTCGACACCGAAGGCGTTTCGTCCCAGCGCGATCTGGTTGAGATATAGCTCCAGGATCTGCTGCTTGGTCAGCGTATCCTCGATCTTATAGGCGAGGATCGCCTCCTTGACCTTGCGGGTCGGCGAATAGGCGTCGCCGATCAGCAGGTTCTTGGCGACCTGCTGCGTGATGGTCGATCCGCCGCGCGCGCGCCGCCCGGTGCCCCATTTTTTGGCATAGTCGATGACCGCGCCCGCCAGGCCGGGATAATCGACGCCGCCATGCTCGAAGAAGCTCTTGTCCTCGGCCGCCAGGAAGGCGCGGACGAGAAGTGGCGGATATTCGTTGAACGACAGCTCGACCCGGCGTTCGCGCGCATAGGACTGGATCGGCGTGCCGTCATTGCCGCGCACATGGGTGGGCAGAGGCGGCTCATAGGCCTTCAGCGCATCGACCGAAGGCAGGTCGCGGATGAAGACGAACCAGAACACCCCCGCCCCGATCGCGGCCAGCAGCGCGAGGACCGCGAACAGCCGCACCCACCAGCGGCGCCAGAGCGGGCGACGCGGCGTTTCGGGCGGAGCGGACGGGATGGAGCTATCGACGGCCATGGCTTTTCGGGCGTTCGTGTAGCAGGTTCCCCCGCGCTTGCCACCCGCTTGGCGTCAGGCGGCGGGCGGTTCGTCGCGCGGTTCGTCCGGTCCCGGATAGCGCGCGCCGACATGCGCCTGCCCTCGCGCCGCCGCCAGCGCCTCCTGCCGATGCCGCTCGGCATAGGCCGCCAGCCGCTCGGCGTCGCGCGTGCCGTGGCAGGCGGGGCAGCTCACCCCCTCCACATAAAGCGGCGAGGCGCGATCCTCCGGCCCGACCGGCATCCGACAGCCATGGCACAGGCCATGAGACCCTTGCGCCAGCCCATGCCCCACCGCCACGCGCGCGTCGAAGACGAAACATTCGCCGTTCCAGCGGCTCTGCTCCTCAGGGACCGTCTCCAGATATTTCAGGATGCCGCCGTCGAGGTGGAAGACGTCCGCGACCCCTTCCGCCTTCAGGAACGCGGTCGCCTTTTCGCAGCGTATGCCGCCGGTGCAGAACATCGCGACCTTGGACTTGCCCGCCATCAGTTCGTCGCGATGCGCGCGGAACCAGCCGGGAAAGTCGCGGAAACTCTTCGTCCCGGGATCGACCGCACCGTCGAACGTGCCGATCGCCACCTCATAATCGTTGCGCGTGTCGATCAACAGCGTGCCCGGATCGGCGATCAGCGCATTCCATTCCGCGCCCGCGACATAGGTGCCGACCTCCCGCGTCGGGTCGATCCCGTCCACGCCCATCGACACGATCTCACGCTTCAACCGCACCTTCATCCGGTGGAATGGCATCGTCTCCGCGCCGGAGTCCTTGTAATCCAGATCGGCGCAACCCGGCAGCGTGCGGATATGATCCAGCAGCGCCTCGATCGCGTCATGGGCGCCCGCCACGGTGCCGTTGATCCCTTCGTCCGCCAGCAGCAGCGTGCCCCGGATACCGTTCGCCTCGGCGACCGCCAGAAGCGGCGCGCGCAGCGCGGCGGGGTCGGGAAATGCGGCGAAACGATACAGGGCACAGACACGGATCATGTCCGCGCCTTTACGCCGATCGCGCCAGGGGAGCCAGAGCGCGTCGCGATCAGACGAAGCGCGCCAAGTCCTCCTCCGCGCGCATCCCGGCCCGAAGCGCCCAGACGGTGGCATAGGCGGCGCTGGCCATCAACAGCGGGAGCAGCGTTATGTTGAAGTCGATCGTGAAGTCCAGCAGCGTGGGCCGATCGACACCGAGCAGGAGCACCGCGGACAGTAGGAACTGTTTGAGCAACTGCGTCACCGCCAACAGGATCGCGGCTCGGCAGGCCCACCGCAACCACGGCAAGGCGCGGACCAGCCCCTGCCCGCCCTGGCGCCCCATCATCCGGAATGCCATGCCAAGCGACAGCAACAAGGCGGTGGTCGGACCGAACGCGATCAGGTTGACCACCGCCAGCGCGATCCGCACGCCGGGCCTCGCGACCCAATCGACATAGTGCCGATGCATGACGGGATCGGCGCGAACCGCAGCGCGCGATGCGTCGGGCAGCAGGTTCATCGGATCGGAGGCGTCATGGCAGGGCCGTGGCAGGTCGCACTCGATCGACATGCCCGGAACGAGACTGTTGGTGGCCGTGGACACAACCAGCATCAGGGCGATCAACAGGAAGCCCATGCCCATCCACCGGATGGTACGCGCCTTCTTGTGCGAAAGAGAATAATTGCTGGACGCCATCGACCGCCTGCCAAATGCCGGAGATCGCCAGCCTTACCGTGCGGCAAATCCATGGTGCAACCGCCGTTTCGCCATCCGCGACCGAAATCGAGCCCATGTCGCGCGCCAGCGCCCATACCGATGGCGACTTGAGATGGCATGTCGACATGGCAGCGCGAGACGGGATGGAGGGGCGGGGCAATGGCGACGACTTTGCGAATATTTGCTGCGGTGCTCATATGGCTCGCAATTTCGCCTGTCATCGACGCGGCCCAAACGCCGCCGGGCCCCGTCTTGCGGCTGCAGTCGGTGCATGATCGGACCGTCGAGGGCGAACGCGCGATACCCTGAGCAGCGGAGAATATCGGCTTCGATCGTTTATCGCGCCGCCATCCGCCTGGCGAAATGCACCTCGACCGCCTGCAGCACCGCCCTGGCGATCCGCTCGCGACCTTCGCGGCTGTCCAGGAACGCGGCGTCCTGCATGTTCGAGATATAGCCCGTTTCGAACAGGATCGACGGCATGTCGGGCGCCTTCAGCACCATCAGCGAGGCCATGCGGTGGAAGGTCGGCTTGACCGGGATCAGCGGCTGCGCCTCGCGGCCCAGCAGGCGCGCGAAGCTGGCCGAGGCGTTCATCGTCTCGCGCTGTGTCAGGTCGATCAATATGGTCGAGACGTCGCTATTGCCCCCTAGGTCGACGCCCGCGATCACGTCCGCCTTGTTCTCGCGCGCCGCCAGCCGTGCGGCCTCCTTGTCGGAGGCGACGTCGGACAGGGTATAGGCGGTCGCCCCGCGCGCTTCGCCCGCCCCGGCGCTGTCGCAATGGATCGAGATGAACAGGTCGGCGTGCAGCCGCCGCGCAATGCCGTAACGCTCGCGGTGGAGGATGTAGCGGTCGTCCTCGCGAGTCAAAGCGGCGCGCACCCGGCCACTCGCGACCAGCGTGTCGCGAATCTGCTTGGCGATGGCCAGCGTCACGTCCTTTTCGCGCAGGCCCGTGACCGGGTTGATCGCGCCGGGATCGACGCCGCCATGGCCTGCGTCGATCACCACCAGCGGCCGGTTGTCGGCGCCCTTGACGCGCGGCAGCGGCAGGCTGCGCGCCGCAGTCGGCACCGGCACGGTCAGCGTGTAGGCGGGTTTGCGCTGGAAATGGAACGGGAAGAAATCGAGTCCGCCCGCAAAACTCGCCTGGGTATAGCCCTGATTCACCGGTTTCAGCGTCAGCGACAATTGCCGTGCGTCGTCGTCGAATCCACCGTCGAAGATCGTCGCGCTCTGCGACAGCGAGAAGGTCAGCCGGGTGACGCCGGGCCGGATCAGCGTCTGCTCCAGGCCGCGCACCGCACCACTGCGCACGCTCAGCCGTCCTGGCGAGGCGCCGGTCACGTCGATCGCCACCCGGCGCTGCTCGCCCAGCATCACGCTGCGCGCGCGCTTCACGGGCGCATCGAACCGGATGATCAGCTGCGCCCCGCGCACCACGACCTTCTGCACCGTCGCCGCCCATGCACCGACGGGTGCGAACAGCCCGAACAGGAGAGAGAACAGCATCAGCACGACCCGGCCACATTGCCGTGCGCGCCTGCCGCTGGTCCAGCGAAAAGCCATCGTACCCAAACCCTTTTTCGCGATCCTGGGGATCGAAGGGTCGGCATAGTGGCCCGCGGCTGACAGCAGGCTTTCAACCATTGGTTAACCGGCAATTCGGCATTTTTTGGCCGCCAAAACCGGCGGTTTCCCGCCTGTTGCGGAAACGTTTCGATGATGCTAGCACGTCATCGGACCCCGGCCTCGATCACCTCTCCCAACCGATCGGGACGGGGCCATCTCTACAGGACCGGGATTGCGAGAACCCTCGCCCGGGCCAACCAGGTTGACGCTCGCATGACGCATATGATCCACCCCGCTGACCGACCGGCCTTTGCCGGTGGGATCGCGGTGTCGTGGGTCCGCCCCGGCCCCGTTGCCGGTGCTGCGACTGAGAGCGGCACGCTTTCCGTTTTTTCCAGCGGACCGGCGCCCCGCGCCGCCGCCCATCCTATTTACCGCGCGCGACGGCTGCCACAGGGCCCGGCGCGCGCGTGGAGACTTCATAATGACCACGCGTATGCTGATCGACGCACGCCACCGGGAAGAGACCCGGGTGGCCGTCGTCAAGGGTAACCGGATCGAGGAATTCGACTTCGAGTCCGCCGAGCGCAAGCAGCTCAAGGGCAATATCTACCTCGCCAAGGTGACCCGCGTCGAACCGTCGCTGCAGGCGGCGTTCGTCGATTACGGCGGCAACCGTCACGGCTTCCTGGCCTTTTCGGAAATCCACCCCGACTATTACCAGATCCCCAAGGAAGATCGCGAAGCCCTGCTGCGCGAAGAGGCCGAACACGCCGCCGAAGAGGCCGCCCTTCGCGCCGAACTCGATGCCGAGGACGACGAGGATCACGACGATCATGAGGATGACGGCGACCATGCCGACGACCACCATGACGACGAGGACGGTGAGGCCGCGCCCCGCCCGAAAAAGTCGACCGTCAATGACGACCAGGTCGAGGCGTTGCGCCAGCGTCGCCAGAATCTGCGCCGCCGCTACAAGATCCAGGACGTCATTCATCGCCGCCAGGTGCTGCTGGTCCAGATCGTCAAGGAAGAGCGCGGCAACAAGGGCGCGGCGCTGACGACCTACCTGTCGCTGGCCGGTCGCTATTGCGTGCTGATGCCCAACACGTCGCACGGCGGCGGCATCAGCCGGAAGATCTCGAACGCGGCCGACCGCAAGCGGCTGAAGTCGATCATGGCCGATCTGGCGCTGCCCTCGACCATGGGCTGCATCGTCCGCACCGCAGGGCTGCAGCGGACCAAGACCGAGATTAAGCGCGACTTCGACTATCTGGCGCGCCTGTGGGACGGCATTCGCGAGAAGACGCTGCACAGCTCGGCGCCCGCGCTGATCTATGGCGACAGCGACCTGATCAAGCGCGCGATCCGCGACATCTATAATCGCGAGATCGAGGAAGTGATCGTCGAGGGCGAGGAAGGCTATCGCCAGGCGAAGGAATTCATGCGCCTGCTGATGCCGACCCATGCGCGTCGGGTGAAGCAATATGCCGACGCCGTGCCGCTGTTCCAGCGCGCGCATGTCGAGGACCAGCTGGCCGCGATGTATAATCCGGTCGTCCAGCTGAAGTCGGGCGGCTATCTGGTCATCAACCCGACCGAGGCGCTCGTCTCGATCGACATCAACTCCGGCCGTTCGACCCGCGAGCATAATATCGAGCAGACCGCGACCGCGACCAACCTCGAAGCCGCGCAGGAAATCGCGCGCCAGCTGCGTCTGCGCGATATGGCGGGCCTCGTCGTCATCGACTTCATCGACATGGACAACAATTCCAATGTCCGGAAGGTCGAGAAGGCGATGAAGGAGGCGCTGAAGAACGATCGCGCCCGCATCCAGGTCGGCCGCATCTCGTCCTTCGGCCTGATGGAAATGAGCCGCCAGCGCCTGCGCACCGGCGTGCTCGAAGCCTCGACCCGCCCCTGCCCGCATTGCGAGGGCACCGGCCTGGTCCGCACTGCCTCGTCCTCGGGCCTGTCGGCGCTGCGCCTGATCGAGGACGAGGCCGCGCGCGGTCGCGGCTCGATCCTGACGCTGCGCGCCAGCCAGGAAGCGGCCGTCTATGTGCTGAACCGCAAGCGCGCCGACATCGCCGAGATCGAGGATCGCTACGGCGTGACCGTCGAGATCATCCCCGACCGCGAGGAAGAGGGTGCGCGCATGACGGTCGAGGCCTCGGGCCCGCCGCCGGCTTATGCGCCCAAGATCGACATGCTCCTGCCCGTCGAGGAGGATGAGGACGATCTGATCGACGAGATCGAGGAAGAAGAGGACGAGGAAGAGGCCGAAGAGGCCGTGACCGAAGCACCGGCCCAGCGTGAACCGCGCGAAGACGGCGACGGCGGCCGCAAGCGCCGCCGTCGCCGTCGCGGCCGCCGCAACCGTGGCGGTGCCGAGGGTGGCGAAGGCGCCGAGGGTGAAGAAACCTCGGACGAGGTCGAGGACGAGACCGCCGACGAGGTGGCTGAGGACGAAGCCGCCGAGCCGGTCGAAGCGACCGACGCCGAAGCGCGCGAAGGCGGTCGCCGTCGTCGTGGCCGTCGCGGTCGCCGGGGTGGTCGTCGGGCCGAAGGTGGCGCGAACGACGCCATCGAGGCTGGGGCCGACACGACCGCCGACGAGGATGCGGCGGATGAGCCGCTGACCATCGCCGAGCCGATCGAGGCGGGCGACGCCGCTCCGGTGACGACGCCGCTGGCGATCGCCGAGGTCGAGGCGAGCGAGGCCCCCAAGACCCGCCGCCGTCCGCGTGCCCGCAAGGCTGCGCCGGTCGTGACCGAAGCGACCGAGACGCCGGTGGCCGAGGAAGCGCCGGTGGCCGAAGCTCCAGTGGCCGAGCCGGAAGCGCCCGCCAAGCCCAAGCGCGTTCGCAAGAAGGCCGCGCCCAAGGTCGCCGCCGAGCCGGTCGCCGACGAAGCCGCGCCGGTGGTCGAGGCTGAGGCGGAAGCGCCGGCCGAAGCCTCGGTCCAAGCCCCAGCCAAGCCCAAGCGCGTCCGCAAGAAGGCCGCGCCCAAGGTCGCCGCCGAACCGGTCGCCGAGGAAGCCCCGGCCGCCGAGCCCGCGCCCGCGGAGGAAGCGACCGAGGAAACCCCCTCGTCGGACGCTCCGCGTCGCGGCTGGTGGCAGCGCACCTTCGGCGCCTGACCGCCCTCACGACACGCGCAAAGACGCCCTCCTTCCCCGGCGGAAGGAGGGCGTTTTTCATGGGCGGTGTAACCGCTGGGGTGCAGGAGAATGCGGAAGGAACCAGGGCCAGGATGCCCATCCCATGGGCCTGGTCCGTCGTTCCAACCCGCCATTCCCGGTCCTGCCACAGCCGGTAGTCAGCTCTTTCGGAGGGCCGGAACCGAACGAGTGTCGATCGGACCGAAGCGCCCGATTTCCCTCGGATACGACTCCGACCGATTCAGGAAATACCGCCCCCGGCCTTCCACCAATAAAACATATATTGCGACTCGGTATCATTATCATTATTGCGCCTCCGAAATATCAACGGGGGCACATATTCATGAAGGCTATCATTCTCGCCGGCGTTGCGCTGGCGGCACTCGTCGGTTCGCCCGCATCGGCCGCTGCGCCGGACGATCGCAACGACCGCGCGTCCGCCGAGACGAAGGCGGAGGACCAGCGGGAGATTCTGGTCGAAGGCCGCCGGGACGAGACGTTCGCCGCGACCAAGACCGAGACGCCGCTGATCCAGGTGCCGCAGCCGCTCACCGTCATCACCGATGACGTCTATCTGGCGCAGGGCGCGATCAACATCGCCGATACGGTCCGCTATGCCGCCGGGGTCAACTCCGACGCCTATGGGCGCGATACGCGCGTCGACACCTTCACGATACGAGGCGTCAATGCGCTGCAGTTCCGCGACGGTATGCGCGACATCTTCAGCTATTATGCCAGCATCACCGCCGACCCCTATAACTTCTCGCGAGTGGAGGTGGTGCGCGGTCCCGCCTCGGTTCTGTTCGGCCAGGGTTCGATCGGCGGGATCATCAACCTTGTGTCGAAGACGCCGCTGTTCACCAACAGCGCGGACCTAAACCTCGTCTATGGCAGCTACGACCGCAAGGAAGTGCTTGCCGACGTGAACGCCAGGCTGGGCGATACGCTGGCGGCGCGGGTTGTCTTGCGGGCCCGCGATGCCGATACCTATGTCGACCATGTCCCGGACGACCGGGTGATGATCGCACCCTCCGTGACGTGGCGACCGGGCACCCGCACGGACATCACCCTGCTTGGCCTCTATCAGGACGACCGGAGCGGTTCGACGCCCAACTTCCTGCCGGTCGTCGGCACGCTGCGTGACAATCCCGGCAATCCGCGCCTGCCGCGCTACCAGTTCATCGGCAAGCCGGGCTATGATCGCTATGACGGACGGCTGCTGCAGGGGTCGGGCATCGTCACGCACCGCTTTACCGACGACCTGAAGCTCAGCCTGAAGGCGCGCTATATCGACAGCGACGTCGATTACTTCACCCACTACGTCAACAGCTACAGCAATCCGACCGATCCCTATATACCGGGCAGCAACGGGCGGCGCGTCGGGCTGTATGCAGGATCGTCGCTGGCACGGCTGGACGTGTTCTCGACCGACAATAATATCCAGTGGCGCTTCGACACCGGCCCGGCGGTCAAGCATACGCTGCTGGCCGGTGTCGATTACAGCTGGAACCAGGTTCGCAAGAGCGACAATTACGGGTTCCAGATCATCGACCTCTACAATATCGACTATGGCGCGATCGTCGAGCCGCCGCTCGTCGCCCCTTTCAACCGCGATACGCAGAAGCAGCTCGGCCTCTACGTCCAGGATCAGATCCGGCTGTGGGACCGCGTGTCGGTGGTACTGGGCGCGCGGCGCGACCGGGTGCGCGGATCCAGCCTGAACACCGCGACCGGAACGACCAGCCATACCACCGATACCGCCACCACCTTCCGCGCAGGCATCATCGGCGAGGTCGGGGCGGGCCTGTCGCCCTTCGTCAGCTATACGGAAAGCTTTCAACCGATCGCGGGCCGGACCACCTCCGGCATTCCCTTCCGCCCGCAGACCGGCCGGCAGTTCGAAGGCGGCGTGAAGTGGCAGCCGGACAGGGCCACGCTGGTGACGCTGACCGGCTTTCATATCAAGGAACGCAACCGGCCCGTCACCGATCCCACCAACCCGCTCGGCCAGATTCAGGCCGGCACGCTGACCACCAAGGGGTTCGAGGTGGAGGCGACGCGCACCCTGCCGGACCATTACGACCTGTCGCTCGCTTATGGGTTCAACGATGTCGATGGCGACACGGGCGAGATCGGCTATCTGTCGCGTCACACCGCATCGGCCTGGGGCACCAAGACAATCCCGGGCGATTGGGCGACGCTGCGGCTGGGTGCGGGCGTGCGCTATCTCGGCGAGCAGGTGTCGAGCAATGCCGCATGGACCCTTGTCACGCCCGCCCGCACGATGGTCGACGCGCTGGTCGAGCTGGAGCGCGACCGCTGGCGCCTGCGTGTCAACGCCACCAATCTGCTCGACAATCGCGCCTATGCCTCGTGCCTGGCCCGCGGCGACTGTTTCGTATCCGCCCCACGCAACGTGATGGTGTCGCTGGGCTACCGGCTATAGGCCTTGGCGCCGGGCGACCGTGGCGGGGCCGCCTGGAAAGGCGGCAATCGCCCGGTCGCTCGTCACGCCCTCATGCATCTCCCTCGTTCGTCCGGCGTTCAGCCACCGCGTGCCACAGCCGCCCCCTTGCGTCATGAAACGCAAAGCCGGTTGTGTCCCGCCGCCGACCCGTCGATAGAGGAAGCATGAAGCGTCTGATCGCCGCCTTCGCCGCCACCGCCCTGCTCTGGGCGCAGCCGGCCGCCGCGCAATCGATCCTGCGCGACGCGGAAACCGAATCGCTGTTCGCCGACATGGCCGCGCCGATGATCAAGGCGGCCGGGCTCTCCCCGCGCGACGTGAAGATCGTCCTGATCAACGACGATTCGATCAACGCCTTCGTGGCGGGCGGGCAGATCGTCTATGTCCATTCGGGGCTGATCCAGGCGGCGGACAATGTGAACGAGGTGCAGGGCGTCGTCGCGCACGAACTCGGCCACATCGCCGACGGCCATGTGATCCTGAGCGAACAGGCGATGAAGCCCGCCATGAAGATGCAGCTGCTGTCCATGGTCCTGGGCCTGGCGGCGGTCGCGATGGGCGGCGGTGCCGCGGGCATGGGCGTGATGGCGGCGGGCCAGCAGGCGGCGATGAACAACGTCCTCGCCTTCAGCCGCAACCAGGAATCGGCCGCCGACGCGGCGGGCGCGCGCTATCTGACGACGGCGGGCGTCACCGGCAAGGGGATGCTGAGCTTCTTCAAGAAGCTGCAGAACCAGCAATATCGCTACGGCTATACCAACATCAATCCGTTCGCGCAGACCCACCCGCTGTCGTCCGTGCGTATCCAGTCGCTGACCGCCGATCTTCAGGGCTCACCCGCCTGGAACAAGCCGGTCGACCCGGCCCTGCAGGAACGGTTCCTGCGGGTGAAGGCCAAGCTGTTCGGCTATGTCTCGCCGCCCGAGACGACGCTGCAGAAATTCCCGGACAGCGACCAGAGCGTCTATGCGCATTATGCCCGCGCCTATGCCTATCACAAGGCCGCCTATCCCGAGAAGGCCGAGGCGGAGGCCAATGCCCTGATCGCCAAGGATCCCAAGGACCCCTATTTCGAGGAGATCCAGGGCCAGATCCTGCTGGAATCGGGCCGGCCGCAGGACGCGCTGGCGCCCCTGCGCGCCGCGACCATGGGATCGGGGCAGAATGCGCTGATCGCCACGACCTTCGGCCATGCGCTGATCGCGACCGAGGACAAGCGCAACCTGCCCGAGGCGGTGAAGGTCCTGAAGGTCGCGGTGCAGCGCGATGAGGACAATCCCTTCGCCTGGGTCCAGCTCGGCACCGCCTATGAGGAGCTGGGCGACACGCCGCGCGCCGCGCTGGCCACTGCCGAGCGGGCCAGCATGATGGGCGACAACCGCACCGCCATCCAGAGCGCACGCTATGCGATGGCCAATCTCACCCCCAATACGTCCGAATGGATTCGGGCGCAGGATATCGCCATGACCTCTGCCGACGCCGCCGCCAGCACCAAGAAGAAGCGCCGCTGATGGGGCTGAAGACATTGGCCGCCGTGGCGGTCTTGGGCGGTCTGGTCGGCGGCGGCGCCGCCTTGGCGCTGGCGCCCATGGTCGCGCCCCATGCCGCATCGGGCGACAGCGTCCGCGCCTATCTGCTCGACCATCCCGAGGTCATCCCTGAGGCGATGCAGCGGCTGCAGGATCGCGAACAGGGCAAGGCGGTGGCGGCGACCGGCGGCAACCTGACCAAGCCGTTCGGCAGCGCCTATACCGGCAACCCCCAGGGCGACGTGACGCTGGTCGAATTCTACGACTATAATTGCGGCTATTGCCGCGCCAGCCTGCCACTGCTGAAGCAGTTGACACAGGCCGATCCCAAGCTGCGGATCGTCTATCGCGAGCTGCCGATCCTGGCGCCGTCCAGCCGTGCGGCGGCGCGGGCCAGCCTGCTCGCCGCGGCGCAGGGCAGGTTCGCCGCCTTTCACGACGCGCTCTATGCCGGTGGCCCGGTCAGCGACGCGACCATCGCCGCCGCCGCCGCCAAGACGGGCGTCGACATGAGCAAGATGGCCGCCTTCCAGCCCCAGGCGGATGCGGAGATCGCCCGCAATCTGGAGGCCGCCGGGCGGCTGGGCCTGACCGGCACGCCCAGCTGGATCGTCGGCAACCGCGTCCTGTCCGGCGCCCTGCCGATCGAGGAATTGCAAAAGGCCATCGCCGCCGCGCGAAACGGTTGATAAAGCGGCAGTCCTGCAACGGGGAACTGCCGCATGACCGACCCGATCCTGTCCGTCGAGGGCGTGACCAAGACCTATAAGGGCGACGTCACCGCCCTCCAGCCGGTCGATCTGAGCATCCGGCGCGGCGAAATCTTTGCGCTGCTCGGGCCCAATGGCGCGGGCAAGACGACGCTGATTTCGATCGTCTGCGGGATCGTCACCCCTTCGGCGGGGAGCATCCGCGTCGACGGCCATGACGCGCTTCGCGACTATAAGACCGCGCGGCGCAAGATCGGGTTGGTGCCGCAGGAACTGTCGGTCGACATGTTCGAGCGGGTCATCGACACGGTCAATTTCAGCCGGGGCCTGTTCGGCCGCGCGCCCAATCCGGCCTATATCGAACAGGTGCTGCGCGACCTGTCGCTCTGGGACAAGCGCCACGCCAAGCTGATGGAGCTGTCGGGCGGCATGAAGCGCCGCGTGCTGATCGCCAAGGCGCTGTCCCACGAACCCGACCTTCTCTTCCTCGACGAGCCGACGGCGGGCGTCGATGTCGAGCTGCGCCGCGACATGTGGCAGCTGGTCCACCGCCTGCGGGAACGCGGCGTCACCATCATCCTGACCACCCATTATATCGAGGAGGCCGAGGAAATGGCCGACCGGGTGGGCGTGATCGCCAAGGGCCGGCTGCTTTTGGTGGAGGAAAAGGCCGAGATGATGAAGAAGCTCGGCAAGCGCGAAATGGTGCTGACGCTGGCCGAGCCGATGGCCGCGATCCCGCCGGAACTGGCCGAATGGCAATTGACGCTGGAGGATGAGGGCAAGCGGCTTCGCTATATCTTCGATGCCCGCGCCGAGCATACCGGCATCCCCTCGCTGCTGCGCAAGCTGGGCGACAGCGGTATCGGGTTCGTCGATCTGGAAACCTATAAATCCTCGCTAGAGGATATCTTCGTCGATCTGGTCGAGGGGACGCGCGCATGAACCTGCATGGCATCTGGGCGATCTATCGCTTCGAAATGGCGCGGTTCCGGCGGACGGTGTGGACCAGCCTGATGGTGCCGGTCATCACCACGACGCTGTATTTCGTGGTGTTCGGTACCGCGATCGGATCGGCGATGAACCAGGTTTCGGGCGTGCCGTACGGTGCGTTCATCGTGCCGGGGCTGATGCTGCTGTCGATCTTTTCGGAAAGCATCCTGAACGCCAGCCTGGGCATCTACATGCCCAAATTCACCGGCACCATGTACGAAATCCTGTCCGCACCGCTGTCGCCGATCGAAACGGTGCTGGGCTATGTCGGGGCGGCGGCCAGCAAGTCGATGGTGATCGGCCTCGTCATCCTCGCCACCGCCTATCTTTTCGTGGATCTCAGCATCCTGCACCCGGTGGCGATGCTCTTCTACCTGTTGCTGGTCGCGGTGACCTTCTCGCTGTTCGGCTTCGCCATCGGCATCTGGGCGCGCGGGTTCGAGCAGCTGCAGGTCATCCCGCTGCTGATCGTTACCCCCCTCACCTTTCTGGGCGGGGCCTTTTACTCGGTGAAGATCCTGCCCGAACCGTGGAGGACGGTGACGCTGTTCAACCCGGTCGTGTACCTCATCAACGGCTTTCGCTGGACCTTCTTCGGCACCTCGGACGTGACGCCGGGGGTCAGCCTGGGGGTGACAGGGCTGTTCCTGCTGGCCTGCCTGGCCTGGATCGGCTGGATCTTCCGCACCGGCTGGCGGCTGAAGAACTAAACGCATTCCTCCCCTGCAAGGGGAGGTGGCAGGCGAAGCCTGACGGAGGGGTGTCCCGTTCTCGATAGGGCGACACCCCTCCACCAGCTTCGCTGGTCCCCCTCCCCTTACAGGGGAGGAAAATTCAGGCTCGCCCCACCCCACGCATCAGCGGCGTCACGACCAGCCCGTTCAGGTCGACCAACGTGTGGACCAGCATCGCCACCCATAACGCGCCGGTCATCAGGTATAGCCCGGTCATCACCGCCCCCAGCGCGGTGGTGGCGAGGGTCCCCGCCCAGCCCTGATAACGATGCATCGCCCCGAACAGGATCAGCGAGGCGGCAAAGCCGATCCATGCCTGCCCGGTGACGACCGCGACCAGCAGCGGCAGATACAGGCGAAAAAACGCCTCCTCGCTCACCCCCGCCATGATGCTGAGCGTCGCAGTATATTTCAGCTCGCGCCGGTTGCGGGGCAGCAGCGCCGAAACATCGCCCAGCGTCCGCCGCCCGCGCATCCGCGCCAGCAGCGCGCCCGCGATCAGGCCGCCCACCGCGCCGCCGACCAGCATCGGCACCATCGCCTTGGCATCGCGGAAGATCGGCGGCATCGCGCCCGCCAGCGCGGCGAACTCGCCCGGCATCGCCGCCAGCTCCCCGAAGCGCCCGAGCAGCGCCAGCCCGACCACCACCGGCAACGCAAAGACCAACGCCGCGCGTACCAGCCACAAGCGGAACCGCATCCGCCGCGAATGGCCGTCATCCAACGTCTTGAAACGCCGATATCCGGCCAGGTCGCCCTTCTGGAACCACCAGACTCCCACCAGCGCGGCGAGCAGAAGGAGGGCGGCTAGAGGGGAAGCCATCAGGGACATCCCCCCATCACCGCATCCCCTCTCTCTCTCCCGCCCGTTCGCGCTGAGCGAAGTCGAAGCGCACGCCCGGCATTCGCGGCCTGGCGACGCCTGCCGCTTGGCCTTCGACTTCGCTCAGGCTGAACGGCGGTTTCGTGATGTTTCGGGAATGACCATCCCGCCGTCCCATCACAACCGATGCTGCCCCTTCACCCAGCGTACCGTTCCCGACGAAGCGCGCATCACCACGCTATCGGTCGTCATCACCTTCGCATGACGCTTCACCCCCGCCAGCAGCGAACCGTCGGTCACGCCGGTCGCCGCGAAGATACAGTCGCCCTGCGCCAGCTCGGTCAGGTCATATTGCTTGTCGAGGTCGGTCACGCCCCATTTATACGCCCGCGCGCGCTCGGCGTCGTTGCGGAACAGCAGGCGGCCCTTGAACTGCCCGCCGACGCAACGCAGCGCGGCGCAGGCCAGCACGCCCTCCGGCGCACCGCCAGAGCCCATATAGACGTCGATCGTCGTCTCCGGATCGGTCGTCGCAATCACGCCCGCCACGTCACCGTCGCCGATCAGCACCACGCCACAGCCGAGCGAGCGCAATTCGGCGATCAGCCCCTCGTGACGCGGCCGGTCGAGGACGCAGACGGTGATGTCGCCCGGCTTCACCCCCTTGGCCTCAGCAATGGCGCGGATATTGTCGCTAGGGCTGCGGTCCAGGTCGATGGCGCCCGCCGGATAGCCGGGGCCGACCGCGATCTTTTCCATATAGACGTCCGGCGCATTGAGCAGATGCCCCTTCTCGGCGATCGCCAGCACGGCCAGGCTGTTCGGCCCCGCCTTGGCACAGATGGTCGTGCCCTCCAGCGGATCGAGCGCAATGTCGATTTCGGGGCCGTTGCCGGTGCCGACCTTCTCACCGATGAACAGCATCGGTGCCTCGTCACGCTCGCCCTCGCCGATGACAACGGTGCCGTCCATGTCGAGCTCGTTGAGCGCGGCACGCATCGCCTCGACCGCTGCGGCATCCGCCGCCTTCTCGTCGCCGCGCCCGACCAGGGTCGAGGCCGCGATCGCCGCCGCCTCGGTCACGCGCACCATTTCGAGAACGAGGACACGGTCGAGAACCTGGCTGGCGGTCTGGGTCATCTTACTCTCCTGACGGCCTTTTGGCGGCCGCTTGTTGAACATGTTTTACGCGCCTTATCGCCTGGCGTCGGGAAGGCATAGCCCCGAATCATGACGGGTTGAGGCGGAATGCGCCCATCCCGCGTTAAGGCCCGCGTGGATCCGACAGACCCCATGATTATCCTTGACGGCGTCAGCCGCCGCTACGGCGCGGTGGCGGCCGTCGATCAGGTTTCGCTAAGCATCGAACGACACGCCTTCGTCGCGATGGTCGGCGCGTCGGGATCGGGCAAGTCGACCCTGCTGCGGATGATCAACCGGTTGGAAGACCCGGACGAAGGCCATGTCCGCATCGACGGGCGCGACGTCGGCGCGGAGGCGGCGCCGGCATTGCGGCGGCGGATCGGCTATGTCTTTCAACAGCATGGCCTGTTCCCGCACATGACGGTCGCGGCGAATATCGCGATCGGCCTGCGCATCGCCGGGCGCGCGATGGGCAACCGGGTCGGCGAACTGCTCGATCTGGTCGACCTGCCGCGCGACGTGGCGGAGCGGATGCCCGATGCGCTGTCGGGCGGCCAGCGCCAGCGGGTGGCGATCGCCCGCGCGCTCGCCACCGAGCCGCCGATCCTGCTGCTCGACGAAGCACTGGGGGCACTCGATCCCGTCACCCGCGACGCGGTGGCGGGGCGGCTGGTCGAGCTGCACCAGCGGCTGGGACTGACCACCCTGCTCGTCACCCATGACATGGCCGAGGCGCTGCTGACCGCCTCGCGCGTGCTGGTCATGGAAAAGGGCAGGATCGTCGCCGACGCGACACCGGCGCAACTGGTCGCCGGGCAGGGTGGCGAGGCGGCGCAGGCGCTGATGGCGGTGCCCCGGCATCAGGCCGAGCGGCTGGCGGCGCTCGCCCGGTGAGCGCATTCCTCGACGCCCTTGCCCGCGTACCGCCGCTGCTCGCCCAGCATGTGCTGGTCAGTATGGCGGCGCTCGCGCTCGGCATCCTGATCGCCGTGCCGCTGGCCTTTGCCTGTGCGCGGCGGCCGGGGCTGTCGCGCGTGGCCCTGGGCTTTGCCAGCCTGGTCCAGACGATCCCGGCGCTGGCGTTGCTCGCCCTTTTCTTTCCGGTGCTGCTCAGCCTGTCGGGGCTGGTCGGCGGTGGGATACCCGCGCTGGGCTTCCTGCCCTCGCTTCTGGCGCTGACGCTCTATGCGCTGCTGCCGATCCTGCGCAACGGCGTGACGGGACTGCTCGGCCTCGATCCGGCGGTGTTGCAGGCCGCCGATGCGGTGGGCATGACGCGGGGGCAAAAGCTGCGGCTGGTCGAGGCCCCGCTGGTCGCGCCGGTGCTGGCGGCGGGGATACGGACCGCGGCGGTGTGGACGATCGGGGCCGCCACCCTGTCGACCACCGTGGGGCAGCCCTCGCTCGGCGACCTGATCTTTGCCGGCCTCCAGACCCAGGCCTGGGCGCTGGTGCTGGCGGGCTGTTTCGCCGCCGCCGCGCTGGCGCTGACGGTCGATGCGCTGATCGGGCTGATCGAACGCGGGCTGGCGACGCGGCGACGCGGGCTGTGGATCGGCGGGTTGATCGCACTGGCGCTCGGATGTGCGCTGGCGACGCAGCCGCTCTGGCCGCGCGGCGGACAGGCCCGCCAACAGGTGGTGATCGGCGCGAAGAACTTCTCCGAGCAATATATCCTCGCGCGCCTCATCGGCGACCGGCTGACGCATGCAGGTTACGATGTCAGCTATCGCGACGGGCTGGGTTCGACCGTGGCCTTCGAGGCGACAGCGGGTGGCCGGGTGGATGTCTATGTCGATTATGCGGGCACGCTGTGGACGACCGCGATGCACCGGCACGACTCCCCGCCCCGCGCGGCGATGCTGGATGCGCTGAAGGACTGGGCAGCGACGCGCGACGTCGCGATGCTCGGGCCGTTGGGGTTCGAGAATGCCTATGCCTTTGCGATGAAGGCGCCGCTCGCGCAGCGGCTGGGCGTGCGCTCGCTCGCCGATCTGGCAGGGCGCGCGCCGGGACTGAAGCTGGGCAGCGACCTGGAGTTTCTCGACCGGCCCGAATGGGCGGCGGTGCGCGATGCCTATGGCTTACGCTTCGCGAGCATGACGCCCTATAGCCCGACCTTCATGTACCGCGCGCTGGAGAGCGGGCGGGCGGATGTGATCTCGGCCTTTTCCTCGGACGGGCGGATCGCGGCGGAGCGGCTGACGGTGCTGGGCGACCCGAAGCGGGCCATCCCCGGTTATGACGCGGTACTGCTGGTGGCGAAGGACCGGGCGGGGGATGCAAAGTTCGTGGAGGCGCTGCGGCCGATGCTGAACCGCATTCCGGTCGAGGCGATGCGCGAGGCGAATTACCGGGTCGATCGGGATGACGCGGCGAAGGAAAGCCCCGAGGCGGCGGCGCGGTGGCTGGCGAAGCGGGTCGGACTATAGTGTTGGTTCACGCGAAGCCGCGAGGACGCGAAGTAGAAAAGATTTTGTTCGCGCGGAGGCGCGGAGAACGCGGAGGGGTATCGCTTCGGGCGGACATCCCGTTTTCATCATAGGCCGGGGAAGCAATATTGAGGCTGCCGCCGGGCGAGACACCTCTGCGTTCTCCGCGCCTCCGCGCGAAACCCATTCTTCTTGGCGGCTTCGCGTGAAGGATTAAGTCCCTGCCGTAAACAGGAGGGGTTTGGGGAGTGTAGGGTGTCTCACCGAGCCTATCGCCCGTGGCCTTCCCTCCCCCATCCCCTCCCGCCTGCGGGAGGGGCGTGCCAAGCGGAGCCGGCAGGACCTACACCTCCAATGCATCCTTCTTCCCCTCCCGCAAGCGGGAGGGGATCGAGGGGAGGGCATGGGGTCTCACCGAGTCCGTCCGGCCCCGATCAGGCCATAGGTCCGATCAATCCCGCAGCAGGTCGTTGATGCTGGTCTTCGACCGCGTCTGCGCGTCCACGCGCTTGACGATCACCGCGCAATACAGCCCCGGCTTGCCGTCGACCGAGGGGGTCGAGCCCGGTACCACCACCGAATAAGGCGGCACATGGCCCCGGAAGACCTCGCCCGTCTCGCGGTCGATGATCTTGGTCGAGGCGCCCAGATACACGCCCATCGACAGCACCGCACCCTCGCCGACGCGAACGCCCTCGGCGACTTCGGCGCGGGCGCCGATGAATGCGCCGTCCTCGATGATGACCGGATCGGCCTGGAGCGGCTCCAGCACGCCGCCGATGCCCGCACCGCCCGACAGGTGCACGTTCTTGCCGATCTGCGCGCAGCTGCCGACCGTGGCCCAAGTGTCGACCATCGTGCCCTCACCGACATAGGCGCCGATGTTCACGAAGCTGGGCATCAGGATCGCGCCCTTGGCGACATGCGCGCCGCGCCGCACGACCGAGCCGGGCACCGCGCGGAAACCGGCGGCGCGGAAGTCCGCTTCCGACCAGCCGCTGAACTTCGACGGCACCTTGTCGAACCAGTGGCCCGCACCCGGCCCATTGTCGATCAGGACATTGTCGTTCAGGCGGAACGACAGCAGGACCGCCTTCTTCAGCCACTGGTTGACGGTCCAGCCGCCATTGCCGTCGGGCTCGGCCACGCGGGCCTCGCCCCGGTCGAGCAGCGCCAGCGCGCGGTCGACGGCAATGCGCTCCGGCCCTTGCGTCGCAAAGCCCAGCTCGGCCCGGTTTTCCCAGGCGGCGTCGATGGTGGCGGCCAGGTCCTGGCTCATGGTCATTCCTCCAATATGCTGGTCAGCCACGGCGTCAGCGCGTGGACGGTATAGTCGATATGGTCGCGGGCGGCCTCGGGCCCCTGTTCGGAGCCGTTGTCGACCCACACGGTCGTCATCCCGATCGCCTTGGCCGGGATCAGGTTGCGCGCCATGTCCTCGAAGAAGATGGCACGGGTCGGGTCGATCCCGAACGCCGAACACAGCCCCGCATAGGCGGATGGCTGCGGCTTGGGGACCAGGCCCATGGCGGTGATGTCGTGCACCGCCTCGAAATGGCTGCCCAGCCCCAGTCGGTCGAGCACCTTCAGCGCATAGGGCTTGTCGCCATTGGTGAAGACCAGCTTGCGCCCCGGCAGTTTCGCGATCGCGGCGGCGAGCGGCGCGTCCTCCTCCAGCACGTCCATCTCGATATCATGAACATAGGCGAGGAAGGCAGCGGGATCGACGTCATGCTCGGCCATCAGCCCGGCCAGGGTGGTGCCGTGCGCGTGGAAATAGGCCTTTTGAAGACGAAATGCCTCGTCGCGGTCGACGCCCAGCAGGTCGCCGACAAAGGCGGTCATGCGCCGGTCGATATGCACGAACAGATCGGCACTCGCCGGATAGAGCGTATTGTCCAGATCGAAGATCCAGGCGTCGATATGGGCAAGCGCGGGCAGCATCGGGGCCAGCGTTTAGGCGGGCGGGGCCGGGGTCGCAAGCCGTCCCGCGCCGGTCCGCCCGCCGCCCCGCGAATCCCGCTTCGCCTGGCCCGCAATGGGCCGTATGACGGACGCAAAGCCAGGGACTTGGGGGCGATGGACACAGGGGTGGGTGGCAACAGGCGGCACGCGCGCACGGGACGCGTCGTCAGGATCGGCACGGCGGTCGGCGTGACGAGCATGATGCTGGCGGCCTGTGGCGGGGGCGGCGGCGTCCAGTCGACCCCGACTCCGCCCAGCGCGACGCCGAGCCCATCGCCCGCCCCTTCCCCCTCGCCTTCGCCGACCCAGAATTACGACACCCCCGGCTATCGTGCGACCAAGGGCGCGGTGTCGATGAACGCGCTCGCCGCCTATCAGAAGGGCGCGACGGGCACCGGCATTGCCCTGGGCGTGATCGATTCGGGACTGGACACGCGCACCGGCCTTTTCGCGAACCGCATCTCCCCGGCCTCGACCGATGTGGCGGGCACGCGCGGCATCGGCGACGAGGACGGGCACGGCACCGCCGTCGCCTTCACGGCGGCGGGCGGGCGGGGCGGTACCCAGGCGCAAGGCGTAGCGTTCGACGCGACCCTGGTCGTCCTGCGCGCCGACGAGCCGGGCAGCTGTACCAGCAGTTCCGGTTCGAGTGGGCTGGGCGGCGCATGCAGCTATTCCTCGGACGCGATCGCGCGCGGGCTCGACGTCGCACGGACGGCGGGAGCGCGGGTCGTCAACATCTCGCTCGGCTCCAACGACACGCCGCCCGCCGCCCTGCTCGCCGCGATCGGGCGGGCAACGGCGGCGGGCATGGTGATCGTGATCGCCGCGGGCAATGACGGCGAGTCCAACCCCACGCTGCTCGCCCAGATCGCCAACAATGATTCGGTCGCCCGCGGCCAGGTGATCATCGCCGGGTCGATCGGCACCAGCGGCACCATCTCGTCCTTCAGCAACCGGGCGGGCCAGTCGGCGACGCATTACCTGACCGCGCTGGGCGAGCAGGTCGAGGCGCCCAACGCGACCGGCACCCGCTATCTCTGGTCGGGCACGTCCTTCGCCGCGCCGCAGATCAGCGGAGCCGCCGCCCTCCTCGCCCAGGCCTTTCCCAACCTGACCGGCGCGCAGATCGCCGACCTGTTGCTGCGCACCGCGCGCAGTCCGGCGGGCGGAGGCTCGGCCAGCGTCTATGGGCGCGGCACGCTCGACCTGACCGCCGCCTTCCAGCCGGTCGGCGCGATGAGCGTCGCGGGCACGACCGCCGCGGTGTCGATGGGCATCAACGCGCGCCTGTCGCCCGCCATGGGTGATGCGACGGCGAGCGGGCTGAGCCTCGTCGCGCTCGACGGCTATGCCCGCGCCTATCATGTCGACCTGTCCGGCACGGTGGCGCAGGCGAGCCCGCGTGCGCTGCTTTCGCCCGCGCTGCTCGGCCGGGTCGAGGGCGCGGTGGTCAGCGACGGCGCCCGGTCGGTCGCGCTGACCAGCGCGATGCAGATGCCGGGCGAGATGCGGCTACGTTCCATCGTGCCCGGTGACGCAAGCCCGCCCGGCCGCCGGATCGTCGCGGGCAGCATCACCCAGACGCTGAGCCCCGATACCGCCATCGGCCTGGGCTTTGCCAGCGGCGGCGATGCCCTGATCTCGGGATGGACCGGACAGGCGGGCGCGGCCTTTCTGCTGAGCGATCCGGGGTTCGGGGTCGACCGCGCCCCCATCGCGTCGGGCGCGATCCGGCACGCCTGGGGCGGGCTGGGCATCAGCGTGATGGCCGAAAGCGGCCGCTTCGCCGCGCCGGTCCCCGGCATGGTGCCGCCGCGATACGACCAGAGTGGGCTGACCCTGGACCGGCGGCTGGGCGATGTCGCCATGACGCTGGGCGTGACCCGGCTGGCCGAGCGCTCGACCGTGCTGGGCGGCTGGTTCGGCGGCGCGCTGGGCCAGGCGCATGGGCTGAGCTGGTTCGCCGATGCCGGTGCCCGCTGGCGCGACGCGGAGGGCTGGACGCTCGCCACGCGCTGGCGCAGCGGCTGGACGCGTGCGACTGGTGGCTTGGGCGATGGAATGCTGCAGAGCCGGTCCTGGTCGGTCGAGGCGGGCAAGAACGGACTATTCGGTCGCGACCGGTTCGACCTGCGCGTGTCGCGGCCGCTGCGGGTCGAGGCGGGCGGCCTGGACCTGCGGCTGCCCTCGCATTGGGATTATGCGAGCGCCACGGTCGATGGCTGGACGGCCGAGCGCCTGTCGCTGGCCCCGACGGGGCGCGAGCTGCTGGTCGAGGCGCGACACGGCGTGATGCTGGGCACGGGCGAGCTGTCGACGCATCTGTTCTGGCGGCGCGATCCGGGCCATATCGCGATGCTGCCGCCCGAACGCGGCGTGGCCGTGAAGTATGGCTTGACCTTCTGATACCCGGATTTGGCTGGCGGGGCGGGGCCTGCATCCCCATCTCCCTGTCATGACACACTATTCCCTGCTCGATCTGGTGCCCGTCATCGAGGGTGGCACCGTGGCCCAGGCGCTGGCCAATGCCGCCGACCTCGCCGCCCATGCCGAATCGGTCGGCTATCATCGATACTGGACCGCCGAGCATCATGGCATGGCGGGCATCGCGTCCGCCGCGACTGCCGTCGTGCTGGCCCATGTCGGCCAGGCGACGAAGACCATCCGCATCGGCGCGGGCGGCATCATGCTACCCAACCATGCGCCGCTGACCATCGCCGAGCAGTTCGGGACGCTCGACGCGCTTTTCCCCGGCCGCATCGACCTGGGCCTGGGCCGCGCGCCGGGATCGGACCAGCGTGTCGCGCGCGCGCTGCGCCGGACGCTGGACAGCGATCCCAACGCCTTCCCGCGCGACGTGATGGAGCTGCAGAGCTATTTCGCCGATGACGGACAGACGGGGATCGTCGCCACGCCAGGCGCGGGCGCCAAGCCGCAGATGTGGATATTGGGATCGAGCCTCTACGGCGCGCAACTCGCTGCCGCTTTGGGCCTGCCCTACGCCTTCGCATCGCACTTCGCGCCCGATGCGCTGGACGACGCGCTGGCCATTTATCGCCGCGATTTCCGGCCGTCGGCGGTGCTCGACAAGCCCTATGCCATGGCGGGATTCAACGTCTTCGCCGCCGATACGGATGAAGAGGCGGCGCTGCTGGCGAGTTCGCAACAACAGGCCTTCGTTGCGCTACGCACCGGCCGGCCGGGCAAGCTGCCCCCGCCCGTCCCCGGCTATCGCGAGAGCCTCGGCGCACAAGGGTCTGCGATCCTAGACCACGTCCTGTCCTGCTCGGCGATCGGTAGCCCCGCGACGGTGCAACGCCAGCTCGCGGCCTTCATCGAGCGGACCAAGGTAGACGAAGTGATGGTGGTCAGTGCGATCTTCGACCATGCGGCGCGCAAGCGGTCGATCGGCATCGCGGCGCGGGCGATGGAGGCTTTGGAAACGGTGGCGGCCTGATCGGGGCCGCCACCCCGGATCAGAAGCTGACCTTCACGCCCAGCGCGTAATAGCGGTCCCCCACATTGCCCTTCAGGCGTGCCTTGGTGCCGATAGGAAGGGCAAGCGTTCCATAGGGCCGTACGGAGTCGCTGCTGAACCGGGCGCCGCCGCCAAGTTCGTAGCCCTGCGGGAAGACATAGAGCGCCTCCGCCTTGGCATAACCCTTGAAAGCGATAGCCGCGCAATCGGACGTGTCGGTAAACTGCCCGTTCGGCGCACGGCAACGCGACTGACCGTTGCTGAAATAATCCGTGCGGTTCGGGTTGTTCTCGTCATGGTGGATGAAGACGCCACCGATCGGGCGCAGGCTGATCCGTCCGATATCGAACGCGTAACCCAATCCCAGTTCGCCGCCCCAGCGATCCTGCGCCCGCGCGCCATTGGCCTCGAGCACCAACGAGCTTGCCAGCGCGGGCGACGCCGCACACAGACCAACGACCATCGCCAGCCCCTTGAAGATATTCATGAAATTCCCCCGTGACCGATACAATGCGTATCGGCAGGGGCGGGCCGTTAACCGACCGGTGACAGGGCTGCAATCCGGGCAACAGCCGGATGGCACCGAAGCGGATCGAACCCTACCCCACCGCCGCCGGAAGCCTGAGCCGCACCAGCAGCCCGCCCAGATCCTCGCTTTCCTCCAGCGCGACGGTGCCGCCGTAGATTTCGGCCACGTCGCGAACGATGGCGAGGCCCAGGCCCGTGCCCGGCTTGCCCGTGTCCAGCCGGACGCCGCGGTCGAAAATGCGGACGCGTTCGTTCTCGGGGATGCCTGTGCCGTCGTCCTCGACCAGCATCTCGACAAAGCCGGCCTGGGCGGAGACGGTCACGAAGACGCTGCCGCCGCCATATTTGGCCGCGTTCTCGACCAGATTGCCCAGCATCTCGTCCAGGTCCTGCCGCTCGACATGCACGACCAAGTCCTTGGGGCCATCAATGTCGATGCGGACATGGCGATAGAGGCGGCCCACGGCGCGTTCGACCGACTGCAGGCTGGGCCAGACCTCGGCGCGGCTGTGCGCCGAGCCGCGCCGACCGACCGCGCGGGCGCGCGCCAGATGGTGGTCGACCTGCCGGCGCATCGTGCGCGCCTCGCGGATCACCGTCTCGGCCAGGTCCTCGGACTGGGCGGTCGCGGCGTTCATGATGACGGTCAGCGGGGTCTTAAGCGCATGGGCCAGATTGCCCGCATGGCGCCGCGCCTCCTCGGCCTGTCTCTCGTTATGCTCGATGAGCGCGTTCAACTCCTCGACCATCGGCGCGACCTCGTTGGGCATCGCGTCGGAGATACGGTCGGCTTTCCCGACCCGCATCGCGGCGATCTCCTCGCGCACCCGGCGCAAGGGATATAGGCCGTAAAAGGTCTGCATCGCCGCCATCAGGAGCAGGCCGACACCGAGCAGCGCGAAACTGCGGATCAGGATGCGGCGCAGGGCTCCGACCTGCGCATCCAATCCCGTCGTCCGCTGTGCCACCTGAAACCGCCAGCGCACATCGGAGCCGGGCAGCTTCACATCGCGTTCGACGACGCGCAGCTTTTCATCGGGAAACTGGGTGCTGGTATAGACGTGGATCGTATCGTCATTGTGCGGCGCGCCATAGGTCAGCCGCCGGTCCCAGAGCGAGCGTGACGCATAGGGCTCCAGACCGGGAGCAGATACCTGCCAATAAATGCCCGACCCCGGTTCGAGAAAACCCTGATCGGCCGGCTCGCGGCTAAACCAGACTTCGCCTTGAACGATTTGCGCCGATACCAGCATCGACTGGAGCACATAGGCTTGGCGATCGTCGAAATTCTGCGTGACGGCCGACACCAGCACCCGATCGAGCGCAAAGCCGCCGCCGGTCAGCAGGACCAGGATCCACCCAGCGGCGATCAGGATCATGCGGCGCGACAGCGAGCCCGTACGCAGCGTCGGGCGCGAGATGATCATATCCGTCACGGGAAGGACCGGATCAGGCCGCCGCGCCACCCGCCGCCGGATCGTCCAAGCTATAGCCCAGGCCCCGGATGGTGGTGATCACATCCTGGCCCAGCTTCTTGCGGATGCGCGTCACGAACACCTCGATCGTGTTCGAATCGCGGTCGAAATCCTGGTCGTAGATATGCTCGATCAGCTCGGTGCGGCTGACGACCTTACCCTTGTGGTGAAGCAGATAGCTGAGCAGCTTATATTCCTGCGCGGTCAGCTTCACCGGCTCGCCCGCGCGCGTGACCTTGCCCGAGCGGGTGTCGAGGCGGACATCGCCGGCGGTCAGCTCGGACGAGGCATTGCCGCTGGCGCGCCGGATCAGCGCACGCAGGCGGGCGATCAGTTCCTCGGTCTGGAAAGGCTTGGCGACATAATCGTCGGCGCCCGCATCCAGCCCGGCCACCTTGTCCGACCAGCTGTCGCGCGCGGTCAGCACCAGGACGGGCATGGTCTTGCCCTCCTTGCGCCAGCGGTCGAGCACGGTCAGCCCGTCGATCTCCGGCAGGCCGAGGTCGAGGACGATCGCGTCATAGCTCTCGGTCGAGCCGAGGAAATGCCCCTCCTCGCCGTCCGTGGCCAGGTCGATGGCGTAGCCCGCACCCTCCAGCGTGGCCTTCAGCTGCTGGCCGAGATTGGGCTCGTCCTCGACGATCAGAACGCGCATCGTACAACTCCCTGTATGTCCATGAGGCTCACCGAGCGGCCGGTCATCCGCCGTCGGTCCGGCCGATGATGCGGCCCGTGCGGCCGTCCACCTCCACCCAGATGACCGTGCCATTGCGCAGGAATTTAAGCGTGTAAACCGCCGCCTGCGCATCATAGTCGACGCCGATATATTGCGCGTCGCGCATGATGGGCACGACCCGCGCCTCGATCTCGCGCAGCGACAAATTGCCTTCCTTGCGCTGCTGATACGCACGGATCTGGTCGCCGCGACGCTGATCGCCCCCCGACATCATCGGCGGATCGAACATCGGCGGCGAGCCCAGCGGTGCGGCGAGCAGAGCCAGAAGGACGGTCATCGACATGAAACTGGCATAGCGGGCAACCGTTGAACAGCCTCTGAATGGATCATGCAGCGGCGCGACAGCGCATGGACCGCTTGCCGGGTTCCGCTCCCGCGCCTAACTGCATCCCTATCATGGCAGCACCCGTTCTTTCCTATGAAGACCTGGGCCTTGTGCAAGGCTCGGGCTGGCTCTTCCGGCATCTCGACATCCATATCGGTCCGCGCGACCGGCTGGCGCTGATCGGGCGCAACGGGGCGGGCAAATCGACCCTGTTGAAGCTGATCGCCGGGATCATCGATTCCGACGAGGGGCGGCGGATGATCGTGCCGGGCACGCACGTCGTGTACCTCGAACAGGACCCGGACCTGATCGGCTGTGCCACGCTAATGGACTATGTGCTGTCGGGCGAGGGGGCGCCGGAAAGCTATGAGGCCGAGGCGATCGCCGGGCAGCTGGGCATCGACCTGACCCGCGACGCCTCCACCGCCAGCGGCGGCGAAAAGCGCCGTGCGGCCATCGTGCGCGCGCTGGCGATGAACCCCGACGTGCTGCTGCTCGACGAGCCGACCAACCATCTCGACCTCGCCGCCATCGAATGGCTGGAGGACTGGCTGAAGCGCTTCACCGGCGCGTTCGTGGTCATCAGCCATGACCGCACCTTCCTGACCCGCCTCACCAAGTCGACCTTGTGGCTGGATCGCGGGCAGATGCGCCGCAACGAGGTCGGCTTCGGCGGCTTCGACGCCTGGACCGAACAGGTCTATGCCGAGGAACAACGCGCCGCCGAGAAGCTCGACGCGAAACTCAAGATCGAGGAGCATTGGCTCCACCGCGGCGTCACCGCGCGGCGCAAGCGCAACCAGGGCCGCCTCGAAAAGCTGCACCAGATGCGTGCCACCCGCGCCGCGATGATCGGGCCGCAGGGTGCCGCCAAGCTCGGCATCGCTTCTGACGACGTGAAGACCAAGGAGGTCATCAAGGCCGAGCATGTCACCAAGCGTTACGGCGACCGCACGATCATCAAGGACCTGACCCTGAAGGTCACGCGCGGCGACCGGATCGGCATCGTCGGCTCGAACGGGGCGGGCAAGACGACGTTGCTGCGCTTGCTGACCGGCGAGATCCAGCCCGACGAGGGCACGGTCTTCCTGGCCAAGACGCTGGACGGCGTCATCATCGACCAGCAGCGCAAGCTGATGGCCCCGGAAAAGCGGGTGCGCGAGGTGCTGGCGGACGGCGGCGACTGGATCGACGTGCGCGGCACCCGCAAACATATCCATGGCTATCTGAAGGAGTTCCTGTTCGATCCCTCGCTGGCCGAGGCGAAGATCGGGACGCTGTCGGGCGGCGAACGCTCGCGCCTGCTGCTCGCCCGCGAATTCGCGCGCGAATCCAACCTGCTGGTCCTCGACGAGCCGACCAACGATCTCGACCTGGAGACGCTCGACCTGTTGCAGGAGGTGATCGGCGATTATGACGGCACCGTCCTGATCGTCAGCCACGACCGCGACTTCCTGGACCGCACGGTGACGGTGACGCTGGGGCTGGACGGGTCGGGCAATGTCGATGTGGTGGCGGGCGGCTATGCCGATTGGGTGGCCAAGCGCAAACAGGCGCCCGAGGCGAAGAAGGCCCCGGCCAAGGCCGCCCCCTCCCCCGCCGCGCCGGTGCAGGCCAAGACCAAGCTCAGCTACAAGGACCGGCGCGATTACGAACTGCTGCCCAAGCGGATTGAAGAACTGGAAACCGGCATCGCCCGCGACGAGGCCAAGCTCGCCGACCCCGATCTCTATGCCAAGGACCCCGCGCAGTTCGACCGGCTGATGAAGGCGATCGAAAAGGCGCGGGACGAAAAGGACGAGGCCGAGATGCGCTGGCTGGAACTGGCCGAGCAGGTCGAGGCGCTGGCCGGATAAGCCCGGCCGCGCGCGTCACCGGGTGATGCGTGCGGTCGCCACGGCGTTCTGGAACAGCGCCGCCATCGCGGTCGCAATGTCCTGGTCGGTCGAAACCTTCGTATAAAGGCCGGGCGACGCGCAGGCCTGAAGCGCCGGTTCGACCTTGTAGAGATAGGGGGCGACGTTGTTCTGGGACCAGGAGTCGCCGGTCAGCGCGTCGGAAAGATATTCGGTGTAGAGCACCGCGATCCGCACGCCCCGCGACTTGATCATGTCGCATTTGGCGGTGTCGACGGCAATTTCGGGTCTGCCGTTGGAACGATACTCGTCGCGCATGCCATCGGTGACGAGGAACATCACCGCCTGGGGGGCCGCCGATCCGATTCCGGTGCCAGGATCGTTCTTGATCAACTGGCTGTTGATCTGATCCATCGCATCGCTGGTTCCGGTATCGGTGTCGTTATAGCCCACATCGGTCGACTTGCACGCCTGGGTCGGGCAGCTGTTGCTGTAGAAGAGCGACGGTTTCAGCTGCTTCGTCGTGGACGCCGCCGTGGCCATGTCGGCCGTCTTGGACTGGAGGATCGAAAAGCCTCCCTTGCCCCGGAAGGTCGCGATCGCGATCTGATAGCGCGCGCCGTTCTTGCTGGACGTGCTGGTCGCATTGGTCGTCAGCTTGGATACCGCTGCGCCCTCGTCGTCGATACGCAACGTCAGGCCATAGGATTTGGCGACGCCGTACAGGTCCGTCATATTGCCGTTCGCATCCCGGCCGGTCAGGTCCTTGGTCGAATGGCACGCAAACTGGCACTTCTTCGAATTGCTCGCCGCGACCTTGGCCAGCCCGGCGCTGGTCGTCGGCAACGCCATCGAGCCGGACACGTCCAGAAGCATGTAGAAGTCGATATCGGGCGCGGTCGCATTGGTCGTCTGCGACTGGCCCGATACGGTCAGCGTCTTGATGCCCAGGATCGCGGCAAAGACGTTGTTCGACACGCCGGTGTAGCGAACCGTGGCGTTGCGCCGCCCCGTATTGTCGGTCGGCGCACTGATCGACACGTTCGTGATCACCACGTCGCCTGAGCCGGTGACGTTGCTCGTCTGGGTGTCGAAGAAGCTGCGGGCATAGGCCACGGCCTGATCGTCGGCCATGCCCAACGCCGTCTTGCTGACCGCCGAAAGCGCGGCGGCATCGGCGATCGCGTTCAACTTCGTCTGCGCCTTCATCGCGCGCGCGTAATCAATCCCCATGCCGATCGTGAAGACCAGCATGGGAAGGACCAGCGCGAACATCATCATCACGGAGCCACGGCGATGCCGGGTCACGCCGAGCGCGGCTTGCAGGAAAGACAGGTTCATGGGGGTCAGCAATCCGAGCAGGCGATCTGGTCCGTGTTGCGCGGAACCATCCAGATATAGTCGTAGAGCGCGATCGGGCCGAACACGCCGAAGGTCGCGACCGGGTTATAGGGATAGCCCACCTCCGCGAGCAGGAAGCTGGTCCCCGGCGCGCTCATGGCCGGATTGACCCGCACGCGTATGCCACGCGTATAGGGATAGGCGTTCTGACCACGGCTCCAGACGATCGAAGTACGCCCCTGGCTGTCGGTCGCGATCTCTGTCACCCGGATCTGGGTCGTACCGGGCGCATAGGGCTGCATCACCTGCGTCGCCGCAGTCAGATTGGCCTGGACTTCGGCGGCGGAGGTTACGCCGGTCGTACTCTGGGCGATCAGATCGACCGCCGCGCGGGCGGTGATCGTCACCTTGCGCTTGCAGGAAACCGCGTCCTGCAACTGCACGCCGCCCAGATACAAGATCAGCATGACCGGCAGGACGAGGGCGAATTCGATCATCGCCACGCCCCGACGATCCCCGATCAGACGGCGCAGGCTCACTGATAGGCCTCTGACTTGGATACCGAGGTCGCGATCAGCGTGGTGGTGCCGCCATTGCCGCTCAGGTCGATATTGGGCGCCAGCCGCATCGGCCAGAGATAGATGAACCGCACCATCACCAGCGATCCCTGGCTGCCCAGATCATAGGACAGGTTGGTCGGTTTGCCGCTGCGGCTGTCATAGTTGAGCGGCGCGGCGGCAGGGGCAAAGGCCGCGCCCGACGACGCGCTACGCACGTCGACATACAGCCGGTTGCACGCCATGAAGGAGGGCAATCCCTTGCACCCCGCCTGGCGGAAACGCTCGGTCAACTGGGCGATGCTCATGCCGGCGCCGCTGCCCTGGATGTCGGCGGCCTGGGCCTGGCCGGTCACGATGCTGCGCGCCGATGTCTCCACCGCGCTCTCCAGCGCCTCCTGCGCCAGATAGGCCAGACCAGTCTGGAGGATCGCCAGCAGCAGCGCGATGAAGGGCGCCGCGACCAGCGCGAATTCGACGATCGCCGCCCCCCGCCGATCGGACAGGATCGGACGCCGAGGGCCTGGACGGCGGCGCGGGGAACAAGGACTCAGCATGGGGAGGACGGTTCTCTTTCCCGTCCATAATGGTCAGAATCCGTTAAACTTCTGCAAACACGACGCCGCCTGCGCCGCGAACGCGCGAGGCCCCTATCGCAGCGCTCGCGCGTACAGCGCCAGCGTCCATTGCATCGCCTGCAGGAACAGCGCGGGGTCGTAGCGAGGCCCTTCGTCGCGCAGAAAGGCATGCTGCCCCGCCACCTCATGCCATTCATAGGATGCGCCGACCGCTTCCAGCCGCGCCCGGATCGCCTCGCGTCCGGCAAAGGGTACATGCGGGTCCTGCCGGCCCCAGACGAACATCGTCTCGGCCTTCAACTTGTCCATGCGCGCCAGGCTGTCGTCCTGACGCCCCGCGCCCAGCGTGCCCGAATGGATATCGGTCGCGTAGAAACATGCCGCCGCGCCGACACGCGGGTCGAGCGCGGCACGGTATGCCAGATGCCCGCCCAGGCACACGCCGAACGTCCCCAACCGCCCGTTGCACGCCGGATGCGCGGCGAGCGCGGTCAGCGCAGCGGCGGCATCGGCGTCATAGGCGGCGACCGATTTGGTGAATTTCAGGTCGTTGCCCCGGTCCGTGCCTGGCTTGTCATAGGCCAGCACCGTGCCGGCGGGCTCATATTCGTGATAGACCTCGGGCACTGCGACGAGATAACCCTGCCCCGCCAGCATCGCCGCCAGCCGCCGGATCGGCGCCGTCACCTGATAGATTTCGGAAAATAGCAGGATGCCGGGAAAGCGCCCCTCGATGGCCGGGCGGAACAGGTGCATCCGCATCGCGCCGCTGCCGGGCACCTCGACATCCTGGGTCTCGTCGCTGCGTAGGATCATGGCGCCTTCGTCCTTGTTTCGACCGCGTCCTTGGCATCCCGGCGGGATCGGGGCAATCGACTTGCCCGGTTGTCCCTTGGCGTTATCGTCGGCGCCGTGATGGGGAGCGGGACAAAGCTGGCGCTGTTGAGTGCGATTTGGGTGGTGGGGCTGCTTGCCTCGGGACTCCACCCGTTCGACCGGGCGACCTGGTGGATGGAGGTCGCGCCGGTGCTGATCGTGTTGCCCCTGCTCTGGGCTATGCGGCGGCGGTTCGTGCCGACCGACCTGGCGCTGATCCTGATCGGCGTGCACGGGCTGATCCTGATGCTGGGCGGCGCCTATAGCTATGCGCGCGTGCCCGCCGGATATTGGGTGCAGGACTGGCTGGATCTGGCCCGCAATCCCTATGACCGGCTGGGCCATTTCGCGCAGGGATTCGTGCCCGCCCTCGTGTTTCGCGAAGGGCTGGTCCGGCGCGGCAGCCTGGTGCGCGGCGGGTTGCTGACGGCCCTCGTCCTCGCCTGTTGCCTGGCGGTCAGCGCCACCTATGAGCTGATCGAGTTCGGCGCGGCGATGGCGCTGGGTCAGGGTGCGGACGAATTTCTGGGGACGCAGGGCGATCCCTGGGACACGCAATGGGACATGCTGATGTGCCTGATCGGCGCGGTGACGGCATTGGCGACATTGTCGCGGGTGCATGATCGGCAGATTGCCGGGATCACGGCGAGGTAGTTTGTTCGCGCAGAGGCGCGAACAAAGGAGATGAAGCGGACACTGGTCGGTGATAGGAACGACCCGAAACCAGGAGTTCTCGACATGGTCCAGCGGCACCGCTGACGCGGCACAGGTCTTCACGGCGGCATGAACCGCCCCCTGCCCCCATTTCGAGAGATTTTATGCCCCGTTTGCAGAACAAGACGTGCGTCGTCACCGGCGCGGCGCGCGGGATCGGCCGTGCCATCGCCCGCCGCTTTCACGACGAAGGCGCGACCGTCATCCTGACCGACCGCGATGCCGAGACCGGCCGGGCCGCCGCCGATACGCTGGATTGCCGCTTCGAGCCGCTGGACGTCGCCGAGGAAGCCGACTGGGCGCGACTGGCGGACATCGTCCCGACCGCCGACGTCGTCGTCAACAATGCCGGGATCACCGGATTCGAGCAGGGCTTCGTGCCCCATGATCCCGAACATGCGTCGCTGGAGGACTGGCACGCGGTGCACCGGGTCAACCTCGACGGCACCTTCCTCGGCTGTCGCTATGCCATCGGCGCGATGAAGGCGAAGGGCGCGGGCTCGATCATCAACATCTCGTCGCGCTCGGGGCTGGTCGGGATACCGGGCGCGGCGGCCTATGCCTCGTCCAAGGCGGCGATCCGCAACCATAGCAAGACGGTCGCGCTCTATTGTGCGCAGAACGGATGGACGATCCGCTGCAATTCCATCCACCCCGCCGCGATCCTGACCCCGATCTGGGAGCCGATGCTGGGCACCGGCCCCGACCGCGCGGCGAAGATGGCGGCGCTGGTCGCCGATACGCCGCTGAAACGCTTCGGCGAGCCGGACGAGGTGGCGGCGATCGCGGTCATGCTGGCGTCCGACGAGGCGACCTATGTGACCGGCGCAGAGTTCAGCATCGACGGCGGGCTGCTCGCCGGGTCGGCGGCCACACCCGGCTAAGCGTATGGCGTCGGGCGGTTTCGACCGATAGGCTGCGCCCATGAATCGCAACCTCACCGAAGACCGCCCGACCTTCGTCACCCATCTGGAATGTTCGCTGACCGGCGAGCGGTATGAGGCGGACCGGCTGCACGGCCTGTCACGCGCCGGGCGGCCGCTGCTCGTCCGCTACGACCTGGAGGCGCTGGGCAAGGCGGTGTCGCGCGACACCATCGCCGCGCGCGACACCGATCTGTGGCGCTGGCGCGAACTGCTGCCGGTCCGGCGGACGGACAGCATCGTGTCGCTGGGCGAGATCGAGACGCCGCTGATCCCCATCCCGCGCTCGGGCGGGGGCTCGGTGCTGGTCAAGGACGAGGGGCGGCTGCCCACCGGATCGTTCAAGGCGCGCGGCCTGGTCATGGCGGTGGCGATGGCGCGCGAGCTGGGTGTGACGCGGATCGCGATGCCGACCAACGGCAATGCGGGCGCGGCGCTGGCCGCCTATGCCGCGCGGTGCGGGATCGAGACGGTGATCCTCTGCCCGGAGGAGACTCCGGAAGTGAATGTCCGCGAGATCGCCGCCCAGGGTGCGCGCGTCTGGCGGGTCAACGGCCAGATCGACGAATGTGGTGCCATCGTCGGGCGCGGGGCGGCCGAGGGGCGCTGGTTCGACTTCTCGACGCTGAAGGAGCCGTACCGGATCGAGGGCAAGAAGACGATGGGGCTGGAACTGGCCGCGCAAGCGGGCTGGGACCTGCCCGATGCGATCTTCTATCCCACCGGCGGCGGCACCGGCCTGATCGGCATGTGGAAGGCGTTCGACGAGATGGAGCGGCTGGGCTGGATCGGCTCAAAGCGGCCGCGCATGTATGCGGTGCAGGCGAGCGGCTGCGCTCCGATCGTTCGCGCCTATGAGGCGGGCGAAGAGCATGCCGAGCGTTGGGAGGATGCCGCGACCGTGGCGGCGGGGATTCGCGTGCCGAAAGCGGTCGGCGACTTCCTGATCCTGCGCGCGGTGCGGGAGTCCGGCGGCGCGGCGCTGGCGGTGGGCGACCCGGCGATCCTGAAGGCGGTGGAAGATTGCGCCAGGCGCGACGGCTTGCTGCTGTGTCCCGAGGGCGGGGCGACGCTGGCAGCGTACAAACAGGCGGTGCGCGACAATCTGGTCGACGAGGATGAGCGGGTGGTCCTGTTCAACTGCGCCACGGGGCTGAAATACCCGATGCCGGAGGCGGGGCAGTGGCTGGACAAGGACGGGGCGATCAACCTGGCGACGCTATGATTACCAAACTCCGTTCAGCCTGAGCGAAGTCGAAGGCCAAGGGGCAACCGTCCCGCATGCACTTCGACTTCGCTCAGTGCGAACGGAGGGTGGCGCTACCCGATCAGCAACCGAATCCCCAGCGCCGCCAGCAAGGCGAGCGGCATCGCCACCGCCCCGACCTTCAGGAAGGCGAGGAAACTCACATCCTCGCCCTCGCGCCGGATAGCCTGAAGCCACAATATCGTCGCCAGCGATCCCGTCACCGACAGGTTCGGTCCCAGGTCGACCCCGATCAGCAGCGCGTCGGTGACGATCTGCGGCGGATGCGCCTGGGCGATGGCGCTGCTGGCGACCAGGCCGGCCGGCAGATTGTTCATCGCATTGCTGACGAACGCCAGCACCGTCCCCGACACCGCCGCCGCGCGCGTCGGATCAGTCAGCATATCGCGAAGGCCCCGCGCCACCCAGGCGATCACGCCGGTCCGGTCGAGCGCCTCGACCAGCACGAACAGCCCCGCGACCAGCGGCAGCACGCCCCAGCTGACCGACCGCGCCAACGTCACCGGCGAGCGCCCCGCCAGCAGCGACACGACCACCGCCGTCGCGATGCCTGCCAAGGCGGTCGGCAGGCCCAGTTCGACGTCGAGCGCCGACATGGTCAGGAGCAGCAGCGCGGTCAGCACGATGCCCGCAATCGCCAGCTTGCCGCCGGTCGACAGCGCCTCGCGCGTCACATCGGATTCGCAGTCCCCCGCGATCCGCGCCCGCTGCGTCCAGCGCAGCACCCCATAGGTCACCACGATCGACCCGATCGAGGGCAATGCGAACGCCTTCATCCACGCGCCCAACGGCGGCATGTGGCCACCATAGAGAACGAGGTTGGCGGGGTTGGAAATGGGCAGCACGAAGCTGGCCGCATTGGCGATCAGCGCGCAGGCGAACAGCAAGGGCAACGGATCGGCCTTCGCCTTCTTCGCCGCGACGAACACGGCGGGGGTCAGGACGACGGCTGTCGCATCGTTCGACATGAAGGTCGTGACGACCACGCCCGTCGCATAGACCAGCGCGAACAGCTTTGCGCGCGACCGGCCCGCCATGTTGACGGCGGTGGCGGCGATCCAGTCGAACGCGCCATGTTCGCGCGCGGTCTCGCTCAGCAGCATCATGCCGGTCAGAAAGAGATAGACGTCGAGGCCCTTGGCAACCGCCTGCCCCGCTTGTGCCAGCGGCATCAGGCCGAGGACGATCAGCAGGACTGCCCCCGTCACCGCCCATATCCATTCGGGCCAGCGCATCGGCCGTGCGATCACGCCCGCCGTCGACAGGCCCGCAATCGCCCAGGTGGCTCCATAGGCAAAGGTCACCATCCGCACCCATTCTTGTTGGGCCCGAGCTGGGCACCGTCGATCCCGGCGATAGGCCAGGCGCCGATCGCGTGGCAATCCTCGCCCGGTGCCACGGGCAGTCGGCGCTTCGGGATCGCATGGGCGTCGCGGACCAGGCACTCGATCCGGTCATAGCCGTCTCCGCAACGGACCTCGATCGGGTTGAGCCCCTCGTCCAGCGTCACCGTCGCGCGCCACAGGCCATCGCCGCCGCGCGTCATAGGCGTGTCGCGGTCGCCGACCCGTGCGACCGGCGGCGCATCTCCGCCGAACAGCCGGGCGAACACCTCCACCGCGCCGGGACGTGGCACCTGATGCGGGTCGGTCGGGCGGGTGATGAGCCGGACATCGCCCGGCGAGACGATCTGGACATGCGGCCACGGCGCGTCCAGCCGTCGGAAGCGCCAGCTGACCACCCGGTCCTGGACACAGACGATGGTGAAGCCCGGCGCACCGCCATCCTCCTCGATCTGCCCGGTCGAGCGGGTCGCGCCATAGACCACGCGGCCGTCGTTGAGCAGCTCGTTATAATGGGTATGGCCGGTATCGACAAAGGCGACCGCGCCGTCGATGAACTGGCGCGCGATCCGGTCGCCGTCCGCCGCCAGATCGCCAGGATAGGCGTGCATGAAGGCCAAGGGCACCTCGCCTGCCGCCTTCGCTCGCGCCAGTTCCTCGGACAGGCGATTGCGGTGATGCATGGTCAGCCGGAAATCCGGCCCGCCCGCCCCCGCCGACACGACGTCGAGGAACAGGCAGCGATGCCCCGCGATCACCTCGGTCTCCGGCCGATGCGCCTCGGGGATCGCGGCCTCATAGGCGGACAGGTCGCCCGGCTCGAAATCATGGTCGCCGGGGATGATGCGCCAGGGCAGGCTTAGCGGCGCCAGCGCTTCCAGCATCCGGGCATATTGTTCGGGCGTGCCGTGATTGGCATTGTCGCCGGGCACGAAGACGAAGTCGGCGCTGCCCATGTGGGCGTTCACCTGTCCGACGATCGCATGCAGCCGGTCGAGGCTCTGCCAGCCGTCATCCTCGTCCAGGTGCAGGTCTCCGATATGGACCCAGGCGAAGCCGCTCATGCCTTTGCCTCCCGGGGCTCGGCGTTCCCGGCACAGGCCGGGCGCAGCGTTCCCGCGAACCCGATCCACAGCGCCAGGCTCGCCACCGCAAAGCCGCCCAGAATGTAGAAGGCGATGTGATAGCCCAGTTCCTGCGCCAGCCAGCCGCCGATCGCCGGCGACAGCGAGGCGCCGACGCCCTGGATGGTCATCACGGCACCCTGGCCGACATTGACCCGGCCGGTGCCGTTCAGCAGGCAGGCGACGAGGCCCGGCACCGCCACGCTCTGAAGCCCCGCGCCGATGCCGTCGAGCGCCTGGACCGGCCACACGCCCCAATGTTCGATGAAGCTGCCGGCCAGGAAGCCGCGCAAGGGAAGCGCCGCGAACGAGATCAGCAGCACCAACCAGTAGCCCCGCCCGGCGGCGACCTTCATCGCGACCAGGCTGGCGACGATCATGACGGCCTGCGCGACCATCACCGTGGTTGCGGTGAACATCGCCGCATCGCCCTTGCCCGCGCCGACCACCGCCATGCCGTATAGCGGCAGCATCGCGCCGTTGCCCAGGTGGAAACAGGCCAGCGCCGCCGCCAGGATCAGCATCGGCTTGTTGGCCAGGAGCGTCTTGAACCCCTCCGCCTGGCCGCCTTCCTGATCCTCGTCGCCGTCCTTGTCCTCCAGCCCGCGCGCCGCGCGGTGGTCGATCGCGCGCTCGGGGATCGACAGGACCGAGATGATCGCCAGCACGCCGAACGCCGCGGCGAGGTAGAAGATGGCGGGCATCCCGAATTTCCAGCCCAGAAAGCCCGACAGGCCCGCGCCGACCATGTTGCCCGCATGGTTCCACGCCTGGTTGCGGCCATTCTGCGCGTTGAAGCCCTTTTGCCGGACGACGCCCAGCGTCATGCCGGTCACCGCCGGGCCGATCGCCGCCCCCGCGATCGCGGTCGCCACCTGGCTGACCCCGACGACCACGCCCGCCTGCGACCAGAGGATCAGGAAGGACGCGAGCACGGTGCAGATGCCGGTGATCACCACCACCCAGCGTTTCTTGTCGGTATGGTCGATGAACGCGCCCGCAGGCACGGTCATCACCATGCCCGCGACGCCGCCCAGCGTCATGACCGAGCCGATCGGCCCGGTCTGCCATCCGCGCTGTTGCAGGAAGACGCCCAGGAACGGGCCGATCCCCGCCTGCATGTCCGCCATGAAGAAGTTGAGGGCCTGAAGCCAGCGAGTCGCGCGCCGCCGGTCAGCGTCCGGCGCACGGGATGAAGAAGAATTGGGCAATGCCGCTGTGGCCATGACGGGTCTCCGCGATATGCGGGGGCCCAACCCGGCAACACTTTGAAATATCCGTACAGAAGATGATTTATGTTGGACAAAATGACAGTCGATGACCAATGCACTGAATAGGCTTGATAATTCCTCCATATTCTCGATGAGGCCATGTGCGCTACATGTCATGAATTTCATGATTGGCCGGCGGAACAAAATATTGGCGGCCGGTTACGACCTCCCTCAACTTGCATTTCCGCGATTTAAGCATCCCGTCATCTTCGTCGGTTTCACGCCCTGATAGGTTCGCCGCCGCAACGCGAAATGGGGATGACGGGGATGATCGGGGCCTATCGCAAGGCGGGTGCGCTGGCGGCGTTGATGATCGGGACGGCGAGCCCGGCCATGGCCGCGACGCCGTGCAAGATCGGACAGATGGTGGCGATCCCCATCACGATGCAGGGCTTTCGCCCGGTCGTCGAAACCCGGATCAACGGCAAGCCCGCGCCCTTCATCCTCGACAGCGGTGCTGCCTATAGCAACATCTCCCCGCCCGAGGCGCGTGAGCTGGGTCTGTCGCTCCGGTCCCTGCCCATGGGCTTCCGAGTCGGTGGCATCGGCGGCAGCTCCGACGCCTCGATGACGACCGTCAAGGATTTCAAGCTGGCCGGGCTCGACATCCCCAATGTCCAGTTCATCGTCAGCGGCAGCTATGTCGGCCAGATCGGCCTGATCGGTCAGAATGTCCTGGGGTTGGGGGATGTCGAATATGACCTGCCCGGCGGCATGGTCCGGCTGTTCAAGCCGAGCAATTGCGGCAAGTCGGCCATGGCTTATTGGACCGGCGGCCAGCCCTTTTTCGAAATCCCGATCGAGAGCCGCGACAATGGACAGCGTCACACGGTGGGTACGGTCGAGCTGGACGGGGCGAAGCTGAACGCGACGTTCGACACCGGCGCGACGCAGACCACCGTGTCGCTGCGCGCCGCCGCCCGCGCCGGGGTGCATCCCGGCGATCCCGGCGTCGAGCTGGCCGGGGCGGGCTATGGCCTGGGCAGCCATGTGGTGCAGAGCTGGATCGCGCGGTTCAAGCTGCTGAAGATCGGCAATGAGGAACTGCACAATGTCCGCCTGCATATCGAGGATATGGGCTCGATCGACACCGACATGCTGCTGGGCGCGGACTTCTTCGTCTCGCACCGCCTCTATGTCTCCAATGCGCAGCATCGCATCTATTTCACCTATAATGGCGGGCGTCTGTTCGACTCGACCGCCCATGCCGATGCCACCGCCGCCGTCGTGACGGCGCAAGGCGCGACCACGGACGCGACGCCGACCGATGCCGAGGGCTATAGCCGCCGCGGTGCGATGTATGTGACGCAGCACGACCTGCCCCGCGCGATCGACGACTTTACCAAGGCGATCGCGATGGCGCCCAAGGACCCGCGCTTTCCCCGCCAGCGCGCGCTGGCGTATATGGCGCAGCGCCGCCCCGTGCTGGCGATCGACGATCTGAACACCACCCTGACGCTGGATCCCACCGACACGCGCGCGCGGCTGATCCGTGCCGAATTGCGGGTTCGCGCAGGCAATCCGGCGGGGACGATCGGCGACCTCGACCTGCTGAACACCCAATTGCCGCGCGAAGACGCCGCGCGCCTGCAGATGGCGCAGCTTTATGCCCGCGCGGACGCGTTCGATGCGGCGATCGCGCAATATGATCTGTGGATGACCGGCCGCCGCGAGGATGCCGAGCGCAGTACCGCGCAGAACGGGCGATGCTGGGCGCGGATGCTGGCCGACAAGGATCTGGACAAGGCGATGGGCGACTGCAACGCCGCCGTGCGCGCGCTGCCCCGCAATGGCAGCTTTCTCGACAGCCGCGGCTTCGTCCATCTCCGCCTGAAGGAGGATCAGGCCGCGCTGGCCGATTTTAACGCGGCGCTGGCCCTTGATCCAAGGCGGGCCTGGGCGCTCTATGGCCGGGCACTGGCCGAGGCGCATCTGGGCATGACCACCCAGGCCGCGCAGGACCGGACGCTGGCGACCGCGCTCGACAAGACGCTACCGCAGCGGATGAAGAAATACGGGATCGGCTGATCGGCTTCATTCCTCCCCGCAAGGGGACGGAGGGGTGTCCCGATAACGGGACACCCCTCCCCCAGCTTCGCCGGTAGCCCTCCCCTATCGGGGGAGGACAATCATGGCATCAGAACGCCTTCGACAGCCCCACGAAGAAACCGCGACGCGGGCCATATTGCGGCGCGCCGACGCCCACGCCGGTTCCGTCGCGGATTTCATATTTGTGGTCGAGCACGTTGATGACATCGAAGCGGATGTCGAGATTGGGCCCGGCCAGATGCTGGCTCGCGGTCAGGTTGAACTGCGCATAGGGTGCGATCTTTGCGCCGTTGGGAATGTCGTTGACGTCATCGTCACGGCGCAGCCCCGAGCCATAGATCATGCTGCCGCCCAGCTTCGTGCCCTGGCTGAATGCATAGGACAGGCCCGCCGAGCCGGTGAAGGTCTGGTCGTGATCCAGATAGATGTAATGGTTGGCGATATAGGCCAGATCGTCCGGCGAGAAGCTGAACTGGCTGGAGACGATGTTGCGCCCCTTCGCCTTGGCGGCGGCGAAATTGGCATAAGCGAGCAGGCCGCCGCGCGCATAGCTGACATTCGCCTCGATACCGCCGATGCGACCCTGCTTATAGTTGAACGGGGTCAGGATGATCGGCGCGCCGAACTGCCCCTCGTCGATCAGGTTCTTCGAGATGCGGTAATAGGCGTCGATGCCATAGGTGAAATAACGGCTGGGCTTGGCCTGGAACCCGACGTCGAAATAATCCTGCCGCTCGGCATAGGGCACGTCGTTGAGCGGATTGGCAGGATAGGCGCTGGTGCCGACGAACTTGGCGATGCTGGTATTGCCGACCAGCTCGAAGGGCGGCGGCACGAAATAGCGCGAATAGCCCGCATGGAGCGTATAGATGCTGCCCGGCTGCCAGACCAGGTTGACGCGCGGCGACAGCTGCCCCTCGCGCCGATAGCCGTTATAGAGGTCGTAGCGGCCGCCATAGTTGAGCGTCAGCTTGGGCGCGAGCTTCCATTCGTCCTGCAGATAGGCGCTGAAGCTGGTCGCGGTCTTGCCGCCATTGTCGGTGATCGCGATCGGCTCGCCCGTCTGGCCGCCATTCGCATCGACCGGGAACACCTGGGTCGTGGTGTCGCTGGTCGAGCGGTCGCGGGTGACGAGCAGGCCGCCGCGCAGCGTATGGGCGCTGCCGACATGATAGACCGCGTCGACCTGTCCGCCGATCGCGAAGTCCTGCTTATACGCCTGCTGCGCCTGGCCGTTATAGAGCAGCTCGCCCAGCACGTCGGGGCGATAGCGCAGCGAGGAATAGCGCGCGAACAGCGACGCCTGCACCGTCAGCGGCTCGGCATCGTGGAGGAACGCGACCTGGCCGAAGCCGGTCTTCTCCAGCTGCGTCTCGTTCAGCTTTTCGCTGGGGAAGGCAGTCTGGCCGCCGACGCTCCATCCCGCGCTCGGCTGTTGCCCGACCGGGTTGGGGATCTGGAACCACTGGTTGGAATAGCCGCCGACGAAGGACACGCGGTTCTGGTCGTCCAGGATATGGTCGACATAGGCAAAGCCCTGATACTGGTCGGTATCATCATGCACCGGGTTGGACCGGCCATCGACGCTCTCGATGCCCAGGCCGCTGTGCCGGTAATCGCCCGACACGAAGTAATTGGTGCTTCCGCTCGAGCCGCCATAGGTCAGGCTGGGCTGGATGGTATTGTGGCTGCCGCCATAGATGGACGCGGTGCCGCCATTGTCGAACAGGCCGCTCTTGGTCGTGATGTCGATCACGCCCGCCGTGCGCAGGCCATATTGCGCGGGCAGCGCGCCGGTCAGGATGTTGACCTTGTCGACCAGGCGCGGCGACAGGGTCTGGCCGAATACCGCCAGACCTTCGGGCAGGATGGTGCCGTTGATGCGGTATTGCAGCCCGTTATGGTCGTCGCGGACGTGGAACTGGCCGAAACCGTCCTGCACGATGCCGGGCGCCTGGAGCAGGATCTGGTTGAACTGCTGGTTCTCGCCGCCGGGCAGCGCCTTGATCGTCTCGCTGCTGATTTCATAATTGGAGGCGCCCAGGCTCGGCTGGATATGCTCGCGCGCGGTGTCGAGTCGCTTGGCGGTGACGACGATATCGCTGCTCTGGCCAGTCGGGGCCTGATCCGAGTCGGACGCAGGCACGCCCCGCGTCTGCGCCAGCGCGGGCATGGTTATGGCAGACGAAGCGACACAGCAAAGGAGCACACCAAAACGCATAGACAACCCCAAATGATATAACGTCTCCCGATCGGGCTATCTTGCTGCACCGCGATACAATGGCAAGCGGCACAGGCGTCCATGACGCATTTGTAAGCAACCTATCATGCGGCCCCGGCCATGGTCAGCGGTGCGGGATCGGCCTATAAGGGGCCATGGCCGAACGCTTTGAACGACATCGCCAGCCCTGGCGCCAGGACGAAATCCAGAAGCTGCACACGCTCGCCAAGAAGGGCATGGCGCTGAAGGCCATTGCCAAGGCGCTGACCCGCAGCGAGGAGTCGGTCAAGGCGCGGGCGAAGGAAGACGGACTGTCGATCGCCAAGCTGCATTGAGGCGGGGGCTCGCCGGCGGCCAGCGCCGACGGAACTGAATATCGCCTTTTCCCAAAAAAGATGGTTGATGGGGAAATTGAAGGTGCGGTCAGTCGGAGTTTCCCCCCAAGTTGCAATCAGGCCTGTGTCGATCCTGTCCGTTGTGACAAAATGACCGTTGTCTCGACGTTCCTGATCCCTTCGATGGTCTGAAGGCGATCGGCCAGTTGGGACAGCGCTTGCGGCGAAGCGGCCGAGACAACCAGCACGGCGTCCCGATCACCGGCGATCGAGTATATGCGCTCGACCTCCGGCCATTCGGCAAGCCTGTCAGTGACGAGCGCGCACGGCCGCACTGAAATGGACAGCGAAACCAGCGCCATGACGCCTGCCACCACGTCGGAAGCGAGTGTCGTCGTATAGCCAAGGATTATGCCGTCCCGCTCGAGCCGAGCGATACGCGCCTGCACGGCCGTGCGTGAAAGGTTGAGATCGCGGCCGAGCGACGCAACAGGCTTGCGGGCATCCCGACGCAGCAATGCCACCAATCGCTGGTCGATCTCGTCGAGTCGTTTGCCTGTTCGGTTCATCTGCACCTTCGAAACGTCGTCACTTACGGCGATCTGCCATCTCGTCTATTCCCATCCTCCGTACCATCTCGGCGGCACCAAGGGAGGGTATGATGAAGATTGTCGAAGCCAGTGCATTTCAAGGTGGGCGGCCCTGGGAGGCGCTGGATATCGGTGAGATCGATGGCGTGACCATTCGGCTGCACTGGACCGACCAGCCATATATCTGGCACGTGAACGACGGACCGGAGGTCTTCGTCGTTCTCGATGGAAGCTTCGATATGCAGGTTCGCGAAAATGGCGTCGACCAAGTCCACCGGCTGACACCCGGATCGATCTTCCATGCCGAACAAGGGGATGCGCATCGTGCCGTTCCTATCGGCACGGCGCGCGCTTTGGTCATCGAGCGAGCAGGCAGTATCTGAACGTCTCAAATATGAACGGCGACCGAGACAGCCCGAGCCGTCCCATTAGGGGGTATTTTGAAAAAGGACGGCCTGTTCGCTACGAAACAATGCCGCCCATGGAACCAACTATCTCAGCGGCAGGAACAGTTCCGCGACAGCTTCATGTTCCGGCACCTCCGGGAAGAAGGTGATGCGCCGGCAGTAGAGCGGAAAGTCTAGCACTTCCTCGCCGCTGGCCGGTAGCCAATCGCGGTAGAGGTACAAGGCGGCATGCTCCAGATTGTCGGTGTTGCCGACGACACGCAGCACCGCACAGCGTCCACCGGGAATGGTGCCGACCTCGATCCGCTCGCCATGCGCGTCGATCGGGCGATCGGTGCCGACGCACAGGTCCATGCGATACTCGGCCGGAGGCGTCGTGCGTGGGTCGGCGTGGAAGACGTTGAAGGTCGGGTTGGTCTTCGGCGACAGTCCGGTCGCTTTGCGCCAGGCTATGAACCGCTGGATGGTCGCGCCAATCGTTGCCGGGTCGCCGCGATGCTCCATGATCGCCACGGGCGTCGGGCTCACGTCGCGGATCGTCACGTCGTCGGGGGTGTAGGTGGTCTGCATGAGCTTACTCCTCGCGTTGTCGAGAGGCCCGAAGGCCGCAAGCCACGGCTCCCAGTCGGGAGCCTTCCTGAACGACGACGGCGACTGCCCGAACCTTCGCCTAAAGGCGCGGGCGAAGGCATCCGGCGCATAGTAACCGGCATCCATCGCTATGTCGGTCACGCTCTGCGCGTCCCGGTAAGCCAACTGGTAGGATGCCCGCTTCATGCGGGCCAGTTGGACGTAGCGATGCACCGACAGACCGAAGGTCGCCGTGAATTGCCGGTGGAAGTGGTATTTCGAGAAGGCCGCGATGCCACTCACCACATCCAAGTCCAGATTGTCCTCCAGATGCCGGTCGATATGATCCAGCACCCGCTGCATCCGGGCATGGTAGTTTTGAAGCGCCGCCGTCATCTCGTCCTATCCTCTTGGCGACACAAGTTAGGCGCTCCCGGCTATGACGCGCTCGACCGATCTTGCGGTTCTGGCGTCGTCTGCCGGCTTTCTCGTTTGCGAACTCGAGACGCGAATCCGCCCCCGCCCCTTGCGTCGACGGCCGCCTGCGAACTCCGCTTTCTCAAAACCCGTTCCCGATCGCGCTTTCCCGAAAAGGCCCGGGGGGGGGGCCCGCCGTGCCGGCCCGAACGTCCAGGGGTTGGCGAGGAAGCCCGATGCCATCCATAACCCAAGCCCCCTCACCCCATGACCCGCCCGATCCGTACCAGCACCCCGGTTGGATCGCTGACCGCAAATTCGTACGTGCCCCAGGGCTTGGCGTGCGGCGCGCCGGGTTCGATGATGCGGTCGCGCACGCGCGCCGCCACCGCGTCGACATCCTCGACATAGAGGTACAGGCCGAAGGGATTGTCCTCCACCCGGGGCGGCCAGCCGGGCATGTGGTTCAGGTGCAGGTGCCAGCCGCGCCCATCCTCCAGGATGCGATAGCCGCCGAAATCCGCCGCCAACTCGAACCCCAGCAGTCGGTAGAAGGCGGTGCTGGCGTCCAGGTCGCTGGCAGGCACGATGGCGACGACATGGTGGTTCATCGGGCGATCCTCTCCGCTTCGGATCGGCGGATCGTGCCGCAAAGCTCAGGGGTTGGCGAGTCCGGTCAAGGGCGGAAGCATAGGATCGGCCGCGCCCAGCGGGCCTTCGGGGTGGGAGGCTTCGTCCCGATAACGGTTGCGCCCATCGTCTCGTAAAACCCCGCCGATGGTGGGTGGGATATGATCTTCACCGCCGCTACGCCCAGCCGCTTCGCCTCGCCCGCCATGTGCCGGAACAGCGCCGCGCCCAATCCCGCCCCCTGCGCATGGTCGGAGACGAACAACAGGTCCAGTTCGGGCTCCGGCACCAGTGTCAGGCTGTAAAAGCCCAGAAGGACGCCCTCTTTCTCCGCGACATGGAACAGGTCGGCGGCGATCTGCTCGGGCGTGATCGCATAGCCTTCCAATATGCTGGCATAGTGGCCGCGATAGGCCGACGCGGCGTGCATCAGGGCGGTCAGCGCCGCCGCGTCCAGGGGCACACCCGGTCGGATGGTGAACGCCGCGGGGGTCAGGCCGTCACCGCCATGTCGCCCGCGAATTGCGACAGGCTGTGCGCCAGTTCCTGCTTGCGGAACGGCTTGGCCAGCCGGGGCATGGACGGCTCGATCCCTTCCGCCTCGGCATAGCCCGATACCAGCAGAATCGAGACGCCCGGCCGCCGGGTCAGGACGGTGCGGGCCAGATCGGTGCCCGACATGCCCGGCATCAGGTGGTCGGTGACCAGCAGGTCGAACGCCGCCCCGTCGTCGATCAGCCGCATCGCCTCCTCGGCCGACCCCGCCTCGATCACCGCATAGCCCAGGTCGCCCAGCATATCGGCGGTGCTCTGCCGGACCAGATCCTCGTCATCGACCAGCAGCACGCGGCCGCTGCGCTGCCTCGGGCCGGCACAGGCCGGGCCGGGGACAGCGATCGGCGCGGGCGAGACGCCGACCGGCAGGAACAGGTCGACCCGCGTCCCCTGGCCGGGCACGCTGTCGATATGCAGCGCGCCGCCCAGCTGCGAGGCCAAGCCATGGACCATCGACAGACCCAGGCCGGTGCCCTTGCCCACGCCCTTGGTCGAGAAAAAGGGTTCGATCGCACGAGCCAGCGTCGCGGAGTCCATGCCGCTGCCCGTATCGGCGACCGACAGGCGGAGATACGCGCCCTCGCCGACCGGCAGGGCCTGCGCGGCGGTTACCCGCACCTGCGACAGCCCGATGCGCAAGGTGCCGCCGCCCGGCATCGCATCGCGCGCATTCACCGCCAGGTTGAGCAGCGCCATTTCCAGCTGGTTCGGATCGGCATCGGCGGAGGGCAGGTCGGGAGCGATATCGACCTCGACCGCGATCTGCGGCCCGGTCGTGCTGGCGATCAGGTCGCCCATGCCGCGGACCAGCTCGGCCATGTCGAGCGGGATCATCTGAAGCGGCTGACGCCGGGCGAAGGCGAGCAGCCGCTGGACCAGCGTCCGCGCCCGTTCGGCCGATTGCGCCGCGCCCGCGATCAGCCGCTGTTCGCGCGCGCCGCCCAGCCCCTTGTGCTGCAACAGGTCGAGCGTGCCGACGATCGGGGTCAGCAGGTTGTTGAAGTCGTGCGCCACGCCGCCGGTCAGCTGGCCCATCGCCTCCATCTTCTGCGCCTGGCGCAACGCCTCCTGCGCTTCGACCAACTGGGCTTCGCGGCGCAGACGATCGGTGACGTCGGTGACGAACTGATAGGCGCCGATCTGCACCCCCGCCTCGTCGAACAGCGGGCGGAAGCTGATTTCGTAATGGGGGCGATCGCGCTGCGGATCGCCGAATGGCTCGACGATCGTGACTTGCTCTCCCCGCATCCCCTGCGCCCAGCCCGCACGCACTTCCTCACGCAGGGCGGGCTGGTCGGCCAGCAGGGCCAGGATATTGTCGCCCGCGCGCGGCCGCACGCCGAACACCCGCTCGAACTCGTCGGCATTGGCGGCATTGAGCGCCAGGATGTTGAAATCCATGTCGATGGCCTTGACCATGACATCGGTATTCTCGACCAGCGTGGCCAGCATGTTGCGCTCGGCCGTGCGCTCGGCGACCCGCTGTTCCAACGTGGCGTTCAGCGCGTGCAGCCGATCCTCGGCCAGCTTGCGGTCGTGAATGTCCACCGACACGCCGAACCAGCGGACGATCTGGCCCGTCACGGGGTCGCGATAGGGATGCGCGCGGTCGAGGAACCAGCGATATTCGCCCGAGGCGGAGCGGATGCGATGTTCGCACCGATGCTCGCCGCCCGACCGGAGCGCGGCCTGGAAGGTGGCGACGACATGCGGCCCGTCCTCCGGGTGGATGAAGGCCGCCGCGATCTCGGCCGGGGCCATGGATTGGAACTGCGCGCCGGTATAGATCGAGAAATGGTGGCTGAGAAACTGCATCCGGCCATTGGCGTCGGTGATCCAGATGATCTGCGGCACGGTATCGACCATCAGCCGGAACTGCGCCTCGCTCTGGGACAGGGCGGCGTCCGCTTCCTGCCGCCGCCGCTCGACCGCGCCCGTGTCGGCGATCTCCGCCAGCACGCACAGCACGCCGCCGGGCCGGCCATCGTCGTCGATCACCGGCACATAGTCGAGGTTCACCCATAGCGGCTCGGGCGCGCCGTTGCGGTCCAGCGTCAGCGCCTGGTCGCGATAGCTGCGCGTGCCACCCGCCAGCACCGCGCGCATCGCCTGGTCGTGGAACGCGGCGATCTCACTCCCGGCTTCACGGACCAGCGATCCCAGCAGGCCGGGATGGCGCTGCCCCGCGAACACCGAATAGGCGTCGTTATAGAGCATGACGCCATCGTCGCCCCACAGGATCGCCATCGGGACGGGCGCGTGCAGCAGGATCAGCAGGGCGTTGCGCAAGGCCGCGCTCCAGCCCTCGATCGCGCCCAACGGGCTGGCCGACCAGTCGCCTTGCGCGATCAGCGTGCCGCACGCACCGCCCGCGCACAGGCGTTCGCGGAAGCTATGGGGCACTGCCATGGGCGAAAAGCATCCTCGATCCCCGCGCCGCCGATCCGGTCGCGATAGAAGCCGGTTAGAGCAATTCCCTGATCTTAGCGATGGCTTTCCGGGCCGAAGCCACCGACAAGAGCGTCACACCCCGCGCCGGGTCCTGGCAGCGGGGGTACGATAGGTCGGGAGAGTCTATGCACGCGCTGGAACAGGCGACCATCCGCCGGGTCATGTGGCGGCTGATGCCGCTGCTCGGGCTGCTCTATCTGGTCGCCTATATCGACCGGCAGAACATCTCCTATGCCAAGCTGCAGATGGTGGGTGCGCTGGGCCTCAGCGAGACGGCGTTCGGGCTGGGCGCCTCGCTGTTCTTCATCGGCTATTTCCTGTTCGAGGTGCCCAGCAACATCCTGCTCCACCGGGTCGGCGCGCATCGCTGGTTCGCGCGGATCATCGCCAGTTGGGGGTTGGTGACGGTGGCGCTGGCCTTCACCCCCAATGCGACCGTCTTCTACGTGCTGCGCTTCCTGCTGGGCGCGGCGGAGGCGGGCTTCTTTCCCGGCGTGCTCTATGTCCTGACCCTGTGGTTTCCGGTCCGCTACCGGGCCCGCGCGGTCGGGCTGTTCATGCTGGCGAGCGCGGTCGCCAATGCGCTGGGCGGCGCGGTCGGCGGGTTCCTGCTCGACCAGGACGGGACGCTGGGGCTGGCGGGGTGGCAATGGGTGTTCCTGGCGACCGGGGTGCCCGCCGTGCTGCTGGCCCCCGTCGTGCTCTTCGCCCTGCCCCGCACGCCCGCGACGGCGACCTGGCTCAGCGACGCGCAGAAGACGTGGCTGGCCGACGAACTGGCCAAGGCCGAGCCGGACGACGGCCATGACGGCATCCTGTCGGTGCTGCGCGACGGTCGCGTGCTGCTCTTGTGCCTGGTCTATATCGGCTTTCCGCTGGCGGCCTATGGCCTGAGCTATTGGCTGCCGACGATCATTCGCGGTTTCGGCGTGTCCAACACCGTCAACGGGCTGCTCGGGATCATTCCCTGGACGCTGGTCGCCTTTGCGCTCTGGGCGGTGCCGCGCCATGCCGCGCGCTATCGCAATCCGATATGGCATGCCGCAGGGCCGGCGCTGGCCGGGGCGATCCTGCTGGTGCTGAGCGTCGTGGTGACGTCGGTGCCTTTACGTTTCGCCTGTCTCAGCCTGGGGGCGGCGGCGATCTTTTCGGGCCAGCCCGCCTTCTGGACGCTGCCGCCGCGCTTCCTGTCGGGCGCCCGCGCCGCCGCCGGGTTCGCGGCGATCAACGCGGTCGGCAATCTGGGCGGCTTCGTCGCACAGGCCATCGTCCCCGCGATCCGCGACCGGACGGGCAGCGACACCGCCCCGATGCTGTTCCTGGCCGCCTGCCTGGCGGCGGCGGCGCTGGGGGTGATGCTGGTCGAACGGCGATTGCCGCGGCCGAGCTAGGACGGATCGAGATTCCGGATGGCTTATTCTTTCCTTCTCCCCTGGACAGGGGAGAGGGTTAGCGAAGCTTGCCAGCTTTGCTGGCTAGCGCAGCTTGGGTGAAGGGTCGAGCGAGCCCAATGGCTCGCGCGCGCTATGCGCGCCCACCCCTCACCCAGCTCCGACTAAGCCTTTGCTTCGCAAAGACCAAGTCTGCGCAACCCTCTCCCCTCTGCGAGGGGCGAGGGAAGAAAAACAGGCCTCCGCGCCGAAGAGGATCAGGCCAGCGTCACCCGGCGTCCTTCGCGGGCGGAGCGGTAGATCGCCTCGATCACCCGCATGTCCGCCAGCCCCTCTTCGCCCGGCACCAGCGGATCGGTGCCGTTCAGGATGCACCGGGCGAAATGGTCGAGCTGCCCGGCATGCTGGCCCTTAGCCACGGGCACCTGCCGCTCCTCGGTCCGGCCGTCGCGGCGGATCCACATTTTCTGCCCCTCATAGGCGGTCGCCGGCTCCAGTTCGATCCAGCCCTCCGTGCCCGTCACGCGGTACATATTGTGGTTGGAGCTGTAGCTCGACACGCAGGTCGCCGCGATGCCCGAGGGGAAGCGCAGCAGGAAGCTGATCCGGTCCTCGACGGTGCGGAAACGCGGATCGCTGCGATCGGTCGATTCGATCGCGCTGACCTCGACCGGTTCCTCGCCGGTCAGATAGCGGGCGGCGTTCAGGCTGTAGATGCCGATATCCATCAGCGACCCGCCGCCCGACAGCGCCCGGTCGAGCCGCCACTGGTTCGACCCCGCATTGAAACCATGGTCGGCGGTGATGATCCGGGTCGGGCCGACAAAGGCTTTGCGCGCCAGGTCGATCGCCAGCCGGTTATGGGGCTCGAACCGGGAGCGATAGCCGATCATCAGCTTGCGACCCGCCGCCCGGCACGCCGCGATCATCGTGCGACATTCCGTGACCGACACCGCCATCGGCTTTTCGCACATCACATGCTTGCCCGCCCTGGCCGCGCGCACCGTATATTCGGCGTGGAGCGCATTGGGCAGGATCACATAGACGACATCGACATCCGGATTGTCGCGGATACGATCGAAATCGGCATAGGAATAACGATGCGTGGCAGGGACGCCATATTTCTCGCCGAAGCGCGTCAGCTTCTCGGGCGTGCCGCTGACCAGAGCGACCAGGCGCGACTGGTCGCATTCGGCGAACTTGGCCATGATCAGCTCGGCATAGCGGCCCAGCCCGACGATCGCATAACCGACCTTGCGGCCGCGCGGCGCGGCACAGGCTCCGCTCGCCGCCATGGCAAGGCCCGCGCCCAGCCCCGCGATGATCGTCCGACGGTCGGCGTGGCCCATGATCCTCTCCCATGATCCGACCGGCGTAGTTCGCCAGCCGGATCAGCAGCTTATCATGACAGGCACGTCATAACCACCAGCCTGGATCAATAGGTCCACCAGCCCTGGCTCGTCCCGGCATAGTGGAGCGGCCGCGCATATTTGGCGAATTCCGCCTGGACCTCGGGCGTGGCGCGCGCCTTGGCCAGGGTCTGAAGGATCGTCTGTTCCATCGGCATCTGCGCTTCCGCCGTCTCGAAGGTCAGGAACTGGTCGAACACATCATTCCGCGCGTCTTCGTCGCGCAACCGGTCAAGCAATATGGTGGCCGTGGCCTTCACGTCGCCGCGACATGTCACTACACGCGTCACCGCGCCCCAATTATCGGCAGGCTTGGCGGTCAGCTTGGCCTCGTCCGCCTTTGCCTCGTCCAGACGTCCCATTCGGTATAGCACACACGCGCGACCGCCCCATACATAGCTGCGGCCATGCGCGTTCAACCGATCGAGATGATCGGCCGCCAACGAATTGAAGCTGTCGAGCGCCGCCTGGTCTTTCCCCATCGCGCTCAGCATATCCGCTCGGTTGATCGCGATTGGTGCCAGGTCGGGATATTGCTCGATGCCCAGCCCTATCACCAGGTCCAGCGCCGCGATCGCCTCGTCGGGCCGCCCCGCCATCTTCAGAGCGGCGGCATATTCGTTTACAAGCCGGAAGCCGTCCTGGCCGACCATCTCGATCCGGGCGCGGTCGGTAGCAAGCGGCTTGCCTACCGCGATCGCCTCGTCGAAACGACCCAGCGCGCGCAAGGTCTGCATCTGATACAATACGGTCTTGTAGCTGGTCGGCGCGGCCTTGGCGGCGGCCGCCGCCCGCCGGGCATCGGCCTGCAGCGCGCCACGGAAATGATCGGCCATCATCCGGTCCACTGCGGGCCAGAAGGATTGATAGCGGCGCTCGGCCGCCAGCGTGACCAGGGTCTTGGCCGATGGCTCATTGGCAAGCAACGCACGCGCTTCCGCCATCTGGCCGCGACGGACATGCGCCAGGATGGCGCAGCGCAAGATGGTGTCGCCGAACGCGGTTCGCGGTGTCTGTTGCCAGCCTGAGGCGGACAAGGCCAAGCAGATATCCTCGCGCGCCGCCTGTCGCTTGGCGGGCTCCAGCGCCTGCACCTGTCCTAGAGCGCCCTGAATCCAGCGTTCGTCGAGCGTGGCGACGATGCCGGGTTGCACCGCCCGGGTCCGCTGCAACGCCTTGGCCACACTGGTGCCGTCACCCAGGTCGATCTCATAACCGATCCACAGGCGGAACACCTCGGGATTGCCGTCATATTGCGCGGTCGCGGACCGGAAGGCGGTCAGCGCCGCCTGCGGCCGCCGCAGATCAGACAGCACTCCGGCCTTCAGCCCGTCCATCAACCCGGCAAAGGGCGAGGGATGCGGCACCTTGTCCGAAATGGCGGCGATCAGCGACAGCGCCTCGATCTTCGAGGCCTCGTCGGGCTTCTGCATCAGCGCCTGGACCTTTTCCAGCTCGGGGCGGATCGTCGCGGCGATCGCCGGATCGAGCCCGCCCGGCATTTCGGAGGGGCGACCCGCCTTTTCCAGATAGAATTCGATCCCCGTCTCGTCCTTCATCGTGTCGGACAAGGTATAGACCGCCTCCGCCTCGGTCGCCGGAACCTGGTCGCGCGCGCCGGTGTCGAGGTGATAGACCATGCGCAGTCCGTCGGGCAGCTTCGTGCTGGTCCGCGAGAAGGCGATCGGGCCGCCCTTGGCGTCGATATTGTCCAGCGGGTCGAGCATCCGGTCCTTGACGCGCAGCTCGATCGTCTGGTCGGTGACGATATGGTCCGGCAACGCCAGCGGATTGCGGCGCGGATTGGCCTGGCGGTCGGGCAGGACGTTCTGCAGCCCATAAGCGCGGGTAATCAGCTTGGACGACAGCTTGGCCTTGTCGAACGCCTCGCGCGACAAGCTATAGTCCTCGACCATGGTCAGGACGTTGGCGTCGCGATCGTCCTTCAGGACCAGCGGCTTGGCCTCGGCAAGGCCGGGGAAGCGCTGGCGATAGAAGTCGAGATTGCCATCGGCGATGCTGCGCACCGATCCCGCCGCCCAGCCTGCCCGCATCCCGTCCGCCCGCGCCTCGGTATAGCGCGTCTCGACATGCAGGGTCAGCGGCACGGCGCCCTTTTCGTCGACCGCGAACTGTTCGACCACGGTCATCCGCCCGGCATGGTCGCCATAGCCGTCCATCTTCTCCAGCGCCGACTGACCCGCGCGGATCGGCAGGGCATAGCCCAGGTCGGACGCGACGATCGCCGCGCCCCGCCCGCCGCGATGCGTGCCGGTCGGGTCGATCCACATCACCCGGCCATCCAGCACCGCGCGCACGATGACGTGATCGAACTGAAGCGGCGAGGGCAGCCGGTCGGGCAGGCGTTCGCCCGCCTGCGTCGACACGAGCGCCGGCGCCGCGTCGATGCCCAGCCGCCGCAGCGCGACCGCCAGCAACAGGCTCTTGTCCTTGCAGTCGCCATAGCCGCGCGCCACCACCGTCGCGGGCCGCCGGGGCACGAACGACCCCTCGCCCAGTTCCTCGCCGACATAGCGGATATTATCCTGGACCAGCCGCGACGCCTCGGTCAGCCGGTCCGCCGCCGCCGGATAGGCCTTGGCGATGGCGTCCAGCCGGGCGGCGAAATCGGCGGGCAGTGCCTCGTCGCCCTTGTACAGCCGATCGGCCCAGACGGCGACCTCGCCCCAGCTCTTCATCGTCGAGATATCGACCAGGCCCCATTGGAAGGCCCCGGCGGGCACATCGCCCTCCCCCTTGGCGGCAGGAGGATCCTGCGCCAGCCATTCCCATTCGGTGCCGCCGTCGAACGGTTTGACCTGGAACGCGACATCGCTGTTCAGCGCCTTGAACGCAGGGGTCATGCCGCTGGGCCAAATCAGCCGGATCGCGCGCATCGCCAGCGGATCGGAAAAGCGCTGCGAGAATTGGTGGAAGGACTGGCCCGCCCACAGGGTGGAATTGGTGTGGACGATCGTCGCATAGTCGATGACGTCGCCGACCCGCAGGTCGCGGACATTGGCGATCACCTTCAGGCTGCCGCTGACGATCCCGTCCTTCAGGTCGCTTTCGCGCTCGACCACGCGGAACTGGGTATCGCGCGTCAGGTCGATCGTCCTGCCGTCGCGGACGATGCGGACAAAGGCGATGCCGACGCTTTCGAACGCAGGATTATAGACGAGCGAAATCTGCCCCGCCGATTCCAGCCCGCTGCGGTCGACCACCTTGCTCGCCAGCCGGAACCAGTCGTCATGCCCGTCGGCGCGGGCGCGATATTGCTGGTCGTTGAGCAGATAGGCGGTGCCGTCCCGCGCCCCCTCGACCCGCGCCTTGGTCGCCTCCGGCACGGCATAGTCGCGGATCCAGCCGGGCACGGGCTCGACCGCGACGGTCGGTGCCGCCGCCTTGGTCTCGTTCGGCGCGGCGAACGCCATCGTGCTTCCACAGAGGGACGCCGCGGCCACCCCCGCCATCAACGCGAAACCCACCCACCGGCGTCGCGCCGTCATGCCCCTCGTCACGCTACTCTGCCTCCCCCGAGATAGGCGCCGACGCTATGGCCCGCGCCCGGTGCTGGCAAGGGGAAGAGGCGATTCTATACCGTGACCGGCTTCGCCTGGCGCCCATCCTGGCCGAAGATGCGGAGATAGCGTTCGATCTCGGCGGGGTCGCCCGTCGCCTTGGCCGGGTTGTCGGACAGTTTCACCGCCGGGCGGCCATCGGCGCTGATGACCTTGGCGACCAGCGAGATCGGCTCCAGCCCCGCCTCGCCGTCCGGGTCGCAGCCACGGAAGTCGTTTGTCAGATTGGTCCCCCAGCCGAAGCTCATCCGCACCCGGCCGTGGAAATGGCGATAGACCGCCTCGATACTGTCCACGTCCATCCCGTCGGAAAAGATCAGCAGCTTGCTCCTGGGGTCGCGGCCATGCGCCTGCCACCAGGCGATGATCTGCTCGCCACCCGGAATCGGCGGCATCGAGTCCGGGCGGAACCCCGTCCAGTCGGCCACCCAGTCGGGCGCGTCGCGCAGGAACGCCGTCGTCCCGAACGCATCGGGCAGCGCGATCAGCAGGTTGCCGTCATACAGCGCCTGCCACTCCTCCAGCACCCGGTAGGGCGCGGCGGCCACCCCCGCATCGTCGGGGGCGAGCGCGGCCATCACCATGGGCAGCTCATGTGCGTTGGTGCCGATCGCCTCCAGGTCGTTGTCCATCGCCAGCAGCACGTTGGACGAGCCGATGAAGCGGCTCCCCAGCCCCTCCTTCAACGCCTCGACGCACCAGCGCTGCCACAGGAAACCATGCCGCCGCCGCGTGCCGAAGTCGGAGAGGACCAGGTCGGGAAGCGCCCGCAACCGCTCGACCTTGTCCCACAGCTTGGCCTTGGCACGGGCATAGAGCACGTCCAGCTCGAACCGCCCCTTGCCCTTCAGCGCGGCGCGCGAACGCAGTTCGTTGACGATGGCGAGCGCGGGAATCTCCCACATGCTGGTCTGGGCCCAGGGGCCCTCGAAATGCAGCTCGAACTGGCCGTCGACGGTGCGCAGGTCATAGTCGGGCAGCTGGAACCGCGCGAGCCATTCCAGGAAGTCGGGGGTGAACATCCGCCGCTTGCCGTAGAAGCTGTTGCCCGCCAGCCAGATCAGCTCCTTCTTGGTGAAGCGTAACGACCGCGCATGGTCCAGCTGTTCGCGCAATTCGCGCTCGTCGATCACCTCGGCCAGGCGGACCGAGGTGCTGCGGTTGATGAGCGAAAAGGTCGCGTGCACATCGGGGTGAAGCTGCCGGATCATCTGCAGCATCAGCAGCTTGTAGAAATCGGTGTCGAGCAGGCTGCGCACCACCGGGTCCAGCCGCCAGCCATGATTATAGACGCGGGTGGCGATGTCGGTGACGGGCATGGACGATCCTTGGCTAGACGACACGCAGGTCGATGCACGATCGCCCCGGCGTGGACAAGCACGGGCGCGGGCCCGGCTTGAACCCGGCGGCGCTTCTGTCACTATGCCGAACCGGGGCAAAGGGACGGACTTGGGGGGAATGCAGTTGCGTGTGATGGCGATGGCGCTGGTGTCGATGCTCGCCGCCGGCACGGCGGGGGCGCAAGCGGATCAGGTGCGGCGCGGCCCCCTCCCCGCCTGGGCCACCCGGTCCGAGCCGATGACCGTGCCCGCCGATCCCAGCGGCCCGGTCTTCATCCGCCGCCAGGATGTCGAGGCGCATCTCGATGACCAGGGGCAGGCGCAATATCTGGGCTACCGCGTCAAGATCCTGCAATCCAACGCGTTGCAGATCGGCAATCTCGCACTGACCTGGGACCCGGCGGCAGGGCCGCCGATCGTGCATGGCATCACCATCATCCGCGACGGCCAAACGATCGACGTGCTGAAGGCCACATCGTTCGAGATCCTGCGGCGCGAGGACAAGCTGGAGCAGGCCAAGCTCGACGGTACGCTGACTGCCATGCTGCGCGTGCCCGACCTGCGCGTGGGCGACGAGCTGGAGGTCGAATGGACCAGCTTTTCCAAGGACCCGGTAATGGGGACCAAGGCCTCCGGCCTGCTCGTCATGGCGCAGAGCCCAGCGCCGGGCCGCTATCATCTGGGCCTGCGCTGGGCGGCGGGGCACAAGCCCCGTGTCCAGATGACCCCCGACCTGACCGCGGCGGTGAAGGCCGCCGAGAACGGCCTGGACTGGCGGTTCGACAACCCCGCGATCCTGACCCCGCCCAAGGACGCGCCGCCCCGTTATCAATGGATGCGGATCGCCGAATATAGCGACTTTGCCGACTGGACATCTGTGTCGCGCCATTTCGCGCCGCTCTATCTCAAGGCCTCGACCCTGCCCGCAACCTCGCCGCTCAAGGCCGAGGCCGTCCGGATCGCCGCCGCGCACCCCGCCCCGCTCGACCGGGCGGCGGCGGCGTTGAAGATGGTCCAGCAGGATGTCCGCTATATCTATGTCGGGCTGAACGGCGGCAACCTGACCCCGGCCACCGCCGACGAGACGTGGCAGCGCCGCTATGGCGACTGCAAGGGCAAGACTGCGCTGCTTCTCGCCCTGCTGCGCGAAATGGGCATCGAAGCGGAACCGGTGATCGTCAATTCCAGCGGCAGCGACGATGGCTTCGACCAGCGACTACCCGGACCCCAGCTGTTCGACCATGTGCTGGTCCGCGCGCAGATCGACGGACGCGCCTATTGGCTGGACGGCACCCTGCCCGCGGTGGCGACGCCCGCCGCCCGGCCCCTATTCCCCGTGCAATGGGTCCTGCCGCTGACGCCCAAGGGCAACGGGCTGGAGCAGCTGCCCTGGCGGATGGCGCAGACGCCCGATGAGATCACCCTGTTCGACCTCGACGCGCGTGCCGGCTTCGACAAGCCCGCCGGGATGACGATGACCACCATCGTGCGCGGCGTAACGGGGTTGCAGCAGCAGATGCAGTTCTCGGCCATCACCAACGGCCAGCTATTGGAAGCGCTGCGCCAAAACATGGTCGGCGACTTCTGGCAGGCGGTCGACAGCGCGACATGGCGCTACGACCAGAAGGCGCAGGCGAGCGTCCTGACCATCAAGGGCACCGGCACGATCGACTGGGAGAATGGTACCGATGGCACGAAGTCGCTGGCGCTGCCCGGCGGTGGCTTCAGCCCGCCCGAACGGCGCAGCCGGGGCGGCGACACGCGCCGGGACGTGCCCTTCTACACCAAGCCCGAATATGACTGCTATGCCACCACCCTTCGCCTGCCGGCCACGACCGAGGCGCGGCAATGGTCGACGACGCCCGGTTTCGACCAGCGGCTGTTCGGCCGTAACTATTACCGCGCCTGGGAGATGCGGGGCGGCACGATCCGCATGATCCGGGGTTCGCGCATCGAACAGACCGAAATCGACGCCGCCGCCGCAGAGCGCGACAATGCGCGTATTCCGGCCTTCGACAACAGCAAGGCCTATGTGACCTATAGCCCCAAGGGGAAAAAGGCGGACATCGGCAAGGGCGGCAATGTTCCCGCGCCCGACGAGATCGACTGGACCGCCGACAACGTCCCCTGCACGGCGCTGCCCAAAGGCGTTTGAGGCCAGCGTCGGTCAGGCGAACGAATAGGCGCATCCCGGCTCGGCCGCGACGAAGCGGTCGGCCGCAACTCCTGCGGCGGACAGCGCCTGGGTCAGTTCCTCGACCGGCGCGTTGCGCGCCTCGTCGGTGAGCTGGAACGTACCCCAGTGAATGCCCAGGGCCTTGCCCGCCGCCACGTCCTGAAAGATCCGCACCGCCTGGACGGGATCGACATGCTGGGCGGCCATGAACCATCGCGGCGCATAGGCCCCGATCGGGATCAGCGCGACATCCGGCGAGCCCAGCCGCGCGCGTATCTCCCCGAAGATTCGCCCGTCGCCATAGCCAGTGTCGCCGACGAACCATAGCGACCCGGCCGGCGTGTCGAGATAATGGCCGCCCCATAGCATCATCCGCGCATCGCTCGGCCAACGGTTCGACCAGTGATAGGCGGGCGTCAGCGTCGTCGCGATCCCCTGCCCCAAATCCAGGCGATCCCACCAGTCCGCCGTCACGCAGCGCGCCTCTGGTATCGCCCGCCGCACGATCGCGTCATTGCCCAGCGGCATCGCCATCACCGGATCATGCGCCGCCTGCAACCGCCGGAGCGTCTCGATATCCAGATGATCGTAATGGCCATGGCTGAGCAGGACGATATCGATCGGCGGCAGGTCCGCGAACGCGATGCCTGGCGCGGTCACACGCTTCGGGCCGACATGGCGAAAGGGGCTCGCCCGCGCTGACCAGACGGGATCGGTCAGGATATTGACGCCTGCGACCTGGATCAGCAGCGAGGCGTGACCGACCATCGTCACGCACAGGCCTTCGACCCGCACCTCCGGCCTGGCAGGCGTCACCGGAACGGATACCGGCCATTTCGCCGGCCGTCCGCCCAGCTTCCAGCGCAAGATCGCTCGCAACCCGCGATCGGTGCTCTCCTGCCCCGGATTGAAAAAGCGTGTGCCGTCGAAATGGTCGCTCGGCGCACCCTGATAATAGCGATTGCCGCCCATGGTCAGGCGCGACGTGTTTCTGGGAAAGGACGGACGGTCATAGCCAAAGGCCTAGCGCGGGCCAATCACCAACGCCACAGGAGGGGGCAGGGATATTGCGCGCGCGGTCCCGAATTTCGATCCGTTCGTGCGATCGACGGGCAATGGCGGAGACGGAGGGATTCGAACCCTCGGTACGGTTTCCCGTACGACGCTTTAGCAAAGCGTTGGTTTCAGCCACTCACCCACGTCTCCGGCTGCGGCGAGGTGCGGCTATAGCGGGGCCGGTGGAGGCAATCAACCGGGTCTGAGCGGGATTTTATGCGGAAAATCGACTAGGCCCCGTCCCGTCATTCATTGCACTGCAAGGCGGGGGCTGGTTAACGTGGCCCATCGGTCCGCCGGGGGAGTTGAAAAGTCATGCGTATCGTCCGTCCTACCCTGTCGCTGCTGGGTGGCCTTGCGCTGATCGCCGCGGCCCCCGTGGCGGCGCAGGTGCGCACGATCGACCCCAATCAGGGCATCGACAGCGACCTGGGCACGCAAGCCTCGCGCCCGCCGTCGCAGCAGGTGCCGCGCGACCAGCGCAGCACGCCGCCCCAGGACGATACGACCATGCCGTCCCTCCCGCCCGCGCAGTCGACGCCGGTGACGCCGCCGCCCGCCACCTCGCCGGACACGCGCGCGACCCAGACGACGCAGGCCGCCGACACGTTCGAGCGCGACGACCTGCTCGCGGCGGGCGAAGGTGTGTTCGGCAAGGGCGCCGAGGGCCTGGCGGGCATCATCGAGCGCATCCTGAAGGAACAGGGGCGCCCCAATGCCTATATCGCGGGCCGCGAGGCGTCGGGCGCGTTCGTCGTCGGGCTACGCTATGGCTCGGGCATCATGACCCATAAGGTCGAGGGGCAGATGCCGGTCTATTGGACCGGTCCGTCGCTGGGCTTCGATATCGGCGGCGACGCGAACAAGGTCTTCGTGCTGGTCTACAACCTCTACGACACCGAGGAGCTGTTCCACCGCTTCCCGGCGGCCGAGGGGCGGCTCTATTTCGTCGGCGGGTTCGCCGCGACCTATTTGCGGCGCGGCAATGTGGTGCTGATCCCGGTGCGGCTGGGCGTCGGTTGGCGCGCGGGCGTGAATGTGGGGTATATGAACTTCACGCATAAGGCGCGGTGGTTGCCGTTCTGATGCGGGGCTGGGGGCGCGAGGGATTCCCTTGGGCTTCGACTTCGGCGCTCCGCGCCGAAGTTTATCCTGAGCGGCTGGCTTGCCAGCCAGCCGAAGGGCTCAGCCTGAACGGGGTTTGAGGATAGACAGCCGTTCAGGCTGAGCGAAGTCGAAGCCCGCGCCCTGCCCTACCCCCGTACCAGCAACCGATAGGGCTCGCTCACCACGATAACCGGCACGTCCCAGGGATGCATGGCTAGCAGCTGCTCGGTAAGCGCATCCACATTTGCGCCGGCATCGTACATCGCGGTCAGGATGACGGTGGGCGACCAGCTCGCCTCGCCCACCGCACCCAGCGTCGGCACCGCGCCCTCGCCAGGCCGGAAGCCTTCATAACCGATCGCCAGTTCCACCACCTCGCGATACCGCCCGAAATCGCCGAGCGGCGGGATGCGCAGGATCGCCAGCAGCGCGGCGGCGGTATCGTCCCGCTCCACCGCGCCGGGATCCCCGGCGATCATCGCCGCCAGGGTCGGGGGTGCGACCGGGCAATAGACCCGGATGTCGCGCACCCACCGCCTCTCGCTCATCCGAAGTCGACCGCCTCGAAGCGCAGCGGCTGACCGGTCGGCGCGGCGGCGAGCTGATCCTCCCACATCGCGACCTCGCCGCGAATGATCGTGCCGATCGGCTTGCCGGTCAGTTCCATGCCGGTGAAGGGCGACCAGCCGCACTTGGACTGGAGCCACTGATCCTCGATCGTCCAGCGCTTCTTGAGGTCGACGATGGTGAAGTCGGCATCATACCCGGCCGCGATCCGCCCCTTGCCGACGATGCCGAAGATGCGCTGCGCACCGGCGCTGGTCAGCTCGATCACGCGCTGGAGCGACAAACGGCCATTGGCGGCATGGTCGAGCAGCAACGGCAGCAGCGTCTGCACGCCCGGCATCCCGCTGGGGCTGCCGGGATAGGGCTTGGCCTTTTCCTCCAGCGTATGCGGCGCATGATCGGAACCGATGACGTCGGGCACGCCCTGGTTCAACCAGTACCACAGACCCTCGCGGTGCGCGCCCGAGCGGATCGGCGGGTTCATCTGCGCCAGCGTGCCGAGACGCGGATAGGCCTCCTCGCCCGCCAGCGTCAGATGCTGCGGCGTCACCTCGCAGGTCGCAATATCCTTGTTCTGGCCGATATATTCCAGCTCGGCCGGGGTGGTGACGTGCAGGATGTGGATACGGCGATTGGCTTCGCGGGCCAGGCGCAGGATGCGGCGGGTGGCGAGCATCGCGCTCTCATCGTCGCGCCAGACAGGATGCGAGGACGGATCGCCCTCGATCCGCTCGTCGACGCGCGCGTTCATCCGGTCCTCGTCCTCGGCATGGATGGCGACGCGGCGATGGCCCGAGGCGAGCACCTCGGCCAGCCGCGCATCTTCCGACACCAGCAGGTCGCCGGTCGAGGCGCCCATGAAGATCTTCACACCCGCCGTACCGGGCATCCGCTCCAGCTCGGCCAGGTCGCGGGCATTGTGGTTGGTCGCGCCGACGTAAAAGGCGTGGTCGCAGAACATGGTCTTCGCGCGGGTCAGCTTGTCGGTGATCGCGTCGGCCGAATCGGTGTTCGGCTTGGTGTTCGGCATCTCGAACACGGCGGTCACGCCGCCCATCACCGCCGCGCGGCTGCCGCTCGCCAGGTCTTCCTTGTGCATCAGCCCGGGCTCGCGAAAATGCACCTGGGTGTCGATGACGCCGGGCAGGATGTCGAGGCCGGTACAGTCGATCACGCGGCCCGCATCGCCTGTCGCCCCGATCTCCACGATTCGGCCGCCGCGCACACCGACATCGGCGCGGACGGGGCCGCCGGGGGTATGAACGGTGCCACCGGAGAGAAGCAGGTCGAAGGTCATGACGAACGGGCCTTTCGCATAGGGTTGCGCCCTCCTACCTTGCTCGCATGAGCGATACCACCCCGACGACCGCCCCCGCGACACACCCCGGCACCCCATCCGGCACGACCCTGACCGACCGCCGGCTGATCCGGATCGCGGGCGAGGATGTCCGGGGTTTCCTGCAGGGTCTGGTGACGCAGGATGTCGTCGGGCTGACCCCGGAGGCGCCGCGCTGGGCGGGCCTGCTGACGCCGCAAGGCAAGGCGCTGTTCGACTTCATCCTGTGGGCGGAGGGCGAGGCGGTGCTGATCGACGCGGAAGCCGCGCAGGCGGAAGGGCTGGCCCGGCGACTGGCCATGTACCGGTTGCGGCGCGCGATCACGATCGCGCCGGTCGAGGGGATGGCGGTGCATTGGAGCCTGGATGCCTCCGACCATCCGATGGACCCGCGCCTGCCCGTGCTCGGCCATCGCTGGCTGGCCCCGGCGGGTGAAGCGGCGAGTGGATGGACCGCACACCGGCTGGGCCTGGGCGTGACCGAGGGCGTCGGCGAGCTGGGATCGGGCGAGACGCTATGGCTGGAGTGCAACGCCCGCGAGTTGAACGGGGTCAGCTTCACCAAGGGCTGTTATGTCGGGCAGGAAAATACGGCGCGCATGCATCACCGGTCCAAGGTCAACCGGCGACTGGTCGTCGCACCGCTGGGCGAGGTCGGCGACCGGACGCGGGCGGCCTATCCCGAGCTGGGGCTGATGGTCGAGCATCGTCGCGTCGAATCGCTGGGCGACGCGCTGCGGCCCGAATGGCTGGTCGCGGCGATCGCGGCGGACTAGGAATAGCGGTCGTCCCATTGCCCTGTCCCGGCTGGCGGTCGTCGGAGAGGGTGAGGCCTATTTCGCCTGCGTCGCCAGCGCCTGGGTGATCTGCTGAGCCGGTGCGGCAAGCACATGGCCGACCTGCAGCGCGATCGTCACGGCGGCGACCAGACCGAACAGGCCGAGCGCGCCGAACTGCATCGCACTGGAAATGGCGCGGCTGCGTTCCATGCGCCGGGCGGCTTCGATCTCGCTATTCATGCGCTGGCGCGGATCGCGGCGGTCCTCGTCCCCCGCCTGTTGGACGGGGCGTCCCTCCAGCCTGGGCTCGTTGACCAGGACGTCGGCGCTGATCAGGTCCTGGGTACGGATGCCGGAAAACCGGTCGCGCCGCCATATCACCCGGCCGATCACCACCTGCCGCCCCCGCCGGAGGTCGACATATTCGCCGGGTACCAGCGCGTCGTCGCAGGCGATCATCATGCCCCGCGACGAGATATTATGGATGCACGCATCCCCCCAGCCGCGCTGGGACTTTACACGGCAGGGAATCAGGACCTGCCGACGCGCCTCGCGGCATTTATGATGTGCGTTCGTCCGCGGCACCGTCCCTCCCTTCCCGCTCGAAGAATCTGTCCATATTGGACAGTCGCCAAGAAAGTATGAACCGGCACAAAAAAGGGAGGCCGGCTTTCGCCGACCTCCCTCTTTGACAATCAGCCTTGGCTGAGCGTGGCTTACTGGCCAGCGCCGGGACCGTAGGTGATTTCCACGCGACGGTTCTGGACCTCGCGGACGCCGTCCGCGGTCTGAACGCGCAGGTGGTCGCGATCTTCGCCGAACGCTTCGGTCGTGATCGAGCCATCCGGGATCGAACGCGACGTCATGTACGCCTTCACCGCGTCGGCACGACGCTGCGACAGACCCATGTTGTACTTCGGCGTACCAGACGTGTCGGTGAAGCCGGCAACCATCACGCGGGCATTGCCGCAGCTCTGGTACTGGGTGATCGCGTTGTCGAGGATCGACGCTGCTTCCGGGGTGACGTCCGACTTGTTCCACTCGAAGAACACGATGAACGGACCCGGCGAGCACGGCACGGCCTCGGGCTGAGGCGGCGGGGG
>Ga0209816_1000090_pt1 | contig 69582 bp, 68 predicted proteins | sample CoawatmetaG01DNA_FD_187509 | JGI IMG/M metagenome (GOLD analysis project Ga0209816, IMG submission 187509) | Marine microbial communities from the West Antarctic Peninsula - Coastal water metaG017-DNA (SPAdes) (version 2) | ecosystem: Environmental > Aquatic > Marine > Coastal ...
AATGCAGTAGATAATTGTCTTCCAGCAGAACCAGCACCATATATAAGAACATTTGTTTTATATGATGAATTATTAATTTCTAGTAGCCAGCGAGCAAACAAACGTGAACCACCAATAGATATAATTACTAGCAACCAATTAATCAGAATTACAGAACGTGGAACGACCTCTTGGGCAGTCATAAAAATAATTAACCCCCATAAAATAGCATACAACGATACAGCTTGAAGAATAAACCAAAGTGCTTTAAAACTTAAATAACGGACCACTTGATGATAAAGTTTAAAACGAATAAAAATTGGAAGCGCTAGCAGCGGTGAAGCAAATATTAGAACCAACAAGCTATTATCTTCCACTGGATAATACCAATAGCCTAGGCGAAGTGAAAATGCACAAAATATACTACCAATAATTGCAATAAGATCAAAAGTAAATATTAGTGCTTGCTTATTTTTTCTGGGAAGTTTGAGTAGATTTTTAATCATCGATGTCATTATAGTTGACAATTATTTCCAGATATTAATCAATTAATAAAAGTGATGAGAATATAATAGAATATATGCAGACGTAAATGGCTTTTAACTCAACTAATCGATAGTTTCTATGTTTAGTTGTCTAATCTAAAAACTAACAGATATCAATAATTTTTTAGTGTTTTTTGCATATTTATAAAATATAATTTAAAAACAAAATAATAATAATTTAAATAATCTTTTAAGCTAATGTACTTTATTAATCAAAAAATACCAGATGTTATTTTAATTAAGCCAGAAATTTATGGAGACAGAAGAGGCTATTTTTTTGAAACTTTTAGACAAGACTTATTTGAGGATTTTCTTGGAAACAAAATAGATTTTATTCAAGATAGTGAATCAAAATCATCTAAAGGTGTTTTAAGAGGCTTACATTATCAACTTTCATCATTTTCTCAAGCCAAACTAATAAGAGTTATTGATGGAGTAATTTTGGATGTAGCAGTTGATATCAGAAGATCTAGCAACACTTTTGGAAAACATGTTGCTGTTGAGCTTTCAGGTGAAAATAAACATCAACTATTTATTCCTCGTGGTTTTGCACATGGATTTTTAGTTTTGAGTGATTTTGCAACTGTTGTTTATAAACTTGATAATTATTATGCCCCTACTCAAGAAAGAGGTATTGCATTTGACGATGTTAAATTAGACATTGATTGGAGATTAACCTCGAAAGAGTTTAAACTTTCTGATAGAGATAAAAAATATCCTATATTATCTGATGCTACTGAAATTTTTGATTAATAAATTAATTTTTTTAGACAACAAATATCTTACTTATATAGGCTTATATACGTACAATTTGAGAATGTGGAGCAAGTAACGTGTTGAAATTATTTATTATGGACGTTGATGGGGTTTTAACGGATGCAGGAATGTATTACTCACAGAATGGCGATGAGTTAAAAAAGTTTTCAACTTATGATGGAATGGCCATGGAATTTCTTCGAGAAAAGGGCGTTAAGACCGCAATAATAACTGCTGAAAATTCAAAAATTGTTGAGAATAGGGCTAATAAAATTAAAATAGATTTTTTATTCCAGGGAGTAAGGGATAAATTAACTGTCGCAAAAAATCTTTGTATAGAAGAAAAAATATCTTTGGAAAGCGAAGTCTCATATATCGGCGATGATGTTAATGATTTTGAATTGCTTAATACTGTTAAATATAAAGCTTGTCCGGCTAATGCAATGAATAAAGTAAAGGCTATCAATGGTATAGAGTTAATGCAAACTAATGGAGGTAATGGTGCTGTTAGAGAGTTTGTTGAATTACTTATAGATAAGAGATGTTTAGATGATTGAGAGCAAAAAAACAATCATAATTACTGGTGGATTGGGACTATTAGGAAAGAAGGCCTCATATTTTTTTGCCAGTAGGGGGTTTCATGTAATAGTGATAGATATAGCTGATGAAAAAAAAGAGATAGCTAAAAATATTAGTTACGTCCAGTATGATTTGACTGATATCAACTCATATGATTTTTTAATAAATAAAATAAAATCACTTACATGTAACTTAGTTTGTTTAATAAATAATGCAGCTTTTAATCCAAAGATAGAGGAAAACATTAAAGGGTTTGGGAGCTTTGAAGAGTTAGATTTAAATACATGGAATAAAGAAGTTAATTTGAATTTAACAGCCCCAGTCTTTTTAACAAAAGCCTTACTTCCAATTTTTAATAATGATAGCAATGATTATTGCAAAATTATAAATGTTATTTCAACTTATGGTCTAGTGCCTCCTAATCAATCTATTTATAATAATTTATCCATAAAAACTGGGCATGCAATAATAAAACCAATAGGTTATCCAGTAACTAAAGCTGGATTGGCAATGGCAACAAAATATCTATCAATATATTTAGGAAAAAAAGGCTTTAATGTTAATGGAATTGCACCTGGTGGAATCGAAAATCATCAAGATAAAGTATTTATTGAAGCATACTCTGAGCAAGTTCCAATGGGGAGAATGGCAAAGGCTGATGAGATGCTAGAAACGCTTTATTTACTTGCAACAAGTGGATCAAATTATATCAATGGACAAATTATTGCAGTAGATGGTGGCTGGACAACATGGTAATCTCTTTTGTTATAGATAAAATTTCATTCTAGAGAAATATAGTTAGATGTTGCTAATGAGTCTCCCTTGTAATATGACACTGAATTATGAACTTAAATCAAAAAAATTTTTTTAACTATTACACTAACGTAGAAAGTTACTATGATGAACATGTTGATGTTTTGTCTAACTTAACTCTTAAAATGTCTAATGATTTTAATATTTCTCAAAATATTTTTGAATCTGTTGTTAAGCGAGCCCTTGCAGAGGTTTTAGCAGGTGGACCAAAAGATTTTTTATGTACAAAAAAAGTACCAATTAAGCATAAAGTATTTTATTATTTGGTAATGTCTCTTTTTCTAATTAATATTTTTTTTGGAAAAAAAAATAAAAAACCAATACAAAAAAAAATTATTTTTGATTGCTGGAATTTTGCTGGGTATAAAAATTTTTATAAACCTCTTTTAAATCTGCTAAATAAAAATGATGTTTTACTTCATGTAACAAATTATCATAATTTATTTAAAGAGATTAATTCCAATATTGCCAAGATACACTCGAATAAATATTTATTTGATTCAAATATAAGTAAAAAAATTATAAAAACACAGGCTTTTTCTTTAAAGTATTACTCCAATTTATCAAATCAACTTAATGTTAACTTTGTTTATCTTGTTTTAAGAATCTTTAAAAATATTGCTTTACACGTTACTACTGCAAAACAAATTAATTGTTACATGTTCTTTAGTGCAAGAGACAATAACTTTGACTCGTTGAGATCATATATTTACAAAAAAAATGGCATTCAAAATATAGCATTACTTCAAAATGGAACAAGAACTGGAGAGTGGGCAAATGAGGCGGCTGAGTTGTATACCTTCTGTGACTTTTACTTTGGGTTTGGAGTTGAACAAATTGCTATTCAAAAAGGCATGGTTTGTAAAAATAAAATGTCTGTAGGATCTATTAAACTAGATTCTATTTTAAAAGAATATAAAAATTATAATAAGAAAGAGCATTACGATATAGCATTTCTTGCCTCTTATGATGAGGACGATAGTAATTTTTTTAAATTTAAAACTTACGAAATAATAATTAATAATTTATGTTTATTTAAAAAAAATCACCCTAATTTGAATGTGTATTACAGTCAGAAACTTCCAATTGTTAAGAGTGATAAATATAATTTATTGGTAAGTAAAATTAAATTAAGTGGTATTCTTTGCTCCTCTAAAAACATAAAAAATTCATATGAAGCAATCTATTCGTCTAGTGTGGTTTTATTTTACAAAACGACAATTGGCCATGAGGCTTTAGCAATTAATTCAAAGGTCCTAAATTTAAATTATGATAAGGATATGGTTCCTTTTTCTCATCATAGTTACTATGCAGTTCTTACAAACTCAAGTTATGACGAATTTGAAAGTAGATTATTATTTTTATTAGATTCTAAAATTAATGATATTGAGTATGAAGCTCAAGACCTTGTATTAAACTATATGAATAATTCTAGCAATCTAAACTTACCAAAAGAAATATTAGAAACTTCATTTAAAAACTACATTTAAGATCATATTGCATGTTAATTTTTTACTTTTATAATGATCTATAGTAGTTTGTCTTCTTTAAACTTTATTAAAAAAATAATTTGTTATCAAAGATAATAACTTTCAAACTTATTTGAGGAGTTTCATTGAGTTTTTTACTCCAAAAACTTATCTTTAATATTATCTAAGCTAAAATACTATTAAAAAGGATTGAAAAATATGAAAGTAATACTATTAGCAGGTGGATTTGGCTCAAGACTGAGTGAAGAAACAGATGTTAGGCCCAAGCCAATGGTAGAAATTGGCGGGAAGCCAATTTTATGGCATATTATGAAAATATATTCAAGTTATGGATTCAATGAATTTGTTATACTCCTTGGATATAAGGGCCATTATATTAAAGAATACTTCACTAATTATTTTTTACATCAGGCTGATGTAACTATAGATCTTAAAGATAATAATTTGACAGTTCATAATAACTCAAGTGAGCCATGGAAAATTACACTTCTTGATACTGGGTTAAATACTATGACTGGTGGGCGCATCAAAAAAGCTCAAGAATTTATTGGTGACAACCCTTTTATGATGACTTATGGAGATGGAGTTTCAGATATTAATATTAAAGAGTTGATTGGATTTCATAAAAATCATGGGAAAGCAATGACTCTATCTTCTGTTCAGCCTGCAGGCAGGTTTGGTGCATTAAATATAGATAATGAAAATCGAATAAATGAGTTTAAAGAAAAGCCAATTGGTGACGGAAATTGGATAAATGCAGGTTTTTTTGTATGTCAGCCAGAAGTATTTGATTATATTGGGCCAAGTGAGAATGAAGTTTTTGAACAAGAACCATTACAAAATTTGGCAAAAGAGGGTCAATTATATACATTTAAACATAATGGTTTTTGGAAGCCTATGGATAGTCTAAAAGATAAGAGTGATTTAAATCAATTGTGGAATGATGGAAGTCCTCCTTGGAAGGTGTGGTGAATGTTTAATAGTGTCTATAAGAATAAAAAGGTTTTAATTACAGGGCATACTGGCTTTAAAGGCAGTTGGTTAACTACTTGGCTTCTAAAGCTTGAAGCAAATGTAGTTGGTATATCAAAAGATATACCAACTGTTCCTTCAATGTTCAACGAGTTAAACATTGAGCATAAAATTAAACATTATCAAGAGGATATAAGAAATCTGCCTAAGGTGACTGAGATTATATTAGATGAAAAGCCAGATTTTGTATTCCATCTTGCAGCACAATCTATCGTCTCTATATCTTATGCAAATCCAATTGAGACTATTACATCTAACGTAATAGGTACTACAAATATACTTGAAGCTTTAAGGATCTCTAATCACAAATGTACTTCAATTGTTATTACCAGTGATAAGGCTTATGAAAATATAGAGCAGATTTGGGGATATAAAGAAGATGATAAGATGGGTGGAAAGGATATGTATAGTGGGAGTAAGGGTGCTGCAGATCTTATTATAAAGTCATACTATAATTCTTTTTTTAAAAATAATGAATCAAATATTAAGCTTGCAATTGGAAGGGCTGGAAATGTAATTGGTGGAGGTGATTGGGCCAAAGATAGAATAGTTGTAGACTGTATGAAATCTTGGAGTAATAATAAAAGTGTAGAGATAAGAAGTCCCAATGCTACAAGGCCATGGCAGCATGCTCTTGAGCCATTAAGTGGATATTTAAACCTAGGACAGGCTTTATATGAAAATAATGGTCTGAATGGAGAAAGCTTTAATTTTGGGCCAAGAGCTGAACAAAATCAAAATGTAAGGCAATTAGTTGAAGATTTGAGCAGTTTCTGGGATTTTAATCATGTAGATGAGGCATTTACAGTAACTGATAATATCCCTTTTGATGAGGCTGGGCTTCTAAAGCTTAATTGTGATAAGGCTATGTTTCATCTTAAATGGCAAGCTAGTTTGGATTATATAGACACTATTAGAATTACTAGTGAATGGTATTATAATTTTTATAATCAAGAAAAAATTATTTTTAATATGACATTAGAACAAATTACTGAATATGAAAATATTGCTAAACAAAAAGGATTAATGTGGACGGAGTAATATTAACGCCTTTGAAGATAGTTAATAATCAAAAAGGTGATATTTACCATGCAATGAAAAAAAGTGACGATGGTTTTGATGGTTTCGGCGAGGCTTACTTTTCTTCAATCATAAAAGATAGTGTCAAGGGTTGGAAAAAACATACTCATATGACTCTTAATATTGTTGTTCCAGTTGGTGAAATAGAATTTGTAGTTTATGATGATTTGAATGGTAATTTTTTTAGTGTTACTTTGTCACAAAAAAATTACCAACGATTAACTATAAAATCTGGATATTGGCTTGCTTTTAGAGGGGTTGGTGAAAATAATATTCTATTAAATCTAGCAAGCATAGAACATGATTCAAGTGAAGTATTTAAAGCTGAGCTGAATGAGATTTCATATGATTGGTAAGCCAAAACTTCTTATTACAGGAGGTCTTGGAAACCTAGGCTCCTGGCTAAGTGAATATTTTAGTAATAAATATGATCTATATATATTATCAAAAAATGTTAAAAATAAATTAAATTGTAAATATACAATTTTGCAAGCAGATATTACTAATATAGATGATTTAAAATTAAAGCTGAACGTTGAATTTGACTATTGCATTCATACTGCTAGTTATAATGAATTTTTCTATGAAAATTATGCTGAAAAAGCGTTAGCAGTTAACAGTCTTGGAACGAGGAACTTAATAGAGGTCTTAAAAGATTCAAATATTAAGAACTTTATTTATCTTAGTACCTTTCATGTATACGGAAATAGTGCTGGAGTATTAACTGAGGATAGTGAGCTAAAGCCAAGAAGTGATTATGCTTCTACACATCTTTTTGCAGAGTATTATTTGAAACAATTTTATTACACGCATAATTTTCAATCAATTATTTTTAGACTTACAAATAGCTATGGTTCACCAAAATATATTAATAGTTCAAAATGGTATTTAGTCTTAAATGATCTTGTAAAGTCAGCCTTTGAGAATCAAGTAATACTTTTAAAAAGTAATGGAAAGTCAGTTCGAGATTTCATCTGGATGGGAGATGTTTGTAAGTTACTTGGGCATGGCTTAATGTTGGAGTCACATGATGTATACAACTTAAGTTCTGGTAAAACATACGGAATGATGGAGCTAGCTGAAAAAGTACAGAGTGTTTATAAAAGTAGGTATGGAAAAAAAATTGACATAATTGCTAATAATAATGATCAAACCAAATACTTAGAATTAAAAGTTGATAACGATAAGATTAAAAAAATTATAAATTTTGAGTTTGTAGATAATTTTAAAAAGGAGATAAACTCAATATTTGATTTGTTAGAAAAGAATAGATATTAGGATTGTATAAATAAAATTTATAGTTTAGGTAATAGAAGTCTTATGAAAAAAGATGTTTTAGATTCAAAAAATATGGCTTTTCAACTGACAAAGGAGAGTTGTAATGTTTGATAATAAAAATATATTAATAACAGGCGGAACAGGAAGTTTTGGTAAGAAATATGCGGAAACTATTTTGGCAAAGTATAAGCCAAATAAAATAATTATTTATAGTAGGGATGAATTAAAACAATATGAGATGGCGCACTCCTTTTCTCATGAGTGTATGCGATATTTTATTGGAGATGTTAGAGACTTAAGAAGATTAGAAGAGGCTATGGATGGAGTTGATTATGTAATACATGCAGCAGCACTTAAACATGTTCCAGTTGCAGAGTACAATCCGATGGAGTGCATAAAGACTAATATTATAGGATCACAAAATGTTATTACTGCTGCGATTACAAATAATGTTTCAAAGGTAATAGCTCTTTCTACAGATAAGGCAGCAAATCCAATAAATCTTTATGGTGCAACAAAATTGGCATCAGATAAACTTTTTGTTGCGGCAAATAATATGGTCGGTACTAGAAAAACTAGATTTTCAGTAGTAAGATATGGAAACGTCACTGGCTCAAGAGGTTCAGTTATACCCTTTTTCAATAAACTTATAAAAGAAGGTGTTAAAGAGCTGCCGATAACAGATATAAAAATGACAAGGTTTTTAATCACTCTTGAAGATGGTGTTGATTTTGTTCTTAATAATTTTAAAAGGATGCATGGTGGAGAAATTTTTGTTCCAAAAATACCATCAATGCAAGTAACTGAGATGGCAAAAGCGATTGCTCCAAACCTGCCTCATAAAATCATAGGTATTAGGCCTGGAGAAAAAATTCATGAAATTATGTGTCCATCAGATGATTCGCATTTAACTTTAGAGTTTAGTGATCATTATATAATCTGCCCTTCTATTAAATTTACACACACGCCTAATTATACTAAAAATAAATTAGGGGAGACTGGAAAGCCTGTTGAACAAGGCTTTGAATACAACTCTGGAAATAATACCAAGTGGGTAAGCCATAATGAGCTTTTGGAGATGGTAAAGGAAACCTCATATTGAAAATTGCAATTATTGGCGGTACTGGTTTACTTGGGTCAAACTTAGTAAAATTATATTCTAACTATGATGTTAAAAGTTTCTCACGAGTTCATTTAAATAACGTATCTCGAATTAAAAATAATGTTATCAATTTTGATGACTTGAGCAATGAGTTGTCTGAATTTTTTGATGCTTGGAAACCACATATAATCATTAATACAGTTGCAATTGTAAGTTTGCAAAAATGTGAAGAGAATTACGATATGGCAAACAATATTAATTGTAATATTGCTTCTAAGATATCTAAGATTTCTAAAAAATATAATAGTTATTTTATCCACATATCAACTGATCATTACTATGATGACCAGTTGATTACTCATACTGAGTTACAAAGGGTAACTATAAAAAACAATTATGCACAAACAAAATATAACGCAGAAAAAGAAATTAAAAAAAATAACAAAAAAGCTATTATAGTTCGAACAAATATTATTGGATTTAGAAGAGGACTATCAGAATCTTTTTTTGAGTGGTTACTTAGCTCACTGAGAAATCAAAATACAATTAATTTGTATACTAATTTCTACACATCTCCTATAAGTGTTAATCATCTTGGTAAAATGCTAATTAAATGTTACAAAAAAAAATTATATGGTACTTATAATATTGCATCATCTGAAGTTATTGATAAGTTTAGCTTTGGTATAAAAGTTGCAAATAAATTTGGTTATAGTGCTGAAAATGTAACTTCAATAGAATTAAAGAAGAGTTCTAGCGATAATCCTCTTAGAGCATTAACATTAGGCCTTGATGTCTCTAAAATTGAAAGTGCTTTACAAGAGAAAATGCCTACAATAGAAAAAACAATAGAAAATCTATATTGTGAGTATGTGGATGTTAATGAATAATAATAATTTTAAAATTGGAAATAGTCATATCAATTCAAAATCTATGACTTACTTCATAGCAGATGTTGCTGCTAATCATAATGGTGATTTAGAAAGAGCCAAAGAATTAATTTATATGGCTAAGGATGCGGGAGCTGACGCTGTCAAGTTTCAACATTTTAAAGCTAAGACAATTGTGAGTGATTTCGGATTTAAAAATTTTGAGTCACAAATGTCTCACCAGGCATCTTGGGAAAAGTCAGTTTATGATATCTATAAAGATGCTGAGGTGCCATTAATTTGGACAGAAATTTTGTATAGTACTTGCCAAGAAGCTGGTGTAGATTTTTTTACCTCCCCATATGATATTAACGAAATGGAGGAGATTAATAATTATATTCCTGCATATAAGGTTGGTTCTGGAGACATTACATTTCATGACATTGTAATGAAGATGGCAAATTATCACAAACCAATGTTAGTAGCCACTGGTGCCTCAGATATTTCTGAAGTGACAAGTTTGATTAATAAAATTAAAACTATAAATAATAAAATTGTTTTGATGCAGTGTAATACTAATTACACAGCAAGTATCGAAAATTTCAAGTATATCCATTTAAATGTTCTGAAAAGGTATGCAGAATTATTTCCTGATGTTATATTGGGTTTATCAGATCATACTTTAGGGCATACTTCAGTCCTTGGTGCTGTAGCTTTAGGAGCTAAGGTTATAGAGAAGCATTTTACTGACAATAATAAACTTCAAGGCCCAGACCACAAGTTTTCGATGAATCCAATCACATGGAAAGAGATGGTTAATCGAACGAGAGAGTTAGAGTATGCTCTTGGAGGAACAATCAAAAAAGTTGAAGAAAATGAAAAAGAAACAGTTATTGTTCAACGAAGATGCTTGCGTGCCTCAAGACATTTAATCAAAGGCGATTTAATTACGCAAGACATGATAGAAATATTAAGGCCAGCTCCAAATGACTCAATTGTGCCATATGAAATTGACAAAATAATTGGGAAAAAAATAAAATATAATTTTGTTAAAGGCGATTACTTCAAGTTCAGTGATATCAAATGATTATGGGAACTAACTATGTAAACTTAAGGGCAATTGAAAAAGATGATTTACCTCAATTAATGCAATGGAGGAATAAACCAGAATTTAGAAAATATTTTAGGGAGACTAGTGAAATCAATATTTCTAAACAAAATAAATGGTTTGAAATGATTAATGCCATTAATTCGACTCATAAAATGTTCGCCATAGTAGATTTTGACTCAAATAAACTTATAGGAGCTTGTGGGCTTTGCTACATAGACTGGGTAAATAGGAGTGCTGATTTTTCAATTTATATAGGGCATAATGAAATATATATAGATAATAAATATGCTGTAGAAGCTTCAGAGTTGCTAGTCGACTATGGATTTAATGTATTAAATCTGCATAGACTTTGGGCTGAAATTTACAGTATAGATACAGCAAAAAAGATTTTTTTTGATAATATTAACTTTAATTTAGATGGTGAGCTTAGACATACATATTGGCATAATAACGAATGGCATAATTCTTTATTCTATTCATTATTAAGTCGTGATGAATAATCTATATATAATAATTCAAGCAAGAATGACCTCAACTAGATTGCCTGGAAAAGTGCTACTTCCACTATGTGGAAAGACTGTTCTAGAGGTAGTTATAGATAGGCTTGACAAGTATAAAAAAAATATAATTATTGCAACAACAGATGATGGAACAGAAGCACCTATCGTTGAAATCTGTAAAAGAGAGAACATAAAATACTATCAAGGTAGCACTAATAATGTTCTTGAAAGGTATTATCTAGGTGCAAAAAAATTTAATGCACAAGAAAAAGACACTATTGTTAGAATTACATCCGACTGCCCTTTAATTGATGTCGATTTACTAGATAACTGTCTCAAGATGTACAATAGCCAAAAATATGATTATGTTTCTAATAGATTAAATAGAACAATTCCTATTGGGCTAGATGTTGAGGTTTTTAGCTTTAAACTCCTTGAGCACATGAATAAGAATGCCAAAGAAGATTTTGAAAAAGAACATGTAACAACGTATATTTATATTTCAAATATTGATAATTATCATTTGGGATCTTGTGAAGAATTAGATAATAATTCAAAATTTCGACTGACTCTTGATGAATTCGAGGACTATAAGGCTATTAAAGAGATTTATAGAAAATTTGATAATAAAATAAATTTTAATTATGATGAATTAATTAGATTATTGAAAAATAATCAGTATATTTTTGATATTAATAGCTTTGTTTATCAAAATAGAGTAATTAATTAAAATATTAAATTCTAGTAATTTAGGGCAATAGTAGCTTTATTTGACAAGCATTATTCACTTTTAATAAAACTAAGGTTAAAAAATTGTTTTTAATAACTACTAGCTATAAAAAATCATGGGGTAATAAAAGTGAAAATATACTTTTTGCCAGGGAATGGTGCAAGCTTTTTTCAAATAAAAAATATTGGGAGGACTTGAATTACGAAGTATTTCCATACCATTGGCTTGATAGAAATAAGTTATATGCAGACATACAAAATTTAGATGATATGTATGAAAAATATTTAGATATTATGGTTGTTCAGTTGAATAATCTCCACAATGTAAAACATACTAACCGATATTGGAGAATTATAATTGGACCTTGGCTTAATGAGTTTATTAGGTTAATTTTTGATTATTACAGCACTGTCCAAGATATAAAAAAATCTAAATTAGTTACTGATACTCACATAATTGATCTAAAAGTAGAAGAGCAAATCCCTCAAAATTTCATTTCATTTCATGAGTCTTACTCAAGCCCAATTTATAATCACTACCTGTTTGGTGAAATAATTAAATATACAACCTCTATTCCTTATAAAACCATTTATGATGAAGAGTCAGATATCGCTTTTAAAATTAAAAAAAAGAGCTTTATAGAGTATTTTAAAAGAGGAATAAAATATTTAGCAGCATTTCTATATTCAAGTTTATTAATCCCAAACAATTATAAAAAAATTATTTTTGTTTCAAGCTATTTTAGCAATCAAGATTTAAATTATATCCAAAAGAAATTAAATCAATTGCCAATGACACTTCTATTTGACCCAACTGCACTATCTAAGAAAGCTAATTTAAAGTTAAGAAAAAGAATAGCTTTTAAACATCCACTTAATGACTTTGAAAAACTTTTAAATAACCTTATACCCGTTCAAATTCCTATTGCATATATTGAAAACTATAGGGCATATAATCGATTAGCAAGTTTATTTTTCCCTAAAAAACCTAAAGCCATTTTTACGGCTACTGCATATTACTATAATGAGGCCTTTAAATTTTGGAGCGCTAAAGCAACTGTAGGTGAAGTCAAGCTTTTATTTTCTCAGCATGGTGGAGGAACTGGAACCTCTCTTTGGAATGGCGAAGAAAAGCATATGATTGATGTAGCTAATATTTTTTATACTTGGGGCTGGAGTGATGGAAGTAATAAAACTAGAAAGATGCCAGCTAATAAGCTAACTTATACACAAAAAAATATTACAAATGGTAACCCTCAAGGTGATATATTGTGCGTAACTAATTCAGATATTATTAACTACTCACATTCACAGTTTCCAATGCCAAATGAAGCGCATTTTCTCGATTATATTAAAGATATATTTAGTATATCTGACTTATTAAATGAGGATTCAAAAAAATATCTTAAATATAGGTTGTACCATACTAACTACAATAGAGCTTCATGGGGAATAGAGCATAAGTTTATAGAAAAAAACTTAGATCCTTTTCTAGATACGGGAAATGTTAGCTTTAATAATAGATTAAATGAGTGTAGATTAGCTATTATAGTTTATGGCCAAAATACAACGGTTTATGAAACATTATCGGCAAATTTTCCAACTATGCTTTATTGGAATCCTGATCACTGGGAGTTACGAGACAAAGCTAAACCATATTTCAACCTTTTAAAAAAATGTGGAATATTTCATACAAGTGCAGATTCTCTATGCGATCAAATTAACAAAGTATACGATGATGTTGACAGCTGGTGGCTATCAGAGGATACACAAAAAGCTGTGAAAATATTTTGTAATGAATACGCATTTACAAAAGAAAATTACATAGAGGAATGGTTTCATGAGTTAAATAATCATATTTCATAAATTATGCTAAGTTTGTAAATATAATATGGAGCTATTTAGGGGCAATATTTGAAATAGAATAAAGACTGCTTTGATGTTTTTCTTTTAATGTACTAAAAAAATAACCTAAAACAATAATATGATGACACCCAATAATGAAGTAAAGAAAATAACAAAGCAATCATGGGCTCAAAAGCTTTGGGAACTACTTACACAAAAGGATAAGAAATTTATATTATTACTAATTATCTTTTCTTTTTTTGTGTCTCTGATTGAAACTATTGGGGTAACTGCTATTATGCCATTTGTTGCAGTGGCAAGTGATTTTGATCTAATACAATCACAAAAACACTATTCAATGGCTTATGATATATTTTCTTTTGAAAATGATGCGCAATTTATAATAAGTTTTGGGATTATTCTAATACTATTTTATCTCTTTAGAAGCGTAGTAAATTTTTATTATTACCATGTTTTGAGTAGATTTTCCCAAACAAGATACCACTTAGTTGCATGTAGGTTGTTCAAAAGCTACCTAAATTTGCCATACCAAGATTTTAGTGGTAACAATTCATCTACCATGACAAAAACTCTCATAACTGAGACAATGCATCTTAGCTCATTACTTTTTAATACTTTATATATTCTTAGTGAGTCTTTTGTGGTTTTATCTATATATGCTGTGATGTTATATATAGATTATAAAATTACATTGGCCTTAACTGCAGTATTGATTTTAAATGCTGTTTTAATGATTAAAACTGTTTCAGTCAGTATTAAGAGTGCAGGGGTAGTTAGAGAAAAAGCTGTGAAAATTTTTTATGAGCTTATTAATAGAAGTTTTGGAAACTATAAGCTTATTAAGTTATATTCAAATTATAAGGGAGTTCTAGATGGTTTTGAAGATGCAAGCTATGCTAATGCAAAAGCAAATATAAAAAACCAAACACTCGCCCAAGTTCCTAGATTATTTTTAGAAGCAGTTGCATTTAGCATTATTATCTCTTTAATTATATATTTTGTATGGGTTTATGAAAGTGATATCTCGAAATTAATTGGATTAATTTCTATGTTTGTACTTGCTTTATATAGGCTGATGCCATCTGCTTCTAGGATTTTGAATGGTTACAATTCAATTCTCTTTAATCAAAAATCATTAGAAATAATATATAGTGACTTGGCTCAGAATAATGAGAATTTAGGAAATCAAGATATTTTATTTACAGACGAAATAGTATTAGATAAATTAAGCTTTAACTATATAGAAAATAAACAAGTATTAAAAGATATAAACTTAACTATCAAGAAAGGCTCAAGTATTGCATTTGTAGGCGAAAGTGGAAGTGGAAAGTCTACTTTAGCAGATATCATAATGGGGCTTTATTCACTAAAAGATGGAAGAATCCTTAGTGATAATTCTCCAATTAATGATTCAAATTTAAAATCATGGAGACGTAAGATAGGATATATACCTCAATCTGTTTATCTATTTGATGGAACAGCTGGGCAAAATGTTGCATTTGGTATGGAGTACGATGAGAAAAAAATAGATGAAGTACTTAAGAAGGCTAAAATTTACGAATTTTTAGCTACAAAAAATGGGCAAAACACAAAAGTTGGTGAGGACGGTATAATGCTCAGTGGTGGCCAAAAACAGCGTATAGCTATTGCAAGAGCTCTTTATACAAACCCAGAAATACTTGTATTGGATGAGGCTACATCAGCACTAGATGATAAAATAGAAAAACAAGTAATGAGTCATATATATGAAATCAGTAAAAACAAAACACTAATAATTATTGCACATAGGGTTAGTACACTCTATGGGTGTGACAAAATATATAGAGTTAAGGATGGAAAGGTTTTTGAGGAACCATTGTAAGATTAATTTAGGGCTAAGAATTCAATGAAACCAAGAGTTTTTATTATAGATGTGGATGGTGTAATGACCACTGGGCAGTTTTTATATTCAGAAGCGGGAAAGCAAATGAAGATATTTGGTCCAGATGATAGTGATGGGCTGGGTCTTCTTAAGCCACATATTGAAATAAGGTTTATTACCGGTGATCGAAAAGGGTTTTCAATTAGCAATAAGCGTATTAAAGAAGATATGAATTTTGATCTTGATTTAGTTAGTACTATCAAAAGAATTGATTGGATTAAGGAGCGTTACAATTCTAAGGAAGTAATTTATATGGGGGATGGAATTTTTGATCATTATGTAATGAAAGAGGTTGGATATTCGATTGCTCCTGCAAATGCTGACAGAATTGCAAAAGAAAATGCAAATTATGTAACAGAACGATCTGGAGGTAACAGGGCAGTTGCAGAAGCATGTCTTCATATTATGGAAATGTTTTTTGTTCCTTATAACCCTGATACGCTTCCATCTAATCAACTTGATTTAGGTGAATGGACAGTATGATGGTGCAAAAGTATCTAGAAAACTATAGATATAATAGGAATTGCACACTACTCGGTGTTGGTCCTATGAGCAAGAACTGTGTGGATGCTTCAATAGAATTGGCAGAAAAATATAAATCACCATTGCTATTAATAGCAAGTAGAAGGCAGATTGATTCTGAGCAATTCGGCGGCGGTTATGTGGAAAACTGGACATCAAAAAATTTTGCAGATTATGTAAGAGATAAAGATGTGAATAAAAATATTATTCTAGCAAGAGACCATGGGGGTCCATGGCAGAGTGAGCTAGAAAAAAATCAAAATATGAGCCTCAAAGAAGCAATGCAATCAGCAAAAGATTCGTTTCAAGCAGATATTGATGCTGGTTTTCATATGCTCCATATAGATCCTAGTATAGATATTCATGCTCGACCTAGTATTGATCAAATATTGGAAAGAGTTTATGAATTGTATGAGTTTTGTTGGTCTTATGCTCAGCATAAAAAACAAGATCTTATCTTTGAAATTGGTACAGAAGAGCAAAATGGTGGTAATAATTCAAAAGAAGAGTTAGAGTACACTTTAGAAAAAATGAAAGTATTTTGCAGCTCTAATAAAATTAAATTTCCATCATTTGTTGTTATTCAGGCTGGAACTAGAGTTATGGAAACTAGAAATATAGGTTCATTTGAATCGCCAGTTCGAATCGCTAATGAGTTACCACCAGAAATTCAAATACCTCAAATGATTAAAATTTGTAATAAATATGGAATATTCATGAAAGAGCATAATACAGACTATCTTTCAACGGAATCATTGCGGTGGCAACCGCGTTTAGGAATCCATGCTGCAAATATAGCCCCTGAATTTGGTGTGGTGGAAACAAGAGCTTTTTTAGATATATTACAAAAAAATGGTGAATATGCTTTATATGATGAGTTTCTCAAGATTTCATATAACTCTATGAAGTGGAAAAAATGGATGCTTAAAAATACAGATGCAACTGACGTTGATCGTGCCATCATAGCAGGTCATTATGTTTTTTCTACTGCCGAATTTATTGAGCTAAAAGAAAAAGCAAATGCTAAAATTAATAATCTAGATGATTACTTAAAAAATAAAGTGAAAGAAAGTATTTTTAGATATATGAACGCATTTAACTTGACGTAATTTTGTGAAAAAAACAGCAACAATAATTTTAAATAGAAACCTACCAAAAGAGACGGATGATTTGGTAGAGCACCTGGCAAAGTTTGATGGTGATTGTACTGATATCTTTGTAGTTGAGGCAGGTTCTAGTAAGGACAATTTATCTAAATATTCCACATGGCATGTCGAAACTGAAGAGGTTATTAAACAAGGTATGCGATATTCTAGAGGCATGAACTTTGGCCTAATGCAATTATGGAAAGAGGGTAATTGGGATAAATATAACTCATTTTTTCTTATAACTAATGATACAAAATTTCCAAAGAATCAAAAAACAATTGCAACTCTTCAGGAAATTCAAACACAATACCCTAAGGTTGGTATTCTTTCACCTTGCTCTAAAAAATGGGGAGAGAGGGATTTAATTGGTCCTGATTCGTTAAAATACTTTTGGTTTATTCACAATAATGCTTATTTTTTCCGTAAAGAGTTAGTAGAGCAAATAATGAATGTGGATAACCCATCTCATATGAACTTTTTATTTGATGGTGATAATTTTAGGGGGTATCTGTCTGAAAGTGAAGTGATTGCAAAATCCTATGCAAATAATTGGGCAGCAGCAATAACAACTATGGTTTTTTCAGAAGAGGATGAAACCTATCTTTTAGATAAAAATTTACTTATAAAAACTGAGACTTATGAAGAGAATACCCAGCTTTATATTGATGAGGGTTTGAAGTGGATTAAGAAAAAATATGGATTTAATAGTAGATGGCAAATGATGCAATATTCACAGTTATTTTATGAAAAGTTTTTTGAGTATAACCCTAAAGAAAAAGTAAGAAAAATATAAAACCTTTTGATGAATATAATTATAAGTATGAAAATAAAATTTCATTGAAGGTAATCAGATGAATTATAAAGTATGTATTTTAGCTGCAGGTATTGGAAGTAGGATGGAGCCATTTACTCAGCATATAAATAAATCATTGTTGCCAGTTGATTTTAAGGCAGCTATATCCCATATAATTGAAAAATTCGATGTTAATACAGAAATTGTAATTGCAGTAGGACACTTAAAGCAAACAGTTAGAGATTATTTAGACTGTGCCCATATAAATAGAAAATTTACAATAGTTGAAATAGACAGGTTTATGGGGAAAGGCACTGGGCCTGGTTACTCTTTAATGCAGTGTAGAGAGTATCTAAAAACTCCTTTTGTCTTTTTCGCTTCCGATACATTGGTTTTGGAAGACATTCCTGAGCCATCAGAAAATTGGCTAGGTGTTTCCCAAGTGTCTACGACTCAAGAATATTGTACCGCTAATATAGTTAATAATATGATAATGAGTCTTGAAGATAAAGTAATTAGCAACAATAAGCATGCATTTATTGGTGCAGCAGGCATCAAAGATTATGATATTTTTTTCGATGCATTAGAAAATAATATTGAGTTAAAAAATGAAGAGCTTCAAGTTTCAAATGGGTTTAGTGCCCTAATAAATTATAATTTAAAGGCTAAATATCTTACTTGGTTTGACATTGGGAATATAAAAGGCTATGTAAATGCTAATAACAAAATGCAGAAATCTGACTACTTATTTGATTTTAGTAAGTCGAGTGAATTTTTGTATTTTGTTGGCAATAATGTCATTAAGTATTTTGAAGATAAAGAAATTATACAAAATCGATATAAAAGATCAAAAATTCTTCAAGACTTATGTCCAAAAATAATATGTATTAAAGATTCCTTTTATTCGTATGAAAAACAAGTTGGCGAAGTCCTTTATGACGTTGTTAATGATAAAGTTATGGATGATTTTATTAGCTGGTTAGATACTAACTTGTGGATTAATAAAGATTTATCAGAATCCGAGCTAAAGAATTTTGAATTGTCTTGCTTTAATTTTTATTATAAAAAGACAATGCTCAGAATAAAAAAATACCATGAAAAGCATCAAATTAAAGATCAATCTTCATTAATTAATGGAGTGAGTGTTCCATCAATAGATACAATGTTTAACTCTATTGACTGGAATAATATCAGTAATGGTATAGCATCTAATTTTCATGGTGATCTTCAGTTTGATAATGTACTATTAAAAAATGATGGAAATTTTTTGCTTCTTGATTGGAGGCAAGATTTTTCAGGTAATGTAAATTATGGGGATAAATATTATGACTTTGCAAAACTTAATGGTGGTATGAAGGTTTCCTATAAGCTTATTAAGCAGGGTAAATTTTCATACTCTAAGAATAAACAAGGAAATATAATAATTTTGCATGAAGTTCCCAGTGAACTAAAAAAATCTGCAAAGATATTTCATAATTTTTTAAAGTTAAAAAATCTTGATCGTTTTAAGGTAAATCTTTTAACAAGTTTAATTTATTTAAATATGTCACCTATGCATCACGAACCTTTTGACCACTTTATATATAATTTTGGAAAACTATCTCTTTATAAAACTTTATTGGAGTCTGGTAAGATTAATGGTTAAGATTTCTTTAAACTGAAATTTTTTTAAGTAAAGGTTATTTAGATTAATTATGTCAAAAAAAATATTAATTACAGGCTCTTCAAGAGGAATTGGTGCTGCTATTGCACGTCTTTCTAAAGAGAAAGGATATGATGTTTTGCTTCATGGAAAAACACCATCTTCTAGCCTTTTAGCTTTAGCTAAGGAGCTTAACTCAAAATATATAGTTTTTGATATATCTAAAGAGGAAGAGATTAGTCAGGCTCTAGTGGATATAGACTGTATTGATGTTTTAATTAATTCAGCTGGAGTAAATATATCAAAATCCTTTGAAAACCTTACAGATAAAGATTGGAAGGATATTTATGAAATTAATGTTTTTGGTTTGGCTAACGTTACTAGGTATGTGGTTCCAATCATGAAAAGATCTAAATATATTGGTAAAATAGTCAATATTGCGTCCATTAAAGGCCTTTATTCTTCTGTAGGTCGAGTAGCTTATGCATCTTCAAAGGCCGCAGTTATTAATTTAACTACTGGATTGGCAAAGGAGTTAGCTCCAAATATCTTAGTAAATGCTGTTGCACCAGGATTTACAAATACAGAGATGACTGAAAATACTTGGAGTGATAGAATAAAGAAGCAAGTTGACAGAATATTACTTAAACGTATGGCAAATCCTGAGGAAATAGCTGAAGTTGTTATGTTTTTATCTAGCGAAAAAAGCAAATATATTACAGGACAAACAATTAATGTAGATGGGGGATTTAGTATAAAAGATGATTAACTTTAGCAAAAAAAATTGGTACTATGACGAGCAATACGCGAAAGTAGTTATGAAGCCATGGGGTCGAGAAGTATGGATTAATTTTCGCAAAGGCGAAAATATCGGTGATGAAGAAAAAAAATATATTATGAAGAAGCTATATATAAAGAAAGGAACTAAAACAAGTTTTCAGTATCATAATAACAAAATTGAGACAAACTTTTTGATTGAGGGCTCTGTAGAGGCTTGGTTTGAAGATAAAAAAGGACACATAGATGTTCAAACTCTAGGCGCTGGCTCAATATGGACAATTCCTGCGGGCATCAAACATAGGATTGTTACTTTAGAAGATATTGTATTGATTGAATCTTCTACCCCTGAAGTTGATGATGTAATTAGAATAGAAGATGATGCATTGAGGGGAGATGGTCGCATTCAGAGTGAGCATGATTCAGGTAATAATTAGTTTTTCTTTAGGAAGATATGTTAAAGATATTAGCAAATAAATATTTCGAATTATTTAGTGACAAAAATATTAAGAAAATAGCTGAAATGTTTTCTGAAGAGATCGTATTAAATGATCCGAATGTATCCAATATTGGTAAAGCAGATGTCTTGAATACTACTCAAAATATATTCAATTCAGCAAAAAATATTGAAGTAAGGGTTAAAAATTTGTATGCAGAAAACAGAACTGTTGTTGCCGAGTTAGAAATTTTAATTGATAGCAATGAGTTAATTAAGATTGTAGATATTTTGAAATTTGACAGTTCACATAAGATCGAAAGAATAAGTGCTTACAGGATGTAGTATTAGTATTTTATTAAGAACTCCTTTTTTTATTCTAATGTATAATTTTTTTATTTCTTGTTCTCATTTGGAGAAATAACATAGATATCAAGAGTGAGTATGACAGAAGTGGGTATTTTGTTGTTAATAATATTATTAACAAAGACCAAATTAGAGATCTAAAGCTATTTATTGCTTCTTTGCCTCCTAAATTATTAGTCCCTTTCAGTAAAGAGGCTTGGGGTTATGGAAATTGTTTTGGGCTAGATGAGTTTGAAATAATAAGTCAAAATAAAGAAATTCTTGCAACACTTCAAAAAATCTTGTGTGATGATTTTGAGTTTAACCATCTAATGGTTAATAGAAAGGCGCCATGGATTGGGCCTGAAGTTGAATATCATCAGGAGGTTTTCAATTCAAAGACATTTGCTCCTGGCGCTTCGATAGAAGAGCTTAAGGCAAAATGGTGTCAAATATATATTCCTCTTGATTCAGAAAAATCTAATAATGGCGGCCTAAGAGTTATAACGAATAGTCATTTATTAGGACAGTTGGCATCTGAAGATATGGTGAATCAAAACTATAGTCATAAAAGAAGAGTTCCAGTGGAAACATTAAATGAAGTTGTCAATTCTGATAACTGTAAGTTGAAAGATTTGGATTTACATGCAGGTGACTGCTTATTCTTTAGTCCATTATTAGTTCATGGATCTCCCTCAAATGGAACTCCTAATGAGAGAGTCAGTTTAGTTCTTCAGGCTAGAGTTAAGGCATTTATATCTGATAATTCAATTTTTGAAAAAGAAGTGAAATATAGAAATTCTTTTATTAATGAATCCATTACAAACAATAAATTAGAAATAGATAGAAATAATAAAAATAAGTATTCAGACTTTAAACTAAAATAGACATGCGTAAGTATAAAAAAATATAGGTATTCCTTATTTCGCTAAGTGCCTTTTTATAACAATAAAGTAACCTTGAGAACTTTGGAAGAAATATATAATGAATTTAAATACTTACCTTTTTAAAGATCTATTTAAACTCCAAAAACTTCTTCTTTTAGAATTTATAAATAGAATTGGGCGGTTTCAAGAAGCTATTTATAATAAGCACCTCTCAGCATATCTCTTTAAGTATAAAAAACCTTTTTATAGAATTGTTGAGGATGGGGATAAATTTGTACTCGATTTAAGAGACTTACGCTCTTTACTTGGAGACTTCACTCAACTCCTTCAGTTTTTAATATCCCTTAAAGAGCAATATAAATATTTTGAAATTTGGATTAGTGATAAAACAATTGAATCTAGGTTTCCTGGTAAAGAATTTTCTCAGGAAGCAATTGATATTTTTAGCTTAATAAGTTCATCAATCCAAGTAGAATTTGTCAGGAAAAATAGTAAAGAAACAATTAATCATGACTGGTCTTATTTATCATTGACTCCTGATATTATAAGAAATACAGAAATAACTACAATAAATTGCCAAAAGTATTTTTTTGAAATTTTTAAGCTTAAATCTCTCCCAATCAACTATTATTACGATATTGATTACAATGCCAAACCTGACCTTAAAAGTTTGAAAGAAAACTTAGATAGTACCTTTAATATAATTATTAGTCCAACTATAGATTTAATGTTGAAAGTTGAAAGGTATGATAGGCGATATGGGGTGATATCTCAAGAGACTTTTCTGAAATTAGAGGATCTTTATCTAGAGTTACAAAGTAGAATTCAAAAGGAAGGTATTACAGATATAAGATTTATTTACTTAAATAAAAAAATGTACAACATGAAGCATTTTTCAAATATTTTAGACCTACGCCATTTTGAAGATTATGGGCTGAACTTCGGCTCTATATTTTATTTTATCCAAAGTATTTCATCCTGGACCATTGGTTCTGAAGGGTCATTACAACAATATATGCTTATGTCTAGCGAAATGAAACATGCGTTATATGTTGATAATCATTATTGGAATGAAAGCCATTGTAAAATTGGACTATCGGCCCCATTTTTTATGAGTGACATAAGTTACTTAGATTATGATGATGCGCCTAATTCATTCATCCCAAATAAAACCCAAGTTATTGATGAGATTTTTAATGATTATTATGAGTTTAAATTGACAAAATAAAGGTTTAATTAATATCACTATGAAACTAATAAATTTTTTTTTGAAGTATAAAAAATCATTACTTATGATAGTGTTTTTATCGCTATTTACTGCAGCATACAATAGTGATTCTATAATGTTTAAGCTTCCAAAATTATTACAGGAAAAAACTTCTATAGGATTTGAAAATCGTTTTGGCATTTATATACGTGCGCCTTTGATGAAGTCCATTGATAGTATCAATCCTTCTAATTGGTTAACAAAATCTACTAGTAACTTGCCACATTTTTATTTAGCTCTAAATAGAAATAATATGGATTATATTCAAAAAGCTATTGATGGGTCAGATGGCTTTATGATTGATGGTATTAATGAATACCAAAAATGTAAGATTAAATATGATAGCCAAACTTACAAGTGCAAGGTTAGGATTCATGGAACATCTATTGAGAATTTTGATACCAAGAAAAAAGCTTTTGCTATAAAGCTTGATAAAGATAATCTTATTAGTAATATGAGACGGTTTTCATTTATACCTTTGTCTCAAACTGCACCAGGAATTCCAGTAGTTTTTTCTTATAAGCTGCTCAATCACTATTTTAATTTCAATGTAAAAAGTGAGCTTGTTTATCTTAGTATTAATGGTATTAATCAGGGTCTATATATGTTGGAAGAGAAGGCGCATAAATCGGCTCTAGAAAAGAATAATTACTCTGGTGTAGATATCATTAAATCTGTTGATAAGTGGGATTCTCAATATAGTAATGGACATCAAGACCCCTATAGTATTTATGGCTCTTATTTAAAATTCAATAATATATCTGAAAAAGATTTAGGACAACTTTTAAAATATAGAATCTTGCTTGAAAATATTTATAATTATGAAATAGTTTCAAAATTTGTAGATGTTAATAAATTTGCCCAATTTGACGCAATAAGAATGCTATTTGCTTCTTATGGAGTTGTTGAAGGTGATAATAACAAGTATCTTTATGATACTAGCATTGGAAAAATATATCCATACCCAAGGATGGAGGGATCTATTAATAATTTAGAGCCTAACAGTTATTCTAGTAATTATGAGGCTATGCTTTATTCTCCTCATAATTTATCTAATAAGAATGATGATAATTTACTTCTCCAGACACTAGTAAAAAATAATAAGTATAGAACTTTACGAAATACATACCTGAATAATTTTTTAAAAGATAGAGCTATGATTGTTAGTATGTATGACTTACTATTAGAAAAATATATTTCAGATATTAAGGCAGATACTACAAGCAAAAATGCTCCAAGATTTTACTTGTTAAAAACTAGTGAAGCCAGGGCAGCACTGCAATCAAATTTCAATAAATTAAAAGAATATATCAATTATGCTAGAACGTTTACTGACATATTGCAAATTAGTAATAAAAAATATTTAATAGAAATCAAGTCTGATTCGAATGTACCGACCAAAATAAATTCATTAAATTTTTATACTAAGGGTCAAATAGTTTCTGGTCCAATCAAGGTTACTAATTTACAAAATAATATAGTTAGTAATCTAGATATCCAGGACATTACTGATTATTTTGAAGATAAGGAGTTCATGTTGAACTTGGACAAAAATCTAGATAATGAAATTAATGTCCATCAATATGAAATCGAACTCACTAATTCAGTTGATATTGATAAATTTGATATTGAGTATAAAAATATCTTAACAAATAATTCAATCAGTGAAGACAATAGCTATATCTCTTTTCTAAAAAAGCCAGAAAACTTTAATTTTGATTTTATTAATCAAAGTGTGGAAGATTTTATAGCTAATAATAAAGATTTAAACTTTATCAAGGATAGTGGTGGTCTTGTACTCAAAAGTGGTGACTATATTATAAAAAATAACATAGTTCTGCCTTATGGTATTGATTTACGTATTGAAGCTGACACTAAGATAAAAATAGGCCATAAAAAGTCTTTACTAGTTTACGGTGGATTAAATATAAATGGCACTATAAATCTTCCTGTAGTAATTACATCGATAGATAATAATAAGCCTTTTGGTGCTTTGGCAGCAATAGGAAGTAATCAAACTTCCTGTAGTATCAGTTTTCTAGATATTTCAAATGGTAGTGAAAGTGAGATTAATGGTAGTTTTTTATCTGGAGCCTTATCACTATATTCTCATAAGAAGGTTGTGATTAAAAATAGCAAGGTTCATAATAATTTTGCAGATGATGGGCTCAACATAAAAACAGCAAATGTTGAAATTGATAATTCACAATTTTATGCTAACTTTGCTGATCAGGTTGATTTAGACTTTACAAATGCGATAATAAAAAACTCTTTATTTAAAGTCTCAAATGAAGATGGAAATGTTGAAGGGGATGGTTTGGATCTTAGTGGCTCAAAAGCTATAATTATGAATTCAAATTTTGATAATTTTGCTGATAAAGGAATATCTGTCGGTGAGAGCACTCAAATATTTATCTATAACAATAACTTTGTAAATAACAGAAGTGCAGTTACAGGTAAGGATGGATCGACATTATATTTTTATCAAAACAAATATAAAAATAATCTTCTAGATATAGAGGCCTATGTCAAAAAGCCTATCTACAACTCTCCTAGTTTGTATGTTTTGAATGAAGAGCATATAAGTGATCAAATAAGTATTGAGAATAATTCAGAATACTTCTTATCTAAAGATGATATTAAAATTAGTGGTAATATTAACTTTGATATTATTAGTATGCTTAATAATATCAAATGGAAGAGCGTAAAAATGAGTGTTGAAAGATGACCGTAGCTGTACAAACTTTTAGGCACGAATTAAAATATTATATTAATTTTTTTGAGTACCATAAGTTAAGACTTAGATTAAATAAAGTTTTAAATTATGATAATTATAGCGATAGTGATGGAAACTATCATATAAGAAGTTTATATTTTGATGACATGAAGAGCTCTGCCCTTTTTGAAAAGCAATCTGGAGTCTTAACAAGAAAAAAATATAGAATTAGAATATATAATTTAAAAGATGATGTTATTAAATTGGAGCGAAAAAATAGGATTGGGCAATTCATAAATAAAGAATCTGTTTCTATTTCTAGAGAAGAATATAATAAAATTATATCTAATGATATTGACTTTCTGCTTGAATCAAAAAAACCGTTATTAGTTCAATTTTACTTTGAAATTAAGCAGAACTTGCTAAGTCGAGATGTTATTGTAGATTATACAAGGGAGGCATATGTATCAGATATTAGTAATATAAGAATAACACTTGATAAAGATCTAAGAACAGGCTTGACTAATACAGATCTATTTAACAAGAATGCTCCGTCAATCAAGGCCTTAGATGAGCCTTGGATGATTTTGGAAGTTAAATTTAATAACTTCTTACCTGAATACATAAAAAATATTATCCAACTTGGGAGTAACCAAAGGTATGCAATTTCAAAATTTGTGATTTGTAAAAAAATGATTAAATCAAATAACTGGGAAGATAACTAAATTATATAGGTGAGGTAAAAATGGAAAATGCAGTAGGATTTCAGGATATCCTGAAAAATAGTTTTTTAACATCTGACTTTGTTACACCTTTAACAAGTGCTTCAATAATATTGAATTTACTTGTTACTTTTGTGACGGGTTTATTTATATTTTTTATATATAAAAAAACCTTTCAAGGGGTTTTGTATACTCGAAGTTATAATGTTTCTTTGGTAATGGTTGCTTTAATTACTACATTAGTTATTATGACGATTAGTTCAAATATTATTTTATCTTTGGGTATGGTTGGAGCATTGTCTATTGTTAGATTTAGAACGGCTATTAAAGATTCAATGGATATTGTTTTTATGTTTTGGGCAATTTCTACTGGTATTGCAAACGGTGCTGGGTTTTTTCAAGTATCTATTGTTGGCTCACTTTTTATTGGAGTCATTTTAATTATTATGACTAAAATTAAAATAGTAAATTTACCATATTTATTTATATTAAAGTTTGATGAAGGATCACAAAATGAAGTGGATAGTTTGCTGAATAAGATTAAAGGCCATAACATAAAATCAAAATCTGTCTACAATGACACAGTTGAATTAACAGTCGAATTGAGAATGACAAATGGTGAAACTAAAATTGTTAATGAATTTGCAAAACTTAAAGGAATGAATAGCTCGGTATTGGTTAAATACGATGGTGATTATGTCTCATAGAAAATTGAGTTTTTTTTAATGTTAGATTTTATAATTTCTAAAACTGCTTCTATAAAAGAAGCTTTGATAAAGATAGATAAAAATAATAAGGGCTTTTTAATAGTTTTAAATAACGAAAAAAAGGTTATTGGAACTATAACTGATGGTGATATTAGAAGGCTTTTTATTAGTGGTTTGAGCCTGTCTGATCCAATAGTGTTCAAAACATCTTTGAAGTATCTAAAAGATACTGATAGTTTCAATAAAGTGTGTGAATTATTTAAGAGTGAGAAAACTAATTTTTTGCCCATTTGTGATGATGAGATGCGATTTGTTAATTTGATTACAAAAAAACAGTTTCACTCTTTATTACTTCACGATATCGGATGGAACTTAAACGATGATTTTACTAAAATAAATGAAAATGAAATTGACTTTGAAATTTACAATAAGCCATGGGGGTTTTATAAAAGTACAATGTTATCAAAGGATGTTCAATCTAAAGTTATCACAGTATTTCCAGGAGAGGAGCTAAGTCTTCAGGAGCATAAGAGAAGAGAAGAGCATTGGGTAATTATAAAAGGTAAGGGAAGGGTTGTATTGGGTAGCTCAGAGTTTGATGTGCTTCCTGGTAAGTATATTTATATTCCAAAAGGACTTAAACATCAAATTATTAATGATGGGGGTGAGAATATAATATTTGCTGAAGTTCAATTAGGTGATTATTTTGGTGAAGACGATATAATAAGATATTCAGATAAATATGAAAGAAATACTAACAAAAAGGCGGATTAGAAATGAGTTTTAATTTTGATTATAGAAAACCAAAAATTATAGCTGAGATAGGTTGTAATCATATGGGTCAGATGGATATTGCTAAAGAACTGATAGATTTGGCTAAGCAATCAGGCGTTAAGTATGTAAAGTTTCAAAAAAGGAACAATAAAGAGCTTTTAAGTGAAGAGCAATATAATGCTCCACATCCAAATCCCGTTAATTCCTATGGTGATTCGTACGGAGCTCATAGAGATTATTTAGAATTTGATGTTGAACAAAATAAAGAATTAATGAGATATTGTAACAGCGTAGATATGGAATATAGTACCTCAGTTTGGGATGTTTCAAGCGCAAGAGAAATGATTTCATTTAAGCCGAATTTTTTAAAAGTTCCTTCAGCATGTAACCATAATTTCAATATGTTAAAGGTTCTTAGAGATGAGTTCAAAGGCCAGGTTCAGCTTTCAATTGGCATGACAACTAAATCTGAGGTTGAAAAAGTTGTTAAATTTTTTGAAGAGAATAATCAAGCAAAAAATAGGCTACTAATATATTCTTGCACCTCTGGTTATCCAGTACCCGCAAAAGATGTTGCTCTATTAGAGCTAAACTGGTTGTATGAAAATTATTCAAAAAGAGTAAATGAGATTGGCTTTTCTGGCCACCATTTAGGGGTTGGCTTAGATATTGCTGCCTACACATTAGGCGCGAGATGGATTGAAAGACACTTTACAAAGGATAAATCATGGAAGGGGACTGATCATTGTGCTTCCTTAGATGCAAGTGAGTTAAAAATGTTAGTAACTGGATTAAATGAGGCTTTCCATGCCCTAAATTATAAAGAGAATGAGATACTTCCAATTGAACAGGTACAAAGAGATAAATTAAAGTTATAAATAATACTTTTGAGTCCATAAATGAAAAATACCTATATCCATGATAATAAATCATTTTTTTTGAATTGTTCATTATTTAAGATATTGAAGAAGGAGTTTTAATGAATATGATTGGAGTATCAATATTAAATTATCTAAATTATGAAGATACTATAGGAGTGATTGAGAATTTATCAACACAAACCTGGTTTAATAAAATTAAGATATATGTGGCAGATAATGGTTCTAATAATGAGAGTGTTGCCAAGCTTAAAGAGCTTCAGCTAAGAGTGCCTTTTACACTTGTAGAGTCAGATACAAATTTAGGTTATTCTAAGGGTGCAAATTTATCAATTAGAAAGGCAAGATCGGATGGGTGCGAATTTGTAATGGAGTTAGATAGTGACGCAAGAATACTTGATGGGCAGGATAATTTTCTTGATATTATAGTAAACATATATAATACAAAAGAAAATATAGCATTAATAACGCCAGATATTAAAAATCTTGATGAAGTTGCACAGAATCCAATGAATAGGGATGAATTCTCTTTTGTGAAAAAGTTATTATTAAAGGTCTTTTTTTATTTTTATATCGATAAACTATATTTTTTTATAAGAATTCATTTGCTATATGATTTAATTACATGGTACGTGGAAAAAAGAGAAGAAAGGGTCAAATTATCAGTTGCAAATACTACCCCTGAAAGTGGATATATTTATGCTGCACATGGGAGTTGTCAAGTTATGACACCTTTATACTTTAAACATTTTAATGGACATACAGAAGAAATTTTTTTGTATTGTGAAGAGTATATAAAAGCTGAACATTTAAAAAATAAAAATTTAAAAACTTGGTATGACGACAGAATCCATGTACTACATAAAGAATCAAAAACTGTGGAAATGATTACAAAAACCCATAAGAATAAAGTTAGATTTTTATTGGAACATATGATTAAAAGTGGTAGAGTATTTGTCAGAATGTTGAAATTTAACTAATAATTTTAGCTGTAATATTCCTGAGTTATATTTACGTGGAGATCTAGAGATTAACTCCTAAATAAATTATAGGAGTTATGTTATCTATTGCATGAAAATATTTTAGCTGTTTATACATTTTGAGCTATTTTTTGAGTTAACAAAATGTTGAATTTAAAAAATAATAATTATCTTAATTAAGGGGTTTTTAATGAGTAAGTGTCTAATATGTGAAAATGAATATAAATCATTTGTAGACTTTGGAGATATGCCAATTGCAAATGCATTTTCTCCAAAAGAAGAATTGAGTGATGAATATACATTTCCTATGAAGGTGGGTTTTTGTAAAAATTGCAATATGGTCCAACTGGTAGATCAACCAGAAAGAGAAAGAATGTTTCACGAGAATTATGCATTCTTTTCCTCAACTTCAAATTATATGATGGACCACTTTAAAAAGTTTGCTAATGATGTTTCTGAATTACAAGAATTAAAAGAACAGTCATTTGTAGTAGAAATAGGAAGCAATGATGGCATTATGCTTCAGAATTTTGTAACTGAAAATATTCCTTGCCTTGGAATTGAGCCATCTAAGAATGTTGCAGAGGTTTCTAGAGAAAAAGGTATTAATGTCATTACGGAATTTTTTGATCAATCTTTAGCTGAAAGTATAATTATAGAATACCAAAAAGCTGATGCTATCTTAAGTGCAAATGTCATGTGCCATATTCCTTATATTCATTCAATCTATGAAGGTGTTAAAGTGCTTCTAAAGGATGATGGTGTATTTGTGTTTGAGGATCCTTATCTTGGAGAAGTTATTGAGAAAACATCTTTTGATCAAATATATGATGAGCATGTTTTTTTATTTTCCGCCTTGTCTGTAAGTTATCTTGCAAATATTCATGAATTACAGCTTATTGATGTAGAACATCAAGTAACTCATGGCGGCTCAATGCGCTATACAATTGCACACAAAGGTGCAAAAAAAGTTTCTGATAATGTAACTAAGTTAATCAAAAAAGAAAAAAAATTAGGCCTTAATAGCTCTGAAGCATATGCTAGTTTTGCCGATGATGTCGATCAAATAAAGAGTGACTTAATTAAATTACTTAAATCTTTAAAAGAAGAAGGTAAGAAAGTTGTGGCTTATGGAGCGACTTCAAAAAGTACCACAGTAGCTAATTATTTTGGAATTACACCAGACTTAGTTGAGTGTATTTATGACACAACTCCAATTAAGCAAAATAAATTTTCTCCTGGCATGCATATTCCAGTTCTGCCATATGATCAGTTTCATCAAAGTGACCCAGATTATGTACTACTATTTGCATGGAATCATGCTACTGAGATTATGAAAAAAGAAAAAGATTATATGTCTAATGGAAAGCATTGGATTACTTATATTCCTAAAGTAAAAATAAATTAACAATGATATTATGTGCTAACCCATCTGCTCAATTTAAGAGTTATAAGACTGAAATAGAAGAAGCAGTTCTTAAGGTAATTCGGGGAAACTATTTTGTTCTTGGTGAAGAAGTATCTTTACTTGAAGAGGAGTTTGCAGATTATATTGGAACAACTTCAGCTATCGGAGTTGCCAATGGAACTGACGCTATCGAGTTAGCACTCCGCGCCTTAGATATAGGCCTTGGTGATGAGGTTATTACTGTGTCACACACTGCAGTAGCAACAATTGCTGCTATCGAAGCTACTGGTGCTAAGGCAAAATTAGTAGATGTTGAGCCTGAATACTATACCTTGGAGCCAACGCAACTGAAAGATGCCTTCTCTAAAAAAACTAAAGCAGTTATTGCAGTTCATTTGTATGGACAATCTGTAAATCTAGAAGCTATTCAAAGTTTTTGCATAGCAAATAAAGTTTTTTTAATTGAAGATGTGTCTCAAGCTCATGGTGCTAAATATAAAGGTAAGCGATTAGGAAGTTTTGGTGATATAAGTTGTTTTAGTTGTTATCCAACAAAAAATTTAGGTGCCATTGGTGATGCTGGATTAGTAACAACAAATAATACTAGTCTTGGAAAAAAAGTTCGTATGCTTCGTGAGTATGGTTGGAATAATCGAATAAGTGAACTCCCAGGAAGAAATTCAAGGCTTGATGAAATACAAGCTGCTATTTTAAGGGTTAAGCTAAAGTATTTAGACTCAGATAATGAGAAAAGAAGGCAGTTAGCTACATACTATTTGTCTAATTTAAACAATTATCCAATTACTCTCCCAAATATCCGAGCTAGCGTAGAGCCTGTTTTTCATCTTTTTGTTATACAAGTAGAACGAAGACAGAATCTATTAGATCATTTGTTAAATAACGGTATTCAAGCTGGTATTCATTATCCTTTGCCGGTTCATAGTCATCCTGCATATAAAGGAAGATTATCAATTGCACGTAACATGAGCGTCACTGAGGATTTAACTGATAAAATAATTTCATTACCAATGTATCCTGAGCTATCCTTTCAAGATGCGGATATAGTTATTAATGCAATCAAAAGTTTTTTTAAATAGGTTACCATTGCTATGAAAGTTTTTAATAATGCAATAGAGAAATTTCTCGCATAGTCTTGGGTATATTTTAGATGCTTGATATTTCAAATAAAATAGCAGGAAAAGTGGTTTGTATTACTGGTGCAAATGGTTATATTGGGTCTGCACTAACTCAAGAATTAGAAAAATATGCGCTAAAAATAATTCGCATTAGTAGAAAAAAAATTGTCCCAAAAAATGGTACTGAAGACTGGATACTTGATCTAAATAAAGAAAGTAGCTGGGTTAAGATTATTAGTAAATCAGATATTATTTTTCACTTATCAGGAAATACTAGTATCTATGATGTTGAAAAAAACCCAAAAGAAAGTCTAAACTCTTCAGTACTGCCAATTATTCAATTAATTAGCGCAGCAAAAAAATTATCTATTATTCCTCGAATAATATTTGCTTCAACAGCTACAGTATATGGGTTAACTGAAATACTTCCTGTAACAGAAACTAAGCAGCCAAGTCCTGTCACTATTTATGATTTGCATAAGTTATTTGTGGAACAACAATTATTATTAGCTAGTAAAGATAATATTATTGATGCAATTTCATTACGCCTAGCGAATGTTTATGGCCCTAGTCCGTCGGAAAGTAAGTCTGAAGATAGGGGTATTCTTAGTAAAATTACTAGAATGAAGTTTGAACTAAAAGACCTTGAGGTTTATGGAAATGAAGAATATTTGAGAGACTATATTTTCATAGATGATGTTGTTAGGGCATTTTTATGTGTAAGTGTTATGAAATATACTATTCTAAATAAAACAAATAATATTGTGCTTAATGTTGCTAGTGGAACAGGTAACTCAGTGTCAGAAGTATTTAGATTAATATCAAATAGAGTAGAAAAAATTACTGGTGCCAAAGGTCTCATAAAGAATGTTTCTTGGCCAGAAGGAGTTAATCCAATTGAAAAAAGAAATTTTATTGCTTCAATTGAATTAATTAAATCTATGTCTGGATGGGAACCAAGCGTATCCTTAGAAGAGGGCATCCAGTTATTAGTTGATCACTATAGTAAGGACTGTAATAATAATGAAGTTAGTTGAGTTGATAAAACTTCCCTTTTATGGGGAAAGTAATGGAAGTCTAGTTATAGCAGAAGGAGAAGATAGGTTGATTCCTTTTGCTATTAAAAGAGTTTTTAATATAAAGGCAAATATAGGAGATATTCGAGGAAGACATGCCCATCGATATTGCACACAGCTACTCATATGCAGTTTAGGTGAAGTTAAGGTGACATGTTATGACTCTTTTGCTACTGAGGTATACTCTTTAAATAAGCCTAATTTAGGGCTTTTAATTAAGCCAGGAATATGGGCAGATCAAGAATATTTAGAGAATAATACAATTATTACTGCGCTTTGTGATCGTCCTTATGAAGAGTCTGACTATATTCATAATTATGATGAATTTAAAGCTTTTAAGGCAATAGATAATAAAGAGAATTAACATGAAAATAATAGTAACTGGAGCACTTGGTCACATAGGCTCATATCTTGTGAGGTTTTTAGCAACAAAATTTCCTAAAGCAGAAATTATCATGATTGATAATATGATGACACAACGCTACCCCTCTTTATTTAATCTTCCTTCTGAGGGGAATTATCGTTTTATAGAGGGGGATGTAAATATTTTAGATCTAAATACAGTTTTTTCTGGGGCAAATATAGTAATTCATTTAGCAGCAATTACTGATGCAGCTGGAAGCTTTGATAGAGCAAATGAATTAGAGGAGAATAATTACCAATCTACTGTTAAGGTTGCGAATGCTTGTATAGAAACTGGAGCATCATTAATTGCATTATCTTCAACTAGTGTGTATGGCACTCAAAATGATGTTGTGGATGAAGATTGCACTGAAGAAGAGCTTCAGCCACAAAGTCCATATGCCACTACAAAGCTTAAAGAGGAAAAGTTAATTGCAAAACTATCAAATGATAAGAGCTTAAAAGCAATCCATTGTCGATTTGGAACAATATTTGGTGTATCTGCAGGAATGCGATTTCATACAGCAGTCAATAAATTTTGTTGGCAGGCAGTAATGGGCCAACCTATTAGTGTATGGACTACTGCATATAACCAAAAACGACCATATTTAGACTTACTAGATGCTGCAAGAGCAGTAGAATTGATTATTAAAAATAATATTTTTGATGGACGAATATATAATGTATTGTCAAATAACTCTACAGTAGAAGAAGTAGTTGATGTTATTCGTGGATTTGTTCCAGAATTAAAAGTTGAATTGGTAGATAGTCAAATTATGAATCAACTCTCTTATGAAGTTCTAGATGATAGGTTTAGGGCTCAAGGATTTATCTCTTCAGGCAGTTTGAAGCGTGGAATTGGCGAAACTATTTCTTTATTAAGAAATGTAAATAATATTCAATAGCCATTTAAAATTATTTAAGATAATAGAAATAAGAATTAAAAATATTTTTCTAACCTTACTAAAATGATAGCTAATATTATTGGTTATTGGTTTTTATAAAAAAGAATCAAGATAGAATCTCTTTTAAATTTGAGTAAGAATAAAAGGGACCCAGGTAATATTTTTATAAGAGTGGTTTTATGCCTAATAGCAATGTTTTTATAGCGTTAACATCAAACGAAGTTTTATGGGACAAGTCAAAAGAGATAGTCCTGCTAGGTGACTGGTGTATAGCTAACTTAGAACAAAAAAATGAATACAAGATCTTGCCGTATCCTATTAAATTTAAAGATACCAATTATCAGGACTTTGATCAACTTAACAGAAAACTTTATAGTAAATATTTAACTCTTGCCACTAACATATTAAATAAAGAACACAACACTAACTATTCTGAAAGATATTGGGATATTGTAGCTGGTTCATTCTTATTTAGATATATTGGAGTTATGTACGAAAAATACTTAACAATTAAAAATCTTTTAGAGCACTATGAGGAGTTTGATTGTTTAACGGTTGACACTAAAAAGCATAAAACAATAATAGTCGACGAGCTTGATTTTATGAAGTTAATACAAGATGATAATTACAATCTGGAGTTATATTCAAAAGTTTTATCTTTTTTAAATGTAAAGTCAAAAAAAATAAAAATAAAAAAACATCTAAAAAATACTAAAAGTTATAAGCTTAATAATTATATTAAAAGCTTTTATGAATTAGTATTCAATTCATTTGGATATTTTAAAACTAATAAAAAAATAATTTTTATTAAAAGCTCATATTTAGATAAAAAATCACTTTTAAAATTAGCTTTTTTTTCAAAATATAATATACAAGTTAAGTTTCAAGAAGGCTACAGTGATCAAATTAAAAATAACTATAGTGAAAAGAAAAGAAAAAATTTACAAGAACAATTTCCTGAAACTGACGAATTTGAACTTTTTTTAAAAACTGTTTTGCCTTTTGATTTTCCAAAATCTTTGTTGGAAAATTATAAATACTTAAATACACTGGCTAAAAAAAATTATTTAAAAATTTCACCAGATATTATATTTAGTGCCAACTCATGGTTTAGGGATGAGCTTTTTAAAATGTGGGCAGCTAGCTCTATTGAGAAAAGTAAGTATCTTGGAATTCAGCATGGAGGGAATTATGGTGCTTCAAGATATATGATGGACGAAACATACGAAAGAAAAATTACAAATTATTACCTCACTTGGGGGTGGGTAATTCCTGGAGAAAATAATTTAATTCCATTTGGCTCAACTAAAATGATTCGCTACAAGGAGAGTAAATTAAGTTCAGATGATATATTATTTGTAATGACAACTAAGCCAAAATATTTTTGTGATCTACGCTTTATGCCTCATGAAATAATTTCTTATTATGAGGATCAAGAGGACTTTTTACGAAATATTTCCAAGAGTTTATTGAACAATTTTAGAATAAGACCTTATCCATCAATAGATCAAATAAGATATATTAATTTATGGAAAAAGTATAATGAAAACATAAGAATAGACCATCAAAGTGAAAAATTTATACATAGCCTTGTTAATTGTAAGTTATATGTAACTGATCATTTGATGACAACTTATTTAGAGTCCCTTAAGATGAATATCCCTACAATAATTTTTTTAAACAAAAAATATCCAAATGGTCTATTAAGTAAAGGTTCATTAGATGAATTTCAAAAACTTGAAGATGTAGGTATTCTTTTTTATTCAGCTAAGAGTGCTGCATTAGCTATTAATAAAATGGATGGAGATATAGATAGTTGGTGGCTAACTTCTGAAGTGCAACAAGTTAGAGAAAATTTTTGTGAAAAATTTGCTAAAACGCCCAATAATTTTATTACGGATTTTGATGTTTTATTTGATAATGTTTTAAGCTGATGTCCCTCTAATTTTTCAATTGTTAATCATAAAATTAAATTAAATTAAATTAAATTAGATTAAATGAATATATTAAAAGCAAATAATAATAATATTTTTAGATGCCTTGTATTTATTATTGTTGTATTTCCTTTCATTTCACATATTTATAGTGCTATATTTCCAATGTTATATGGATATCAAATAGCTAGAATATCAGCTCTCATTATTCTATTCACTTTATTGCTTGCAATTTTTGAACGAAAAATTGTTTGGCATAAAGAGGCCATTTATTTTGTACCTTTTTTATTAGTTGCATTTATTAATTCCCTTATAAGTAATGATTTAGAATTTTCAAAGTATTTTGGCTATATTGTTGTCTATTTTTATTTTTTAAAAAGGTTTTTTGTTCATAATCATATTTTTAGGTTGTATGTCAATATCCTAGTAATTACTTTTTTAATAATGTTAGTTATCTATTTTTTTGCTATTAATTTTGATTTATATAATTCCTATAGAATTGATAAACTTAATTATCTTAGTCTTGAGTCTCCGATGCAAAATTATCAAATTAGAGGTCAAATCTTTTATTTATTAATATTTTCTCATGAAGATTTTTCTGGAATTTTTAACTTACCAAGATTCTATGGTTTTTCAAGGGAGCCAGGTATGTATGTTATGTTTTTGATACCTGGGTTATTGTTGGCATTTTTTTATAAAATGAAGTTTCAATCATTTATCTTAGGATGTGCAATCTTAATCACATCAAGCTTTGCAGGTTTTTTTGTCATGGGCATTTTATTTTTTATGAATATTTTTAATAAGAGGTATTTTAATGCCAGCATATATTTTCTAGTTATATTTGCCTTATTAATAATAATATTCAGAGGAGATTTTTATAGGTTCGATTCTTTGAGAATCAATGATTATGTGCCTCTTGTTGATCAAACTATAAATATGTTTATAGGAAATTTAACTAGTTTTACTTTTGTAGGCATATTATTTGTATTATCAAAATTATCTTATCTTTTGATTCTTTATTCTTTTTATAAAAAAATTATAGTAATCAATTCAAAGCTTGTATTAATGTTTTTCGTTGCATTTGTATTATCAATTAATAAGGCTACTGAATTATTGTCACCTTTATTTTTGTTTTACTTACTCTTTATTGAGCTTAACTATAATAATCATTTGCTTAATCAAAATAAAAAAAATATTACAGAGGGGCCGCATGAGTAATCCACTCGTTAGTATTGTAATGAATTGCTATAACAGTGATCAGTTCTTAAAAGAAGCAATTGATTCAGTTTACAATCAAACTTACACAAACTGGGAAATTATTTTTTGGGATAATGCCTCAACTGACAATAGTGCAGATATTGCTCAATCCTTTGATGATCGATTACGTTATTATTTGGCACCCCATACCACTCCATTAGGAGTGGCAAGAAATTTTGCTTTAAATAAAACTAGCGGTGAATATATTGCTTTTCTTGATTGTGATGATATATATTTATCTTCAAAATTAGAGCTTCAAGTAAAGCTAATGCAAAGTACAGATTTCAATATGATTTATGGCAGTGTTGATATCATAAATGAAACAGGCCAAAAAATAAGGAAAAGAGTAGTTAAAAATAAAAGTGGTGATATATTTTCTAGCTTACTAAGGCAATATGAAATAAATATGCAAACAGTCATGGTAAGAAAAGATTTTATTGTTAGTAATAAATTATCTTTTAACTCCAATATGTCCTTTAGTCCTGATCATAATTTATTTATGATTATTGCATCTATGACAGATGTTGGAGTTATTCAAGATGTTATAGCCAAATACAGAATTGTTAGCAATTCCTTATCAAATAACAGCATAGATATTGCATCTCAAGAATATCGTCTTACCCTCGATGAAATTTCAAAAAGAAGCCCAGAACTAAGAGACAAATTTTCTAGTGATTTTGAATCAGCCTATAACAAGGCAATTTATTATGAAATTGTTTCTGATATAAAAAATCAAAAAAGAAAACAGGCTCGTTATAAGACAAAAACAATAATTTATTCAAGGTTTGAATATTTTCTGCTGTATTTACTTTTATTAGTGCCTATATCAAATAAATTTATATTAAAGTTAATGGGAAAAGGAGTTTTAGTCAATCAAGTTAATAATGAATTGCATGCTAATAATACTTTTAAAGATCTATCTGAGAGTGTAGAAAGAATTAGTAATAGTGGAAAAATAATAGCAATTACAGGTGGAAGTGGATTTATTGGAAAAAGACTCGTAAATAAGCATATTAAGCATGGTGATCAGGTTCGATTCTTATCAAGAAAGCAACCATTAAAGAATTCTCCTGCACAATATTTTTTTGGTGATTTAGCTAGCCCTGATGTTGAGCTTGCAGGTTTTTTAAATGGCGTTGACATTCTTTATCACTGTGCTGGTGAAGTCAATGATGAGGCCTTAATGCACAAAGTACATGTTAATGGGACTCAAGCCTTAGTTGATGCTGCGATTGGTAAAGTAGGGTGTTGGGTGCAGTTGAGTAGTGTTGGTGTTTATGGCAAACGCCGTTCAGGTGTTGTAAACGAAAATACAAAAGAAAAACCTATAGGGATATATGAAAAAGCTAAAGCACAATCTGACAATATTGTGAGGCATAGTGGCATTCCATTCGTAATTATTCGTCCTTCTAATGTTTTTGGAAGCGATATGGGTAATCAGTCTTTAAGGGGCTTACTAAAAGCAGTTCGAAAAGGATTGTTCTTTTTTATAGGTAGTCCAGGTGCTATACTTAATTATGTACATGTAAATGATGTAGTTGAATCATTAATGTTATGTGGTGGAAATAAGAAAGCGTTAGGAGAGACTTTTATAATATCGCAGTCTATTAAAATTGAGGTCATGATAGACTCATTTAGACATCAAAAGAAACTTGAAAAGAAAATCTTTCGAGTTTCTGAGGCTAATATCAGAAGATTAATAAATTTTTTAAAATTCTTCCATATTTCTTCTCCATTATCGCAAACTAGGGTCGATGCGTTAACAGGACAGTGCATTTATAATTCTAATAAAGTACAGGAGGGTTTAGAATATAAATATTCGATGCCATTAAAAGAGGGGTTCGAATTATTTGCAAACCAAAAAAAGTAATAATGAGTAAGTATTAAAAAAATGGAACTAATTTTTAAAAGAATAAATTTCTATTTTTTCAAAAGTGGTAGTATTTTTTTTAAAAGCTGCATCAAATAGCTCCTTTCTTTATTACTTAATCATACCAATTAGTGATACTCTATAATTAAGAAAAATTATACAAACTATGATGAACAATAATATAAATTTTAATAATAAAACTATTTTAATTACTGGTGGTGCTGGTTTCATAGGGAGCAATCTTGCTTTTTATCTGCAAGAAAACTTTCCACAATCAAAAGTAATTATTTTTGATTGCTTTCGAAATGATGAAAAATTTAATAATGGTAACCTTAAAAGCTTTGGTCATTATAAAAATTTAATTGGTTTTAGGGGAGATATAATTTGTGGCAATATTAATAATAAAAATGAATTAGCTTTACTAAATGAATACAAGTTTGATTTTATCTTTCATCATGCAGCAATTTCTGATACCAGAGTGTATGACCAAGAAATAATAATGAAAACGAATATTAATGCATTTTATGATTTATTGGGAATTGCAAAAAAAAATAAAGCTACAATGGTTTATGCAAGTTCAGCAGCAACTTATGGAAGTCTTCCAGTGCCTCAGACTGTTGGCCTTGAGAGTCCTGAAAATCCTTATGGCTACAGTAAGTATGTTATGGATCAAATTGCTATTAAATATTCTTTGGAAAATCCAGAATTGAAAATTGTTGGATTAAGGTTTTTTAATGTTTATGGTCCAGGTGAATATTTCAAAGGCAACACATCATCGATGGTAATTCAATTGGGACATCAAATTTTAGATGGAAAGCCTCCTCGTTTATTTGAAAATTCATCTCAAATATCACGAGACTTTATTTATATTGATGATGTTGTTCAAGCAAATATTAAAGCTTGTAATCCTTTAAAAAATGGCACTTATAATGTAGGCACAGGTGTTTCAAGAAGTTTTCAAGAAATTGCAGATATTTTGCAAAAGGAGCTCAATTCAACCTTAGAAACTGAATACTTTGCAAATCCATACTCTGGCTATCAATCGAATACCTTGGCGGATATTTCTAGCACTAATCAAAACTTAGGTTTTGAGCCAATTTTTTCATTAGAAGAAGGTATTAAAGCCTATATTCCTGAAATTATTCGCCTTCATCTTGTCCTAAATTTATGATTTCGTTTAAAAATAAAAAACCTAAAATTCTAGTAATAGGCGACTTAATGATTGATCATTATTTTTGGGGCTCATGTGAACGTATTTCTCCAGAAGCCCCTGTTCCAGTAATTAATGTTAATAGTGAGAGCGTAGTTTTAGGTGGTGCAGGTAATGTTATTAATAATCTCTATTCATTAGGCGCAGTGGTTGATATTATTAGTGTCATTGGAGGATGTGAGACATCTAAAGAGCTTAAGGATTTATTATCTATAATTAATGTAGATACTCAATACTTAGTAACTCAAGAAAATCGTATAACTAGTAAAAAAACAAGAGTTATTTCTGCGCAGCAACAGGTTATTCGATATGATCGCGAAAGTACAGAGGAGATTAGTAAAAAATCACAAGTTAGTATCCTTGATTCCTTTAAAAGAATTGTTAATAATTATGATGTTATTCTTCTCTCTGATTATGGTAAAGGTTTACTGACTTTTGATTTGACTCAATCATTAATCAAAGTTGCTAATAAAAATCAAAAGAAAATTTTAATAGACCCAAAAGGACATGACTATTCAAAATATAAAGGCGCCTATCTTTTAACTCCAAATAAAAAAGAAGCTTGTGAAGCAACACTTGTTAATATTGAAGATAATCATAGCCTTACTCAGGCATTAAAAATTCTTAAAGAAAAATGTGATTTAACATTATCTCTAATCACATTAAGTGAGGAGGGTATTGCTATTTATGACCAAGAGCTTCGTGTCCACCCTACAGTTACAAGAGAGGTTTTTGATGTTACTGGGGCTGGTGATACTGTCCTTGCTTCATTAGGTTTTTCATTAGCTCATAATAATGAGATTGATGAGGCTATCAAGTTTGCCAATCTAGCTTCAGGTGTTGTAGTTGGAAAAATTGGATCAGCTACGGCTTCACTTAATGAAATTATTGAGTATGAGTCAAGCCTGAATAAGTCATTTAGTGATGAGCATATCAAAACTTGGGCAGAGATTACTTCAATTGTTAGTGAGCTTAAAAATAAAAATAGGCAAATTGTATTCACGAATGGATGTTTTGACATTCTTCATACTGGCCATGTAAAGTATCTTGAAAAAGCTAAAAGCTTTGGCGATATATTAATATTAGGCCTTAATTCTGATGAGTCAGTTCGAAAACTTAAGGGAAATAATCGACCAATAAATTCTCAATATGATCGTGCTTATATTCTTGCATCTCTTGAAGTGATAGACTTTGTAGTAATATTTGAAGATGAATCACCTTTGGATTTAATCAAACTAATCGAACCAGATATTTTAGTTAAAGGTGGAGATTACGAGGGAAAAGAGGTCATAGGTCAAGATATTGTTAAAGAACTGAAGCTTGTTCAATTTATTGATGGAAAGAGCACTACAGATATTATTAAGAGGATTCAAAAACCATGAATGATATTATTCAAAATGAAATTAATGAGCACATTAAAACAGCAAATTTACTTCATAATCTAACAGATGCTATTGCTATTTCAGCTCAGTTATGCATTGATTGTTTGAAAAATGGTGGGAAGATTCTGTTATTTGGTAATGGGGGGAGTGCTGCAGATGCGCAACATATTGCAGCAGAATTAGTTGGAAGGTATAAGACTAATAGGAAAGGCTTGCCTGCAATTGCTTTAACTACTGATACTTCAATTTTAACTTCAATCGCTAATGACTATGGCTATGAGTTTGTGTTTAGTCGTCAGGTTGAGGCACTTGCAAATAGTAATGACTTAATGATTGGTTTCAGTACAAGTGGAAGAAGTAGTAATGTTATTAGAGCGCTTAAAGTGGCATCTAAATTAAATTGTAAAACTATTGGGCTAAGTGGCCAAGAGGGTGGGGAAATGAATCAAATTTGTGATGTTATTTTAGCATCCCCCTCAACTGATACTCCTAGAATTCAAGAAATGCACATCATCATTGGGCATACTATTTGTCACTTAATTGAGCAAGAATTTAAAGTTTAGTTCAAGTTTTTAACTGCATCTAAAATATCTGAAGATTGAATATGATTCATACAATTATGATGCTTTAGAGGGCAAGTACGCTTCATACATGGTTGGCAGTCAAGTTTCATTTTTACGATTTTGTTCTTTTCATTCATCCATTGTGAGGTTTCAGAGTCATTAGTAGGACCAAAAATTGCCACTGTTGGTACCTGAAGTGCTGCAGCTATATGCATTGGCCCACTATCACTCGTAATAAATAAATCTAGTTTAGAAATTTGACTAATTAATTCTGTAATCGAAGTTCTACCTGATAAATTGTGATAATTAGTTACACCCTTGCCAATTAATAATTTTTCAATATCAGATGTAATTTCTTTTTCACCTGGCCCACCAAATATAACAATATCATATTGCTTTGATAATTCAAAAGCTACTTCAGCAAATCTCTCTGGATACCATCTCTTAGCGCTACCATATGATGCTCCAGGATTAATTCCAACTACTTTACTATCACTATTAACATCAATACTAGCATTCGTATGAATGACCAACGCACTTGGAGGTAGATAATTATTACCTAAAGTGTTATTGATAAAGTTATTATATTTCTCTACTTGATGTCCTTTGTTGAAGCTTCTTTTATCAAATTGATATTTTTTCTTTGATGGTATAAGAAATTTAATAATCTTTGAGCGAAATGAACTTCTAAAAGAGAAAAATTCATCAAACTCATTTAAACTTTTGATTGTTTTATATAGGGTGCTAAATTTTTTATCTATTACATATATTTTGATTACTTCTGGATGGTTTTTAAATACTTCTGTTGAGGCTAATGATCCTAATAGTGTAATTTGTAAATTCTTATAATGATTTGATAAGTTTGAAATAGCGGGCGTTGTCATAACTGCATCACCAAGCCAAGTAGGAAGTTCAATAAGAATTTTCATTAGATAAGTTTATAATGTTTTTTACTGAAGTTTACACCAAGAATTTTTTCAATTTTAATGAGAATTTGATGTTTTTTTTGTTTCAATGTTGGCTTATAGCTTGAATCTACTTTAAATAGACCTTTTTCATTATTTAGCCAATCTTCAATAATTTGGGGGTGAGTTCCTTTAAACTCATGAATAATTGATCTATCCATTTGAGTGTAATCAATTTTTACATGCTCTTTGCCCCAATATTGCTGAACCTTAGCACTTTTTAGGTTCATTTGAATCTCACTGCGGGCCCAGCCATAATGGTAACAAGAGGCGCCAGTATGTTTAGCTTTTGGATAGCGACCTTTCTTGTTTGAATCTAAAATTAACCAAAAAAGCCCATCAGGAGCATAAGATCGTACTGAATTTTTTATAATTCGAGCTTCAGACCTATACCAGCCTGGAGAGTTAAGAATGCTATTAGTATTACCATAAAAGTGATAAAAATCAAAAATAAGCGCTTCAACATTTGAGTCATTTAAATGAAGCTTCATTGATTTTTCAATTTTTTCTAAATCATCTTCATGATAGACCTCATCTCCTTCAATATAAAAAGCCCAATCACCAGTACAATTAAATTGAGCAATCATTTTTTGCTGTCCATAAACATAACCTCGATCTTGCATCGAGTTACTCCAATGAGATTGTATTATTCGTATTTTCGGACTTTCAATGGACTTTATTATTGACAATGTATCGTCTTCACTTTCACCAACATTAATAATAAACTCATCGACAATGGATAAAATTGATTTAATGGATTGTAAAAATGGATAGCCTAATATTTGTCCATTTTTTATAAAAGTAAATGCACTAACCTTCATTTTTTTTTTGATAATCATAATTACTCACTTATAATAGCTATCAATACCTGATTTACACCATATTAATCTTTTTAAGATGGTGTTTTTTAAAAAATTATCATTAATACTGCTATGAGATCTTTCATCATGATAGAGGTGGTACTGAATTGCAGAAAACTTCAGATGTTGTTTCACTAAACCATTATTAAAAAGTCTCTGAACAAACTCACTATCCTCTCTTCCCCATGTTGTAATTTCTTCATTAAACCCATTAACTTCTATAATATCTTGTTTAAAGATAGAATAGTTACACCCTCTAATACGATTTAATTTTATACTTTTATAATAACTCATCAATTTTGATAGAATAGGAATTCTGAGCATATTGATTTTATTTTTTGAATCTTTTAGAAAAAATAAAGGCTTTTCAAATTTGTTATTCTGAATAATATTGCCTGTTAACCTAGACTGTAAGAGAACTCTACTCCCTTGCGTGTACACCTTTCTTTTAGCAACTTTTTTATGATCTTTAACAAAGTCTTTGTGAAGAACTGAATCACCATCAATCATAATTATATATTCAAAGTTTGATATGGAAATTGCCCTATTCCGAGAGTGTGATATTCTGCATCCATCATCTTTTTGCCATGAATGAATAATAGGAATTGATGATTTTTCTTTAAATTCATCAATTACTTTTTTTGTAGAATTATCACTACCATCATCAGCAATAATAATTTCATCTGGTGAAATTGATTGACTAGTTGCACTAGTTAAAACAATTCTCAAGGCCTCTGGCCAATTATAAGTACATACAATTAGACTACAGTTCATATTTACGTTTAAAAAATATATAAGAGTAATTATACATATTGGTGATTAATTATCAGTTTAGAAGTAATTCATATTTTTCATAAATTAAATTAATTTAATTCTGTAACATTTATATTAGCGAATAATTATATTCTATACATAATATATTTCTATCTAATAGAAGAATAAGACTAACAAAATATATTTCGACTTAACAAGTAAGAGAATATTTCATTTTAAAATAACGTTATCATCTAAAAATTAAAGAATATGAAAATATCTGTTTATATTATTGCTTTTAATGAGGCTGCTAAGATTAGAGACTGCATTAATAGTGTTCTTTGGGCTGATGAAATTATTTTAGCTGATTCACATAGTACTGATGGTACAACTGAAATAGCTGAAGAACTTGGAGCAAAAGTAGTACAAATTCCTTTTAAAGGATATGGTGCTTTAAGGAATGAAGCTATAAGCCATTGCACTGGAGATTGGATTTTTAGCCTTGATTCTGATGAAAGGTGTACTATCGAAGTGCGTGATGAAATTATTGAACTGCTTGAAGATGCTTCATTTGAAATATATCGTGTGCCAAGAAAAAATTTTTTTATGGGACGATGGATTAAATACTCTGGTTGGTTTCCAAATTTCAGACAACCACAACTTTTTAAATGTGGAAAAATGACCTATACTTTGGACGCAGTGCATGAGGGCTTCATTAGTCATAGTAAGATGGAAATTGGAGCTATTAAAAATACAATTTGGCAATTCCCTTTTAAAAATACTGAGGAAATAATCCACAAGACTAATCGTTACTCTAGCCTAGGAGTTACAAAATTAAGTGAAAAAGGCCATAGTGGTAGTTTTTTAAAGGCATTTCTTCATGGATTATGGTCATTTATTAAGCACTATATATTCAAGCTTGGCTTTTTAGATGGTGGACCAGGGTTTGTTATAGCCTTTAGTAATTTTGAAGGAACATTCTATAGATATATTAAACTTATTGAAACTCAAAAAAACTGGAGTCCACCTAATATAAGTCCAATCTATAGAGTCAAAAAATGATATTACCATTAATCCTTTCAGGTGGAAGTGGAGCTAGATTATGGCCTCTTTCTAGAAAGCAATATCCAAAGCAATTTATTAGCCTGGTTAATCAAAAGACATTATTCCAAGATACAATTTTACGGCTACCTGAAAAAGCATCTAGTCCTATGATTATTTGTAATGAAGAGCATCGATTTATTGTAGCTGAGCAGCTTCGTCAAATTAACTCTAATAATGCTGGAATAATTTTAGAGCCTGTTGGGAAAAATACTGCACCAGCTATTGCTATAGCAGCAATGCATTTAATTAATGAAAATAAAGACCCTATACTTTTGGTCTTGTCTTCAGATCACTTGATAAGTGATAATCAAAAATTCCTTGAATCAATTAAAATTGCCAGTAAGATTGCCGAAGAAGGAAAGATGGTTGCTTTAGGAGTTAGACCATCAAAGCCTGAAATAGGGTATGGCTATATAGAGACAGATAGTTCAAAAAAGCATGAGTTTTATAATATTATTTCATTCACAGAAAAACCTAACCTTGCAGTTGCAACAGAATACCTGGAATCAGGTAATCATTATTGGAATAGTGGTATATTTATGTTTAAAGCCTCTATTTATTTAAATGAATTAAAAAAATATGAGCCTGAAATTTACTCTATCTGTAAAAAATCTTGCATTAAGCCATCTAAAGATTTAGATTTTATCCGCCTTGATAAGGAGGAGTTTAGTAAGTGTCCAAATAAATCAATTGATTATGCTGTAATGGAGAAAACAAGTGTTGGGGTCGTTGTTCCCTACGATGGAGGTTGGAGTGATATCGGATCATGGGAGTCATTATGGGATTCAAAAGTTAAAGATTCAAGTAACAATGTAAGTGAGGGAGATGTTATTGTTAATAATGTAAAAAATTCTTATATTCATAGTTCAAATCGTCTAATTACTGTTAATGATCTTTCTGACCTTGTTATTATTGATACTCAGGATGCATTACTAGTTTCAAGTAAGAGTGGCTCTCAGAATATAAAAAATATTGTTAAAAAACTCAAAGATGATAGTAGGGTTGAATCTGAGAGTCATCGAAAAGTTTATAGGCCTTGGGGGTATTATGATTCTATAGATGTTGGTGAGGGCTTTCAAGTTAAACGTATTTTTGTTAACCCTGGTGCTAAGCTTTCTTTACAAAAACATCAAAAAAGAGCTGAGCATTGGGTTGTTGTAAAAGGGGTTGCTTTAATTACATGTGAAGAGAAAGTTTATCAATTAAATGAAAATCAATCCACATTTATTCCGAAAGGCGCAAGACATAGGCTCGAAAATAATGAAACAGTACCACTAGAAATTATTGAAATTCAAACTGGAAAATATTTAGGAGAGGATGATATTATTCGGTTTAAAGATAATTATCAAAGACAATAATTAAGCCTTATCTTTTTCGTCTGTCTTCGTATTTTGTAAGTATTTTAGCCAAAAATAAATGTGGTAAAGTGCGGTGATTTATTGGTATCCTTGGAAGCATATACTGATTTGACTTATCATTGACTCTGCCCCTTAACATTGTAGTAGCAGAAAGATACCCTGAGTTTTTAGTTATACTGCAAACTGTTTCATTAAAACGACCAAAAGGATAACAAAAATCGGTAACTTCAACTTTATATATTCTTTCAAGTTCAGTTTTACAATTACTAATTTCTCTCTTTGCTTTTAGTTTTGAAATAGCAGTTAAGTCCGCATGTGTTATAGTATGCGCCCCAATATCCATCCCAAGAGAAATCCACTTTTTGATCTCGGCTTCAGTCATTAAAGGTCGTTGAGTAATTTCATTCTTGAGATCCCAAATATTAGACGAGCCTATTCTCCCACTTACTATGTAGCATGTAGCACTGAAATTATATTTTTGTAATATTGGTGCTGCATTAAGTAAATTATTTTGATAACCATCATCAAATGTAATTCCTACAACTTTTCCATGCTTTTTACCCTCTATATAAGGCTGAAGATTCCTCAGGCTGAGAGCTTTATATCCTAGAATTTTTAATAACCACATTTGAAATTTAAATCGTCTTGGAGGAACATGTAAGCTTCTCATTACTGTAGATTTTGGCATCGTTTCAATGCTATGATACATGAGAATAGGGATATTAATTTTTGACATTATTTATTGAAGATCCTTTGTGTACGTTGTTTTAATACTTTATAAAAGGACCTTTTAATTTTGACATATTGGGCTAATCTAACTTGTTCATTAACATTGAGGTTTTTATTTTCTATAAAAAATTTAGATAAAATATTTTTTGCATGTTCTTTCTTTCTTGAAGTTGAATACAGGCTGACAAATTTTTTCCCTTCTACTAACTTATATTTTCTCTGGAGTGATTCAGAGAAAGAAAATGGCTCAATTGTGTGAGCAGGAACTATATCAAAAAACTTGAGTAAAAGTTTGTCAGCCCAGTCAAGGCTTGAACGCATATCTGCAGTTATACCCATCATTAGAGACCCCCACATTGATGATTCTTTTGATAATTTATAATTTTCTCCATCAATTTTAATTACTTTTCCTTCAAGACTTTGAACATAAACGTTGAATCTTTTTCTTTTATAAATTAACCCTTCATTGAGATAAAATAAAGCTTGATCTGATTGTATTAAATCAAAAAGCGGTAATGGAGATTTATGAAAATATGTATCAGTATCTAAAAATAAGATTTTATCTAAGTTATTTAATTCTAGTTTATCTAATACATATGCTAGTCCACGATTCTTTATACGAAAATGGTATTGATCATTTAGGGACCATTCATTTTTTTGCTTAGCACTCATTAAGAGAGTGCTAACTGGATAGGAAGAAAATAGTTCTGGCTTTTCAGTTAAGACAACTATTTCAATCTGATCACTATCATTCAGCCAATGTTTAAATGTCAGAAAGCTAAATATTGCCCCCTCATAATAAGTTTGGTCTTCCCCATAAACAATATATAAAAGAACTTTTCTTGAGTTATTTTCAGTATTTACCAGAATTGGAATTTCAGCTAAATCCTTATTAAAGTTAAGGTTCCAATTTTGAACTTCATTAACAATAGTTTTTGGATTAATATTATCTAAGCAATCACTATTGCCATGATCATCTTTGCATCCTGCTTTCCCACATGCAACACATGGCATGTCAGCTTGAAAAATTGTAATATTTCCATAATTTTGAAGTGGCTTATCTTCCTCGGCTGATGATCTTAATTGATTTGACCAAGGAGACCACATTTTTAGATTAGTAGGGCCAAATATTGCAAAAATACGTTTATTTTGTGATGCTGCAATATGCATATTTAAGGTGTCCATTCCAATATATCCTAATGAGAATTTGCTTAAAGCAAAAAATTCTTCAAGTGAGGTTTCTCCAATAAAGTCAAAAACATTGGGTAGAGATGGGATTTGTTTTTTAATTTCTAAATCTAGCAGATTATTACTACCTGTGATTATTATTGGAATTCCTAATTTACTTAAATTAGTCAAAAGGATATCCCTTAGATTTTGAGGATATATCTTATATTTATACTGAGTTGAGGGATGAAATATTAAAAAATTATCGATATTTAATCCTTTTAACTTTTCACTAATAATGTTAGTAGCAGTAGAAGTTACTCCAATATCATGGTGGATTTTACTATATTGAATATTTAAAATTTTTAATGGGGTAAGATTGTTTTCAAGTATGTGTTTGGAATTATCAAAGTAGTAATAATTCGTTAGCAATATTCTTTTCCACCAGGACTTACTTTTATAAATTTCCACAGCGCTAATTGACAATTTTCCAGACAATAGTGCGTATAGAACACTACGGTCACTTGCGGTAAGGTTAATACTTAAATCATATTTTTTAAATATTTTTAAAATTATTTTTTTTTCTTGTCGCCACCTGTTACTTTGTTTTTCTTTATATGAAAAAGTATAAATATTATTTACAAATGGAATTATTTTTGCAATAGAATATGTATCACTATTAATAAGTAAATCAATTTTTGGAGAATCGTATCTCTCATAAAGTGCCTTTATTAAAGAAGAGCTTAAGAAAACATCGCCACTAGACCTTTGTATTATTATTAATATTTTGTTAGGATTTTTCAAAATTTTTATACAAAAATGAGCTAAAAAATATGTACATTAATGTTGTATAGTGACCCAAGAGATAAGAGTCACTCCACATAATAATTAGAAATAATAATGGAAGGGTAAGCCCAACATCCCTAATATATTTATTGGCAACTGTAAAAGAGAATTTAATTTGGTAATAGAAAATAAATAAAAAACTAATCAAGCCAATTAAACCCAGTTGCATTTGGATTAGGATATACATATTGTGAGGATTAGTTGAAATTGGAAGATCAGGGGTGTTGATTTGATTAATTTTACGATACTCTGATGGAAAATCACCAGTGCCAATGCCAATTATTGGATTGTTTATAATAACCTCCCAAGAATTTATTGCGTATGCAATTCTTATTCCAACTGAAGTATTCTTATCTTCCTCATAGTTCACAATGTTATCAATGGCTGAGTCAACTCTTTGATGAAAAATGTCACTTGTTTGATAGGCACTTATAAAAATACCTGGAATCACTATGAGAATAACTCCTATCGCTTTAAATTTATGAGAAGAAAACCACTGAAAAATTAATATTGACAACATTGAGAAAAACATTACTTGCCCAGCGCGTCCGCCAGTAATAAACATATTAAATGTCATTGTGAGCATAAAAAAACTATAAATGTATTTCTTTAAAATACTAATTTTGGAGCTGAAGAATATTTCATGAAGTACTAGATAAATAGCAAATGCTAAAATTGGATTATAAGAAATATGACTCATAAAAGGTGTTGGATTTTCCAAACTTGCATTCATAAATGGCTCTATCAACTCAAACCAAACTAGATATGAGAATACTTCTGTAATGGAAATCGCAAGCAGGAATGCAGAGATATATAGCTTAATATTTTCTTTTTTAACTATTGTAAAAAGCACCGGTAATAATAATAAGAAATACCACATTTTATGAAGAATATGAAATCCCCAACTTAAATCCTCTGTCCACAATAGTCCAACAATATGAATAGAAAAAAACAAAATTGATGCTAATATAAATTTATTATTAATTATTTGATTATATTTATACTTATAGCTACCAGTAAATAACCAAAGCAAACATATAATTACAATAATTAGGTTGGCGCCAAAAACTGTCAATGGCATTAAAAATGCCAATATAATTAACAGATACTGGTAAATTTTATCTAGACTAAAATATTTAAACATGACAGGGTATTAGAATAACTTTAATAAATTACTGTAATTATACTTATCTTACTTTATGGCTATAAAAACTATTTTTCTTGATAGAGACGGAGTCATTAATAAAGAAGTTGGCTATTTGCATAGAATAGAGGACTTTGAATTTATTAATGGTGTTTTCGACGCTTGTAAACATCTTCAAAATTTAGATTATAAAATTATTATAGTAACAAACCAATCTGGAATTTATAGAGGCTATTACACAGAAAGTGATTTTCAAGTATTAACTGAGTGGATGATTAAAAAATTTAAAAAAAATGATATTGCTGTATTTGATATATTCCATTGTCCTCATGGGCCAGAGTCTAATTGTAATTGCAGAAAGCCAATGCCTGGAATGCTTATTGAGGCAAAAGATAAGCATAATATAGATATGGGAAAATCATGGATGATTGGTGATAACGAAAATGATATTACTGCTGCTGAAAGTGCTGGTATTTCAAATACTATCCTTGTTAAAAGTGGCCATAAAATTGATGAATCAAAATCAGGAGCAAAATTTTTTCTTGAATCCATTCAACAATTAAAGCAAGTAATTCTTTACTAAATAGTCGAGTTAATGATCAGTTTAATAAGCTTTGAGACGCTCTGAATACTTCTTGAATATCGATATCTTTTATTGATAAATCTTTTTTATCGATTTTGAAAGGATTAACCTTAGATTTTGATTCTATGGTCAAATTTATTTTTGTTGTATAACAATTTCTATATCCAGGTGTTGGGCCAAATAGAGTTAGTGATGCTACATTTAATGCCCAAGCCATATGAGTGGGTCCAGTATCAGGACCAATTACTAGGTCAATATTCGAAATTAATGATATTAATTGATCTATAGATAATTTTTCACAAACATTTACACTGGGAGAAAGTTTTTTTAAATCATCAGCAAGTATTTTTTCTTCTTTATTTCCCCAAATAATAATATAATTGGCATCAAGTAGTGTTGTTAATTTAGCTAAATTCAAAATAGGATAACATTTTGATTTGTGAGAAGCTCCGGGCACTAATATAATATTTTTTTTTGTATTTGATAAATTCCTATTTAAGAAACTTTGACTTGAGTGAAGAAAAGCAAGTTTATTTTCAATCTTACCCTTGCTAAAACTTATTCCTAATGCATATTTGACTAATGCACAATTACGTTCAATTACATTTTCATCATATCCATAATCAAAGGTTTTATTATAGAAAATTGAAGCTAGACTTTCTCTTAGTGAAAACTTATTAAAGCCCAAGGTTGTTATTGATGGTATTAATCGAGCAATCAAAGCTGATTTCATTAATCCTTGCAAATCAACTACTAAATCATATGGACCCAGCTTTCGTATTTTTTTCAATTCACTTAGCAATAAACAAATTGATTTTTTATGCTTAGCTTTTTTGATATCTACTACATGAACATTTTGAATATCTGGATTAAGCTCTAATAATTCTCTATATCTTTCCTCTACTATCCAATCAATCTCAATCACTGGATTATGTTTCATTATAAATTGCAAAACAACCATAGCGTGAACAATGTCACCTAATGCTGAAAGTTTGACTATAGCTATTTTCATAAAACTATTTTACAACGCCATACAAGTTTAAGCGGCAGATATTAAATTAAGCTTTTAATGATATAATTTACAAAGTTAAGATTACCCTTTGAATTGATAGAAATGAATTCTCAAACTAAAGAAGTAAAGTCTACTAATTTCATACGCAATATTATAGATGAAGATATTTCATCTGGAAGGCACGAGATTATTAAAACTCGATTTCCACCAGAACCTAACGGATACCTTCATATTGGTCATGCCAAATCTATTTGCCTGAATTTTGGAACAGCAACAGATTATCAAGGATATTGTAACTTAAGATTTGACGATACTAACCCTTCTAAAGAGGATATTGAATATGTTAATTCTATTAAAAAAGATGTCGAATGGCTTGGATTTAATTGGGAAGGTGAAGTTAAATTTAGCTCAAATTACTTTGATAAATTTTACCAATATGCTGAAGAATTAATTTCTAAAGGTCTGTCTTATGTATGTTTTTTAAGTGCTGATGAAACGCGTTTATTCCGTGGAACACTTAAAGAGCCTGGAAAAAATAGTCCTTATCGTGAAACAAATATTGAAGAGAATTTAACTCTTTTTAGGAAAATGAAGGCAGGTGGATTTAAAGAAGGTGAATGTGTTCTAAGAGCAAAAATTGATATGTCTTCGAGTTTTATGTGTATGCGAGATCCTACTTTATATCGTATTCGTTTTGAAACGCATCATCAAACAAATGATGATTGGTGTATTTATCCCATGTATGACTTTGCACATTGCCTTGGTGATGCTATTGAGGGAGTTACTCATTCTTTATGTACTTTAGAATTCCAAGATAATAGAAGAATCTATGATTGGACTTTAGAAAATTTGAATGATTTTAGTGCCTCTAGTCGACCTCATCAATATGAATTTTCCCGCTTGAATCTTGAGTATACGACAACATCTAAAAGAAAACTAAAACTCTTGATAGATAATAATCATGTGAATAGCTGGAATGATCCTAGGATGCCTACTATTTCAGGACTTCGAAGAAGAGGATATACAGCGGCTTCAATTAAAAATTTTTGTGAACGTATTGGAGTTTCCAAAGTTAATAGCTTGACTGATATTTCGATTTTAGAATCGTCAATTAGAGATGATCTTAATAATATTGCTCCTCGCTCAATGGCTGTAATTAACCCTATTAAATTAGTAATCGAAAATTATCCTGAAGGTGAAATTGAATCCATTAAAGCTCCTATTCACCCTCAAAATGATGAGATGGGAACTCGAGAAATTTTCTTTGGTCGTGAAATATATATTGATAAAGAAGACTTTATAGAAGTTGCACCAAATAATAAATATAAGCGCCTAGCAATAAACAAAGAAGTCCGTCTTAGAAATTCTTACATTATTAAAGCCACTCATTTTGATATTGATAAAGATGGTAATATTAAAACTATCTACTGCACTTATGATTCAAATACTCTTGGTAAAAATCCAGCAGATGGAAGAAAAGTAAAGGGCGTTATCCATTTTGTAGAATCCAGTAAAGCTGTCGTTGCTGAATTTAGAATATATGATCGCCTTTTTTTAGATTCTAATCCAGCTATATTTGATGATCTATCAGCTTCAATTAATACTAATTCATTGGAAATAAAAAATGGTTTTGTAGAGCCAAATTTATCAAATGCAAAAGTGGAAATAGCATACCAGTTTGAACGGGAAGGTTACTTTTGTAGAGACAGTGAATCTGATGGGTTAGTATTTAACAAAACAGTTGGGCTTAGAGATACCTGGAATCAATAATCCATTTTTTGAAGCCAATCTTTTACATTCTTTACTTCAGAGTACTTAGTTGTATCAATTTGAAGAGGCGTGACTGAAACAAAGTTATTGGAAATTGCATGGAAATCTGTACCCTCAGAATTGTCAGCTTCCATACCATTTTCACCAATCCAATAAAGGGAGTTATTCTTTTTATCCTTAATACTTGGTTTAGATTTATGCCTATTTCCTAAACGAGTGCTCTTAATGCCTTTAATTTCACTAAGAGGAATATCTGGGACATTAACATTAATAATAGTATTGTAAGATAGTTTAGATTTATCAATTTCTGTAACGAGTCTTTTGGCGATTTCACCTGCTGTCTCAAAGTGATTACACTCCCAACTGGCCAATGACATTGCAATTGAAGGAAGTCCTAAAAATCGCCCTTCTATAGCTCCAGCAACTGTTCCAGAATAGATGGTATCGTCCCCCAGATTTGCTCCAAAATTAATACCAGTAACAACTATATCAATTGATTCTTTTATAAAGCCACATAACGCTAAATGAACACAATCAGCAGGTGTTCCATCTATAGCATAAATATTTTTCTCAATTTGAATTGGCTTTAATGGCCTTCCAAGTGTTAATGAGCTGCTTGCTGCAGACTTATTTTCACTTGGAGCTACAACAATTACTTCTGCAACTTCACTAAGTGATTTTGTAAGTTGCTTGATGCCCTTAGCTTGATAGCCATCATCGTTACTTATAAGTATTCTCATTAACTGACTGTTAAGGCAATCTTATCTTTACTTACACCCACTTTAACAGTTCCACCAGAACTTAACTTACCAAAAAGAAGTTCATCAGCGAGAGGCTTACGAACTTCTCTTTCAATTAACCTCATCATTGGGCGAGCACCCATCATAGAGTCATAACCATTTTCTGCAAACCATTTTCGAGCTGCATCAGAAACAATCAATGAAACATTCTTTTTTTCAAGAACATCTTCAAGCTCAAAGAGAAATTTATTTACCACATAAACAACAACTTCCTCATTAAGTTTATTAAAGTAAATAATTTCTGAGAGCCGGTTTCTGAATTCTGGAGTGAATATCTTTTTAAGTTCGCCTTCATAATCAAGAGAATGATCTTGCTCATTAAATCCTATGGAGGCTCTTTGAACATTTTGAGCCCCAACATTAGAAGTCATAACAAGTATCACATTACTAAAGTCAACTTCACGGCCATTAGCATCAGTAAGCTTTCCATGATCCATGACTTGTAATAGGATATTGAAGATATCAGGATGCGCTTTCTCAATCTCATCTAATAAAAGAACTGCATAGGGATTGCTATTTACTGCCTCAGTTAATAGGCCTCCCTCATCATATCCAACGTAGCCTGGGGGGGAGCCTATAAGTTTAGAAATAGCATGCCTCTCCATATATTCAGACATATCAAATCTCAATAATTTAACACCCATAATCCTTGATAGCTGCTTACAAATTTCAGTTTTACCAACTCCTGTAGGACCAGCAAATAAAAAAGAGCCCATTGGTTGCTCAACTGGAGAAAGTCCAGAGCGGGCAAGCTTTATAGCAGTTGATAGAGATTCAACTGCATTATCTTGACCAAATACACCTAGCTTAAGATCACTCTCTAAACTTTTAAGTAAAGATTTATCATCACTAGTAACTTGGCGAGAAGGAATACGTGCTAACTTAGCAACAATATTTTCAATATCAGGCACGCCAATATTAACTTTACGCTTTGATTTAGGAAGTATCTGCTGAAGAGCGCCAACCTCATCAATCACATCTATCGCTTTATCTGGAAGGCGCCTATCGCCTATATGCCGATGCGTTAACTCTGCAGCAGAGACCAAAGATGCAGCTGAATATTTGACCTTATGGTGTGCTTGATAATATTTTTTTAGCCCATGTAAAATTTTTATCGTGTCTTCTACTGAAGGCTCCTCAATATCCACTTTTTGAAAACGCCTTGTAAGCGCATGATCTTTTTCAAAAATCTTACGATATTCATCATAGGTTGTCGAGCCTATACACTTAAGTGAACCATCTGCAAGCGCTGGCTTAAGAAGGTTAGATGCATCTAAAGAGCCACCAGAAACACTTCCTGCTCCAATTAAAGTATGAATTTCATCAATAAAAAGCACTGAATTCTTATCTTTTTCTAAATCAGTAAGCACTGACTTTAATCGTTTTTCAAAATCACCCCTATACTTTGTGCCTGCAATTAATACACCAACATCTAGAGAATATATAGTTGTCTTTTTTAGAATTTCAGGTACCTGTCCATCTACAATCCTCTTAGCTAGACCTTGAGCAATAGCGGTTTTACCGACACCAGCTTGACCTACTAGTAAAGGATTATTTTTACGCCTTCTTGATAAAATTTGTACTGTTCTAAGAACCTCTTCTTCCCTTCCAAGCAGAGGATCAATTTCACCAAGTCTAGCTTTTTCACATAAATTAGTTGTAAAAGATTCAAGAGAAGACGGCTTAGCTTGTTTGTCACCTTCAACTTTTTTTGTTTCTTCAACTGGATTGTCAGCTAGATGGGAAGAAATCCCCTCCATAACATCCAATCTGGAAATGTTGTTTAATTTAAGCATGTAAACAGCATGTGATTCTTTTTCAGAAAAAATACTAACAAAAACATTCATTGCGTTAACCGAATTTTTTTGAGCAGACTGCGCCTGATAAACGCTCCTTTGAAGAACTCTTTGAAACCCAACTGTTGGTACGATATCTATTTCAGCATCTTCTGAGATAATAGGGGTGTGTGAGTCAATGTATTGATCAAGTTCAGCGCGAAGTTCATCAATATTTACTCGCTTTCCTCGAAGAAATGCAATAACTTCATCCATATTGAGAAGGGCTAATAATAAATGTTCTACCGTCACAAACTCAAGGCGACGATTTCTAGCCTCAGTCATCACCATATTAATCTCTTGCTGTAGTCCTTGTTCAATCATAAAATACTGTTTTTGTTATTAACTCAATTAATGTTCAATTTTAACATCACTGTAGATAATTTGAATCAAAATAAAATTCAAATTAATCTTAAATAAATATTTAAATAGATCTCAATTTACTTTCAAAATCTTCCCTGTTATGATAGCCGCCACAAAGTTGTCGATACCCTGTTAAAGATGAACGCGCATGAAGAAGGCGCCAATTGTCAAACGTCAACACTTTTCCAGGATCCAACATAAATTCAAATTGACGATTTGAATCATTTGCTAGATTATGAAATATTTTATAAGCATCATAAAACTTAATCATTAACTTATTTTCCAACCTAAAAGGCGCACGGTCATGGTTATTAAAGCTTACTTGAATAACATCACCATTATCATTGACACGAAATAAAGGTCGATGCGCTTCTAAATAAGTATCTGGCTTGATATAGCGACCAGGAATATTAACATTACACAGAATATTAAATGCATTAGGATGCTCACGTCTCATCTTTTCTGCAATTGCAAGACCATCAATTAATTGATTTTCACCACCAATAGAATCTCTTTTTATGCAATGCAAAGTTTGAAGTCCTGGCGCATCATGAACATATGTTCCATCTGTATGAGGCTCAATAGCTAGGGATGTGAAGGCGGTATCATCCGGATTTTCAAGCTTATTATCCCAAACAGCAAAGCCTCCAAAAATTGAGTTTCTGATATAAGCTATTCTCTCCATAAGTTCTTTTGTAGCCTCTGAAGTTTCAGGAGCTTCTATTACTAAAGCGAAGCCAACTCTTTGAATATGATTTAGCCAAGTTTTTATTCCTCCATCACTCATAAGCTCCTGATAGGTTATTTCCGGGAAGTCTTTAATTTCATTTGAGGAATTCCATACATTGGTCAAATTCAATGCATATGACTGTGGAAGGCTTGGCACTGACATAGTTTGAAGTAATTCAAAAGAAAGACTACTTTCAGATTGATCATTCCATTTGATAAAAATACTTTCAGAAGAGCTATCAAGCCATATATTGTTGACAATATTATTTAGTGGTTCACTAAATGAATCAATCTGACGCTGCTTAGTATCTGGATGTAAGTCTTCTTTGCTTTCACTATGGTCTCTAAGCCAAAACCAAGGATAGCAACTCAAAGAATCATCATTCCAAAAAACATTTAAACCTTTATCTAATGATTCAATAGATTTGATTAACATTTTTCTTCCTTATTTAAATTTATACAATAATAAAATTTTATCATCTCAATAAGCATTAAATTAAAAAAATTAAATACCTAGCTCTCTTAGAACAGCCATAAGTGGTTGATTATTTTTTCTAGAATAACCTATAACTTGTTCAACTTTCGTTTGTGCAACATCATAAGAATATGATCCACATACTGCCTCTCCATCTATGTGAATTTTAAGCATAATTGCCTCAGCAGCTTGAAACTCTTTATGAAAAAATCTCCGTAAAACATCGACTACAAATTCCATTGAAGTGAAGTCATCGTTTAACAAAATAACCTCAAATCGATTAGGTATTTTTAGTTTTTGCTTTACAGTGATTAAATTAGCCTGACTCATTTGATTAGCTAAAAGATTTTTTTAACAATAAAATTATTGAAATAAACATTACAACAATAGATGGCAATATAGAGCTCAAAAAAGGGTTAAAGTCTAAACTTAGTGCCATTGCACTAGCAACTCTTGATAACATTTCAAATGATAAACCAAGCGCAACTCCAAAAAATATTTTTCTCCCCAAGGTTACGTCCCTTGTAGATCCAAAAATAAATAACATTGCAAGTAAAATCATTGCCACAAGAGTTATAGGTTGAATTAAACGCTTGTAGAGTTCGACCTCAAAAACTCCTGAGCGTAATTTATTATCAGACAAAAATCGAATTTGCTTTACAAGAGTCCAAGTTGAGAGGTCTTCAGGTTCTTTTTCTAAACTATCTATTAAATCCTGATCAAATGAAACTGTTTTATCATATGAATTTCGTTCTTTTAATGAAATACCCTCAAAAGAGCTTGACTCATCAATAGAAAAAATCTCACTATCACTCATATCTAAAGAATTACCGTCAAATTCAGCATTTTCTGACTTAATAACTCTTTCAATCTTATTGGATGAGTTGACTTCAATAACTGTAATGCCACTAAATAATGTGCCGTCAATATTTTTATTAACATTAATAAAGTTACCACCATCTCTAATCCAAAAACCCTCTTGATTAAAGGATGCACTAGAGCCACCCATAGTATTTGACTTGCTACTTTTAGCAAGATTACTTGAAATTGGGGCTAAAAACTCTCCTATAGAAATGAAAAAAAGTACCAAGATAAGGGAATTTTTTATAGTAAGTAATGTAATTTTTAATATAGAAGCGCCAGAAACTCGGAAAATAAGAAGCTGACCTGTTGTAGCTAAGTGCCCCATACCTAATATACAGCCCAATAATATTATTGGCGATGCTTGCTTATAAGCAACTTCTGGCAACTGAAGAATAATATAAGTAAACGCTGAAAGGATTGTATAACCATCTTTTCCAACGCTACTTAGCTCTGCTAAAAAGTTAAAAAAACTGTAAATACTAGTCCAAACCACAAGAACAATTATTGTGTAGCTTAAAAGTGTTTTAGCAATGTAGCGATCTCTAATTTTCATTAAAATATAAAGTATTAATAACTGTTTTTAAAAGCATATCTTTTATGACTAACTTACAACAAAATAAAATATTGATAATTGACTTTGGATCACAATATACCCAACTCATTGCAAGAAGAGTCAGAGAAATAGGTGTTTACTGCGAATTAGTACCATATGATGTAAACCCCTATTTTATTGAAAAATTTAACCCTAGTGGCATTATTCTTTCCGGTGGACCCGATACAGTTAACCAAAATGATTCAGCTCGAGCGCCAAATATTGTGTTTGATTTAAAAGTGCCAATTTTAGGTATATGTTATGGAATGCAGACAATGGCAGTCCAACTTGGAGGCGAAGCCAAAAGCTCTAAAAAAGCAGAGTTTGGATTCGCTCAAATTAGGTCTAGAAATCACTCAAACCTTTTAACTGATATTACTGATGAAGTTAATTCACAAGGCCATGGTCTATTAGATGTTTGGATGAGCCATGGTATAGAAGTAACAAAACTTCCAAAAGACTTTGAATTAATTGCATCAACCGATAGCTGTCTAATCGCAGGTTTTGCAAATAGTAAAAAGAACTACTTTGGGCTGCAATTTCATCCAGAAGTCACCCACACAAAAAAAGGAATTCAAATTTTAGAAAGGTTTGTAACAACTATTTGCCAGTGTGAAAAAAGTTGGACTACAGAAAATATTATTGTTAGCTTATTAGAAAAAATAAAATCTCAAGTAGGTGATAAAAAAGTTCTCTTAGGTCTCTCAGGTGGCGTTGACTCCTCGGTTGTAGCAATGCTTCTCCACAAATCTATTGGTGATCAACTAACCTGTGTTTTTGTAGATAATGGCTTATTAAGGCTTAATGAAGGTGATGAGGTAATGAAGATTTTCTCTCAAAATCTTGGAGTTAAGGTCATTAGGGCTGATGCCCAAGAGTACTTTTATGATCAGCTTTTGGACGAAAGTGATCCTGAACTAAAGAGAAAAATAATTGGTAAAGCTTTTATTGAAATATTTGATCAAGAAGCGCAAAAAATAAAAGACATTAGGTTCCTTGCCCAAGGTACCATTTACCCAGATGTCATCGAGTCTGCAGGCGCCGCTTCTGGTAAGGCTAAAGTTATCAAATCTCATCATAATGTTGGCGGGCTACCAGATAATATGCAGTTCGAACTGGTTGAGCCACTAAAAGAGTTATTTAAAGATGAAGTAAGAGAGATTGGAGTAAAGCTTGGTCTTCCAAAAAAAATGCTTTATCGCCACCCTTTCCCTGGGCCAGGACTTAGTGTTAGAATTCTTGGTCACGTTAAAAAAGAATATGCTGATATCTTAAGAAAGGCTGATCATATTTTCATGGAAGAGCTTAATAATCAAGGCTTGTATGATAAAGTTGATCAAGCCTTTGCAGTGTTCCTTCCAGTTAAGTCAGTTGGCGTTACTGGAGATGAAAGAAGGTATGACTTTGTTATAGCGCTCCGCGCGGTTGAGACTGTGGATTTTATGACCGCACGATGGGCAAGACTTCCATATGACTTCTTAGACCATGTCTCTAATCGGATCATGAACGAAATTTCTCGAGTCTCAAGAGTAGTTTATGATATTTCAGGGAAACCACCATCAACTATTGAGTGGGAATAAAAGTCTATGAAAATCAATGACTTACAAAGATTTAGTCAGTAATTATTAGTAGTATTTCATGACAATAATAGTTACTTAGGCAAGCAAGTTCCATAAAGACTAAAGTTTGTCTTATAACAAGCATTACCTATTCCACATTCCAAATCCCATGAACAAGTATCGCCTTGCTTTCCAGACATGTCGAGCGGGTTATACGCTGGTTGTGAATCATTACTGTTGCCTGGATTCATTCCACCCACGCAGTAACCATATAAACTTCCACTTGGTTTCATGCATTTAGAACCAATGTTACAATCAAGATCAAACGCACATGCATTAGCGAATTTAGGAATAAATAAACATAATATAACAATAGTAAAAACTATATTTTTTTTCATTTTTATTTCTCCAATATATTTCATTATGAACTAGGAGTTGATTCTACCAATTAATAATTCAATGTAAAATCTAATTCATTGCTTTAATATATTGGAAGATAACATCAAACGTCAAATAGAATTAAAACTTGAGAAGCACTTGAGAAGCACACTTGAGAAGCACTTGAGAAGTTTTCATAAAATGCATTTAAATCAATGACTTACAAGCATGTAATCATTGAGTGGGAGTGAAAAATCTATTAAAATCAATTACTTATAAGTTTTATAGAGCGTCAAAGTTCGTAAAATCTGGTCATATGTCAAAATGAATTAGCATTATTTATCTTATAAATTCCAGTATTAAGAGTCCAACTTACTAAATTATATTTATTTTCAATTAATAATAGATGGATTTTAGTTTGTAAAACTTGATAAATACTAAAATCATCATCACTACATTCAATCAAAATAAATTTTGGTGAATGTCTTTTAAAATTAATACTTTTAATAGCATCATAATCTTTTAATTCTATGTCTATCGATAAAACTGTTGGGCAATTATCAGCTAAATTATTTTCAATTATTTCAGAAATTGTTTTTTGCTCTATAGTTCCAATCTGTTTAAATTCATCATTTATCTTTATAAGTGAAGTTAAAACGGAATATTTTTTAGGTGCAAAAATTGGAGCAATCCCTATATCATTTGATACAGCACATAAAAGAGTTTCATCTCTAGGTCGTATGATTTTACAAGCAATCAATTTTGCTTTTTCTACATCGACTAGCATTCCTGACCACCCCATCTTATACAAAAAATAAGTATTTGAGTGTTTGCGAGGGTGATAGCATCCGATATCTAGATAAGTGCCTTTTTGATGCTTTTTACCAATAAGTTCTCGTAAAACCGCATCTTCACCAAATTGTGAATAGTATTTTCTTGATTGTTTTTTACTAAAAAGAATTTTTAAAATTGCGTCAAAATAATCAACAATTACAAAGTTTTTTAAATATCTTAATATAGGTTGCATAATAATATATTTTTTGATTTTTTTATGTTGAACACTTTTTTAGAACTATGATTCTACAGAATACAAATGCAATTAAAAAAATTAAACTACAATTACTTCATATTATGTAGACTTTCCGCTGAAATTATTAAGATTGAGTGAAAAATATATATTTACGACTTACTAAAAACTCATATACTTCTTCGATACTTTCAAAAAAGTATTTTTGAATCAATAATTTATAGAGATAATTTTATTGAGTGGGAGTAATTCTAAAGTCTACAACCCTAACTAATAATGGATTTTCAACTTAAACACTATTTGAATTCTGCTCTCAACTTATAAACCAAAGGTAAAATAAACTTATACAAAAACAATGTAATAAATGTAAAAAGTGATAATAATGAATATATTTGATCCTCTTAAAACTTGTATGCTACTTGGAAAATTTTCAAAAAATATTGTTAAATCAGTAGTTTGTAATTGTGCTTTTATTGAGTGTGAATTAGTAAAAATGGATACAAAATAGGTATTACATTTTGATACAGTCTTTTTTAACTGGTTTTTTTCTTGGATTTTCTTTAATCGTAGCTGTTGGCGCTCAGAATTCCTTTGTTCTAAGACAAGGTATTCTTGGTCAGCATGTCTTTTACGTAGCTTTATTTTGTGCACTTTCTGATGCTCTTCTAATTTGTATTGGTGTTGCAGGTATATCATTTTTTTTAAATAATTTCATTAGCCAAAATTCAAATATTCTCTTTGGTTTATCTGCTATTTGGCTTACAGGGTATGGATTATTAAGATTAAAGTCTGCACTTAAATCTAATAAATCTATTGAAATTGAAGCGGCAACTTTAAAGGGTCTTTTTCCTACTATATCAGTTGCTGCATTTTTAACTTTTTTAAATCCACATGTATATCTTGATACCATGATTCTTATTGGGTCAATATCTCAACAATTTTCAGGATTTCATAAAATTACATTTGCATTGGGTGCTGTAATAGCTAGTTTTGTTTTTTTCTTTAGCCTTGCTTATGGATCAAGGTTATTATCGCCAATAATGCTACGTCCTTTTTCATGGAAAATTCTTGATGGCGTAATAGCATTTATTATGTTCACTATTGCAATTAAATTAGCCTCAGCAGGAAACTGGCTTTAAAGCATTAAACTCTTTGTTAAAATCAAGTTATGATTGAAGATGAAAAATGGATGACCCTTGCACTCGAACAGGCTAGAAAAGCAGAAGAGGGCGGTGAAGTGCCTGTTGGAGCTATTTTAGTGAAAGATGGTTTTCTTATTGCTAAAGCCCATAATAATCCTATATCTACAAATGACGCCTCAGCTCATGCTGAAATTCAATTATTAAGAATTGCAGGAAAAAAACTTGGTAATTATCGACTAAATGGAACTTCTCTTTATGTTACCTTGGAGCCATGTGCAATGTGTCTAGGGGCAATAATGCATGCTAGAATTGAACGCGTAATCTTTGGTGCTTATGATCCTAAAAGTGGAGTTTGTGGGTCTTCTGAAAATTTAACTGATGCAAATTGCTTTAATCATGAAATTAACCTTGTTAGTGGAGTATTGGAAAGCGAGAGCAGGGCGCTTTTAAAGAATTTTTTTAATTCACGAAGGTAAATATATAGTCTAAAATACATTCTAAATATTTAATTAGTTTAAAAATAACCTTAAAAAAATCTAGCATGAATCAAAAAGAAAACGAATATACCCCCAAATTAAAAGATGAAGTTGATATGACATTAATGGCATTAGCTTTATGGTCAAGAAAAAAATTTATAGTTTCATTTACTGCTTTAATTACATCGGTAGCATTATTAATATCGCTTAGTAATCCAACAATCCATAGGTCTTACTCTTCGTTTATATTACCAAATGAAACTTCAATGACTCTTATCAATATGTTGTATGACACAGAGGAAACTAGGGATTCAGTTTTTAGAGGTTTTTTAAATAAGTTGACATCTCCAATTGTGCAGAAAGAAGCATTTATTAATGGTAATTATGAAGCTAAATTTAATAAAGAGAATATGCCAATTGATGATATTGATACTTTTATTTTAAATTCTTTAGGAGAGATTTCTGTTTCTCCTCCTAGTAGAACTATTTTAGATATGGAGCTCAACCTTCTCAATGAGAAGCCATATATTGCTTACTTAGAGGGACAATTTCCTATAATAATGTCAAATTATTTGAATGAACTTATTGTCTTAGCAGATTCTAAAGCTATTGATCAAATTCTTGAGGTTTCGAAATTAAATATCAATAATAGAATCTCAGTAATTCAGGAGAGAGCTACTCAACTAACAATGGAAATTAATGATGAAATTAGAAGAGAAAAATATAAGGCGCAACAATTTCGATTAAATGAGATATTTCTATTGAGTGAGTCGGCACAACTTGCCAAGAATTTAGATATCTTAGAAAATAATTTTAATCAACTTAATGACTCCGAGATTTCAATTGCTATTGGAGATGGTAATGTTCCAAATTGGTATTTGTATGGTGCTAAAGCACTTTTAGAACAAGTGTCGAATTTACAAAATCGAAGTGTAGATCATTTTAATGAAGAAGTAGTTATATTAGAAAATGAACTAGATGCAGTTAGAAATAATAATCAATTAATTACTCTTATAAAGCGCCAAGATTTTCAATTAGATTTAGAGAAAGTTAATTCTATGCAACTAAGAAGTGTTGCTAAATCTAAAGTTATGCCTTCAGCCTTGAAGTGGGTATTACTTTTATCAGTTATATTTGGCTTTTTATTTAGTATAGTGGTAGCTTTAATTATGAATTTGTTCAAACCGTTTCAGCTAGAGCCTATTTAAATAAATTATTGTAAGGAAGTTATAAAACATTATGAATCTGATATTATGGTGCGAACATCCCACCATTAATATGTAAAGTTTGTGCTGTAATATATGAGCCACTCTCACCAGCAAGGAACAATACAGATTGAGCAATTTCATCAACTGTACCTAAACGACCCAAAGGAATTTGAGATGCTAAAGCCTCTTTTTGCTCATCAGGGAGAGCGTCAGTCATATCAGTTTTTATAAAACCTGGTGCAATTGCATTCACCGTAATTCCTCGAACGCCAACTTCACGGGCTAGTGACTTAGTGAAACCCATAATTCCAGCCTTAGCAGCCGCATAATTAGATTGCCCAGCATTACCCATAGATCCAACAACTGAAGTAATAGAGATAATGCGCCCAGACCTTTTTTTAATCATGCCCCTTAATACTGCTTTTGACATCTTGTAAACAGAAGAAAGATTGGTATTAATAATATCATCCCATTCATCCTCCTTCATTCTGACAAGAATATTATCCCGAGTGATGCCAGCATTATTAATTAGTATATCTACAGATCCATAATCTACAGTAATACTCTTTAAAAGATCAGAAATTTGCTCATTATCAGTTACATTTAGCTTTATACCTTTACCAAGAATATTATTTTCATTAAATATTTTAGAGATATTTGCAGCCCCTTCATCACTAGTTGCTGTTCCAATTATTGTTGCTCCTGCAGCACCTAATGTTAATGCAATAGCCCTTCCAATTCCTCTACTTGCACCCGTTACAAGAACTAATTTATCGTTAAGCATTTGATATTTCCTCAATTGTAGATTTTAATGTAGTCACATCTATTATAGCCGAACCAGTAAGAGACTTATCAATACGCCTTGCCAGTCCAGCTAATACTTTTCCAGGCCCAGCTTCAATAAGTTTTTCTACGCCTGAGATTTTCATTTTTTGAACTATTGAAGTCCAAAGAACTGGCTTATGAAGCTGCTCAACTAATTTAGACTTTATCTCTTCAATATTACTTGAATAATCTGCATCGACATTATGCAGAACTTTTTCACTCCCCATTTGAAAATTAATGGTTTCAACTGAGTACTTATAATCAATTGCAGCATCTTTCATAAGTGAGCAGTGTGATGGAACACTTACTGGGAGAACCAAAGCACGTTTTGCGCCAGCTTCTTTCATTAACTCGCAAGTACGGGCTACTGCTTTTCTCTCTCCAGCAATAACAACCTGGCCTGGTGAATTAAAGTTCACAGCCTCAACTACACCCAATTTATTAGCATTAGCACATATTTCAATAACTTTTGCATCATCAAGGCCTAATATAGCCGCCATAGAGCCTGAACCACTTGGCACTGCTGCTTGCATTAGTTCAGCCCTTTTTCTGACTAATTTTACTGCTTCAAAAAAGCTTAAAGATCCAGAGGCTACAAGAGCAGTATATTCACCTAGACTGTGCCCAGCAATAGAGATAGGTAATAAATTAACTTCACTAGCTAAAACTCTATAACTTGCATAGCCAGCGGCAAGCATAATAGGCTGAGTGTTCTCAGTAAAGTTTAATAAATCTTGATCCTCATTAATGATCTTCCACAGATCTAAATTAATTGCATCACTTGCTTCTTGAAAGATCTCATTTACAACTGAGAAATTAGTACGCAAATCAGATAGCATGCCTAGAGATTGAGAACCTTGACCTGGGAAAACGATTGAATATTTCATAATAAGACTAATTATAAATGAGATTAATAACAAAAAAGCGCCAGAAGGCGCTTTTTAAAAATAATTATAGGTAGATTACTAAGTTGTTTGGATTGAAACATATTGTCGGTTGAATTTACCTTTCTTTTCAAACTGAACTTTTCCATCAGCAACTGCAAACAAAGTATCGTCTTTACCTTTTTTAACATTAGTACCTGGGTGAAATTTAGTTCCTCTTTGACGAACTAGAATATTTCCAGCTAATACTACTTGACCACCAAAACGTTTCACACCTAGTCTTTTGGATTCCGAATCTCTACCATTATTAGTACTACCGCCTGCTTTTTTATGTGCCATTAGATTACTCCTTATGCCTTAATTTTATCAATTTGAATTTCAGTAAACAACTGACGATGGCCTTGTTGCTTCATAGAGTGCTTACGACGTCTGAATTTTAAAATGTGTACTTTTTTGCCTTTGCCTTGAGAAATTACTTTAGCTTCTACGCTAGCTTTTGCAACTAATGGAGAACCAACTTGGACTTTATCACCATCAGCAACCATTAAGACCTCATCAAAGGTTACTTTCTTTCCGGGCTCTACTTCAAGTTTCTCAATTTTAAGGGTCTCACCTTCAGAAACTCTGTATTGTTTTCCACCTGTTTTAATGACTGCGTACATAACAAATCCTAATCTGATTGCTAAAAAGGGATGAATTATACTTGAACGTTGCTCTTAATGAAAGCACTGTTAACGAAATAAGTTA
>Ga0209816_1000091_pt1 | contig 69517 bp, 98 predicted proteins | sample CoawatmetaG01DNA_FD_187509 | JGI IMG/M metagenome (GOLD analysis project Ga0209816, IMG submission 187509) | Marine microbial communities from the West Antarctic Peninsula - Coastal water metaG017-DNA (SPAdes) (version 2) | ecosystem: Environmental > Aquatic > Marine > Coastal ...
GCTGCGTATATGAACAAACATCCAGACGCAATCATGTTGTTCTATGATTCAGAGTTTGGCTCACCTCAAACATACTTCGAATCATTTGGTATTGATACCAATCGCATTCTTCATACACCTATTATGGATGTAGAGAAACTTAAGTTTGATATAGTATCACAGCTTGAAGCTATTGAAAACAAAGATCGTGTCATTATCGTTATAGATTCTATAGGTAACTTAGCATCTAAGAAAGAATTAGAAGATGCAAAGAACGAGAAATCAGTTGCAGATATGTCACGTGCAAAAGCTCTTAAAGGCTTGTTCCGCATGGTTACGCCATACCTTACAATGAAGAATATCCCATGTATCGCAGTTAATCATACCTACCAAGAGATTGGTTTGTTCCCTAAAGCTATCGTTTCTGGTGGCACAGGTATTTACTATTCAGCTGATAACATCTGGATCATTGGTCGCCAACAGAACAAAGTCGGCACAGAGATCAAAGGTTATAACTTTATTGTTAACGTTGAAAAGTCTCGCTTTGTAAAGGAGAAATCTAAGATTCCAGTTATTGTCACATGGGATGGTGGTATTGAGAAATACTCTGGTCTACTTGATATTGCAATGGCAGGTAACTTTGTTGCTAAACCTTCTGTCGGATGGTACTGTCGTGTAGATCAACAAACTGGTGAACTTCTTGATCCTAAATGCCGTGAGAAAGATACGCTTAGTAAAGAGTTCTGGGAACCTATCTTTAAAGAGACTAACTTGAAAGAATATATTCGATCGCATTATACTATTGGATTGAAGTCAATGTTAGGTGAAGAAGCAGAATTATTTAATGATGTACAAGCGGAGTAAAACAGTGTATAATATAACACAAGACGATTACAAATTCATTGAGCGTCCTGAAGATACGATGTACACAATTGAACTATTAACATCATCTTATGCTGGAACTAAGTACCAATATTCTAAAGTTTCAGCTAAGGTGAACGAAGACGAAGAAGATGCTACTTTGTCTTTCATGTGGGCGTTAATAGAAGGAGATGAAGGACTCACTGAGTCTGCTGATTTCCAGAACTATATTGGAGATGTGCTAGCTCATATACTTCAGGATGCATTTGATACAGGCGAATATAAGATAGGAAATGATGATGACTCCAAACGTACCAACAACGATCCTGCGGAACCTTCTAACGAATGATGAATACACTCGTAAGACTATACCCTTTTTAAAGAAAGAGTATTTTGAAGGTGCACAAAGGTTTGTATTTGATGAAATCTTAAACTTTGTAGGTAAGTATAATAAACTACCTACTCCTGAAGCGTTGTCTATTGAGTTAGACAACGCTAACCTAAATGAGCAAACCCATATTCAAGCTCATGAAGTTGTAGAAACAATCAAGACTCCTGTTGCTGATGATATTGGATGGTTGCTCGAACACACTGAAAAGTGGTGTCAGGATAGAGCAATCTATCTTGCCATCATGAAGTCTATTGAAATCATTGATGGCCGTGATGATCAGAACTCTAAGAACTCATTGCCTGAAATATTGTCAGATGCTCTTTCAGTTTCTTTCGATACAAACATCGGCCATGACTATATCAAAAGTGCAGATGCACGATATGAGTTCTATCATACTACTGAAGAGAAACTACCGTTTGATCTTGAAAAGTTCAATAGCATTACTAAAGGTGGTTTACCTAGAAAGAGTTTAAACATTGCTCTTGCTGGTACTGGTGTAGGTAAGTCATTGTTCATGTGTCATTGCGCAGCTGGTGCGTTAACTGATGGTAAGAATGTTCTTTATCTAACTATGGAAATGTCAGAAGAAAGAATAGCAGAACGTATAGATGCTAATCTCTTTAATGTTGAAATCGATCAACTTGAAAATCTATCAAAGAAAATGTTCGATGATAAGATCAATAAGATTTCATCTAAGACTCTTGGCAATCTAATTATAAAGGAATATCCAACAGGTTCAGCACATGTCGGTCATTTCCGTTCATTGCTCAATGAGCTCAAACTTAAGAAAGAGTTTATGCCAGATATTATCTTTATTGATTACTTGAACATCTGTGCATCTTCACGCATTAAAGGATTAAGTGGTAGTGTTAATACGTATTCCCTCATCAAATCTGTTGCAGAAGAAATTCGCGGCCTTGCAGTTGAATACAACGTACCAATTATGTCAGCGACTCAGACAACTAGAACTGGATATGGATCGAGTGATGTTGGCCTCGAAGATACGTCAGAATCGTTCGGGCTTCCTGCAACTGCAGATCTTATGTTTGCCCTCATCTCAAACGAAGAGCTCGAAGGACTTAACCAAATCCTTGTCAAGCAACTTAAAAACAGGTACAACGATACATCAGTCAACAAACGATTTATCGTGGGAGTGGACAGAGCACGAATGAGGTTATATGATGTTGAAGACTCAGCACAAAACCTAGTTGATGCTGGCCAACAAGCTGTTGTACCAAATACTAATAAGCCTAAGATGGACGTGAACGGCTTTAACTTTAATAATTAAAGGAAAATCAAATGAAGGTTAAGTTAATAGGATATACACAAGGCAGTCAAGATTCAACACAAGAAGGCCTTGATAATGTTGAAGACATGATTGCGTTCTGTGCAAGAGTATCTAACCCTACTAATCAGATAAACACTGAGACTACTACTAAACTGCTTAAGTACTTGGCAACTCATAAACATTGGTCTCCATTTGAGATGGCTTCTGCTACTATGGAAATTGAAACTACTCGTGATATTGCACGTCAAATGCTTCGTCATAGGTCATTCGCCTTTCAAGAGTTTAGCCAACGATATGCAGATCCTAGTGCTATGGGATACCCGTTCGCTTTAAGAGAAGCTCGATTGCAAGACACTAGTAACCGTCAGAACTCAGTTGAAGTAGATGATGAGCTTTTAGAACAACGATGGATTCAACAACAGAAGACCGTAATTGATGCTGCATCGTCTGCATATAGATGGGCAATAGATAATGGTATTGCTAAGGAACAAGCGCGGTGTGTTATGCCTGAAGGTAATACAATATCGCGTCTCTATATGCAAGGTTCTATTCGTTCTTGGATTCACTTCGTTGAGCTGCGTTCCTCTAATGGAACTCAAAAAGAACATATGGAAGTAGCGCGGGCAATAGGCGAAGCTATTGTTAAGATCTTCCCAACGGCAAAGGAGTTCATATCTAATGAGTAATTTAATATCTACCTTTTATACTGAAAACAGTAGAGGAAGAGTAGAAGTGCATTATGAAAGTCATGGTGTACTATCTCATAAGTTTTATTCGCAAGAAGATTTACTTATGTTCACAGATACCTTAACGACTAAGAGTGTGACAGAAGCAGAAGAGCTAGCTGAAGAATGGGTATTAGGAATAAAAGAAATTCCTTGTTAGTATAAATAGTATAAGCTTAGACTAAATTGATCTAATAAACATGAAAATAACTGTTTACATCTCCTTACTATAGTGATATAATAATACTATAAATTGATGAGGAAAACATAACTTGCCGTCATGAAACGTTAACTATATTGTAAAAAGGAGAATAATGGAATATTTAGAAGAAATACTTATTATGGCATTATTTGGAATCTCATTGTGGGTTACCACAAATAAGGCCTTTGATGAAGGTGTAGTTGAAGGATCAGAGCTAACCTTAGCTATTTTAGAAGATAAAAAAATTATCGTTATTGATTCTAAAGGTACGGTTAAAGGTGGCACTGGTCAATCACCAAGATAAACTTGAAGTAAGGAAATAAATTATGTTAATAGTAAATACTGATACTCAAGACTGGCCTGCAGGTTGCCAAACTTCTGCTATGGTAGAAAAGATCACGATGTTGTTTCACCAAGGTCATTCTTTTGATAGGATATGTGAGATTAGTCGTGCAGATATAGCTTTAGTTGAAAGGGTTACAAATAACTTACAGACTTTAAACGAAATCTCACATCATTGAACACCATACAGATTAAGGGTGGTACTAGGTCTCAGAAGAGGCTTGTACTAGACATAGTTAATTGGTATCTTAAGAAAATGTTACCACGTGTGCGAACACTTGATATAACTATACGTCTTACTCAGTGTCAAGAAGATTCAGATGCGATGGGTTATTGTTTAGAGTTAGAAGACAATAGAACATTTGACATTGAAATTGATAAGAACATGAGAATGTTTGACACCGTAACAACGTTATGTCATGAGCTTACGCACCTTAAGCAGTACTATCGTAAAGAAATGGTCCATAAGAACCATGGAAGAATACAGTGGAAAAAGACAATGTATGGTATATACACTAAGTATAGTGAACAGCCATGGGAAAGAGAAGCATTTAGAATGGAGAAGCAGCTAGCACTAGAATGTTTTACAGAGATACTATGAAAAGAAAGGCAATTAAAAATAAAGTTCTTCACGCTGTCCGGACACCGGTCTTCAAAAGCCGTGTCTATAAAGACAGAAAGAAAGAAATGTATAAGACAGGTAAATACTTGGAAGAATAGTATTGATACACCCTTTTAAAACTCGCTATACGCGGGTTTTCTTTTTTGTATAAATAGTCTTGATACTACACATATAGGCTATTTAATGATTACTTTTAAAGGATTTCTTGCCGAGAACATGGATAAAATTAGAGCTATCAAAGCAGCCGATTTAAATAAGTTTAATAAAGCTTTAGCTCCTTATGTCTACGCGTTGAAAGGCCGTCCTACTCAAAAAACAACAACAGTAGTTGTTAAATCTGCTGGCTCAGATCGTAAAAATGTTAAGGCAGAGATTGAAGCTAAGCTTAAGAAAGCAAGGCTTGATAGCATAGCTATTCCTGGTTCTAGCTCAGTAGGATCTACTGGCGCAACTGATATTATGTTTGGTGCGCATAAGATTCGTATTATATACAAACCCACATCTGGTGGTATGAACGAAACTACTCTTAATGCTACTATTACAGAACTTGCTCCAGCGCTTGCGTATATGAGCGGTAAAAAGAAGTTTCGTAATGCTTCTGAGTTTCAACAGTTCCTCATGACTGCAAAAGATAACGGTGTGTATGTAAACGATAAAGATGCTAAGGCAGGTAAAGCTTACGTTGAAATATTCCCTACATCGTCTAAGTATGCTGAAAAGATGGATAACGCCATGGCGGTATTAAACTATCTTTGGGAAGAGCACGCTAAGTCTTCTATTAAGCAAGTATACTGGGGATATAGAGCTAAACCAAAAGGAGTTATGCCAAGCCATAAAGGTGACCTGTTTATAGAATATACATCTGGTTCTATGTTAGGCGTATCTCTTAAAGCTGGTGGTGCAAAGACATCTGAGCCTCAGCTCAACACATATGTGAATAAAGTCTTTGATGACTTTGGCTATTCATCTAAGAAAGAAGTTCTTAAGAAAAAGGTTTATGACGAAATTCATTCTAAAATAGATCTTCCAATTAATTGGACGTCACGGTCTGAGAAGATTACATCTATCTCTAAGATAGAATCTCTTAAGGAAAAAGACCCAAATAGATATAATGCACTATACGACAATATGCTAGATGTAGTTCGCAACGGTCTTATTGATACGTTCAACACTTCTAAAGATGATACTATACAATATATTAAGAAGATGGTTATTAAGAAAGACGAGCAGGTTCCTCTCGTCGTGGTTAAAGCAATTGGAAAAAAGTTTAAGTTTGTAACCGACGAAGATGCTATAGAAACGTTTATACCTAAAGTTACTAAGATTAACGCATATAAGTCTACTTCATCTAAACAAGATTGGTTTGTAGATCTTATCGCTGGTCGAGAAACAATTACAATGAAAATGTCAGTAAGAACAAATAAAGTTCCACCTGATAATAAAATAGCTCAAGATTTTAACCTTGCTGTTAAGTTCAACGGAATCAAATAATGATTAATTTCAAATCACACCTTGTAACAGAGGCCACGTCAGGCAAGAATACCCACATGACTCATATTGAGGATCGTGTGATCTATGGTGGAGTATCTGGTGCGCGTGAAGCAATACAAGCATTAAGATCTATGCGTGACATGTTAGCAGGTAGTTCTAAAAGTACAACAGATGTAACGGTTAAATGGGATGGAGCTCCAGCGGTATTTGCTGGCATTGATCCTTCTGATGGTAAATTCTTTGTTGCGAAGAAAGGCATCTTTAATAAGAACCCTAAGGTATATAAGTCCCATGCAGATATTGATGAAGATACTTCTGGAGACTTAGCAACTAAACTTAAGGTCTCATATGATGAACTAAGTAAAATAGGTATCACCGGAGTTATACAAGGTGACTTAATGTTCACGTCAGATGATCTCAATACTGAGACTATTGACGGTGTTAAGTATTTTACTTTCCATCCTAACACTATTGTGTATGCAGTGCGTGCTGATTCTCCGGAAGCCAAAACTTTACGTAAAGCTAAAATGGGTATTGTTGTCCACACTTCTTACACCGGCAAAACGTTTGAAACTATGCGTGCCTCCTTTAATGTTAAAGCTTCTTCGTTTAAGAAGACGCCATCAGTGTGGTTGCAGGATGCTAACCTCAGAGATCTATCTGGAACTGCTACACTTACAAAAAAAGATACAGACGAAGTTACCCTGGCTCTTAGTAATGCTGGCAAGATCTTTAGTAAGATTAAAGGAACTGCACTCAATGATCTTTCTAAAAACGAAGAATTGTCAGGACTCATAGAAACGTATAATAACTCGTTCACAAGACGAGGAGAATTAGTCACAAACACAACTAAGCATGTTGCAGGACTCATCAGATGGATCGAAGATCGGTTTGAAAGAGAAGCCGCGAAATTAAAGACACCTGTTGCTAAAGATCGCAAATTTGCTAAGAGAGATGACATACTTAAGTTCTTCTCTGTAGGTAACAAAGCTAACCTTAAAGCTATCTTTGATTTGCAGAATGCTATCGTAGTAGCGAAATTAGTTATTATAAATAAGCTTAATAAAGTAAATAGTATTGATACCTTTATTAAAACTAAATCAGGATTTAAAGTAACAGGCGTTGAAGGTTTTGTTGCTATCGATAAGTTAAAAGGTGGAGCAGTTAAATTGGTTGATCGCTTGGAGTTCAGCTATAACAATTTCTCCTCTGATGTTATTAAAGGCTGGGAAAAATAATCTCACTCCTAATGGGAAAAGAAAAATGCAAGAAAATACAGACAAGATTAAAGCTGAATATAAAGAGCTTAAAAAATCTAAGACAGCAGTTATTGATGAAGCTTATATTAGAGCAGTAGACTTTCAGAAGGCAGCCAAGGAAGTTGGCAAGCTTAAATCTGGTCTAGATCAAAATGCAATCAATCAAATATCTAAGCTACTAAATTCGATGTTTAAAAATTCATCTTTACAGATACGTGATAATGCTGTTCTAGCTATCAATAAGTTAAAGAGTAAAGTACAAAGAGACACACGTGTTTCCATCGATAAAATCCTTACCGCGAACAACTTGCTAAAGGGTGGAAATATTACAGTAGAATCCACGGATATGCAAGAAGCTTTGAACGTACAACAACGTATGAAGCTTAAGCAATCAATGCGCCGCAACAAAGCTAAGATTGCTATGGGTCGTAAGCGTGCTGCACGTAAGCTAGCCTCACCTGAAAAACTTCAAAAGCGTGCTGAAAAAGCTGCACGTACCGCAATGGTTAAGAAGATCTTAAAAGACAAAGATAAGTCTGATCTATCGTATGCCGCACGTAAAGGCATTGAAGATCGTTTGGCTAAGAAGAAAGGTCAGATCAAAACAATGGCCAAGAAGCTACTTAAGACCGTACGGCTTAAAGACAGAGCAAAACTTCAGAAGAAGCCTGGAGCATAATTCTATGTCATTTAAGTCTTTCGGTGAATATGTCACAGAAGCTACTAAAGAAATAACCGTTGCATGGGGCCGTTATAATGCCCCTACTATCGGCCATGAAAAATTATTTACTGCCGTACAAAAGGTAGCGCGTAATAGTGCGTACCGAATTTATTCCTCTCAGACACATCAGAATCAAAAAGATAAAGATGGCTATTATAAAGATCCGCTTGATTATAAGACAAAGGTAAAATATCTACGTAAGATGTTCCCGCGTCACGCTCGTGCGATGATCTATGACAAAAATATTAGAACCATGTTTGACTTAATGACAAAGCTTTATGATGAAGGCTTTAACAGAGTAAACTTGGTTGCAGGGTCTGATCGTGTTGCAGAATATGAATCAACTTTAAACAAGTACAATGGTGTTAAAGGCCGTCACGGTTTCTATAACTTTGAAGGCGGAGTAAACATTATTTCTGCTGGCGAAAGAGATCCTGATTCTGATGGTGCTTCTGGTATGTCTGCCTCTAAGTTGCGTGCATACGCATCAGCCAATGATCTTGCTGCTTTCTCTAAAGGTATTCCTAAAGGATTCAAAGACGGTCAAGCATTATTCAACGATGTTCGTAAAGGTATGGGACTTAAAGAATCTCACGATCACCGTCAACATCTTCAATTGCAAACAGTATCCGAAGAGCGTGAAGCATACATCCAAGGAGAGTTATTCGAAAAGGGTGATGCAGTAGCTATTAAAGAATCTGATGAAGTTGGTACTGTAGTAATGCTTGGTTCTAACTATGTCATCATTGAAATGACTGATGGTAAGAAACTACGTAAGTGGTTAGATGCTGTTGAAAAAGTAGAAGAAGCTTGTTGGGATTCACACAAACAAATCGGTATGAAAACCAAAAATGGTAAGCAAGTACCTAACTGTGTACCTAAAGAAGAATCTGATAAGAAGAAGAAAGGCTTCAAAGATTTTATTGAAGGTGACAAGAATTCATTGTGGGACAATATCCATAAGAAACGTAAACGCATTAAAAATGGATCTGGCGAGAAGATGAATAAGCCCGGTTCAAAAGATGCACCCACTGATCAAGATTTTAAGGACTCACAATAATGAAGATGACAGAAATACAAAAGATCTATCTCCGAGCTCGTGGGCGTTGGTCTAAGAATGCAGGTAAAGAAGAACAGAAGAAGAAAAATAAACAATTCGACGAGATTAGAAACGCTGAACGTGCAGGTGACTTTGGTACTGATAAGCTTACTAAGTCATATTGTGCTGATACCCCTGGCCAAACAAACGAAGCCAAGGGTGATATTAAAAAGGGTGATACTGTTCGTATTAAAAAGCAATACACAAACAGTTCAGCTGAAGCTAAAAGAGATTATATTGTAAAAGAGTTAAGAGGACCTAGAGTTCTTATTGCTCCAAAGGTATGGAATGGCAGTGGAGTTATTCCAACAGAATCCTTGAAAATCAATATGATTCAAAAGGCTGGAATGATTGAAGCATTTGAACCTCATATGATGTATGATCTTGATACTGGTAAAGCTTATAAAGCTGATAAAGAAGAAGATCATATTCGCATGAAGAAGTTAGGTTATTCTCATGAGAAACCTGATACAAATGAGGCACGAGGTGAAGACGCAAAGGGTCATAAGATTGCTACTGAGAAAGGTGCTGGTCTAACTCAAAAGGGTGTTGACGCTTATAATAAGAAGACAGGCGGTAACCTTAAGACCGCAGTAACAGGTAAAGTTAAAGCAGGAAGCAAGGATGCAGCTCGACGTAAATCGTTCTGTGCTCGTATGGGCGGAATGAAAGGCCCTATGAAAGATGAGAAAGGCAGACCAACCCGTAAGGCAATGTCATTAAAAAGGTGGAAATGTTAGATGGATACTAATGAATCGCAAAAACGTCTAGATCGTATTGAGGAAAAGATGGATAAGATGGCCGAAGTCTTAGTATCTTTGGCCCGCTTCGAAGAAAAGATGGACGCGTATAACGAATACAGAGAACGCTCATGGGAACGAATGAATAAGTTCTCAGAGAAGCTTGATGTAATTGAAAAGAAGTGCGATGATAATGCTCGTACTGTACATACTATAAATAAATTATTCTGGGCAGTAATAGTTGCTGCCGGGAGTGCAGTATTTGCTCATATGTGGATGTAAATAAAAACCAGTGGCAGTAATGGCTTCTGCTCTAATTGAAAAACTAGTTATTTAGGAGAATACGGATGGATAATCCAATTGCAGAAGCATATGTAAAGATGCTTCAAGAACGAAAAGAAAAAGCAGCAAAAGATGATGCTAAGCTAGATGATGGCGATGGTATGGATCCTGTAGGTCAAGGTGATGCTGATATTGACAATGATGGCGATGTGGATTCATCTGATGAGTATCTACACAAACGTCGTAAGGCTATTAAGAAGTCTATTAAGAAAGAAGGTACAGAATCTTTAGATGAAGTACGTCAATTAAAAGACCCTAAGAAAGAAGTAATGATTGTTGATAAGAAAGGCAAGACAATGGTTATTGACAAGTCTAAGCAAGCTGCTTATCTTGCAAAAGGTTGGGGACTAGCTGAAGGTATTGAAATCGATGATGAAGAGGAATCTTCGGAAGTTGATGACCCTAAGGCAAAGAAGAAAGGCGAGAAGAAGACTGGTAGAACAGATCCTGCCGCAGCTAATGCACCATCACAAGATGATCGTGAAGCTGCAGCTGATGCCCCTGATCCTTCTCCAGATCCAGATGCAGAACCATCTGAGCCTAAAGAAAAGCCTGCACCAGCTCCAAAGAAAGCTCCACCTAAAGTAAAGAAAGAATCATTCGACTGGGATCAAATCTCAGAGATGACTGATGAAGAAGTAGATTCTTACATTGACACATTAGACGAATCACAGCTAAGTGATTTTGAATCAGAGATGAATGAAGCTGCTAACGCTGAAGGTGATGCTGAGCAACAAGATAAAGAGCAATTAGATTTCATTAGGAAGCATAGCGATAACGCACATATCGTTGATCGTCCTGATGCTGACAAACCTGCTGCAGCTGATGCAACTAAGGTTTCTAAGAAACGCCCTGGCGATAATGATAAAGGCGATAAGCAAGTTAAACGTTTAAAGGATGTACGAACATGAAAAAAGCCGGCTGGTTAAAAAACGGTATTGCAACGGAACATGGTATTGTAGATAGTAAAGGTACAATGCTTAAGCGTGGTAAGATGACAACTCATGCTATCCATGCATGGAATGGTATTAGTCCAGTAGTTGCTCCTGCCCCTGTCGTTGAAGAAGAAGAAGTTGATGTGGAAATTGAAGACCTCACAAAAGGCGAACTAGAAGAATTAGCTCGTACTTATGGTGTTGAGTTAGATAAGCGTGAATCAAAAGCATCACTTGTTGATTCTGTTAAAGCTTTGATAATGGGATAATCCATACAATATAAATAGTCCTATATCGTTAATTGTATAGGACTATTTAATGCAACTCTTTGATGAACTGAATAATGAGAATTTTCTGTTATATGCTTCTAAGCATTATGACAATAAACAATGTACGGAAGTAGAAGAGTTCTATGAGGACTTGAATCGCTTCAAATATTTAAAACGACTACTTCGAAGATACGAAAGTACCGGGGAATTACAAGAACGTTTGATATTGAACCATCTTATAGTACTCTTCAATGTGTTTAGTATAACTAATGCAAAGAAGATGGTATTCTTTAAAACAGATGTTGGATCGCTATCTACTTTAAAAACGTTTCTAGTATATTTAAACTATCTAAAAGAAGACGAATACGTTGAAATTCCTTTAGATACCCGTATAATTAAAGTGTTAAGGAATCTATAATGGCATTAGTATCACGCGCAGCAGACCTCTATTACACGTACCGGTTTATCAAGGTATTAACTACACCTTGGAAAGAAACTGAGGCGTATGAATTAGGTTTGATAGATGAGAACGGCACTAGTATTAAGAAGGCTAAAACCTCAGATGAAAAAGACGCGTATACTATATTCTTTCGTTTGGCGTTTAACTTTAAAAGAATTCTAGAGAAACTACCATTTGGTAAGTCTCGCCTATCGTCATATGCTGCTGCACTATTCCTATTGCGCGAGCAAACAGGAATGACTGAAGAAGAGATAAAGGAAATCTTATCTAAGTTAGAAATAGATTTTACCCCAGATATTAAAGAGAATTTCTTCGTTCTTGACGAAGAATTACTTCCAGGTGTATATATACTACACCAAGATATTTTATCACCTAAGACAGCAGAGCCAATTGCTCGAGCAGGTTCTAAGGTATCTGTAGCAGGTGGATGTCATGCTTCAGGTAGTATACTAGAAACTGCAATATATGAAGTCACTCACTTAGCAACTAAACAAACGGTCTTTGTAACCGCTGGAGATTTATACCGATGAACGAAGCAGAACAATGTAAAACCTCACTGAAGTCAATAAAGAAACGTATCAGTGAAGCTGCAAAAGTAATGGCTAAGAAAGGTGATTACGCATTTTCTAAATATCGAAATGGTGAAGTAGACGTTACATACAAAGGTAAGGTAATTGCTACTGGTGATTTTGATTCAGGTGCAGATGCTTGGTTCATGGATATTAAAGGTGTTAAAGGACAAAAGTCTTTTAATAGTCCTGGTGACGCTATCAAGTTCTTTATGAAGAGCAAGCTTACTGAAGTCGATGAAGATGCTCCTGTCAATGCAACAGGTGATGCTGTTGATATGTCTCCAGGTAAAAGAATGACCAAACCGTTAAAGCGATTTAAAGAACATTTAGAAGAAGCTTTAGGTGGAAGTGCTGTCAATCCTGAGTTCACAGCTCAACGTGCTGGCGAATGGGATAAACGTAAAGGTGCTAATGCACATTCCGATATTATGACAGATGATCTAGGTATATCTAAACGTGACATCGCATCAAAGCCATACACTGCGTACTATTGGGAAAATGCTAAGCGCATAGCAGCTGTTCCCACCTCGGACTTTCATTATAAAGTCTATTCTATAGATAAGAAGCACATTGAATATAAAGATAAAAGCTCTAGTCTTCCTTCTAAGGGTCCAAACGAGTTTGTTACAGTTATAATCTCAGCCAAGGTTCAAGTGCTTTGTGCAATTATTAAGACTAACGAAAGTGATTCTAGTTTTAGTCCTAGCGTCATGGTGTTTATTCCTGGACAAAAAAGATCTTTACCAATGAAATTCAAGCCTAATACCACTTCACAAGAAATCGTGAAGGCAATAGCTAAGAAGCATGGCGCAGCACTTACGGCGGCATACCGATGAAACGGTTTAAAGAACATTTAGAAGCTTTGCAAGAAGCTTTACCTAAAGGTGCTATCGCAGGATTTGATGGTGGTGATGACTACGGTGACGTAGTGATATATAAAGACGGATCTGGTTTTTATGCTGATGGTGAAGAAAGTGATTTTAAAGTAAAGAATATGAAAGAACTCAAACAGAAACTAAAGTCTATTGGTATCAACCCAAGCAAGCCATACTTTGGCAAATTATAAGGAGCGGAAAATGAAAGATGCATTTTTGTTATCAGGATTAAACCGGTGGAAAACATCGCAAAAAGCAAACTGCCGTTCGTATGCAGGCTTTTTAACACTAGAAGGATTATAATAGGAGCAAGCGTATGTTATCATTATTAGGAACTTTACTTGGCTTTGCTGGCTCTGCAGTTCCATCAATCTTAGGACACTTCAAAGAGAAACAAGTATCTAAAGATAATCTAGCTATTTTAGAAATGCAAGGCAAACTTGCACGTGACGGTGTAGAACTCAACCTTATGGAGTTTAGGGAAAAGGCAGCTGATGATGAGCATAAGCGCCTTATAGAACATGATATTGCAATTTCAAAAGATACGAGCTTCATGGGTCAAGTCCGTGCATCAGTTCGTCCACTTATTACATACCTATTCTTTGGCTTATTTGCTGCAGTTAAGATCTCAGCTCTTATGGTTGCCATGGATAATAGTGCTAACTTCGATGTTGCTATTAATCAGGTATGGGATGAAGAAACACAAGCAATCTTCGCTGCTATAATTTCATTCTGGTTTGGTTCGAGAGCACTCTCTAAAAAATAATGTAAATACATGTGTACATTCGTGCGCAACTAGTGTATAATAGACCTTATTAATGAGTTAAGCGGAGCTTCAATGAACAACAAAAATACTGTTACTAAACGTGACGGACGTCATGAGCACTTTGATCTAGAGAAGATCCACAAAGTGTTAGATTGGGCAACCAATGGTATCGCAGGTGTATCTATTTCTGAAATAGAATTGCGTGCTAATATACAATTATTCGATAGAATTCCTGCATACGATATACATGAACTATTGATTAAGTCAGCTGCTGAATTGATTTCAGAGTTGACACCTAATTATCAATACGTTGCTGCTAGATTAGTTAACTACAAAATACGTAAGGAAGTCTATGGTCAATTTGAACCATGGCCATTACTTAGGTTAGTTAAAGAGAACGTAAATCGTGGAGTGTATGACACTGCGATATTAGATAACTATACTGAAGAAGAAATTGAACTGCTTGGTTCTTATATCAAGCATGATCGCGATGATGAGTTTACTTATGTTGGCATGGAACAATTCCGTGGCAAATACTTAGTGCAAGATCGTCGTACAAAAACTGTGTATGAAAGCCCTCAAGTATTGTACATGCTTATTGCTGCAACACTGTTTTCACAATATGCAACTGAAACTCGTATTAAATGGGTTAAGGATTATTACGATGACATCTCTACGTTTGGCACATCTCTACCGACGCCTATTATGGCAGGTGTACGCACTTCTACGCGGCAGTTCTCGTCATGTGTTCTCATTGAGTCTGACGATACGTTGGAAAGCATTAACGCTACCGCAACGTCCGTTGTACGCTACATTTCTAAGAAAGCTGGCATCGGCATTAATGCTGGTAGAATCCGGGCTGTCGACAGCCGCGTCGGCGATGGTTCTATTGTACATACGGGCTTAATTCCGTTTCTTAAGTATTTCTCTTCTGCCGTCAAGTCATGTTCACAAGGTGGTGTTCGTGGTGGCGCAGCTACTGTATATCTTCCAATATGGCATCTTGAATTTGAAGACCTAGTAGTATTGAAGAACAATAAGGGTACTGAAGAGAATCGTGTACGTCAATTAGATTACGCGTTCCAGTTCAATAAGTTAATGTATGAGCGTCTATTAACCGGTGGTAACATTACATTGTTCTCACCCGCAGATGTTCCTGGCATGTATGATGCGTACTTCAATGATCAAGATAAGTTTCGTGAGCTCTATGAGAAAGCTGAACGTAGTACTAAGATTCGTAAGAAAGTCTTACCTGCTATGGAAGTATTCTCTCAGTTTGTAACCGAACGTAAGGACACTGGTCGAATCTATCTAATGAATGTGGATCATGCTAATGAGCACGGTTCTTTCTTACCAAAGAAGGCTACGATCTATCAGTCTAATCTATGCACTGAAATCAATCTACCTACTAAACCTTTGCGAAGTGCAGATGATAAAGAAGGTGAAATTAGTTTATGTACTCTTAGTGCTATTAACTGGGGCCAAATCAATGATCCAAAAGACTTTGAAAAGCCTTGCACTTTAGCAGTTCGTGCATTGGATGCATTGCTTGACTATCAAGAGTATCCTATTCCAGCTGCAGAAATATCTACAATGAATCGTAGACCGTTAGGTGTAGGTATCATCAACTTAGCGTACTTTCTTGCAAAGCGTGGGCTTACATACGGTTCTCCAGAATCTTTACTTGTGATTGATGAATATGCAGAAGCATGGTCATACTATTTGATTAAAGCATCCGTTGATATTGCAAAAGAAAAGGGTGCATGTTTAAAGTCTGATGAGACTAAGTACCATAGTGGAATCTTACCAATTGATACATATAAGCGTGATGTAGATGATTTAGTACCACATCAAGAACGTATGGATTGGGAAGGTTTACGCTGTGATCTTAAAACCTATGGTATTCGTAACTCTACTCTTATGGCTCTTATGCCCGCAGAAACATCTGCACAGATTAGTAATTCAACGAATGGTATTGAACCACCTCGTGCACTTGTATCATATAAGGCTTCAAAGGATGGAGTGATGGCACAAGTTGTTCCAGGTTATCATCACCTTAAGAACAAGTACGATTTATTATGGAACATGAAAACACCTGAAGGATATTTAAAGGTGTGTGCTGTGTTGCAAAAGTATATCGATCAAGGTATATCTGTTAACACTTCCTATAATCCTGAACACTTTGATGAAGGTAAGGTGCCAATGTCTCAGTTAATAAAAGACGTTGTAACCTTTTATAAGTATGGTGGTAAGCAACTATATTATAATAATACACACGATGGTGCCGGTGAAATGAGTACCGGAGATGATCAACCTGAATTAGATCAAGTTGATTACGATGAAGACAATTGCGATAGCTGTACAATATAGAAGGAACTCGAATGTCAGTATTTAAAAAACAAAGTAAGTCTCATATGGAATCCCTCATGTTCTTTGATGGAGGAGTAGATGTAGCACGATATGACCAAGTTAAGTATCCTGCTCTTGAGAAGATCACTGAAAAAATGTTAGGTTTCTATTGGAGACCTGAAGAAGTAGACGTATCTAAAGACCGTTCAGACTTTGCTAATCTTACTGACTTTGAGAAGCATATCTTTACATCTAACCTTAAGCGTCAAATCTTATTAGATTCAGTTCAAGGCCGTGGTCCAACAGAGACGTTTATGTCTGCAGCTTCTATACCTGAAATCGAACCTATGGTTATGGCATGGGCATTCTTTGAAACTATTCACTCACGCTCTTATACACATATCATTCGCAATGTGTATGCTAATCCATCAAAAGTATTTGATGAAATGTTAGAAATAGAAGAGATTGTGGATTGTGCAAAGGACATCTCATCTTACTATGATTCTTTTATTGAGTATCAGAAATGGTATGATTTATTAGGAGAAGGTGTGCATACTGTAAACGGTAAGGAAGTAGTGATTACTAAGTATGAACTAAAGAAACGTTTATGGATTGCATTAAACTCTATCAACATATTAGAAGGTGTTCGATTCTATGTTTCTTTTGCGTGCTCTTGGGCATTTGCAGAATTAAAGAAGATGGAAGGTAACGCCAAGATCATTAAGTTTATTGCTCGTGATGAGAATACTCACCTTGCGGCATCACAGACTATCATTAAGTCTCTTCCAAAAGAAGATCCAGAATTTGTTAGGATTCGTGAAGAATGCGCAGTACAGGTAACTGATATGTTTGTTGCTGCTGTAGAACAAGAGAAGCAATGGGCAGATTACTTATTTAAAGATGGTAGTATGATTGGTTTAAACTCTAAACTTTTATCTAACTATATTGAATGGATTGCAAGCAAGCGTATGAAAACTCTTGGTATCACATCTCCGTACTCTGTGCCTCAAGCTAATCCACTACCATGGACTGAGAAATGGATTGGAGGAGGTAACGTACAGGTTGCACCTCAAGAAACAGAAATTAGTTCATATGTTATAGGTGGAGTTAAACAAGATATGGACGAAAATACATTATCAGGAATGTCATTATGATTGTTATATACGGTAGAGATGATTGTGCTTTCTGTGATATGGCTATAAAACTAGCTACTGAAAAGGATATAGCACATAGGGTTAATAAGATTGGTACTGACGTATCAATGCATGAGTTTAAAGACATGTTCCCAGTTGCGCGTACAGTTCCACAGATTCATAAAGTTGGGCCTTCTGGAAATGAATATATAGGTGGATACACAGAGTTTAAAGCCTGGGTATCATCAATAGAAATGTTAGGAGAAATGTCATTATGACGGAATGCTATAGTTGTGGTTTAGAGTTTGCAGTTATGTTTGAAGACGATGACGCAGAACTTAATTTTTGTCCATCATGTGGGTCAGGCATAATCGACCCTGATAAAGAAGAAACACAATTAGAAATGAATCTTGGAGGAGATGAATAAATAAACTAAAGTACAAAAGGTTTATTTATGAAAAGTTGGAGTTATAAAGGTATACCCTTTACGTCAGACATGATCGGTGACTATGAAGGGTTTGTTTATATAGTCACTGATCTATCTAATAGTATGAAGTATATTGGTAAGAAGAATTTCCATTCAAGAGTTAAGCTAAAACCTTTAAAGGGTCAGAAGCGTAAACGCACCAAAATATCAGAATCAGATTGGCAGAAATACCATGGCAGTTCAGAAGAGGTAAAGGCAATCTTTGCTGAACATGGTTATGATAGATTTGAACGAGAGATTCTGCATTTATGTTTAGGCAAAGGTGATATGAATTACTTAGAGATGAAAGAGCAAGTTGTACGTGATGTATTATTAAAGCCTGATGAGTATTACAACGCATTTGTTGGTGGTAAAATACATCGAAATCATGTAAAAAACTTGTGTACAAACGCCGAAAAATAGTGTATAATGGTAGTATATAATGAATAAAGACAATGTAATACAGTTCCCATTTGGTGAAATTAGAAATCCTCTAGTTGATCCAGGTCCAGCCATTAATGATGTAGCCGATCAAGAAATGGACTTAGCTGCTAGTTGTCTGCAAGATGTTATGTTGACTCTGATTGAACACGGGTATGATGTACATGCCGATGAAGCGTTCTTTACAGATATGGGTTGCATATTGAATATGATATATGCAACCCTCATAAGACGAACTAACCCTGACTACCCATTTGTAGAAGTGTTAGACATCGTACATAAAATGATAATGGAATTAAAAGGTAATACTGAATAATGCTTATACTTGATTTTAACGGCATCGCAATGGGTAACATCATTGTAAACTCAAAACATGGTGAATTGAACGAAGATACTATTCGTCATATGATATTAAACTCTATACGTATGTACGTTAAGAAGCACAAAGCACAATATGGTCAAGTGGTCATTGCGTGTGATGGAGGTTCGTGGCGCAGAGATGTGTTCCCTCAATATAAATGGGCCCGCAGGAATAATCGTAAAGAATCTAAGTTAGACTTTGATATGGTATTCTCTGCACTGAATAAGGTGCGTGAAGAGATTGCGGTGAACATGCCTTACAAGGTAGTTTATATCCGTAATGTAGAAGCTGATGATATTATCGGTGTACTTGTTGAACAGACCCAAGAGTTTGGTCAAATGGAAGATGTAATGATTATCTCTGCTGATAAGGATTTCATCCAACTTCAGAAGTATAACAACGTCAAGCAATATTCTCCTATGACTAAGAAGTTCATTGTTGATCCAAATCCTGTAAGTTACTTATTCGAACATGTACTTAAAGGTGATGGTTCAGACGGTATTCCTAATGTGTTATCTGGTGATGATACCTTTGTTGAAAGTATTCGACAGTCTCCTATGACTAAGAAGAAGATCCAATCGTATATTGATAACGTAGAAAATTTAGAAGAGTTCATGGGTCAAGAGATCTACAGGAACTATAAACGTAACCAGTTGTTAGTTGATCTAGCGTATATACCAGAAGCTATTAAAAAAGATATTATAGATACTTCTGAATCTGTTAAAGTACCACCTCGGATGAAGATCTTGAACTACTTTATTAAGAATCGTTGTAAACTATTAATTGAATGTATTGAGGATTTTTAAAGTGGCAATTAACGAAAACATTAACCGACTTACTTTGAAAGAAGTTTTAGATTTGGTAGCTGCAGCTAAGACTGCAAAAGAAAAGGCAGTAGTACTTAAGCATTATGATACTAAGCATCTGCGATACTTTCTTAAGGGAGCATTTGATGATAGTATTGAATGGATAGTTCCTAAAGGTACACCGCCTTACAAGCCTAACACTCATAGAGATTGTGATCATGTGCGTAGGCATATCATCAAACGCTTTAAGTTCTTTGTTAAAGGCGGACCATATATCACTGATATGAAACGTGAAGTGATGTTCATACGGTTACTTGAGAACGTTGATCCAGATGATGCTGAGTTGCTTATTCTATGTAAAGACAAAGAGATGGCTGGAGTATTCAAAGGTCTTACGAAGAAGCTAATCTCAGAATCCTTTCCAGGGTTAATCAAGAAGTAAAAATATATAAATAGATTTATGAAAAAAATAAGAAAGTTTTCATACTGTCGCTTTAGGACCTCCAAGAAATTGGCGGTCCTTTTTTACTTTTAATCCTGGAAAAATAAGGAGTATAAGCATTTCGATCCGTCGTAAACCCAATACATCGAACAGGAAAGATTATATGTTTAACGGTCCCCAAATAGAACGTCTAAAGAAAGATTCAACTGAACTTAGGCATTACATCAAACGACTAGAAAAGGTAGGACATGAGACCCTAGCTTACAAGCTGCAGAAAAAGCAAGCATACCTTCAAGCACGAATAGAGGACATGCGTGAAATTATTTCAAAATAAATGAAAATAACAGTGTACAAGGTCCTCGGTTCATGATATAATAGATCTATATTATGTACTGAGGACTTTTTATGTCACTAATGAATCCAGGATTAACTACAACATCCTATAAGAAACGTAAGCAAAAAGCTCGCACAAAGAGCCAGCAGCTTCAATTTGAACAACAACACCGTGAATACAATAAAAGTATGAAACGTTCGCATTCTCATGACCTCATGATGTCTTTGCAAGAATACGATTTATACGTGCGCGGCCAGCATAAACCTAAACCAAAGAAATTCAAAGAACTTAAACCTTCAGCTGTTTTCAAAAGTCAAACAAAGCAGTATCCAAGTCGTGCAGATACTACTGGTGTTGCTGCTGCTAAAGATACTATGTGGTATACTGGCGAGCAAAAGCTTTTAGGTATTGCTACAATGCACAAGTCTAACATGGTTCCTATCTTCGAAGATAATAAGCAGATGGCTATTGAAATTGCTAGGATGCGTAGATGACTATTAAAGAAAAGATCAGACAACGTAGATCGCAGATGCTAGTACATTCATGTATATACTATGAGATGGATGCCAATGTTATTTCTGACGATACATGGCAACGCTGGGCAAATGAGCTAACCACCATCCAAAACGAAAATCCAGAAGACTGCAAAATAGACTTCTTTGATGATGAGTTCAAAGATTGGAACGGTAGCACAGGCACACATTTACCACTAAGAAATCCAATAGTAAGAGGAAAGGCCTTACAGATTTTAAAATTAAATGAAAATAAAGATGTACATTGCGCTTAAAGTATGTTATAATAGTACCATCAATCAAATTAAGGATTTAAAATATGACACTAAACGAAAAAGAAAAACTAGCTATACTAGAAGAGAAGCTTGAAAACGAACGACTAGTTGCAGAATTTCTTGCTAAAGGTGGCGAAGTTAAACAGTACGAATACGGTGATCGATCAGAGAAAGGCTTTATGAAACCTCAGTTCAATCCCACTGATACCATTCAGAAAGAACAAGCTATGAAAAATGTTAAAGTGCGGAAGGTAGGAGAAAACTTGGTATGAACATATTCATCTTAGACAATGATCCTATTATAGCTGCTCAGCTGCAATGCGATAAGCATGTTGTCAAGATGATTGTTGAATCAGGACAAATGCTATCAACTGTGCATCGTATGGTCGATGGCGTTATGGAACGTAGGCCTTCGAAGTCTGGTTCTATGTTGCAGTACTTTAAGTTAGATGATGATAGAGAAACCATACTATATAAAGCATGTCACTACAATCATCCATCTACCGTATGGACTCGTGAAAACAGTCATAACTATAAATGGCACTATAGTCATTTTACTGCACTATGTGATGAGTACACCTTTAGGTATGGCAAACAACATGCAACCGATAGGAAGCTTAGAAGTATATTACGTAATCCTCCATTGAAAATCAAGCAGGCCAACGATTTATCTCCATTCAAATTAGCAATGGGTAGTAATCCGGAATGTGTTACAGAAGATGCTGTACAATCTTACAGAAACTTTTATAAGACTAAGGCTAAACGCTTTAAAATGATTTGGACTAAAAGGCCAGTACCTTCATGGTTTAAATCTTCTATAGATAATCAAGGAATAAATAATGCAGTTACATAGCCAGGAATAAATCATGCCAACTTACACATTAAAGGATGTTAACACACTTGATACCTTCGATATATTTTGTTCATATAAAGATCTAAAGATCAAGCTAGAAGAAATGCCAGACTTAGTTCAAGTCATTGGTCCTACTGCTACTATTCATGAAACCGGAAATAACTTGAAGGTAGATGATGGCTTTAGGGAAGCAATGTCAAGAATCAAAGAAAACCATAGAATAAATAACATTAAGGATTACTAATGCCATCTGCTTTGAAACAGCGGTCACTTAAACTTAAGCTTGATGATATGATTCAAGTTCAACCGTTAACTGATAATCAAAAGGAAGTGTTTAAGGGATACGAACGAGGAGACTCACTTGTATTGTCTGGATCAGCAGGAACTGGTAAAACCTTTATGGCTTTATCTCTTGCACTTGAAGACGTTCTTGACAAAGAAACACCGTATGATAAAGTGATTGTCATACGTTCTATCGTACCAACTCGTGATATAGGTTTTTTGCCTGGCACCGAGGAAGAAAAGAAAGAAGCTTACACTGGACCTTATAAGTCTATATGTGCAGAGCTATTTGAAGAAGGTGATGCATGGAATAAACTGCAAACTGCAGGAACTGTGAACTTTGAATCTACTTCTTTTATTCGTGGTGTGACATATAACGATGCAGTTATCGTTGTAGATGAAATGCAAAACTTAAACTTTCACGAGCTTGATTCAGTTATAACTCGTGTAGGTAATAACTGTCGGTTTATTATGTGTGGTGATTACTATCAGACAGACTTCGACAAAGAAAAGGATAAGAATGGTATTGTTACTTTCTTGTCTATTATTGAACAGCTAAAGAATTTTACAGTAGTAGAATTTGGTTGGCAAGACATTGTAAGATCTTCCTTTGTTCGTGATTATATCATGACTAAAGAGATGATGAAAATCAATGGCTGATTTAAAATTTATGACAGCAGGCGAATATATGGCTATGGAACAAAGGATATTTACTCATGAAAAGATTGATCTCGGTTATAGTGATCTCATCGCAGAAACTACTAGCTCTGGGAGAAAGTATGCTGCTCCTGATGGGAATAGGTATCCTTCTGTTACTACAGTACTTAGTATTCTAAGCGAAGAATCCATTCAAAAGTGGAGGCATAGAGTAGGTGCAGAGGAAGCTAATAAGATTTCTCATAGGGCATCTACTCGAGGTACAGCAGTTCATGACGTTATTGAGAAGTATTTAGCTAATGATGAAAATGCATTTGAAGGTCGTATGCCACACATTATTAATAACTTCAACTCAGTTAAGTCAGTACTAGATTCTCGTATAGGTAAAATCTATATGCAAGAAGCTGCTTTATACTCAGAGCATTTAGGTCTTGCAGGCCGAGTAGATTGTATCGCAGAGTTTGATGGTGTAATATCAATCATAGATTGGAAGACCTCTGGTAAACTTAAAAGTAAAAAGTGGATTGAAAACTACTTTATTCAAGAATCGGCTTATGCGATTATGTTTGAAGAACGTACTGGTATACCTATTGTTAACTTAGTTACTGTGATTGTTGTAGACAACGAAGAGCCTCAGGTTTTTGTTGAACATCGTGATAATTGGACAGATAAACTACTGGAGACCATCAGTGAATACACGAGGCGAAAAATCTTTAGAAACTAGAGCTAAGCAGAACATAGGAATATGTTGTGAAACACTCTGCGATCGAGAACCAGTTGAGGCATACATTCATTCTTTAGAGTTGAAAATAACTAAACTGAAGCAAAGGATTGAAACACTTAAAACACCGCAACGTCAGCAGACCTGGCTAGAGAAATAAAAACAAAGGAGGAACCATGGAATTATTTGATTTTGGCTTTACTGCCGTATCCGAGGATGAACTCGAGTCCGTTCAAAAAGCTCAAACCGATCTTACGGATCTAAACCATACTGCAGAAGATGCACAAGATAGACTTAATAAGTTGTATAACGCTATAGTTCCTCTTCTTAGTAACTTAAAGAAAAATCCTGAAAAGGATTATATCTATTGGCCTAATCGTGTTGGCAAAGTAGATGAATTTGAAAACATGATAAACGCTATTGTGAAGAAGGATTAATATGTTAACAACAGAAAACTTTGCCGAACTATTCCCGAATTGTGAAGACCCTGAAGGATGGGTAACAGCAATGAATACAGCATTCCCAAAGTACGGTATTGACACGCCACGACGCATTGCTTCGTTTGTTGCTCAGTGTGGCCATGAGTCTGGAGGATGGAGAACATTCTCAGAGAACTTAAACTATTCTGCCAAAGCACTAGATGCTATATTTGGTAAATACTTTAAACGTGCTGGTCGAGATGCGCAAGACTATCACCGTCAACCAGAGAAGATTGCGAATGTGGTATACGCTAATCGGATGGATAATGGCGATACTGATTCTGGCGATGGTTATCGGTATAGAGGTCGTGGTCCTATTCAACTAACAGGTAAAGCAAACTATCTTGCATTTTCTAAATGGATCGATATGGCTTGTGTAAGTAATCCTCATTGGGTTACAGAGAATAAAGACATTGCTCTTGCTTCTGCTATTTGGTATTGGGATACAAACAACCTAAACAAGTATGCGGATAACGATGATATTAAGACGATGACTAAGCGTATCAATGGTGGTTACATTGGACTTGAAGATCGTATTCATCACTATCAAGCGGCGTTAACAATGATGGGTGTTTTTGTTGTTGATGGTAATACTGCTTGGGAATCAGGAGAAGAAACTTCTGATGAAGCTTATTCAACTCTAAGGCGTGGTATGAAAGGTGATGGTGTTAAAGAAATGCAAGAAGCATTAGGATTAAACGCTGATGGAATCTTTGGTCGTGGAACTGAGAGAGCTCTTGTAAGGTGGCAAGAAGCGAATGGTCTTACAGCTGATGGTATCGCAGGTCCTCAAACTCTTAATACTTTAATAGGTTAAGCTGCTGTTAGAATAATATATTTGTCCATTAGTTGCTCATGTGTCTCAAAGTTATTTGGGTCTAATGGTATGCAATCTACTGGACAAACTTCTACGCACTGAGGCTCATCGTAATGACCTACACACTCAGTGCATTTATTCATGTCTATCTCGTAGATTTCCTCTCCTGGTGAGATCGCATCATTTGGACATTCTGGTTCACATATATCACAGTTTATACAATCATCGGTAATAATTAGAGACATTAGTAAGCGCTATCTGGCTTTACTTTCTTTGGAGCAGGTTTAGGCGTATTCTTTGCAGAGTAAGCTTGTGTACCATAGAACGCTGCGACAATAGCTGCAACAGATACAAAGTAAACTGAAGCCATATCACCTAATATTTCTGCTCCTGTTTCTAATCCTGCGAGTACAGCAAGCACTACTGCAAACGGATATAGTAACATTCCAGCTAAAGCAAACCATGCCATGTTACGTTGAGCATCTTGTTTCTTATCTTCATTTTCAATACGTATCATTCTTTCTTGCATATCAAGTTCTTCATCAGTTACAATACCATCACCATCTAGATCTGCAGATTCGTATATAGATCCGTATTCTAATCGCTTGGCCATGTCGTTCTCCTACTAAGTATGTATAGCTATTTATATTTAGTTAATGCTAGAATGTGAGGAGAGTATATAGTTATTACATCTTCCTTACCTTTAACCTTTATATTCCCGATCTTTTTAGATTCAAAGTTATCTGGTAATTGCTCCATTGTCATAGAAGAATATATTGTTGGGTAATTCTTATACTCTCCTCTACCGGCTGTTGCTTCTAATCTAGCAGCCAAATTGACAGCATCACCTATTACAGAGAAATCAAACCGTGTAGTAGATCCCATGTTACCTATTATTGCGGTACCAGTATTCACACCGGTCCCAACGTTAATATCTGGTAAACCTCTTTCTTTATATAATCCCTTTAGCTCTATTGTCTTAGCTTCTATTTCGATTGCAGACTTCACTGCCATCTCTGCGTGGTTAGGCATATCAATAGGTGCATTGTATACTGCCATGATACAGTCACCCATAAACTTGTCAATCATACCACCATTCGCTAATATGATATTCGTCATCTCATCAAGGAACTCATTGACAAGAACTACTAAACCTTCAGGGTCATCTTTGTTCTTATAGTATTCACTGATAGGAGTAAACCCTATAATGTCCATGAATAAGAACGACATTTCTTTCCGTTCACCACCTAGCTTTAATAACTCAGGATTCTTTTGTAATGCCTTGACTTGACGTGGATCTAAATAATGTTCAAACTGTTTCTTGATCTGTTGCTTCTCAAGGAACTCACGAATAAACTTAATGCCATATACATGTAAGGCAACAATAATAAGAGTAATCACTGGAGCTGTTGCATCTAGTAATATCTTCTCTGTCGTGTATATGTGCATAGAATATGGTATCAGTGCCCCTATTAGCGCTACAGTTGTTAATAAACCTACAGCCATCCATCTACTCAATACGATCAGTAATAATCCACCTAGAAGCAGCACAAGAAGTTCCATTTGTGGAGCCCAGTCCGGTCTCTGTATATTAGTACCTGAGAACATAGTACCGATCACAGCAGCTTGAGTTTCACCAGCAAACTTACTGCCCATGGCTGTAGGGACAGGATTAGCAACACCTGCAGCAGTTACATCAATAATTACTATGGCCGCTTCTAGGTCAATGAAATCATCAGGCATATTTGCTATACTAAATGAGGTACTTTTTTGGCTCCAATCAATCCACACACGACCTTCACTATCAGTTGGTATAACACCAAAATGTGGGATGCGCATCTTTTCTACGCCATTAGGTTGTAGCTTGATCTGGAAACTTGGGTCACCTGCAATCACTCGTAATGTTTCAAGAGCAAGGCTAGGATATAAAACACCATCTACAATAGCAACAGTTGGCATACGTCGTACGACACCATCAATTTCTGGTTCAGTACTTACGATACCTGCACCGATTGCTGAAGATTCTAAAATAGGAATATTTGCAATTATACCACCGTATGGTAATATAGCATCTAGATATTCTGGATTAATTATCACTGCACCTGGATTAATAGGTTCGTTCTTTGTTACATCTGATGGACGAGATGCAAGTATTACTGGGAAGGCTTGTAACGTATCAGCAAGATAAGAATCTCCTCCTAGTCTATCTTCTTCAGGCATCATAATATTCAATATTACTAGACCTGCGCCTAGATCATATAACTCTTCTATGATGTCAGCATATACATCTCTTGGAAATGGATACTGTCCGTATAGATCAAGTGTTGCTTCGTCTATCTCTGCTATAAAGATATTATTTTCTACTGGTTCTTGACTAGTGATAAGTGTATCAAAATAATTAAGCTTGGTACTTTCTATAAAATTAGAAGGTACTGCGAACACATATAGTAATGCTGCAAGAGTAGTTAAAGCCCACCATGGACTTAATAACTTTTTCATATAGATTCACCTGGCGTCATAGCCCTAAAGTTTTTACCTTCAGTAAGTATGCACCATATACTATCATCAGGATTCGCAATCATGACAGCATATGTCCAGTCCTTAGGATTTACAAAGATCTTCATGACTGAGGGAAGCTTCTCACCACTTTCGCTCAAGACCATTGCATCAGCTTCTATAAATGGGATACGTCCAATGTCAGTTAGAAATTTCTCTGTTTTCTCTTTTGTTCCGCATATATGTTCAGTGGTAAGACTAAACACTTTAGCTGAACTTGATATTGGTAATAAACATATGATTAAGGCTAGTAATATTCTCATTGTACTCTCAGTTTTGATTTACTGTTAAATTGCATCCGCCGATAGCGCTGCAGGTTCCATTGACACTTGACCCATCTGTCAAAGTGTGCGGTAAAGTATAATTCTGGTCAGTAGCACCATTTTGATTTAATTCAAAATCCCAAGGTTGAGATCCATCAAGGACTACTCTAGCGCTATGTGCACCAGCACCATTTTGAAATATAGTAGCCTCGTGATTATTGCCGGTAATTGTTAAGTCTACAAACTTATCACCGAGACCATGTTGTCTTATGTCAACGGTATTACTATCTCCTGTTATAGTAAGTATAGCCGCCTTATCGCCAGTGCCGTCGACGGCTCTGCCTTTTTGCAATATATCAACATCATTGCTGTCGCCAGTTATAGTAGCTTCAATGTATCCATGTGAGCCTGAGGCTAAATCTTGTTTAGAATCAAATGAGTTAAGATTGCCATTAATCAGTAGGTTTATATAACTTACACCGCCTGCCTGTTCAATGTATATATCATTAGTATCGCCAATAATATTAGCCTCAACTGTATCACCAGCTCCACCAGCATATGCAGTTAGCGCAGCATTTATTCTAGTTTGTTGCGCTGTTGTTAATGCGGTGCTCCCGTACACGGGCGTGGGCGCAGCCGGGGCAGTAAATGAATACCAAGCTCCTGGTACTGGATAAACAACATTGCCACTTACATCCTTAGTATATAAAAATAGGTAGTCATTGCCATTACCGCCAACACCACCGACATATAATACATCTCCAACTGTACAGTTTCCTGATGTGCAAGTAGCTGACCATCCAATAATTGAATTGCCTAAAGCCGATAGGTCTGCATAGGTTGTACTATCATTTCCTTCATACACAAAGATGTAATCACTACCTGCTCCACTTACATTCATTACAGGAGTACCGGTAGCAGCATGAGAAGTATTTGTGATTAATACAAATAATATAATACTAATTCTGTGTAATATTAATGACAACATCACTACCTCCTTCATTAATCTGAAGTGGAGCTATTACGCCATCTTGATTAATATTCACATAACCATTTGTGTATCTATCAAGACTTACTTGTACAACATGCGGTGGTCGTTCAGAATACAACCATATACCTTCTTCGTTGTAACTGTATTGAATATACGAACTGTATGCATGTATAGTGGGTAATACTGGATCAATTGATTTAATTGAAGAAGCTTCAACTAACATCATAGTTAAATCAAGTATGTTACCAAGAAATTCTATATCAAGGTAATTCATATCTAATTGGCTATACGATAGCTCGTCTTCGAAGTATTCTTGAATAAGCTCTTCGAATAACAGAGCATCTTTATCTAATGCGTTATCTAACTTTGCTTGTTCGATATAAGCTGAGCCTCCTGGCAAATCTTTAGGAGGACTTATGATGAGCATATTGTTAATGTTGTTTGGATCTATGCTAATAATTCTAGGAGGACTAGGCGGGTTATTAGCACTTGCAACAACTGTTGCCTGAAAGGCTTGATTAAGTATAACCATTCCTGCATCTGAACTTACCTCAATCTCTCCAGTAAAACAATTAGCAGGATTATCGTCAGGACAAGAAGGTAATAGGATAATAAGACTGCGACCGATCTCATCTACTGTCATAGTAAAATCTGTGCCACGCACTGCGATTGTTGCAGTAGGAGTTCTTAATCTAACGTTCTCTCTATTGTTTCTTGCAATCGCTCCGGAAGCATATCTTACAGTACCCATAGCAACATTCATTGCAAGCTTACCGGTACCAGGTTCTGAAGGATCATAGACGAAGTCGTCTATCACTAACCTACTTTGTTGAGTGATAGAGACTTTAGTATCGTCTTCGAATCTGAGTTTTAATTTAGCTTTAGATGTAGTAATAGTATCATTCATATTGATACCAATACCTTCACTCACAAGAATGTTATCTTTAGCGCGTGTGATATTAGCATCTTTACCAATCTGCGATGTGACTACACCGATATTAGCAAATGCAATCTGAGGCAATAAAATAAAGGCTGCTAGTATGCTCTTAGTTTTGTATGATGTTAATAACATTTGTAGAACCATCTATTGCTAATGTAGCAGCTGGAGTATCTGTGCCTGTCTGTTGTAGGTTAACTATATTAGAGTTACTTGTTTGATTACCACCAATCGTGATATTGTTAACAGCAGTTGCTGCGCCTGCTCCTACCGCTACCTTATTAGAATCGCCTGTGACAGCAACGTTAGTAGTCGTGGTATTAACTTGCACTCCAGTTCCGCATGATGCAGAAGTACCAGCAGAGGCATTAGTTGTCACTGTACCACATAGAGTAACTTCATTAGAATCGCCAGTAATTGTAGTTGTTAAAGTTGTATCTGTAGCACCATCAATTTGAACATCTAATACGTTGGATCCGCCTGTTGCAGAATAGTTTAGAGTGGTACCTTCTGTTCCTGTGGTTGTGGTTACGTTTGCAGTATTACCTGCACCGATTTGACTTATGTCTATATCAGATGTACCGTTAAATGTAGAAGAAGTACTTGAAGTACCTACAGTGTTACCGTCACCTGTCTGTGTAATATCAATAGTTGTATTTGAGCCTGCCTGAGTGATATAGACATCACTAGCATAACCTGTTCCACATGACCAAAATCCTAATAATATAAGTATTGTGATCTTATTTCTTGACATTTCTTTGCCTTCTTTCTTAGTTACTTTCTGCACCTTTAATCTTTATATTTCCACAAACTTTGTTCTTCACCTTGTTTAATTAGCTCTACCACTGCTTGCTCTATGGCAACTCTTACTGCATAATTAACTGGTTCATTAACAGTGTTGCCTGCTTCTAACTCGAAAGCTTTTGTTCCAAGATCGAAGAATTTAAACATAGTTAAACTACTTCCAGTACTAATAATACTTTTAGTTACTGATGTGCTTATTAAAACCTCACCAGTCTGTGTACTAATCATTCGCATTGTTATAGTTACAATGTCTTGTCTGTATTGTGTACTTGTACCTATACCTAAATGACGTGCACCAGCTCCACCAGTAATTACATTGGAATCATATCCAATAATACCACCATCAATAATTACTCCAGCAAATAGCATTGGCTTTAATGGAGTTTGATCTTTCACACTCTGTCTTGCTTGACGTATAATCTGTCGTTCTTTTGTTAGGTTCTCTAAGCTAACACGTTCTACTACAGTGAACCATTCACCACCACCTACCTCAATCAAAGCCTTTATTAAATGAGACTCTGCACCTTGAGTAACCGCTGTACTAATATTAGCCATTTTATCGCTAGGCTTTCTTTGCCCAGTTTTATCTTTAAAGTCATAAACAGCTGCAACTAATTTTCCACTTGCAGGTGGACGTATTTGCGCAAACTCTTCATTTAAGCTCAGTACTCGTTCTGCGGCTTCTGGCTCTGGGATATTAACCATCGAAGAACATCCGCTCACAAATAAACTAAGTACTATGATAGGTACAAACAGCTTCAAAATGCAAACTCCCCAACAGGCACATCAAACTCAGCTACGGTATCTCCATTACTATCTGTGATAATAACGTATATCCTAGAATCTGTTCCACGTTTCCATTTAACGTTGTCGCCAAATGGTGTCTCACTTTCATACCAAGTACCATCGACAATAGTAGCACCTTCACCAAACATGTTGTCTGCAATCTGTTTAGACAAAGATGCGTATATACGTGACTCAAGGTTATTCTTAAACTTATAAGCGTTAGTTGACTTTAGGTCACGTTCTGCTTTATCTTCAAGTGCTATCTTATCTTCTTTTAACTCTTTCTTACGGTTGCTCTCAAGCTGTTCAATAGTAAGTACGTGACTGCTATAACCATTACCAGTAAAAGCTGGACTTACAAAATTATAGGTTAAATCACCCGCCTCCGAGTCCGGACACATCGTTATTAGAATCAGTGTTATTACTGCTATTATCGTTGTTTTTATATACACCACGCGCTTTTTCCCTTTCTTGTAGAACAATATCTAATTTCATATTGAGACGTATTAGATCATTGTCTAACATTCTTATCCTATCAATAAGACCTATCAAGGTCATATGAGATTCGTTGAGTATTGGATCGACTTGTTCTGTCACCCATGTCCAAATATAATATATAAAATATCCCATACCAAACGTTGCTATAATAGGAAAACCATATTGGTTAATCGCGGCCGCTATATCCATCAATCCTTCCTTGAGTCTTTCTGACCGTCAGCCCTCGCTATTCTATCTAGGTCAGGTTTTAATCCGAATGCTGAAGACATCTTTACATCAATTCTAATCAATTCATTATTCATAGTCTTAACGCGATTGTCTAATGCAATCACAAACATGCGTTGAGTCTTTATAGAATCAAGCACACCAGCTAATATAAATTTTAAAGTAAGGAACACAAAAAAACCACCAGCAACCGCTGCAGCTATCGGAAAACCTACATCCGTAACTAGTTGAAAAAAATCCATAAAATGTTCCCTTTAGTATAGTGTTATTTATAAATATTATATACTTGAATAATGTAAATAACAGTGTACAGACTGCTTTAAATGTGTTATAATAGAAGAGTTATCTGCTGAGGGTAGAGGTACTATGTGGTCTAACATAGAAGAGATATATCCAGTACATACCAGTTCTGAACAGTCTCCTCAAGGTGCGTCAGTACTTAAAGAACCTGTCGTAGAAAGACCACAAGATAGTACTGAATATAGACCTGTACAACCAGCGAAGCATCCTTACGATATAACTGACAATCAATATTCTACAAGATTATGGATTTGTTAACAAGAGAGAAATAATATGGCATACTCAGAACAAGTGTTAGATCACTATGAAAACCCACGAAATGTAGGTAAGATGGATACTGACGATTCTTCAGTCGGTACTGGAATGGTTGGAGCTCCGGCGTGTGGTGACGTAATGAAGCTACAAATTAAAGTTGAAGAAGGTATCATTACTGATGCTAAGTTTAAAACCTACGGATGTGGTAGTGCAATCGCATCATCGTCTTTGCTCACAGAATGGGTCAAAGGTATGACATTAGATAAAGCTGGTGAGATTACAAATACTAAGCTTGCTCAAGAACTTGCGCTACCTCCTGTCAAAATTCATTGTAGTGTATTGGCTGAAGATGCAATCAAAGCAGCTATTAAAGATTATAAAGGAAAGCAAGGAGCATGATAACCTTAACATCTTCTGCTGCAGATAAAATGAATCAGCATATGAAACTGCGAGAGAATACATTGGGTATTAGGTTAGGTCTAAAAACTTCTGGATGTAATGGTTACTCTTATGTACTAGAGTTTGTTGACCAAACAAATGAAGAGGATGCTGTGTTTCAAAACAATGGCATCAGTTTTTTTATTGATCCAAAAAGTTTGATAGCACTTAATGGTATTGAGTTAGATTATAAACGTCAAGGCTTAAATGAAGGATTTGAATTCAATAATCCAAATGTGACAGCTGAATGTGGATGTGGAGAAAGCTTCACAATATGAATAAGCTTATACCGTTTTAATCTAAAAAGAATGCAAATAACAGTGTACAACTATAAAGAATAGTGATATAATAGATACATAAATTAATAAAGAGTACTTATATCATGAATCAATTATACAGCGCAATCATTAAAGCAGCTTCTCGTCCATATCGTCACGTCGTTAAAGACGGTGTGATCACTGACATCGATTGGCCAATGGTACAACAAGATGTATGGGAAGTGCAAAACTCTGCCTTTCCTGAAATGCAGCTTACAGGTATGTATCATCCAAACCAAAATTCTTTTTGGGACGCGTTCGACGATCAGTGCGCTAAGGTCGAGAACTTTCTCGATGCAATACAGTATAAAGAAGAGGCGTTTATAAACGCTTTCACTGAAATACTTAGCCCATCTATACAGTCAACAGAACGTGCGTTTCACGCTAAAAACACATGGGGTACAAAATGAAAAACTTTTTCTCTAAGGTAAAGACTGTTGTGAAGGTTTGGTTTTGGACAGCAATGTCCATGTTAGGTACATTTTGGTGTTACATGATCTTCAGCTTGTTGGTAGTAAATTCAGCTGGTGGAAGGTAATAATGTACATACGCAAAAACATGATTGAATTCGGTGCAAATAATTTCAAAGCTATTTTTGATAAGCTTGGTAAAACAGAACAAGGAAGCCTTCTAGGAAATATAACAGAAGCGTACGTTGTACAAAATAGAATCGGTTCAATAGGAACTGACGTGTCAGGTTCTGATATGGTTGAACTTGGATTACTAAAAGAAATAAAATCCTGTTGGTCGTATAACCTTGGTTATGCAAGATGGGGAAACATGTTGAGCAAGCAAAATAAGTGTGATGCCTTTGTGTTTATTGACGGCGTAGCTAATAAAGAATATGAAGTTCCGCATGATGTAGTTTTTTACGAAATGTGTATCACTCCAGCATCTGGTGGTGAAATAAGAACTACAGCTCACAACCTAAGTATATTATCAAAATATTGTGTGCAGCATGAGTTGCCGCCAACTAAGAGTAACTAGAATATGAATTTACGTCAAGCATTTTCCATCGCAACTTCAGATCCAGAAAACATTGTGAATGGCGAGTTAGATTGGGACTTTGTTGATGCGGATTGTTACCTGGAAACAGGTGAGCAGTTCAAAACTTCAACTGAATTTTACGCAGAGTTCGATGCACTATGTGTTGAGTGGGAGGAAACAGCTTCTCCTAATCAAAAGGCTGTAGCTAAAAAGGCTGCAGCAGATGCTGACTATAAAGAGTCGCAAGTGTCAAGTGTATGGAAAGAAGCTTTTAGAAGTCTTAAAGTATGAACGGCGACGTACCCATAATGAACCTTAGAGAGGTCGATATGGCTAAAGAAGTTAAGTCAAGTATATTGCTTTTAAACGGTGTAGTTATTAACGAAAGCTTTCACACTGAAGAAGAAGCTAGCCTATGGATTAAGTCATGCTTTGCTTCACCTACTGGAAAGATCGTAAAGTCTTGGGAAATAATCGGTAAATGGATGACACGTAAGTAATAAGCATATACCGTTTTAATCTAAAAATAACGTCACTTATAGTGTACATTGTCAACTATAAGTGATATAATAGCTATATAAATTAATAAACACGAGCACTTATATTATGAATTCAGCAACAGTCATTGACGGTATTAAGGTTACAGTTTGGCGTAAAGAGATCATGGAAGAATTAGTTAGGTTTAATGTTGCAGAGCGACCACACTTTAAAGTTGCGACTGACATTCACTTAGCAGTTCATGTTGAAAATTTGATGGATGAAGAAGGAATTGATTGGTCAGAATGTGACGAAGCTGAATTCAAATCTGAAACACGTTCAGCTATACTGAAAATAATTCAAAATAACTGAAATTAACCGTTTACATTCTTGTTTAAACGTGTTATAATAGCTACATATACTAAATTAGGAAAGATTATATTTATGATGAATAAGAAACAAAAAGCTGATCGCTTAGCACTTATTGCAACTATAGCTGAAAGGCTTGCAAACTCTGCTAAGTTTAAGAAGAAGTTAAAAGCTAAATCTAATGTGTTTAAAACTTCTCCAGTGTACGTTGAACTCAAAGCTCAAAAGGCTGATGCGATCAATGATTTTAACAAGTCTATCGATAAGATGGACGAGAACTACAACCAATGGACTGACGCGTCTAAGTATGCAGATACTTATTACGGTGACACTATGCGTGAAACCACTAAATTTGATAACGACTGGGGTTAGTAAATGAATTTTAAATCTTTTGTACCGTCTCGCGAGAGGCTCACTTGGGAAATTGTTGGTTTTGTAGATGCTATGAGCATGTTAGTACCAATGGCAGTTTTACCTTTTGTTTCAATTTGGGCACTTAATACGTTATTCTCTCTAGGTTTACTAGTTGATACTAAAACGTATTTAGCAGTGTTCTATTTTCACTCATTAGTTCAAATCGGATTAGAATATTCAAAAGAGAGGTAAGTTAATATGGATCGTAGCAAGATTGTTAAGCTATTAGAAGAAGGTGTAATTCAAGTAACGTTCACTAAGAAGAATGGTGAGCAACGTATTATGGATTGCACTTTAAATATGGATATTATTCCTGAGGTTGCACACCCAAAGAGTAAGCAAGGTGTCAGTTATGTGGATGACGAAGGTGTACAACGCACTATTCAATCTATTGCATGTTATGATGTTAAGGCAGAAGGATGGCGTTCATTCTTAGTTCCTAATATCACAAGCTTGAATATATTTGAAAATAAAAGTGGAATAAGTGTGTACAACTTAGTCTAAACGTGATATAATGGTATCATAAATTTGAGAAGAGAGAATATAGCATGGCGACTTTAAAAGCTTTGACAACGAAAAAGAAAAAGAAAGTAGATTATACTCGACGTCCTCGGACGGGTATTGCTGCAGCCTCTGTAGATAAAGGCTTTGCGCACTTAAAGGATTACTTTCAAGTTGAAGTTGTTAAGGCTGATAAAGTAAAGTTGATGAAAGCTTTCATTAAGAAGAATTATTCTAAAGATGATTCAACTGTTATGCTATCTGCTCCTGAATGGGTTTATAACTGTCGAGTACATGTTGCTGCTTGTATGCAGTGGGTAACTCATGGATTAGAGTTTGAAAAAATACCATACAAACGTAAAGTTTTACAACTAGACGGCACCACAAGAACTGAAGAGTTGGAGTCTTTTTATGATGGACATGAAGCTATACGTCGTTTCGTAGCAGATGCGACTGAAGCAGGTACAACAGCGATTGCAGAAAAAGCTGAAAATACCGAAGCCGTAGCAAATGTGATTGTCTTGACTCCCACTCAGAGGTACCAAGCTAAAGTTAATGATACTATTTTAACTGACTTGGATGAACTGGAAGATCAATGGATCGGTGGCGAAGAACCTGAATTTGATTTATACAATGGGTTCCGCCTCCATGGTCTTACAGGTAAAGCAGCTGAGCCCGTTCGCAAACGGCTTGATGGATGGCTTCTTGACTTCAATGACTCTTATAACAAGCAGTGTGATCAAGCCGTAGAAGGCTATTCACATATCAAGCGTTCAGTAATGAGACGGCGCATTAAGCACGTTGAAGATATGCTCGCTGATTGTGATAAAATCAAAGCTGCAACTGTCGCAACACGAAAAATTAGTAAACCTCGTGTAAAGTCTGCGGATAAGCAAGTCGCTAAGATGAAGTACAAGAAGGATGATAGTGAAAACAAATTAGTCTCTATCAATCCCATCTCAATAATTGGAGCAATGAGACTGTTTGTCTTCAACTCCAAGACACGAGAAATCACCGAATACGTGTCAGACAAAGCGAGCGGGTTCTCTATTAAAGGTACTACTCTACAAGGTGTAGATCTAGAATCTGATAACACTCGGAAGATAAGGTTACGTAAACCTGAAGACTTCCTACATATTGTACAGTCCAAATCTCTTAAATTGATAGATAAAGCTTGGGCTACATTAACTACGAAAGAATCTAAACCTAACGGTCGTATTAATGCAGATTGTATACTAATAAGAGTAGTAGATAAATGAGTAAAATCAAATTAGCAATCGCAGCACTATTATTATCAACATCAGCAAATGCAGAATTCGTTCTCGATGGAATGCACAATCTCCCTCAAGAAGAGTTTGATTGCTTAGTCTTGAATTCATATTTTGAAGCTAGAAATCAATCATCTAACGGACAGATGGCAGTAACAAACGTAGTACTTAATAGAATGAAGGACAATCGTTATCCTAATACAGCGTGTGAAGTAATCAAGCAAGCTAAGTATCATAGCAACGGAGCTATAGTACGTCATAAATGCCAATTCAGTTGGTTCTGTGATGGACTATCTGACCGTCCTAGAAACTTTGATGCATACTTGCACGCGGTAATTGTTACTACTCAAGCGTTGGATCTCCATGATTATGGATTTGATTCAACAAATGGTAGTACACATTACCACACTAAATCAGTTCAACCATATTGGAGTACAACCCTTGAATACATTACATCTATTGACGACCACCATTTCTACAAATGGGGAACAGGTTGAAATTCCTGCTCCTATCATTACAAAGAAAAGATTTTCAACTATGGTTGAAAATAAAGTTAAATCACTTAGTGTAGCGTACATCGAAGCTGTACTTATTATCTGTGAAGAACGAGAATTGCCTCCTGAAGATATTAAGAGGCTATTAAGTCCTGTAATTATAGATAAGATCGAAGCAGAAGCACTTGAAGTTAATTCTATTAAGGGTGGAGGAGCAAGGTTACCTATATGAGTTTACACTACTCAAAGTTTGAACTGATAGAACTACTCGAGATTGGTGTGTATAGTGTTATGTACATGGACAATGAGAATAGAAGACAGTCTAGATGTCTTACTTTAAACCGTGATATAATCGGTGAATTAGATGCTCTCCCTCCTGGTTTTCATAGTGTAATGGAAGCTGCAGACTACAAAGGTGGTAAAGAGGCAATAGCAGCACTTGATATTAATTCTAAAGAATGGCACATATTCTATTTAGAAAATGCAATTAGGATGAAGAAGTACGATGATAATGGAACCTTTTGAAGCGTTTAGATACTACCAGTCTTTGAAGCTGCATTTTGAGCAAGAGTCTTATGATGCACCAAAGTATAATTTTAAAACATCAGTGAAGCCACAATCCTTCTGGAAACGTAAGGATAAATACTTCTTTGCTAAGGTTGGCAGGATGTTTGATACACCACCTGAGCTAATCAATTACTACGCTGCGCACTTTGTTGCAGACAATAATTGGGTTGGCGATATGCTTGGCAATGAACAAGTGTATCGTGATTGGCAAAAAAGAACAGAGTCCATGGGATATAACTTTGAACAAGATCTTGATAAAGTGAATGTTGATAGTTTTGACCAGCTGTTTGAAATCGGCAACCAATATCCAAAGGTTGTAGAATCCTACTTATCAGATGATATAAATATTGAGTCTGTCGTGATACTTAATAAGCTCACGAACTTTATGAGTAGGGCGGACAAAACCATTTCTGATCCAATCTTGTGGCCTAGTGTCTCACGTAAGATTAGAAAATATAGCTTACTTGTTAACATTAATTCAGATAAAATGAAAAAAATTATCTTTAAAGTGTTTACATCTTAAGCGATACGTGTTATAATAGACGTATCACCAAAACAATTAATACACTGCAATATAAAGGAAACATAATATGTCTTTTGCAAACTTAAAACGAAATCGTACTGATATCGCCTCTCTCACCAAAGCTGCTGAAGCTGTTGGTGGTCAAAAAGCATCTTACCAAGATGATCGCTTCTGGAAGCCTACTGTAGATAAAGCTGGTAATGGCTATGCCGTTATTCGTTTCTTACCTGCTGCTGAAGGTGAAGAACTTCCATGGGTTCGCTACTGGGACCATGGTTTTAAAGGTCCAACTGGACAATGGTACATTGAGAATTCTTTGACTACTATTGGTCAAGATGATCCTGTATCAGAAATGAATAGTATTCTTTGGAATACTGGTCGTGATGAAGATAAAGAGATTGCACGTGCTCGTAAGCGCCGCTTACACTATGTGTCAAATATCATGGTAGTATCTGATCCTTCTAATCCAGCAAATGATGGCAAGACTTTCTTGTACACATTCGGTAAGAAGATCTTTGATAAGATCATGGATGTTATGCAGCCACAATTCCAAGATGAAACTCCGGTTAATCCATATGACTTCTGGGAAGGTGCTGACTTCAAGCTTAAGATTCAACAGGTTGCGGGATACCGTAACTATGATAAGTCTGAATTCGCTGGTATGAAAGCTTTGTCTGAAGATGATGCTAAACTTGAAGCGATCTATAATACACTATACAGCCTTGCTGAGATTGTAGATCCTAAAAGCTTTAAGACTTATGCGGAACTTAAAGCTAAGTTGAATCGTGTACTTGGCGAAGAAGGTGCTGTCATGACTACTGCTGAAGCGGTATCACTAGACGAACCAACTGCAGCGCCAATGCAACGTGCAGCAGCTGAACCTGTACCGCAAGCTACGTTTGTACCTCAAACAGCAGCAACAGATGATGATGATGATTCGTTATCCTACTTTAATAAGTTAGCTAACGGTTAATAACTGTCGCATACTAAAAGGGAGCTTAATCGCTCCCTTTTTTTAACTTTAATAAAGTTATAAAACTTACCTAGCAGATTTCTTTTTTATATCTCCAGGTTGACCAGCTTCACTACCTTGTGCGCTAGGCTTATGAGAATAAACCGTAGTTGTAGTAGCTCCAACAGTCGTAGTATTACCGCTATTAATTGCAGCTTGACCTGCAAAGCCTTTGGCTAAGCTTGCAACTTCTTTCGCAGCTTGATCTTCTGCTAACTGAGCACCGATCTCTGATGATTGTGCCAAATCATATTCCACAGTATTATCGCCAGTTTCTGGATTAAGTCCGGCGTATTCATAAACGCTGTTTGGAATAGCTTTTGATACTAGGTTTGGTATGTCGTACCAAGGTGCATCAGCATTAGGCATTGGTAGAATACTACGTAATACGTCTCTATAGAAGTCTTTAATACTGAAGTTGCTTCCTATATCAATACCCTTTTTGAAAATAGCTACTACTGAATCAATAATTCCGTCTATGAAATCATATATCCCTTGTGTCAAACTCAAAAACAAATCAGTGAAACTAAAACTATCGAGAGCCTCAGAAGACTCATCAAATCCAAATTTCTTAAGAACCCATGATACTAAGTCTTTTATTAAGTCAAGCGGTACAGTAACCAATGATGTAACAAATCCGTTGAGTGCGCCTTTAAGACCAAGGAATAAACCTTCGATAACTCCTGAACCTTCATTAAATCCGTCTATTGCTCCCATGATAGTATCCCATGCAACCATGATAATACCGAGAGGAGCTAATACTTTTCCTGCAATACCAGCAATCTTTCCAATAAGACTTCCAAATTTACCAACGTGTGTGCCAATTGTCGTAAAGAAGTTGCGAACCAGCCTGATAGGCTTCATTACTATTTCAGTAATTATGATTCTTATACGAGTGAAAATACTTCCTATTCTTGTTCCTACACCTTTCCACGATTCAAATATGCCGTCAGATATAATTTTATAGAAGTTTGCTATTCTTGCTCCAATCTTTGCTAAAGGACCTTCAGCAGATGGAGTTAACTTCATCTTTAGATCATCAAAAAATGCAGCAAGTGCTACACCAATGTTAGTAACCTTAAGAGCCATCCTAGATTTTAAATTAGCAATAGAGGTTTTCCAACCATCTAACACTGCAGCAAGACTCTTTCGAAATTCAGCTGTAGTGAATAACTTAAAGTATGCCTTTATAGTCTTACCCCAAGCTAGCAACGCACCTGCAGCTGCTCCAATACCAAGTGCTGCTGCTCCAAGCGCTACGCCTACCGCACCACCACCACCGTCGCCAGTAAATTGTGCATGCTCTGGAGCTTCAGTGCTTGGATTTTTTAATGCATTAAGTAGTTCACGATCTTTCTCAAGCTGAGCAAGAGCATTACCTTTCATGAACTCTAGCAATGCATTAATTCCAAATGCAATTTGCGATTGAATATTAAACGCATCAAGACCAGTACTACGAATCTCTTCAAGCGAAAAGAATCCATCTTCTGTGTTTTGCTCTATCGCTTTCGTAGATTTATTCTGTTCTTGCATCTGATCTGTAAGATCAGCTAGCGTAAGTGTTAATGCCATTAGCCTTCACCTTGTGTGATGTTAGTTCTATTTTCTATTCTGCTGCTTTTGACGGTCAGCTTCTTCTTTCAAATATTCTATCAACATAGTAACATACACTTCTCTTTCCCAAGGCACCATATTATCCAATTCACTAAGACTATAATTATGGTGCTGCATCATATTAAAGTTCACTTGAAAATGATTAACAAGAGAATCGTGGGAGAGGGCTATGAGAAAAAATTCTGTGCGCCCGTCAATACTACATGATTATCTGCTTCACAGCTGCTACACTTATAATCTAAAGCAATAGTTGCTGCTGGCATATTTTCTAAATGATCTCGTATCATAGTAAACTGTGCAGATGTGAGTGAGTCAATAAAAGAAGTAACCTCTTCCTTAGATTGTTCTTTCACATTCCAAACTTCTTCATTAGAATAGATTGAAGCAATGCTTGCCTTAACCATACCCATCATTTTATCTATATCTGAACCGTTACCTAGATCAGCAATATCGTTGACGTCAGGGTAACACATTGTAAGACCTATACCATCGGCAAGCTCAATGTTCATGCCACGATCTGGATCTTTCTGTTCAACAGTAACTGCATCAAGATTAAATGTTACTTCATTTTTAAAATCACATGACGAGCAGGCTTGTTTTACCTTTGCAGATTCGCCTACTGACTTAGCTCGTATCTTAATGAAAAGATATTCTAAATCGTACATCGTCAGTTTATTAGGATCTACCTTGCCATACGTACAAGTTTCTATAAGATCTTTCATAGCACCGATAATAGCTTGCTCATCCTTTGACTCAGCCGCCATCATAAGTAATTTTTCTTCTTTGACCAAATACGGTCTATAGTCAACAGTAACCTTTGTTGAAGGAACTGTCATTGTGTATTTTGGTGCATTTAGCTTTGGTAAAGCCATTTCACGTCACTCCTGTATAAAATAATTTACTACTGTAATATATTTCTTAATTGGTTAATTGAATTAGATACGATGTCACCACCGCGACCTGCTAGATCTGAAAAGCCATCAGCTGTGCTTACTTCTTCCCAATCTTCATATGCCATAGTAATACTCACCTTGAGCGTAGTATTTTCTGAGGCGTTAGAAAGCTCCATTGAACCTAAGGTTGTAGGGAAAGCTTTCTTTAATCGAATAGTTTTAACTGGAATATAGTCTGTGTTACCCATCACTTGAATAAGCATATCAGTAGCTATATCATCAACGAATGCAACACCTTTACTTTCACTGCTTGGATCTATAATAGCTTGTTGCCACGAGTTAAAATAGTTCCATATGTACATGTCGTTAGTTAAGTGGAATGTTAGACTTACATCTTCATTCATATACGCATAAGGCTTCTTCACGGCCTTGAGCGTAGTATAATGTTCTTGTGTTGCGATCTGTCGACCTGGAATACTCACTGATTCACATAGCAAATACATATCACGTGGATCTTCAACAAAGCTTGCCAAAGATAAACTACCGCCACTGATGAGAGTTCTTGCTGCGTTCCCAACAATACCTTCTACATCTGTATTGAATATAGAAGGTTTTTTACCAGGGTGTGATATGTATAGCGCAAAGCGATTAGCTTTTGCTAAACCTCCTCTACGACCGATAGTAGACTTAAGTGCGTCTATGCCTGCAGGTAATGCCATTAGATCATCCTCTTCGATGCGCCCCAAACGTGGGTTTTGTTTTTACCTTGGAACTGTTCTGTCGGAAGGAATATAGCGATATCCCATTCTGGTGCTTCAACTCTTGCAACAGTACCTTGAATGTTTGCAGTAAGATAACGCTTAAAGCATGGTTGAAATTCACGGTATTTAGCTACCGATTTTAATAAACTATAATTCAACCTTAGCTTTGTACCATCATCGAACCTAGAGTTGTTAGCGGTTTCCATTAGTTTATCAAGGAACTTTGCGCGTAACATGGGTGATAGGTAATGTAGGTTAAGACCGTAAAAACCATCTTTAGTTGGCTCAACCATAATGGTTAAGGGAAACGCATCCCAATATGGTAAGGTTTTTCTAAACTTAGCATCGTAGAAAAACATGTACATGTCACCAGCTTCTGGGTTTTTAGTCTTCTTTAAAGCTTCGTCCTTTAATAGAGACTGACGATTAACACCAGATAATTCCGTAGTTTTTTTACGGAACCAAGCTCTGGCTTCTTTAGATCTTGCCTGCAAACCTTTGCGGTAAGCCTCGATCTCTAATTTGTGAAATAATGAATTTTCCATACTACTATTTATACCTTATTTAAGGATCTTTATTCCCATGGACTTAAGAACGTCTTCGTGCCATATAACAAAATGCCATCCACGATTATCACAAAACTCTTCTGCAGCTCTCCACTTAGATTGATTCTTAATGTATGTCAATGCTTCAGTGATAGATCTACGAGATCGCCGAGTAACTTTAGGAGGTATAGTTTCTTTCTTAGGTTTAATCTCTACAAGGTATTGTGCCCCTGACCTATCTTTATAATATACGTCAACAAAGTACCGATGCATACGTTTATCTGTCTCACATCGGTAAGGTATTACTACTTCTTCTGAGTTCCATTCAACAATATCAGGGTTTGCATCTATCCATCTGAATGTATTTCTTTCCCATAATGATCTATAAACAACCTTATCTGGGTCACCTTTGTATTTTTCTGCGTTTTTAGGGCGGTATTTCCCCTTGTACGTCATTCGAGCCATTATAAATAACCTTATAGTATTTTAAAAGTTTACAGTTACGGAGCTATTTATGGCACTTCGATATCCCCTTAATCACGACGCAGGTGACAAACCTTTTATTTTGTTCACTTCACATCGTGCAAAATATACAACTGCGTTTAAGTCTGATAGCGGGGCGGTAAAGGAAATCCACAAAAATGATTCTGGTTCTTGTGCAATGTACATGCCTCAAGGTTTTCAGGTATCAGACACTATGCGTTATGAATCAGCTGCTGGTGGTTTAGCTGGTGGCGTTATAGAAAATGTCATTAACGAAAATAGTGACTATAGTCTGGATGATGTGGTCAACGTTGCATCAACCGGTGTTGCTTCAGCAACTACAGCACTTGCTGGATTAATAGGTAATGCCGTTGGCGGGCCCGCTGGAGCGTTTGCTGCAGGTACAGGTGGTGCTTCAGTAGGTACAGCTTTAGAAGCTATTCGAAGCAAGAAAATGCAGAACACTTTAAACCCTCAAGAGTTTATGCTTTTCAGAGCCCCAGGTATGAGAGCATTTAGTTTTACTTTTAGTATGATACCTTGCTCACAAACAGAAGCTGAGCAAGTGACAAAGATTATTAAATTCTTTCGTACTAAAATGTATCCTACTCTTGATGCAAAAGCTCTGATGTATAACTTTCCTGAAGTGTTTAATGTTTCATTTCATAATGTTCAAGGTATTCCTAAGATTGCGGAAGCTGCATTAACAAATGCTAGCACAACGTTTAACCCTAACAGCATGTCTTATTTTAAGCGATCACAGACACCTGTTGAAATCGGCTTGACATTATCATTCCAAGAGTTAATGCCATTGTCGCAGAAAAATATAATAGAGGATGATTTTTAATGGCATACTTTAAAACCTTTAATAATGTGGAATACGACTTTGATGGTAGCGGTATTAATAAAACTATTAAAGACCTATCCCAGTATTCTACTATTATCTCTAAAAACTTAGATAATGTTTCTTTCTATTCTTATTATAGTATACTAGATGGAGAAAGGCCGGACACTGTATCGCAAAAACTATATGGAACACCTGCTTATTATTGGATGTTCTTTCTTATAAACGAAGACCTTCAGAATTACTGGCACGATTGGCCTAAGGGTTCTGAAGCTTTACGTAGTTATATAGAAGCAGAGTTTGTTGGCCTTGCAGCAATCTTTGATGCAGACGTATCCGCGTTTGGTAAATTTGTAAAAGGCGGAACAGTGCAAGGTTCTCTTTCATTAGCAACCGGTAAAGTTGTAGGGATATATCCTACAGCCGGCTATATTCAAATAGAACAAGATACAACATCACCCGCAGATTTTAGAACGGCTGGAGAAACTATCACACTTACTGCATCTAATAGTGCACTCGCTGCTGATGTTGGTAAGGTAGGTAATACCTTATCTTGTACTTCTATTGTTAAAGCTGCTTATGGTCCTGCGCACCACATAAGTGATAGCACGCTTGAGAGAACTCGTAGACAAATGGCAGGAACAAGTCCTGTTACAAACTTCGAAGTAAGTACCGCTCAAAACCTTGCTAAGTCAAAAATAAAAGTTGTTAAACCAGAATTTGTTGGTGATATTGTAGAAGCTTTTGAAAAAGCAATGAGAGAATCATAATATGCCAGAACCTATGACTAATGATTTAAGAGATGCTTCTCCAAGAATATTAAGAGACCTAAGGGTCTATATCTCAACGCGCATTGAAGAAGTAGAAATTACTCATCTTGTTATTGAGGTATCTATCTTTGAGGCTATCGATAACCCGTTCTTACACGGCGAAGTAATATTTGCTGATAACGCAGGCCTTGTGGCTATTCTTCCTATAATAGGTCAAGAAGAAGTGCGTATCAAATTTACAAGGAGAGGCAAGACAGTAGAAAAAACATTTGCTTGTACTCGAGTTAAAGGTATAAAGAAAGTATCAGGAGAATCAGCAGGTGTTGTATTAACTATTACTTCTAAGAAACATTTGACCAATGCAGTATCTTTATTTTCTAAATCATATAGTGGCTTAGCATCAGATATTATTGACAGCATCCACTTTAATTACTTTGCCGAACATATAGATGTTAAGACACCATCATCAAGTGCACATCACATAGTATTCCCTTATAGTAAACCATATGCAGCTATTGATACAGTAATAAGTAAAACATTTGGAGAAGATGGAACTCCATATTTTTTATTCGAAAATTTATTTGGTGACAAGCCGATACTACAATCACTACAGTCTATGGTTGGCGATGCAAAGGATATAAAAAATCTTCCGGTGCTTTCTAGTAGAAAAGTAACGAACAAGGATTATACTGGCCAGGGCACACGATACTTAGACGATTCTTTGGGCGTACTATATGAATATGAAATAATTAAAAATTCAGATACCTTAAAAATTCTGAGCGGTGGAGCTTTACTTAATAATACTATTAGACTTAATGTTGCGAATAACGAATGGTCTGAAATTGAGTTTAATCATTCTTTACATGCTCCAACCTTAGCTCCATTAGATCCGTATAGATTGTATACTGTTGATGCAAAGAATCTTAATTCAAATGAGCTTAAACCTTCTGTTAGTCTTGAAATGCATAACCCTATCGCATATGAATCATTAGGTGTAACAGATCTTAATACTCAAAGCGATTCATTATCATTGACTAAGCTTGATTCACGAATTACAAGGATAAATGATATGGTACGCATATCCACTTATTCTGATTCAGACCCTGAGAATTATCAAGCTGGTAAATCTGTAAACCTAATAATTACTCCTAATAAACCAGCGTTAGCTGGTGAACCAAATGATAAGGACGAATTATTTTCTGGATCTTATGTCATATCTAGGATTAGACATTACATTAAAGGAGCTGAATATACTGTGTCAATGGAATTAATACGTGATGGTTTAAGCTTCATGGAGAATAATTAATGTTATATTTTGGAACAGTAGAAGATCGTAATGACCCTCAGGAAATTGGACGAGTAAGAGTCCGAGTGTTTGGGTTACACAGTTCTGATAAAATTAATGATATTCCTACGTCATCATTGCCGTGGGCTCCTGTCATGAATCCTACAACTACTCCTGGAAATTCAGGCTTAGGACAAACTCCGTTTCTTGTTCCTGGTTCTTGGGTAGTATTATCGTTTCTTGATGAAGATATGCAATCGCCTATTGTTATGGGTTCTGTGCATGGTCTACCATATACAAAACCTAATTCAGAAAATGGATTTGCAGATCCAACCGCAACATTTCCAAGAGAAGTTAACGAATCATCTATACCTCGACGTGCTCGTGGCACAAGTAATATAGTAAAACAAGTAGCTGGAACTGAACCTGCTGATCCTTATAATGCAAAATACCCATACAACCATGTATTTAGTTCTGAGTCAGGACACATGATAGAGATGGATGATACACCTAACCACGAAAGAGTTCACGTATATCATCGCAGTGGTTCATACGTTGAAATCCATCCTGACGGTTCTATGGTAGTTCATTCAAGTAATCATTACAACTCAAGTCAAAAGCTTGAAATAAATGTTACTAATAATGCTGACATTAACGTTGGTGGTAATATAAACGTAAAAGCTGGTGGTACATTAGATATTCATAGTTCAGGTAATATTAAAATGTCATCGGTTGGTAGTATTGATATTGCAGCAGGTACTACATTTAAAGCATCGTCAGCTGGTGAGATGGACTTATTTGGTTCTCTTATAAATCTTAAAAAGCCAGGGGTAGTTGCTACTAGTCCTTCGTACGTTGCATCAACTACTGCTAACGCGACCTTGGTAACTCCATTAAATTCCGTTGTTGAGCCTGATGGTAATTCATCTTACTCAACACAAACTGCGGCAGGCGTAACAGTTCCACGTAAAGATCAATCTTCTGTGGCTACAACGTTTAAGCCAGTAATTCCTGAGTGGTTGCAGTAATGCCAAAAGCATGTAGAATAACTGATCTAATTACGATACACGAATGTGGTGTTATTCCTACAGCACTCACTGGATCGGCTGATGTATTCATAGAAGGTAAAGGTGCGCATAGACAAGAAGATTCAAATTCTTCACATCCTGCCGTGCCTGAAGCAAGTGGTTGTACACCGCATATAACACAACTAACTTCTGGTTCTCCAGACATTTTTGTTAATGGTAAACCCTTGGCCAGAGTAGGTGATTCATATGGCTGTGGTATCGAATTAACTTCGGGTGCGAGTAACGTTTCCGCGAATTAGGGTTATAAATAACAGTATGGCAAATACAAATTCAAATATTAGCTCTCGTAAAAAGCCTTACGCTGACTTTGATTTTTCTTTTTTAAAGCATCCTGTAACCGGTGATGTTCCTATTAAAAGAGATGTTGAAGCGGTGAAACAGTCTGTGCGTAATATCTTACTCACAAGACGCGGCGAGAAATTCTTTGATCCAGATTTTGGTGGATCATTAACTGAGTTCCTTTTTGAAAACTTCGACCCGATAGTCAAAGCAGATATGGAACAAAGAATTATCGGTACTCTTAGAAACTATGAGCCGAGAGTAAAAGTTTTAGATGTACGCATTGAAGATCTATCTTATAGAAATGCACTAAGCTTAAACTTAGAAGTACAAATCCTGTCACCTGAAGACGTGACCACAAACATAGAATTCATTATTGAGAGGCTCAGATAAATGACTGATACTAACCGCCTTAAAGTTTCGGAGATGGATTTTGATGCCATCAAGACAGACTTAAAGACATTCATGAAAGCCCAAACCACTTTTGAAGACTACAACTTCGAAGGGTCTGCTTTAAGTTCAATGATTGACGTAATGGCATATGTAACTCATTACAATGCAATCAACGCTAACTTTGCAATCAACGAAACATTCTTAGATAGCGCAAGATTACGTCCTTCAGTAGTATCACACGCTAAGATGCTTGGTTACACACCACGTTCATCTTATCCTGCTGTTGCATATATTACTGTCAAAGTAAATTCTCCTGTAGGTGTTACTGATTCTGATGGTAATTACTTACCTTTGACAATGACAAAGGGCACAGTATTTACTTCTACAATTGATGGCGTCACATATAAGTTTGTTAACGATCAAACGGTATCAACAACAAGAGATGCTGATGGCGAATATATCTTTACTAATATTAAAGTATTGCAAGGTTCATATAAAAGTATAGAATACATATACGATTCTGCGTCTGCTGAATCATACCTAATACCATTTGATAACGCTGTAACCTCAGAACTTACAGTTAAGATTAAAGCTTCAGATACAAACTCTGCAGTAGATACCTATTCTTCTTCAGTCAATGTGACTGCAGTAACATCAGCATCTAAAGTATATTTCCTTGAAGAGCATCGCACCGGAATGTTTGAAGTTAAGTTTGGTGATGGTGTTCTTGGTAAGAAACTAGACAATGGAAACATCATCCAATTAGAAACATTAGTTACTGATAACGATGCGGCAAACGGTGCATCAGTATTTGCACTCGCTGGAACAATTAATGGTAATACAGATATAACATTAACTGTTGTGTCTAAAGCAGCTGGTGGTTCTGAGAGAGAAGATTTAGAATCCATTAAGTTCAACGCTCCGCTATCATATGTTTCTCAGAATCGTGCAGTGACACCAGATGATTATAAAACTATCATCCAAAATAACTACGCGAACATCGATGCCATATCAGTTTGGGGTGGTGAAGATAATGATCCACCAGATTACGGAAAAGTTTATATCTCTATTAAACCTAAGGATGCTGAGGTACTTACCGCTACAGATAAGACACTCATCATTTCTCAGTATCTTAAACCTAAGAATGTGGTTTCGATTACTCCTACAATTATAGATCCACAATATACTTACATTTCTCTGGATGTATTCTTTAAGTATAATCCTAACGTAACTTCACTTTCTTCTGATGCGCTTGCTGTATCAATTCGTGAGGTTATTCGTCTATATAATACTGACCAGCTAAAACGTTTTGATGGAGTATTCCGGTATTCTAATGTTAACGCTAACATAGATGCTACAAGCATTGCTATTCTTAACTCAGTTGTTAGAGTTAAAATGAAAAAGCGTATTGTTCCTACAACGACAGCTGAAGCGAAGTATGATGTAACGTATTCATCTCCAATTTATAATACAAATTCAACTGATCAGATAATTAGTTCTACAGAATTTGTTCATGCTGGAAATACTGGATGTACTCTCAGAGATCGTGTTGATAATACAGGAACTCGTAGACTTCAGATTGTTCAAGGGACTGGTACCAATGAAGTGATTATAGTGAATAACGCTGGTACGATAAGTCCTACAACTGGTAAGCTTTCATTCACTGCAGCGTTTGATTCGTTCACTGGAACATATATCGAAATTACTGCTGCTCCTGATTCAAATGATCTCGCGCCTAAGAGAAACGAACTACTAACTATTTTAGTAGATGATTGTGTAATTACTGGTGAAGTTGATACAATGATTACTGGCGGTACTTCAGCTGGTGTCGCTTATAATACTACTGCAAGGCATGAATAATGAGTAACGATTCTAATAAGGTAGACATATCCTCGTTGATCTCGGACCTAGTCCCTGAACATATCAACCAGTCATATCCTGACTTTATTGAGTTCTTAGAGCTATTTAATAAGTATCTAGTTTCTGAGAACCGAGCATCTCACTACATTAACCGTATTGCTAGTCAGAGAGATATAGATTTAGTTGAAGAAACGTTTCTTACGAACTTACAACAAGAGATTGGCATTTCAGTACCACGTACGTTCGCTGCCGATCCTCGTTTATTTTATACGAAGCTTGTACAGTTCTACCAGTCACGTGGAACACCTGATTCCATTACATCGTTCTTTAACATATTATACGATGATGAAGTTGAGATCTATTTTCCTAAAGAAGATATGTTTGTTCCCTCTGATAACCCGTGGACAGATTTTTCTACAGATGTTATTGCTAACCCTGGAACTTATTCTCCTTCTCTTACGTATACAGTTTCAGGTGCTACTTCAGAAATAACTGGCCAAGACGATAATAGTTTTTGGTTGTGGTACGATGTGCCTATCGTCTTTGTTAACGGTACACTAAATACTAATTGGAAGTCAAGCACATATTATAGAACGTATGGTGGTGGAAGTGATGATCCAGATTCAAGTGACAACGTCACACAGACACTTGCATATAAATTAACATTTAGTCCTGCACTTGCTAATGCCGATGTTGTTAAGATATATCGTTCAGGGTCGAGTGCAACATCACGTTCATTTGTATCTGATGATAAGAAAATTCAAGATTCTTACAAGTATCAAAAGTTCTCATACATCCTTAAAACTGGTGCTAACATTGACCAGTGGAAAAACGCATTTAATCGGTTGGTTCACCCAGCAGGTTTTATATTCTTTGGTGAGATTCTTCTCTTCATTGAAATTTTAGAAAAGAATCGTGCAGGTACTGTTACGCCGTTTGCACAACCTGGATTACAACTTGGTGCTGGTCTTCCAGTTCCGATTATTATACCTCCAGTAGAGATCAATGCTCAGGCTATTGCAACTCGAACTGGTCATGGTGTATTAAGTTCTCACCTTGGTTATACTGGTGATCTTGCAACTGTCTACTTCACTGAAGGCATTGTAAATACTAATACAAGACAGACTAATCATCTAGGTCCTAAACAATACCTCGAAGATTTAAAATTCTTGCTACCGAATCCTGTATCTAATTTCTCAGATTACACTATTCTAAACGCTATAAATAAAACAATAGATATTAACGCGACAGCTGAAATAACTATCACGTAAAGAACGAACATTTAATAGGAGTCGAAATCAATGGCCGCCATTGTTACACAAAACTTTAGGCTAAGAGCTGCAAAGCAGTTTGTAGCTGATCTTACGGCAGCGGCAAATAATTATTATTTGTTCGTTGGTCGTTCAGCAACGTGGACTGATGATACTTCACCAGACACGCCGTACGATAATACTCATTCTCATACAACTGATGTATGGCAACACATGACGTCCCTTAAGAAATTAGCTACTACGGATTTGCAGTTCGCTGCACCTCGTTACCAGTGGATTTCAGGTACAACCTACGTTGAATATGACGATCGTGATACTACACTAGAATCTAAAAAGTTCTATGTTATTACCGATAACAACCATATCATGCTTTGTTTAAAAGCTGGTCCTGGCGCATCTACTACTAATCCAGATAACTCTGGTGTTACTACTGCGGGTGTTATCGATTTTAGTGGATCTGATGGTTACATCTGGAAATATTTGTATACATTATCAACCACCGCTGCTAACAAATTTTTAACTTCAGCATTCATTCCAATGAGTGATATTACGACAAACCCTGGTGGTGCTGCAGCACAAGCCCTTCAAGATCAATGGGCAGTTAAGCAAGCGGCAGTAGATGGTGCGATTTATAACGTTAAAGTTATTAATGGCGGTACAGGTTATTCTGCAAGCGATACTTTCACTGTGACAATTACTGGTGACGGAGCTTCTGCTGCGGTAGTTGATGCTAATGTAACTGTTGCAGGTGGTGTAATTACTAAGCTTCTTGTAAGTACTGCAGGAACTGGATATTCTAAAGCTAAGGTTGTAATTACATCTGACGGTTCTGGTTCTGGTGCAACTGCTCGTGCAATCATTGGTCCTAAGAATGGATTTGGTTACGACGCACGTCAAGATTTGCGAGGACATTATATTACTGTTAACGCTTCTTTGACTGGCAACGAGAACGATACGTTTATTACTGGCAACGAATTCCGTCAGCTAGGTATCATCCGCAACCCATATAACTTTGGAACAACTACTGTTTCATCAGGTGGATCATTGCGAGCGACGTATAGTTTAACTTTAGCAGGACCACCAGCCGCTGGCGAGTTTACTAATGATTCAGTGATCGTTGGAAGTTCATCTGCAGCGTTAGGTGTTATTGATGATTATAATGCAACTACAGGCGTTGTAAATTATCACCAAAACGAAACTACAGGATTCGGTACTTTCACGGCTTCAGATAATATTAAAATCAGTGGATCTAGTAACACTGCGCGTAATTGTACAGCTGTAGGAAATCCTGGAGTTGAGCACGGTTCAGGCGAGGTTATCTTCGTTGAAAACCGTACGGCTGTTAACCGAGCTAACGATCAGATTGAAACAGTAAAACTAGTACTTGAATTCTAAGGGAAAAAATAATGGCCATTAAGTTTAACGTAGATCCATACTACGATGACTTTCTTAAGGATGGGGCTGATAGCCTCTCCCCTCAGGAAAAATATCATAAGGTACTCTTCCGTCCTGGAATTGCTGTGCAAGCACGAGAGCTTACTCAGCTGCAGTCGATTCTTCAAAACCAGGTTACTCAATTCGGCAACCACATGTTTAAAGAAGGTTCGCTTGTAATTCCAGGCGGTAACTCTTATAACAACTACGCCGACTATGTTAAGCTGTCTGCTACTAACGCTGCTACTGTGGGTGATACCCTTAACGGTAAAATGGTTGCGAACGCAGCAGGCCTGCGTGCTAAAATCATTAAAGCTGTTGCTGCCACCGGATCTGATCCCGATACATTTTATGTGGTTTATCAGAATTCTAACGGCGCAACTAATGCTAATAAGGTATTTAGTTCATCTGATTCTTTAACTGAAAAAGTGTGGAATGCCAGTAGTTCTTCTTACGACAATGGTACACTTACTGCAACCGTTGCATCATCTGCAGCAACGGGCGAAGGTGCGCTGATTCAAGTTGAAGAAGGTGTATACTTCTTACGCGGACATTTTGTCATTGTTAAAGCTGACACTCTTATACTTTCAAAGTACACTAATAATATTTCCCTTGATGTTGGTCTAGAAATTACTGAGGCTGTTACTACTGCAGCTGAAGATACTACTTTAAACGACAACGCGACTGGTTCTCCTAACTATGCAGCTCCTGGAGCACATCGTTATTCAATCAAGACTGCGCTTAAGACACAAGCGAACTATGCCTCTACAATTGAAAACTTCTTATTATTACTACGAGTTGTAAATGGCAAGGTACAAAAACAAGTACGTGGCTCTGATTATTCTGTGATCGAAGACGTATTAGCTCGTCGCACATACGATGAGTCTGGTGACTACACTGTTCGACCTTTCCGTGCAACGATGAAGGAAGATACTGCAGTCAATTCTCCAGGTGATGCTACTAAATTGATCGCAGCGATCGAGCCTTCTAAAGCATACGTTCGTGGTTATGAGATTCAAACATTATCTACTACTAACCTATCAGTTAATAAAGCTCGTGAAGCGGCATTGTTTGAAGGTGCTTCTGTATCCTCACTTATTGGCAACTACATTAACCTATTAGCTTCCACAGTTACTGGTCTACCCGATATAACTACCTTTGGTCAGATTGAATTAAGAAGTGCAACAGGCGGCGGTGGTTCTATCATCGGATACGCACGTGCTCGTAGCATTGAAAAAGATGGTACTAACTATAAGTTATATTTGTTTGACGTCTTAATGAATGCTAGCCAAACATTCTCTTCTGTTAGATCTGTTAAGGTTGGAACTACATTTGCTGGTAACTTAGTTCTAGTGAATAGTAAAGCAGTTATAAACGAACCTATCAATAATACTGCAGTGTTTGCTTTACCGTTCGATCGTGTTAAAACATGCGATGATGGTACTGGTGATTTTAACTACGTATATTTCTCTAATAAAAGGTTTGGAGCTGATACAGTTTCTGGTGGTGAAGCAACGTTTACTACGGCAGGTTCCACAGAGTTGTTCGAACCGTTTGATAATGATAACTGGATCTTAGCTGTTACGTCTGGATCAAGTGCGGGTACTATTGTCGCAGCATCATCTGGTGATGTTAGCATCGCAGGTAACTCTCAATCAGTAGACATCTCAGGGCTTACTTCATATAACGGTGACCAAGTAACATTGATTGCTGGTATTAAGAAAACTCTCGATCACGATTCTAAATCATTGACAACCTCTGGTTCTCAGAACGTTCATCAAGTAGCATTCACCAATCAGTCTACAATCGAAGCTGGAGATTTAGCGTTAGGTAAAGCTGATGGTTATCGTTTGCTTGCGGTGTATATGGCTCCAAACTTTTCAACAGTAGCGACAGCGTCGCACCCTGATGTTAAGGAATACTACGACTTTGACAATGGTCAAACAGATAACTTCTATGGTATATCTAAGGTTACTATCAAGCCTGGTACAAACTTTGTTCCTACTGGAAGATTACTAGTTAAGTATGAGTTTTTCACTCATGACGGAACAGGCGATTTCTTCTCAGTAGATTCATATTCAGGTCTTACAGACGACGACGGTGTTACAGTAACATACGAAGATATTCCTTCATATACTGTTAAGTCAACTGGTAAAGTGATTGAGCTCCGATCAGCTATCGATTTCCGTCCTCGTGTATCAGACGCTGGTGGGAACTTTACTGGAACTGGTGCAATTGTTAAGCTTTGTCCAGAACCTGCTACTACATTTACTACTGATATTCAATACTACTTAAATCGTCGCGACAAGGTATTTTTAGATAAGAACGGTACTTTCGGAGTTATTGAAGGTGTTTCTTCTCTTAATCCTGAATTACCAGATGATCCAAAAGATGCAATGGTATTATACCAATTGTTAGTGCCTGCTTATACTCTTAAGCCGTCTGATGTTGAGATTACTGTTCTTGATAACAAGCGTTATACAATGCGAGACATTGGTAAGATCGATCGTCGTGTCAATACCTTAGAGTATTACACTGCATTGACATTCTTAGAAAAAGAAGCGTCTGATCGTCAAGTTGTTGATTCAACAGGTGCACTACAACGGTTTAAGAACGGCTTTGTTGTTGATTCGTTTAAGTCATACAATGTTGCTGATGTTATTTCTCCTGAGTTTAGGGCAGCTATTGATCCTGATCGAGGTGTCTTACGCCCACAGTTCTCACAAGAATCAACACGTCTTCGTTGGGATTCAAGTGCTTCAACTGGAGTAGTTAAAACTGGCGATCTAGTAACATTACCATATAGTTCTGTTTCTTTAGTGAATCAGCCACAAGCTTCTTCTGTTATTAACGTTAACCCATATGACGTATTCACATGGTCTGGATCTCTTGACTTATCACCTTCATCAGATGAATGGCGTGATGTTAGTCGTCGTCCTGCAGTAACCATTGATAACTCAGGTGTTACGAATGCAATGTTAGATCAGATAAATGAATCTACAGCGTTTGGTACAGTATGGAATAACTGGCAAACACAATGGACTGGAACGCAAACACAGAATGGTAACTGGATAGCAGCTGGAGGAGGACGCCGTGAGAGAACTCTTACTACTGATACCTTAGCTACTCAAAATCGCACTGGTACTAATACTGCGCTGGCTTGGTCTACTCAGGTAGATTCTCAAGGTGATCGTGTAGTGTCAATCGATATTATACCGTTTATTCGCTCTCGTCAGATTTCATTCCGTGCAGTTCGTATGAAGCCAAATACTAGAGTATATGCATTCTTTGATGGTGTTGATGTATCAGCATTCGTACGTGAAGAATCTTCTTATACCTTATGGTCTAATAACGATTCCTCAGTTGTTACAGGACAGAATGCGATTACCGCTCATCCAAGTACAGCAGGTCAATTGATTACAGATGCATCTGGTTATATAACTGGTTCGTTCTTTATACCTAACAATAGTGCTACAACGTTTAGTACTGGTTCTAGGGTATTCCGACTAACTGATTCAACCACAAATGCTACGACTAATACTACAGAAGCTGAAGCTTCGTATAACGCCGTTGGATTGATTGATAATATTGAAGAAGTCTTTTTGTCAACGCGTACTCCTCGAGTTGAGCGAAGTGCTGTAGGTGATAATAGAACTATTATTACTAATACTCGAACTGAGACTCAAACGGGTTGGGCAGATCCATTAGCACAGTCATTCTTAATTGATGAAACTGGTGGAGCATATATCACAAAGGTTGATATGTTCTTTGCTACTAAAGATGATAACATTCCTGTGACGTTACAGATTCGTGAAATGGTAAATGGTTTTCCATCTCCACGAATTGCGCCGTTCGGTGAAGTTGTATTGAATCCTGCAAGCGTTAACATATCAGCAACTGCTGCAACCGCCACAACCTTTACATTTGAATCTCCTATATTCTTACAAGAGAACGTTGAGTACTGTGTTGTACTACTTGCCAATACTAATAAGTATACTGTATGGCATGCTGTAATGGGCCAAGAAGATTTAGCTGGTGTTAAGATTAATAAGCAACCATATGCTGGTGTAATGTTTAAGTCTCAGAACGCCGCTACATGGACAGCTGATCAGAACGCTGATCTTAAGTTCAATATTCATCGCGCTGAGTTTACTATTGGTGCAACAGCTAATTTAGTTCTTAAGAATGATGCTCCTGAAAAAGCTAGCTTACAATATGATCCATTTAAGTGTACTTCTGGTTCTGGTATTGTTAGAGTATCTCATGACAACCATGGATTCTTTGTACACGGAAGTGTTAATTCAAGTGTAACAATATCAGGTGTTGCAACAGCGATACACGGTATTCCAGCTTCTGAATTGAATGCGACACACGTAGTGAGTGCGGTAGAGCAAGATTCATATACAATTACGGTATCAACAAATGCTACATCAACAGGTATTGGTGGTGCAGCTACGATAGATGCTACAGATAATAGAGCGTTCCAAGCGTTCCAAACTAATATTCAACAAGTCTTATTGACTGGAACGAATGTTACTTGGGCAGCTAAAACGACGTCTGGCCTAGGTCTTATGGAAACATCTCGTACGCCTTATGTGGTTGATAGTGCATTCTCAGCAATCATACCTAATGAGACAATGTACTCATCTACTACACGGGTTATTGCAACTGCTGATAACAAGAATGTTTCAACATTCCTTGCTCGTGGCGCGTTTACTTCAACACGAAGTAACCTATCTCCTGCAATAGATCTTGAAAGAGCATCGGTGTTTACTATAGGTAATAGAATTGATAGACCTGTAGGATCAACCACCGCAGGCTTTAACGTTGTGGATGGCTTTGTCGCTGAAACAACAGCTGCTGTCGGATCTGCTCTTGCTAAGTATGTTACAAAAACAGTGTTACTAAATGAAGCTTCGTCCACATTGAAAATCTTTATAGATGTTGCTCGTCCAAATAATACAGAGTTTGAAGTGTATTATAAGACAGGTGCTGATGAGACAGAGGTGAATGCCGCAAGCTGGGCCTTAGCAACTCCAGATAATGTTATACCAGTTAGTGACACTGGAACATTCAGTGAAGTTGAATGGACGATCAATCCTACTATTGACTTTAAAGCGTTTGGTATTAAACTTGTTATGAAGTCTGAAAACCCAGCACTAGTACCTAACGCTGCAGCATTCAGAGCAATAGCATTAGTATAATGGAAGGTGACCGTTATATTCCAGTAAATGAGGCTCCCGGTTTATTCCGGGATTCTCAGTCTGGTGCTATTATAAATATGGATAAGAATGGTGCTCAGAAAGCAAGGGATGCTCGTAATGAACATCTTAGAAAAGAAAACGAGATGCAAGAGCTAAAATCTGAAGTAAAAGAGATTAAAGGCATCTTAAAACAACTATTAGAGAGACTGTAAATGGCCATTGTTAATATCACAACCGCTAATACGTTTAACGAGTGGCGTATTAAGTCAAATGAGCTCGGTAGTCAGCTAGGAGATGTAAGTGGCACTGTATCAAACAATGCGACTACTACGTTCACAGGCCAAAAAGGTGTTAATGCAAACGACTTTGTAGGAACAGCTGCTACTTTCACAATCACAAATACTGCCGGAGTATACGGAGTCGCAGTAACACAAGCTGGAACTGGTTATGCAACTAGTGATACTGTGGTTATTAAAGGTTCTGATATTGGTGGTGTAGATACTACTAACGATGCAACTATCACAATCACTGGTCAGACCGGTGGTAACATTACTTCTGCTACAATCGCTGGAACTGAAGCTGCGGTTCTTGCTGCTGAGTTTAAGTTAGTTCAAGATTTTGTTGAACCTGCTCAAGCTCTTACTACTACTGCAACGACACTTGCCGATGCAATCAATGAACATGAAGCCAACATTGGCTCTATGTCTTTGACCACCACAGCAACTAATATCACTGCAGCGATTAATGAATTAGATGCCATTTTTGGTGATACTTCTTTAACTACTACTTCTCAATCGACTACCGGAGCGATCAACGAATTAGACGCGCACTTAGGTACAATGTCTCTTACTACGACAGGTACTAATGTTACTGCGGCAATCAATGAGTTAGATACAAATGCTGATACCGCACTATCTGAAATTGGTGGAGCTGGTTCTCTTCGTATGGCCGCAGCATATAGCGGATCACAAACAGATATAATTTCTGCATTGAATGCGGTATATACTGCTTCTACTTCTAGTACATTAAACGCTGCTTATATGCGTTTAGATGGTACTTCGACAATGGATGCAAACGACGGCCTAAAGTTATCTGAAGGTGGTTTAAGCGTTAAAACCGGTACTAGTCTTAAGATTCGTACAGAAGATAGTTCTAACGCAATGCAAGATCGAATTACCGTTGCTGATGGTACTGGTAACGTCGGTGTAGGTAAAGCTCCAGGTACATATAAATTTGATGTACAAGGTTCGGCTAATGCCACTACTCTACGATATGGTGGAGAAGATACTGATACACGTTATTTGCGTGCAGGCGGTGGAGGTGGTGGTGCAACTGCTATTACTGTTGCACTAGATCTTCAGGGTGCTAATACTATTAGCGGTGATCTTACAATTGGATCTGAATTGGTATTCGACGCTGATGGATATACATTCTCTGAATGGTCACAAGATCTTGTAGGAGCTATGGTTACTGGTAACACAGAAACTGGTGGTATCTCTGCAGTATATAATGATAGCACTGGTAAGCTCACATTAGCAATTGCTAACAACGCTCACTCGCATACAACAGCAAACGTAACTGGTTTTGATGAAGCAGTGCAAGATCTTGTTGGTGGAATGGTTGCTGGTAATAGCGAATCTGGTATATCAGTCACATATGACGATTCAGCGGGTAAGGTTAATTTTGACGTCAATGATCCTACTATCACTTTGACCGGTGATGTGACAGGTTCTGCTACTATGACAAACTTAGGTTCATTGAGTATAGCGACTACTGTAGCTACTGCTCCTACATTAAATGTATATGATGTGAACGGAACTCGTCTGTACCCTTAAACTTATAGGATAATATTGTGGCAAGACCATTAAAAGTAGATAACACCACTCCTATAAGTTTAAAGGAGATGACTGATGTAGAGATGAATTACATCGCTAACAGAATTCTTGATGCATATCATGCAAGTGCTTTAGGAGCTTTAACTGTTAACTCTAACCCTGGTTCTTATACTAGTATCGGTGCGTTCGTTGATACCGTTCGGCCGGGTTCTGTTGGCGATCATCCAGCATCTTCTACTATAAATAGTACAACATACACATTTAGACAAAACCGTCAGACTGGATCTGAAGGCCATGTTGGCCCTATGGTATTTGATACCACATTAGATGGTATACAACAAGCTGGCAGTACAGAACTAGGTAATAAAATTAATGCTATTACATTTGGAATTATGTCGGCAAGTGGATTAGCAAGTTATGTGTTGCAAGCAAGTGCTCCTTCAGGTGGCACCTGGACCACAAGAGCTACAATAACTGATACAGCTATTAGTGGTAATGCTACTACTAAATTGTGGCAAAAGACTGCAGATACTACACCGACTATTGTTAGGCCTTTATTATTTAATACTGGTCTAGATGGAATAAAAGAAGCAACTGATGCCGAGATAAGTTTACTAGTTGTCCAATATCACAACTGGTTAATGGCTAATAATAAAGGTCATTATTATGCATCAGCGTCTGCTCCTGGCGCAGGTACTTGGGTTCAAGTAGGTTCTGTATTCACTGATACTCGTCAGCAACGTAGTAACCAAAACTATACAGGATATTATTCTGGAACTTATACTGGAAACTACACCGGGACATACGCTGGATCTTATATAAGATATTTTCGTGGTTGGGTAGGTGGTTATTTTACAGGATATTATTCTGGAACTTATACTGGAAACTACACAGGTAACTACGCTGGAACTTATACTGGTGCAACGATTCAAGCATCAAAAGAAAACGTATCAACAATAAAGCTTTGGCTGAGGACTGCATAGCATGAAAGATTTTTTCGGATTAAGAGAACAACAAGAAGGATGGGAGAGCGAGGAATTTGAAGAGGCTACTCTAGGTCTACCCACTAAGAAAATGGATAAGGCATCTGCAGCTACTTTAAAAATGGCTTTAAATAATAGTGTTAATGGTTTTGAATCAGTAGCATGGAAATTAGAAAATCAGTATGAAGGTGTTGATCCAAAGGCAGTTGCTGAATTAAGAGCTTTATATAAACAAGCAAAGAAAATCCAAAAGGGTATTGTTAGCGCAATAGATAAATCAAAGGCATAATCATGAATGTAGTATCAAAGAAATATAGTGACCCAGTGTGGGGTGATAACAATAAGAACTCAGTGTTAGTTACTATCATTACAGAAACAGAAGACGGTAATATATTAGTACAAGATGCTTCTGTTTCTAAAGATGAAAGTAATCCTGACTGGCAAGCTATCGTAAAAGAGTATAAAGAAACAGGCATAGATAATAATACCAAAGCTATTATAGCTTCAAATAAAGAAAATATTATATCTAAAACCGCTGCTCAAAAAGAAGAGCGAGCTAGTTCATTAGAACGTGGTAAACAAGAAAAGTTGTTTGAAACTAAGCTTGCTATATTTGAGATTGAAAATATCAAGAACTCTAAAGATCGTAAGATCAAATCGTTGATCCGTAAAGCACCCACTGAAATTGAAGCAATGGCTTATGCCACTGCGCTTTTATTGAATGTAATTAATGAAACTCCAAAGCAAAAAAAGTAATGGTTATTTAATAGCTGCGACTCAGTCTAAGTATTATTATCAAAGTGCGATAAACTTAGCTGAGTCTATATTAGATCATTTCCCAGATGCAAAGATTGCATTGTTCACTGAAGAAGGTTTATTTGAAGATATTCATATAGACCTATTCGATCATATAAATCTAGAAACTCCTTCACATTGTCGTGGTAAGCTATGGGCTTTGTCACGAACGCCTTATATCAATACAATGTATATCGATGCAGATTGCGAAGTGATGCACGAAGATATATCTACGGTGTTTAAACATACTAAGGGTGATATTACTCTCACTAACATTAGACCTTATTCAGGGGCACAAGTAAAGTTTAATAATAATACCGAAGAAATGGTGTACCATTGCGGTGTAATGTGTTATAATAGTAATACGTTAATGTTAGATTTTATGAAAGACTGGTGGGAAGAGTTTAAATATCAATATGAAGTTCAACCATGGCCTTACCCTGATGATGAATCATTAAGAATATGGGATCAGTATACTTTCTGGCGTTTACTAAGGATGGATAAACATAAAGGAATAAAGATCGGCATCTTTGAAGATGATGCTAGATGGAATTTCGTAAACAACTATAAAAAAGATGAAGCAGAAGGTGAGATAATAATATATCACCACACATTAGATGGAGATAAAGTGTATGCGGGTTCTATCAAAGATTAATCCAGAACTAATAGAGATTCTAGATTGGTGGAAAGACTGGGTATTTTCTATTGATATAGAAGCTAATGCAGACCTTGGAAGACAAGGGACATACGATCATGTATACGGAACAAGTGATGAATATCTAGAACAGCTTAAAGATGAAGCACACGTTGGATTTCCAGAATGCAGCAGAGGTGTATCATTAGGAAGTGAACCAAGACAATATCCTATTGAATGGGAAGCAACTATTAAGGAATGTGAAAAGAAGCTTATTGGATTTCTTGGTGCTAGGAATGGTGCGATTAAGATGTATTATCCTAAGGACGGTTTTTTAGGTTGGCATAATAATGCTAATGCGTCTGGCTATAATATCATTATGTCATACACTGAGAACGGTGGTGGGTATTTTAAATACCAAGATCCGATTACAAAAGAGATTGTTAAGATAGATGATCCAGGTGGATGGACGGTTAAGGTAGGATATTTTGGTGCACACGATGAACCAGATCATATATTCTGGCACACTGCAGGTACTGACGTACCAAGACTTACGTTAGGTTATATTATACCAGATAAATGGATGTGGGAAGAGATGATCATGGATATAAGTGATGACTAAGTTCATCGTACATCCATGGTTCAACATCACCATTAAAAAGACATACTAATGCCTCTTTAATATAATACAAATCTATTTCATCATACGGTAGCAACTCTGTTTTAACTTTATTCTTGAAAGTCTTATGCTTTCCAATATAATCATCTGATATTCCACACACCCTAGAGTATATTAATCCTTCTGGAAAATACTCTAGATTAAATCCTTCATGGAATAAAAATCTATCAATGCCTTTATACTTAATCATATAGTAATCAGCATTAGCATCAAAGTGGTCCCATATGTAATCTAAAGAACCTGCTTCCCATACAAGCACACTTGAATTAACGTACATATTATATCGTTCTTTGCGCTTCAGTGAAGAACCATCCGTAACTAAATCACCCTTCCAATATGCACGTATCATTCTAAGATTATCGCACTTATAGTCTAACAATGGCTCTATATTGTTTTGAATAACAACGTCTATATCAAAGTATAAACATGTACCTTTTACAAAATCCTTTTGAAACATCGCAAGCTTGTTCCAGTAAATTTCTAGGTCATTATCTAGAGGCATAGATATAATGTCACACTCAAGTCCAGTAGGATCTTCTGTATAACAATAAAATTTATGAGGTACCTTAAGATATTTCTGCACGTTTCTTTGAAGTCTATTGACCTCATATGCAGAATACTTAGTACCCCATTTAACACATATAACATTTATCATAAGGCTATTTATTATGTTCGTAATGGACGCAGTTACACAACGAGCGATTAAAAAATTCCCGCACAGAGCGGTTGACATAGTCCAGTCGTATGATGAAAAGCAAGTTAAGTGTAAGGATTGGTTATGCGAGCATATTGAAATGGCAAACATACCAAGTGTTAAACGCATGTACATAGCAGGAAGTTGGTATGGCAATGTGCTTGTACCTCGATTAAAAGAAATCTTTCCTGACACAGAAATAAGATTACATGATATTGATGAAGAAGTGGTGGGCATATCTAAAAACATATTCTTTAAAGATGATGATCTGGTTAAGGCTGATCTCATAGATTGTTCTGCTCATGAATATAAATATTTAGTAATTAATACTTCGTGCGAACACATGCCTCCGCTTAAAGTAAGGCCAGGGTCATATGTGGCATTACAGAGTAATAACTATCGTGAAATAGAAGATCATACTAACTGTGTAGACTCTGCTGAAGAATTAGCCACACAATATGGCGTCAATGAGATTTTATACAAGGGTGATTTAGAGTTTGAAAAATATACAAGATTTATGGTTATAGGAAGAGTATGAAAGAAACATTAGACGATATTAAAGAAGACAAGAATTGGTTTTGCCCGCTTCCATTTAATCACATATACTCAAACTCCGACGGTTCATGGATGCCCTGTTGTTTGAGTAAACAAACTTCAAAGGATGATGCAAATATTATTTCTACTGATAGAATAATAATGTACAACACTGAAAACACTTCGATGATCGATTGGTGGAAATCTGATACTATGAATGGCATCAGGGATGAAATGGTAGGTAAAAGTAAAGAAACAAAACTTACTGATCATTACTGTGGTAACTGCAAACAACAGGAAAATATACAAGGGACATCTGCTAGGATAAAATGGAAGAACTCAGCAATTGGTGATTTAAAGCATCACCAATCTTCTAGGGCTTTAATAATGGCAGTTGATTCCTACAAAGATTATAATGAAATGGATTTATCAGATATTGATGATCGTTTCTTAAGTCTTAAATTAAGGATATTCGGTAACCTATGTAATCTATCTTGTTATATGTGCTGGCCTCATAATTCTAGTACACGTATTAATGATGTTAAAAGACTACCAGATAAGTATAAAGGTATGTGGTTTGATAGCAGGCGCACTGATGATGGAACACCTAAAAATATTTCTAAGGTAAATAAAGATGAATTCGCTTCTTCTCTAGAGCAAATAAAAGACATTGCTCATTTAGTTAGTTCTATTAAAATTACCGGTGGTGAACCGATGATGATGGACAGTCATTACAAATTACTAGATTTGCTTATTGAATCTGGAGATGCCAAACATATTGTGTTAAAATATCAAACAAACTTTACTAAGTTTAGCCGAGGTGAAGAAGCCTTTTTTAAATATATGAAAGAGTTTGAACATGTGCATGTACATATCTCTATTGATAGTGTCGGCGAATACGATGAGTATATTAGAAAAAACGGAAGTACCGATACTGTAGAAAAAAACATAGATAAATTACAAAATCTACCTAATGTTTCCTTTGGAATTGCAAACACTGTATCAATGTTAAGTGTATTAAACCATGGTGAATTTGATAAGAAGTGGAAAAATAAAAATGCTAAGCTTAGTTATTTTGTGTTAGCATATCCTGACTATCTTTCTGTAAAGCATCTTCCTGATAAAATCAAACAAAGATTAATAACCGAGACCGCACAAGAACCTATTATAAAAGTGCTAAAACAAGAAAGAGATGATTCTCAATTTCAGATTGCAATACAATATTGTCTAGATCTAGATATACTATATAAAAGAAAAAGAGGGTTATTCGATCTATGGCCTGAATTGAAGGAATACTATGTACAATCCGGCTGATAATTTAGAATTCTTTGACCGTAACATCAACTTAGATATTACTCATAGATGTATTCTTCAATGCCCTAGATGTATGAGGCAATTTAAACCCGGACTGCACAAACGCGGTCATGATATATCTGTCGAAGATTATACAAAAATATGCAAAGCTTTCAGTGGTGTAGCTCTTTGCGGCCAAATGGGAGATCCTATATATCACACAAAACTTCACGATCTATTAGATGTTAATATAGAACAAAAGAATCGTTTACAGATTTCAACAAATGGCCACGGTAAAAAAGATGCATGGTGGGATAAGTCTTTTGCAAAGACGCGTAAGTTGCATAGGCATAAGTGGATATTTGGTATAGATGGTTTACCTAAAGACAGCCATGTGCATCGTGTTAATCAAAATGGTGAAGCTGTTTTTGAAAAAATGGTTGAAGGCGCAAAGGTAGGCAATAACATACTCTGGCAGTATATCGTTTTTAAATATAATGAGAACGATATTGAAGAAGCTATTCAACTGGCCAGAGATAATAACATTAAATTCATGCTCTTAGAATCAAGTAGATGGCTAGGAGAAGACGATCCGCTTCGGCCATCTAAACATTATATTGATAGAACACTTGGACGTGAGATCGAAATGTTAGGAACGCAGGTATGAGTAAAATTATAGTAAGCGATAGGCCTAAGTTAACTAAAGCGCAAATAAGGGATATGGAAGTAAAACTATATCCTAGATGTTTAGATCTAGAACAAAGAAAACCGCCTGCATATAGTGCAGCAGGATATATTCTTCCTTGTTGTTGGGCAGATACTGCTAACTGGGATGGTTATGAGAAACTTGTTCAAGAGCATTTACATATCAGCAACGTTAAGGATGTTGATGAGATATTATTTTCATATGAATGGGATGAGTTTTTTCATAACTTAATAGAGAACCCAAGGCTAGCGCCGCGGGTGTGCAAAATTAAATGTTGCACAGAAATGCCATTTAAATTAAAATTAAAAGTAAGATAGCGGATGCAATTATGCGATTAACAGTAGGGGATCAATCAATAGGATTTTTTGATTTTGGTTCATATGATGGCGGAAGACAATGATACACATACTTACTCTTAAAGTAGGTACTAAGTACTCTGTGGACTATGTCAATAGGTTATACAATAGCATTAAAAGAAATACCTCAGAAGAATTTAAACTTTATTGCTATACAGATGATAATAAAGGTGTACATTCTGATATAACTGTGATACAATTAGATAATCCAGAGGAGTTTAAACTTCAATGGCATAAGATTAAATTCCATAAATCTGGATTTGGTGATATACCTGTAGGTGAGAAGTGTCTTATACTTGACATTGATTGGATCATTACAGGTGACATGGATGATATACTCTCTTACGATCTTTCAAAGAATACGTTTGGTTGCTTTGAAAGATGGTGGTCTAACCTAACTCATCTATGTAAGATCAATGGTGGATTTCAGATGTATCATATGGGAGACACTGATCATCTATGGGAAGAGTTTGTAAAAGATCCAGAGTATTGGCAAGAGTATTATATTAATAACGGCTTAGCTTCTGGTCCTGTCAATGGTGAACAAAACTTTATTGATGAGCATGTTGGATTAGATCGTGCTTGGTTGCAGCCTATATGGTTCGCAAAGTATCAAGAAGAAAGATTAAGAGAGATTCAAGTTAACTGGAATAAGTCGTGTGGCATATCAGAGCCATTCTTTATGGGTGGTGAGTTTCATGAAGATATTAAAATGGTACACTTCTCTGATTCTGATAACAATATGGAACTAGTAGAAGATGATTGGATTAAGGATTATTGGTATTAAATTTTTCGATCTTATTTGTTGCATGATCTTTAAATTTATAACCAAGAGCAGCACCTACCTCAAATACCTTTAAGAATCTTCTATATCTTTCATCATAGTCTGAATTCTCATTAGTCCATTTAAAACCAAAGTCATCATATAGATCTCTATGGTTATAATCAAGTGGTGTATTTTTATCGACCAACATCATATGAGGTGAGATTTCAGTGGTTGGTGCATATCTTTTAAACTTCTTTAGCATCTCTAAGGTTTCAAGGAAATCCTCTTTAGTCTCTGTAGGATAACCAACAATCAATAAGAACTTCATCTTGATACCTCGGTCACCAATGTTAGTGATAAACCATTCTAAGTCATCGTCACTAAACTTCTTCTTCATATGGTAACGTACTGCCTCAGATCCAGATTCAATCCCTATCGTTAATCCACTACATCCAGAATTAGCAAGGTTATTAAAGTCTTTCTCTAAAAAGGTCTTCTTAGGACGGATAATAAATTGACCGCTCCATTTAATTTTTTTATCAATATTAGCAAGTGAAGAACACATTTCTCTAAAATGATTCATAGACCCATTTACTAAAGAGTCTGAGAATCCAATACTCTTAAATCCTGTTTGTGTTGATACAGCATGCATATGTTGAGCGATACGTTCACCACCAAGAAATCTATACTTAGGCCATATTGATGCAACATCACAAAAAGTACAGGCACGTACACATCCACGAGAACCTGAGATCACAGCAGATGTGTACGCAGAATGATTTAGATCAGAGTAATCAGGAGGAGGTAGTATCGCCAAGTCAGGTATTTGTACTTGAGCTCTACCATTAATACCTGGATAATATTTATTTCCACGGAGGTATTCTAATAGAGCAAGCTCACCTTCACCTACAATATAATCACCATGCGGCCAATCTTTATGAACTCCTGAACCACCATAGATTACATTTTCATACTCTTCACCAAGCTCTAAAGCAAAGTCTACTTGCTCATATGAGAAGACTGAAATTCCTAGATACTTATATTCGTATTGTGATATTGTTAGATGTATTGAATCAATATCACCTATCTGATTACCGTCAATTGTTTTTACAGTAAATCCGTGTTGTTCTATGTAAGCCTTTATAAATCCTAAAGCAGGGGAAGGTTTGTCTTTGTCCATTTCAGGCAAAGATACAAGTACCATATCATACACTAAACGCACCTACTATATGAATTCTGTCTTGCTTAGATGCATTAAGTGCAGTGTGCATTTTCGTCGTATCAATTACGTATGCTTCACCTGTTGCAGGTAAATGCATTTGCTCGCCGTCTACGATAAGAAAGCAATGTGGATTTGTTACGACTGGAATATGCAAACGTTTCGTATAGTCGTTGTGCCAATAAAGGCAAGTTTTAGGTTTCATTCTCATTATGCGTGTACGTACTAATCCATGTTCATTGATAATAGAATTGATATAAGGAATATCAAACAAATTAATGTTATACTCTAACTCGTTATCATCTACGTATAAATAATTTTGTCCACGAGTAGGTTCAATAGGATCCATATCAGATCTATTCCCTTGTAGATATAATTGATTCTTGTACTCTGGAAGAGTTGTTAACTCCAATAGTATTTTAGAAATATTGTAATTCATCATATACCTCC